>JADMIO011398586.1_pt1 | contig 83172 bp, 50 predicted proteins | sample 8958161 | NCBI WGS metagenome assembly JADMIO01 (sample SAMN16585339, study PRJNA669376) | soil metagenome | isolation source: Crop rotation soil | place: USA: Cullars Rotation, Alabama | collected 2011
GCCGCGACTTCAAGTCACGTGAATTCCAAGCTTCGGATCCCACTGTGCTGGAAAGGGGCCACGAGCACGTCGTTGTCTTGAGCGATGCGCTTTGGCGGCGACGCTTCAATGCCGACCCGTCGATCCTGAATCGCAGCCTCACGCTCAACGGCGAATCGTTCACGGTCGTCGGCGTCATGCCGCGCAGCTTCTTTTTCCCGTTGCGCGAGACTGAATTGTGGACGCCATGGGCCATGGAGGCGGACCAGGCGAGTGGACGTGGCGATCACTATCTCGGACTTGTCGGTCGCTTGAAACCCGACGTCACGCTCGAACGCGCGAACACAGACCTGAATGCCATCGCGCAGCGGTTGTCAGCCGCATACCCGCGGACGAATGAAGGACTCGGCTTCATCGCGCGCCCGTTGCACCGCGATTACGTCGGCGATCTTCGTTTGCCGATGCTGATCCTGTTCGGCGCGGTGGGACTCGTGTTGTTAATCGCATGTGCGAACGTTGCGAACCTGCTGCTGGCCCAGGCGACCACGAGGCGCAAAGAGATCGCGATTCGCATCGCGCTGGGCGCGCGACGTTGGACCATCGTGAGGCAGATGCTCGTCGAGAGCTTGTTGCTCGCGTGTGGTGGCGGATTGCTTGGCGTGCTCGGCGCTTTCTGGGGAGTGCAGGCGCTCGCGAAGTTGCTGCCCGAGAGTCTTTCGAAGTTGCAGGGCGTCGCGATCGATGCGCGTGTGTTGCTGTTTACGCTCGGAGTGAGCGTGCTGACTGCATTGGTTTTTGGCGGTGTGCCCGCATTGCTTGCTTCACGGACGACGCCGGGCTCGACGTTGAGTGACGTCGCGAGAGATATGGCCGGCGGCACTTCGGGTCGTCACGTGCGACGTGTGCTCGTCGTTTCAGAAGTCGCACTCGCGGTCGTGCTGCTGGTCAGTGCGGGTTTGTTGATTCGCAGTTTCCAAATGCTGCGACAGGTTGAACCCGGATTCAAGACGGAAGACGCGCTCACGATGCGAATGGTCCTGCCGTTTCCGAAGTATGCAAAGCAGGAAACGCGGCGCGCTTTTTACGATGAGGTGTTGCGGCAGGTCAAAGAAACTCCCGGTGTCGACGCCGCGGGCATGATCACATTTCTGCCGCTGTCTTTTAACGGGATGAACTTCAGCTTCTCGGTCGAGGGACGCACTGCGCCGAGTGATGTGAATCTGCCGTTCGCTCTCTGGCGCGTGGTCAGTCCCGACTACTTCCGCGCGATGGGCATTCCGCTGCTGCGTGGACGCTATTTCGAAGCTCACGATACTCCTGAATCAATGCCGGTGGTCGTGATCAATCGCCGTCTCGCCGAGCAGTATTGGCCCGGCGAAGAAGCGATTGGCAAGCGGCTCAAAGTTGGACCAGTCGATTCACAGAATGCGTGGCTCACGGTGGTTGGAGTTGTCGGCAACGTGCACCAAACCGGGCTGTACGAGCAGAAGTTGGAATTTTATGTGCCCTACATGCAGGAGCGCCGCTCGTTCATGGCGCCACGCGATCTCGTCGTGCGCACGAAGGCTGATCCGGCGGTGATTGCTGCGGCGGTGCGCAAGGCAGTGTGGAGTGTCGACAAGGACCAGCCGGTCTCGAACGTGCGCACGCTGGACCAGGTGTTTGCGGCGGCGATCTCGCAGGAACGTTTTCAGGCGCTGATGCTCGGCTTGTTTGCCGCGCTCGCGCTCATGCTCGCGTGTGTCGGGCTCTACGGCGTGATCTCTTACTCCGTGGTCCAACGGACGCACGAGATTGGCGTGCGTATGGCCCTCGGCGCGCAGTCCGTCGACGTGCTCAGGCTCGTGATTCGACAGGGAATGTTGTTGACGATTGCGGGTCTCGTGATTGGCATCGTAGCGGGAACGTTTGCGACGCGTGTTTTGACTGACATGTTGTTTGGCGTGACGCCGCGAGATCCGTTGACGTTTGTCGGCGTGCCGGTGTTGCTGCTGGTCGTCGCTTTTCTGGCGTGCTACGTGCCGGCGCGACGCGCGACCAGAATCGATCCGTTAGTGGCGCTGAGATATGAATAACGCCGAACGCCGAGACGGCCGAGCGGCAAACGGCGAACGCCAAACGCCAAACGCCAAACGGCGAACGCCGAAGGCCGAACGCCGAACGCCGAAGGCCGAACGCCGAACGCCGAACGCCGAACGCCGTACGCCGTACGCCGAACGCCGAAGGCGTTGGCTAATTTCAGCCCAGGGTTGGAGCGCAGCGACAACCCTGGGGACGAAGCAAATGGACCAATGAACCCTGAAAGGGTTCGGCGGTTGGCGAACCCTTTCAGGGTTGTTACGGATTTTGATGATGATCCCAGGGTTCGAGCGCCGCGAGAACCCTGGATAGGCGATAGAAAACATGGGTGAACCCTGAAAGGGTTCGGTGGTTGGCGAACCCTTTCAGGGTTGTTACGGATTTTGATGATGATCCCAGGGTTGTTGCTACGCTCCAACCCTGGATAGGCGATAGAAAACATGGGTGAACCCTGAAAGGGTTCGGTGGTTGGCGAACCCTTTCAGGGTTGTTACGGATTTTGATGATGATCCCAGGGTTGTCGCTGCGCTCCAACCCTGGGCTGAGATTAGCCAACGCCTGCGACGCTTCTTTGGCCAACGCCTGGCGTCAATTTGCACACGCCTACGGCGTTATGAACTGATGTTCATTGAGGATTAATCAATGCTTCAAGACATTCGCTACGGAATACGCATGCTGCTTAAGCAGCCGGGCTTCACGCTCGTTGCCGTCATCACGCTCGCCCTCGGGATTGGGGCTAATACGGCGATCTTCAGTCTCGTCAACAGCATTCTGCTGCGCCCGCTCCCATTTCGCGAACCGGATCGAGTCGTGAGGATGCTGCAGGCGAGCCCGAAGCTTGGGCTCACGTCGTGGGGTGTTTCGCAGGCCGACTTTGCTGCTTATCGCGAAGAGAATCGCACGTTTGAATCGATCGCGATTTACAACACTGCTGCCACTAACCTCACTGGCGCCGGCGAGCCCGAAAGATTACCGATCGCGACTGTAACCGCGGACTTCTTCAAGGTCTTCGGTGTTAGTCCATTGCTCGGTCGCACGTTTGCCGAAGGTGAAGACGTGAAGGGTAAGAACCAGGTTTGCGTGATCAGTCATGCGTTCTGGCAGCGGCGCTTCGGCGGCGATCCGAGCGTTGTCGGCCGCACGCTGAGTCTGAATAACACGCCGACACAGATCGTCGGCGTCATGCCGGCGGAGTTTAAGTTTCCACGTTACGAGACCGATTTGTGGGTACCGCTCGCGTTCGATGCGAAGCGAACTGCGCCGTACTTCTTCGCCGTCGTCGGACGTTTGAAACCGGGCGTGCAAGTGGGCCAGGCGCAGGCTGACACGACGAACGTGCTGCAGAACTTCGGTCGCCAACATCCGAACAATAGCGAGGCAGTTGGACTGAGCGAAGGCAATGGTCCAAGCACGATGGTCACACCGCTGCGCGAGGCAATGCTTGGCAAGACTGAAAAGCCGCTGCTCGTGTTGCTCGCCGCAGTTGCACTCGTGCTGCTGATTGCGTGCGCTAACGTCGCAAATCTGCTTTTAGCTCGAGCGACTTCGCGTACGAGAGAAATCGCCGTGCGTGTTTCGTTAGGCGCTTCACCTTCGCGAGTCGCGCGACAGCTTCTGACTGAAAGCGTGTTGCTCTCGTTCATCGGCGCGGCGGTCGGAGTAGTTCTGGCAGGCTTCGGCCTTCGCATGCTCGACAAGCTTCCGATCACGGGCATCGTGCGCATGGAAGAAGTGCGCTTGAGCGGCAGCGTGCTCGCCTTCACGGCTGGGCTTACGGTGTTCACGGGTCTGTTGTTCGGCTTCATGCCCGCCCTGCGCGCGTACGCGATGGGAATCGCGAGCGGAATTCGCGAAGGCGCGCGCGGCACGGTTTCGCATCGTCGACTCAACAGCGCGCTCGTCGCCGTGCAGTTTGCGCTTTCACTCGTGCTGCTGATTGGCGCGGGTTTGTTGTTGAAGAGTTTTCAGCGACTCGAGTCGGTCGATCTCGGCTTCAATCCTGACAACACGCTGACGATGGTCGCGACGTTGCCCCAGTCGAAGTACGACGACGAAAAGAAGGCGCTGCTGTTTTACAACACCGCGATGGAGAGCTTGCGAAATTCGCCCGGCATCAAGGCGGTTGGACTGACTGACAACTTGCCGTTCGGCGATGGCGGAAATGTTGACGGAATCATCGTCGAAGGACAGGAGCCTGCGGAAGGCGCGAACGTCTCGGAGGCCGAACAGGCTGAGATCCAAAGCGTCGCGCCCGGAACGTTTGCGGCGCTCGGAATCCCGCTCTTGCAAGGACGCGATTTCCAGACAAGCGATCACAGCAATTCACCGCTCGTCGCGATCGTTGACGAGCCGCTCGCGCGTCGTTACTGGCCTGCGGGCGATGCAATCGGCAGGCGGATTCAAACCACGGGCGACCGGCAGTGGTTGACGATCGTCGGCATTGTCGGCGGCGTGAAGCACATCAGCCTGATGGAACAGAAGCAGCCGCACATCTACTTCGCGCTGGCCCAGTTTCCGTCGCCGCGCGCTTCGTTCGTCGTGCGCACTGATGGACCACCGTTGAGCGCCGTCTCGACTTTCAAATCGGCGATCAGGAGCGTTGATCCTGACATGCCGCTGTACCTTGTGCGGCCGATGACCGAGATAATCGGCCAAACACTCAGCACACAGCGCTTGACGAATTTCCTGCTGACCGCGTTTGCGATCATCGCGTTGACGCTCGCCGCGGTCGGCATTTACAGCACGATGTCGGTTTACGTTGGCAGTCGCACGAAAGAGTTTGGGATCCGGCTCGCGCTCGGCGCGCAACCCGGTATGTTGCGACGTGCAGTGATGCGGCAGGGACTGTGGCTCACCAGTGTGGGTGTCGTCGTCGGAGTCGCCGGAGCACTGGCGCTGACGCGGACGATCAAGAGCCTGCTGTTTGAAGTCAGTGCGACTGATCCGTTGGTGTTCACTGCGATACCGGTGTTGCTCGTGATGGTGTCATTGCTTGCGTGTTACACGCCAGCTCGTCGCGCCACACAAGTCGATCCGTTAGAGGCGTTACGCGAAGAGTAGCCATAAAAGGCACAAAAAAATTTTTAGCCACAAAAAGCACAAAAAGAAATGCTCGGAACGATCAAACAAAACATCAGCTTCGCGGTTCGGACGTTGTTGAAGAACAAAGGCTTCACAATCACGGCGGTGTTGACGCTCGCGCTCGGTATCGGAGCGACCACGGCGATCTTCAGCGTGGTCTATGCGGTGTTCGAGCCAATGCCGTATCCCAAACCGGATCAACTCGTGATGGTGTGGACCAGAACACCCGGCGGGAGAAACGCCGTGCCCGCCGCCGACTTTCTCGAATGGCGACGACGAAATACTTCTTTCCAGGACATGAACGCGTGGACCGGCGCCTCGTTCAACGTCGCCACTGAAGATCGACCCGAACAGATTGCGGGCGCGCGTTGTACACCCGGGTTTTTCGCGATGCGAGGATTGCCGCTGTTTCTCGGGCGCAGCTTCCTCCCCGAAGAAGGTGAGCCGGGCAAGGACCACGTCGTGATTCTCAGTAACCGCGCGTGGACCAGGTACTTCAACTCGAATCGTGACCTCATCGGCAAAGACATTCGGATGAACGGCGAGCACTACACCGTTGTCGGCGTTCTTCCGCCGGGCCTGCACGACCGGCTCAACTCGCAGTTATGGGTGCCGATGACTCTCAATCCCGAGCAGATAACTCACGACTCGAACTCGATGCCGGTGATGGCGCGCTTGAAAGACGGAGTCACGATCGATCAGGCACAGGCTGAAATGAACGGCATCGCCGCGCAACTTCAGAGCGAGTCGCCCAGGACAAATGCGAATCGCGGCGTCAGCGTCGAACCATTGCACCTCGATTTCGTGACTGACGCCACGCGACGCAATCTATGGCTGCTGCTCGGCGCGGTCGGGTTTCTCCTGCTGATTGGTTGCGTCAACGTGGCGAACCTGCTGATGGCGCGCGGCGCCTCACGTCAAAAAGAAATCGCGTTGCGAGCGGCGCTCGGCGCTTCAAGGCCGCGCTTGTTCGCACAGTTTCTTACCGAGAGCCTCGTGTTGGCGGCCCTCGGCGGCGCGCTCGGCGTTTTGCTCGCGCGCGCGATCATCGATGCGATAACCCTGGTGATGCCGCCGGTCGGCACGATGATTCCTTCAGAAGCAGACATCAGGATCAGTGTCCCGGTGTTGCTCTTTACGATCGCCGTAACAACGATTGCCGGACTGTTGTTTGGGGCCGCGCCCGCGTGGCAGGCAACACGACTCGATCTGAATGAGGTTCTTCAACTCGGCGGACGAAGCGGCGGCCGTGGCCTGAAACGCAATGCTTTTCGTGCGCTCATCATCGCGGAGTTTTCGCTCGCGCTCACGTTGCTGGCGACTGGCGGACTCGCGCTGCGAGGTTTCTGGAACCTCAACCGAATCGATCTCGGCATTCAAACGGACAACGTGCTGACGTTTCGTCTGCCGGTTCCCGATCGACGTCTCGATGGACCAGACCAGATCAGATCGTACTACGGGCAGATGCTGGAAAAGATCAAGACCCTGCCGGGCGTAACGAACGCTGCTTTGACCACTGGTATTCCGGGTCGCAGCACCGGCAACGGCACACGATTCACGATTGTGGGCCAACCCGTCAATCCCCAGGCACGACTCGCGACCGGGGTTCAAATGGTCACGCCGGAATTCGTCGACACGCTCGGCATTCGGATGGTGAACGGTCGCAACATCAACGCGCTCGACACCGCTAACAGTGTGCGCGTCGCCACCGTCAATGAATACTTTGTGAAGCAGTATTTTCCCGGCGTCGATCCGCTGACGCAGAAAATTTCGTTTCCCGAGATCATTCCGGGTGCGCCGAGAGGCAAGCCGGTCGAATGGCAGATTGTAGGCGTGTATCACAACCTGCGCGGGGCCGGGTTCCGTGAAGACTTTTCCGAGATCAACATTCCCTTTGCTCAGAATCCGTGGCCGCAAGCTTCGGTCGCATTGAAGACGAGCGGCGATCCGAAGGCTGTGATCAAGAGTGTCGCGGCGGCGGTTAATTCAGTCGATCCTGATATGCCGCTCGCGGGTGTGCAGACGATCGATGAGATAGTGAGCGACTCGCTGGCGATCGACCGTTTCACGGTGGTGTTGTTTGCGAGCTTTGGAGCGCTGGGGCTGATCCTCGCGGCGGTTGGGATTTACGGCGTGATGGCTTTTGCGGTTACGCAACGCACGCATGAGTTTGGCGTGCGGATGGCGCTTGGTGCGCAGCGTATGCGTGTGATCAGGATGGTGCTTCGAGAGGGGACGATCCTCGCACTCGGTGGGATGTTGATCGGATTAGCGGGTGCGTATCTCGTGGGTCGTGCGATGCAATCGACTTTGTACGGCGTCGATGCATTCGACGTGCGTGCGTTTATTGGCGTTTCGGCGTTGTTGCTGGCCGCGGCGCTGCTGGCGTGCTGGTTCCCGGCCTGGCGCGCCAGCCGTGTCGAACCGCTCGAGGCGCTCCGTTACGAGTGAGTTTTAACCGCGGATGACGCGGATAAGAAGAACGATTTATGAATTCACTTTTTAACGATCTGCGGTTTGGCGTGCGGATGATGGTCCGTAATCCCGTGTTTACTTTGATTGCGATCGTTACGCTCGCGCTCGGGATTGGTGCGAACACGGCGATCTTCAGTGTCGTTGATGCGGTGCTGTTGCGACCGTTGCCGTATCCGCACGCGGATCGATTGGTGTTTCTCTGGTCCACGATGAACTCGCAGGGCGTGCCACAGTCGGGCAGCGCGCTGCCTGATTACGAGGGCTGGCGCGATCACAACAAAGTGTTCGACGGGCTCGACGGTTTTTATTACGGCGACTTCAATCTCGCAACTGAGAACGAAGCACCGGAGCGGATCCAGGGCGCCTACGTCACTACGAATCTCTTCCAGGTCTTGCAGGTCGCGCCCGCGCTGGGCCGGTTGTTTACACCTGAGGAAGAGCAGTTCGGCAAGAATCGCGTCGTGCTGTTGAGCGACAAGTTGTGGCAGCGACGCTTCGGCGGCGCATCGAATGTTGTCGGTCGCGAGATCCGTTTGGCGGGCGAGACTTACACGGTCGCAGGCGTGATGCCGCGCGGCATGCCGTTCTTCGACAACCTTCCCGAAGTCGAGATCTGGACGCCGATCTCCTTCGCCAAAGACGATAACCTTGCGACGCGCAACAACCATTTCATCAATCTCGTCGGACGTCTCAAACCCGGTGTTACTGTCGCGCAAGCACAATCAGACGTGAGTGCGATTGCCAGCGCGATGGCGGAAGTCGAGCCTGCGAACAAAGGTCTCGGCGCGTTGATCGTTCCGCTCCAGGAACAGATCGCGGGTGATTCGCGAATGGCTTTACTGGTGTTGCTCGGTGCGGTCGGGTTCGTCTTGCTCGTCGCGTGTGTGAATGTCGCGAACCTCCTGCTCGCGCGTGCTTCGGCGCGCAGCAAAGAACTCGCGATTCGCGCAAGCCTCGGCGCCAGTCGCGCGCGCATCGTGCGCCAGGTGATCGTCGAGTGCCTGCCGCTGGCTTTGATCGGCGGCTTATGTGGCGTGTTGTTGGCGACGTGGGGCATCGATCTGATCTCGTCGTTGTTGCCGGCGTCATTGCCGCGCGGAAACGCGATCGCGGTGAACGCGCGTGTGCTGGGTTTCACGTTTGGTCTCGCGCTGCTGACGATCGTGATGTTTGGACTGTTGCCCGCTTTGCAAGCCGCGCGGACTGACCTGCGTGATTCGATGAACGAAGGGGGTGGACCAGGTTTCGGCACACGCCGGCAGGGACGCGCGCGCCGTGTGCTGATCGCGGCTGAAGTGGCACTCGCGCTCGTGCTGCTGGTCGGCTCGGGCCTGATGTTGCGCACGTTCATCAAGCTGCGCTCGGTGGACGTTGGTTTCACGGCGCGCAACGTGATCACGATGCGCGTGCCGCTGCCTGAAGCAAAGTATCCAGTGCCGCTGAGTGCGAGCGATCCTCGCGACCCGGCGGGCCTTGCGTTCTCGGATCAACTGCTGGCGCGCGTGTCGAGCCTGCCGGGAGTTGAAGCAGCAACGACTGCGAATGTGTTTCCGCTCGGCGCGGGACAGGAGTGGGGCAAGTTTCTGAGTATCGAGGGACAGCCCGCCCCGTCGTCGATCGATCAAGTTCCGCTCGTACGCTTTTCGTTAATCAGTAACGATTACTTCCGCACGTTCGGCATACCCGTGCGACAAGGTCGCGCCTTCAACAACGACGACAAGAGCAATTCGCAACCAGTCGCGATCGTCAACGAAACACTCGCGAATCGCTTCTTCGCCGGTCAGGATCCGATCGGCAAGACGATCTGGATGGGACCACCCGAACACCTGCTGCCGCCGGATGCACAAACACCGCAGACTCGTGCTCCTCGACGGATGATCGTCGGCATCGTTGCTGACGTCAAAGGCCGTAGCCTCAATCAGGAGCCGCCGGCACTCGTGTATGCACCGCTCGATCAATACCGCAACGAAGGTTGGACCAACGGATTGATGCTTGCCGTGCGGACGACGACGACGCCCGAAACGGTCGTTTCCGCAATCAGAGAACAAGTGCGACTGCTGGACTCGGATCAGCCGATAACGAATGTGCGCACGATGGATGAACTGCTGAGTCGAGCGCTGTCGAGTGCGAAGTTCAGTTTGTGGCTGCTCGGGTTGTTTGCGGTGTTGGGATTGTTGCTGGCTGCGATCGGGATTTACGGCGTGATGGTGACGGCCGTGATGCAGCGCACGCATGAGATTGGTTTGCGCATGGCGCTCGGCGCGCAGACCGGCGACGTGTTGTGGCTCGTGATCCGGCAGGGCATGGTTCCGGTGCTGGTCGGCGTCGGAGCGGGTTTGCTGGCCGCGATTGGCCTGACGCGTTTGATGTCGACGCTGTTGTTTGAAGTCAGTGCGACCGATCCATTGACACTCGCGCTGATCACGGTGCTGTTGACGATCGTGGCGCTGCTCGCGTGTTACATCCCCGCGCGACGAGCGACGAAAGTCGATCCGCTGGTCGCGCTTCGATACGAGTAAAACTTAACCGCGGATTGCGCAGATAAAAAGCACGGATTAAAACATGCAGACGCTTTTACAAGACCTCCGCTACGGCTTTCGGATGTTGCTCAAGCAGAAAGGGCTCACATCTGTAGCCGTAGTCTCGCTCGCGCTCGGCATCGGTCTGAACACGGCGATCTTCAGTATCGTCAACGCCGTTCTCATCCGGCCTCTGCCGGTCGTGAAGCAGCAGAGTCGCCTGGTCTGGCTTCGTGCGTCGATCTCGTATCCCGACTATCTCGACTATCGAAATCAAGCGCATGCGTTTGAAGGAATGGCGGCGCTCACCGGCACGCAGGACTTCAGCATCGCGGCAGGTAGTGAGCCGGAACTTGTCAAGGGCGAGTACGTGACGGAGAACTATTTCGACCTGCTCGGTGTCGGCGCTTCGATGGGACGCGTGTTTGTCGAGGACGATGAGAAGACGCAAACGCCGGTCGTCGTTCTTAGCGAACATCTCTGGCGAACGCGTTTTAATTCAGACGCGAAGATCGTTGGCAGGCAGATCACATTGAACGGCTTCGGCTTCACTGTCGTCGGCGTGACGCCGCGAAACTTTATCGGCACTGAAGTGGGGCTCAATCGCGAACTGTGGCTGCCGGTTTCGATGTACCGCGTGCTCAACCCGCCTGTGAGTGCACGAGTGGTGGATCGGGGCTCGAACCTGTTCGAGAACCGCGATAGCCATTGGCTCGCCGTGTTTGGACGATTGAAGCCTGATGTCTCGCGCGCGAGTGCCGGCAATGATTTGACTGAGATCGCGCGGCGTGTTGCCGAAAACTATCGAGGCAAGGTTGAGCCGGAAACTCTGAGGAGTGTGCAACTGCTGCAAATGAGTGGCGGCATGGATCCTCGAGATCAGCAGGAAGTGCTACCAGTCGCCGGAATCGTGTTGGGCATAGTCGCTCTCGTGTTGCTGATCGCGTGCGCGAACATCGCGAGCCTGCTGCTCGCGCGAGCCGCGATTCGCAGACGAGAAACAGCCATCCGGCAAGCACTCGGCGCGAGTCGCCGTCGACTCGTGCGCCAGTGGCTGACGGAGAGCGTACTGCTCGGCATTGCCGGCGGCATTGTTGGGTTGGTACTCGCGGTCTGGGCCAATCAGGTCCTCGTCAGGCAGCTTCAGTCAACGCCGCTCAACGCGCTCGATTTTGGTCTGGACTATCGCGTACTCGCATTCACGCTCGTCGTCTCAGTTGCAACCGGCATCATCTTTGGACTGGCGCCGGCGCTGCAAGCGTCGCGACTGAACATCGTCACGGCCCTGAAGAGCGACGCTTTGAAAGTCACCGGTGCTCACCGGTCGCGTCTGCGCAACGCCTTTGTCACGGTCCAATTGATACTGTCCGTCGTGCTGCTGGTGGGCTCCGGTCTTTTCATTCGCGCACTGCAACGGGCGAGCTCGATTGATCCGGGCTTCACGGTCGACCGCGGATTGATTGTGCCGATCAATCTCGGGTTGTTGCGTTACGGCAAGACGGAGGGCCAGGTTTTTTATCGCGACTTGCTCGCGAGAATTCAAACGCAGCCCGGCGTCGAGCAGGCCACGCTCGTGCGCTTCCCGCAGATGGGCACCTCCTTCGCGCAATTTCAGGTCTTCGCAGAAGGTAGTTCACCGGTTGAGGAAGGTATGAGCACCGGCTTCAACGTCGTTGGCCCAAACTATTTCAGAACGATGGGAACTCCGTTGCTGCGCGGCCGTGAGTTTACGGAAGCCGATCGCGAAGGTGCGCCGGCGACGGTAGTCATCAACGGGACACTCGCGGCGAGACTTTGGCCCAACGAAGACGCACTCGGCAAACGCATCAGCATCACTGGACCAGATGGACCGTTTCTGCAAGTGGTCGGCGTCGCGCGCGATAGCAAGTATCGAACGCTCGGTGAAACAGCACGTTCTTACGTCTACCTGCCGCTTCAGCAATCCTACGATCCGAAGATGACTCTCGTCGTGCGCACCACGGGCGAGCCTTCGTCTATCACCCCGCTCGTTCGCGAACAGATCCGCGCGCTGAATGCAAACCTTCCAATTGCGGACGTGCAAACGTTGCGTCAACAGATCGAACTCACGCTGCTCCCGTCAAGAATCGCCGCCTGGGTACTCGGTGGCTTTGGTCTGCTCGCGCTGCTGCTGGCGGGAATCGGGATTTACGGAGTGGTTTCGTATGGCGCGGCACAACGCACGCGCGAGATCGGAGTGCGGATGGCGTTGGGCGCGAGTGAACGAGACGTGCTCGGGCTCGTGCTTTGGGACGGATTGATCGTGATCGGCGCCGGGCTCGCGATCGGTTTGTTGCTCGCTGCTGCCGCGACGCGCGTAATAGCTGCGTTTCTTTATGGCGTCGGCGCGACGGATCCTTTGACGTTTGTGATTGTGCCGGTGTTGTTGGGAATGGTGGCTCTGGTTGCGTCTTATGTCCCGGCAAGAAGAGCAGTGAAAGTTGATCCATTGGTAGCGCTGCGTTACGAGTGAGTTTTTAGACAGGATTACAGGATTTCAAGATGCACACACTTCTACAAGATCTGCGTTACGGGTTTCGGATGTTGCTCAAGCAGAAAGGGCTGACGTCCGTTGCGTTGCTTTCACTCGCGCTTGGTATCGGGGCGAACACGGCGTTGTTCAGCATCGTCGATGCGATGTTGTTGAAGATGTTGCCGGTGAAAGAGCCGGAGCGGCTCGTGCTGTTCAAATCGATCGCGCCGCGAGAGTTCTCGGTCGGCAGTTACAACGGCAGCTCCCGGCGCGACGAGCAAACCGGGCTCGTCAATCGCACCTCGTTCGCCTATCAAACGTACCAGCGGATGCGCGAGCAACAGGGACCGATGTCTGACATCTTCGCGTTCGGAAATGTCCAACTCAATGTCATCGCCGGCGGCCAGGCGGACATCGCGAACGGGCAGGCCGTCACAGGGAACTACTTCACGGCGCTCGGTGTGCAGCCTGCGGTTGGTCGCTTGTTGAGTGATGAAGACGACAAGCCCGGCGCGCCGCCAGTTGCGGTCCTGAGTGAGCGCTACTGGCAGAAACGATTTAACGGTGATGTAGCGATTGTCGGTAAGCAGATCAACCTCAACAACGTGCCGTTTACGATCGTGGGCGTCTCGGCCAAAGGTTTTGACGGCACGATGGGTGTCGGCACCACTCAGGACGTCACGATTCCCGTCACTCTCGAGCCGCAACTCTACGTTGACAAGCGCGACTCTTACATGAACGGCGCAGGTGTTTGGTGGTTGCGCATCATGGGCCGCCTGAAGCCCGGCGTGACTAACGAACAGGCCCAGGCGCAACTCGAAAACGCGTTTCTGCAGTCGGTGCTCGAACATCGTGCCGCACGCCAGGCAGCCGCGAAAGCAAACGGCGGCAATGTGATCAGCGATCTCGATCCGAAGCAGTATCCGCACCTCGTCGCCGATCCTGGCGGGCAGGGCGAGATGTTTCGGCGTCGTTATTACGCGCCCTCGCTTTACTTGTTGCTCGGCGTCGTGGGCCTCGTGCTGCTCATCGCGTGCGCGAACGTCGCGAACCTCTTGTTGTCACGCGCCGCGGGACGACAGAAAGAAATCGGCTTGCGTTTGGCGCTGGGTGCGAGTCGCTGGCGACTCATGCGTCAACTGCTGACTGAAAGCGTGTTGCTCTCACTCCTTGGCGGCTTGTTGGGAATCATCTTCGCAGTCTGGATCAAAGATGGACTGATCGCCGTCAGTCTTTGGGGCGGTCAGGGCATGAGCGCGCTCGAGCCGCAGCTCGATTGGCGTGTGCTCGGTTTCACGCTCGGGCTCTCATTGTTGACTGGAATCGTCTTCGGACTCGCACCTGCATGGCGCACGACGCGCGTCGATCTCACGCCGTCGCTGAAAGACAGTGGACGCGGCTCGAGTGCCGTACACCGATCGCTGTTGAGTCGTGGACTGGTCGTGGTCCAGGTTGCGTTATCGTTGTTGCTGCTGGTCGGTGCGGGATTGTTCGTGCGCACGTTGCTCAACCTGCAACGTGTCGATCCAGGCTTCAACACGCAGAACCTTTTGCTACTTGACGTTGAGCCGTCGCTGATCGGCTACAAAGACGACAAGCTCAGACAGATCTACGGGCACATCAGCGAGCGACTCGAAGCTGTTCCCGGTGTGCAGGGCGTGACGTTTTCACGAATGCCGTTGCTGTCGCAGTCGTCCAGCTCGAGCAGCGTGTTCTTGCGCGAAGCACTGAATGCGACGCCGGATTCCGAAGGACGCATTACGCCGAGCGGCGAGGGTTACCGGCACGTGGTGCGCGAAAACTTCTTGCAGGCGATGGGGATTCCGTTGCTTTCGGGCCGCACGTTTGGACCACAGGACGACACGAACTCACCGAAAGTCGTGGTCGTCAATCAAACGTTCGCGAACAAGTATTTTCCCAACGAGAGCGCGGTCGGCAAACGCTTCACCTTCGACACGAAGAAGCCCGACGATCTCGAGATCGTCGGCGTTTGCAAAGACGCGAAGTACACAAGCCAACGCGACGACGTTCCGCCAACGGTCTACTCGTCGTATCGACAGGAACGACCGCAATCGGGCGCGACATTCGAAGTCCGGACTACCGGTGATCCGTCGGTGACGATTGCGAGCGTGCGCAGTGTAGTGCGCGAGATCGAGCCGAACCTGCCCGTGATGAACGTCAAGTCGCAAGTCGAACAAGCGGATGAAACGCTGCGGATGGAGCGCTTGTTTGCGAAGTTGTTGACGTTGTTTGCGCTGCTGGCCCAACAGCTCGCCGCGATCGGTTTGTTTGGCGTGCTGGCCTACACGGTTTCGCAACGCACGCACGAGATCGGAATTCGCATGGCGCTCGGCGCGGATCGCGCGAACGTGCTGAAGATGATCGTGAGGCAGGGAATGACGCTCGCGTTGCTGGGCGTGGTTCTCGGGTTAGTGGGCGCGTATGTGCTCACGAAGTATCTCGAGAGTTGGATCAGTTTGTCGAAGATGCTGTTTGGCGTGAAGGTGTCGGATCCGCTGACGTATGGACTGATTGCGGTGCTGTTGACAGTGGTCGCGTTGATCGCTTGTTACATCCCGGCGCGACGAGCGACGAAGGTCGATCCGCTGGTCGCGCTCCGTTACGAGTGAAATCACCCACGGATTAAACGATGATTCAGGATCTGATTTTTGGGTTGCGGTGGTTGCGCAAGAATCCCGGCTTCACCGTGCTCGCGGTGTTGATGCTGGCGGTGGGAATCGGTGTGAACACCGCGATGTTCAGCGTCATCAATGCCGTGCTGTTGCAGCCGCTGCCGTATGCCGAACCAGATCGCATCGTGTGGATGAATGAGTCGGGGTCGGAAATCAAAAATCGCCAGGTCTCGTATCCAAACTTCGTCGATTGGCGTGCGCGCAATTCAGTCTTCGAATCGATGTCGGCATTTCGCGGCTGGAACGTAAACATCACCGGCACCGAGAAGCCTGAATCGCTCGACGCGCGCATTGTCACCGCTGACTATTTCAAAGTAATGCGCACGACGCCGCTGCTCGGTCGTGACTTCAACGCCGACGACGACAAACCCGGCGCCGCACCGGTCACGATCATTAGCTACGGCTTCTGGCAACAGCGGTTCGCGGGCGATCCGAACATCGTCGGTAAGACCATCCTGCTTGACGATAAACCGCACACAGTCATCGGCGTCACGCGCGCAGACTTCGTACATCAGGGCCCGCCGCCGTTGTGGGTTCTCATGGGTCCGCTGAACTGGAAAGAGCGCGACGTGCGCAACGGCGGCAACGTCATCGCACGTTTGAAACCGGGCGTCACGATCGATCAGGCGCGTGACGAGATGAATCGCATCTCGCAACAGTTGCGACAGGAACATCCGATCGCGAATGGCGGCGCGGATGTTGTGAACGTCGTGTCGCTTCAGGACAGCATCACGAAGCGAGTCAGCGTCGCGTTGAAGATTCTTTTTGTGGCAGTCGGGCTCGTGTTGCTGATCGCGTGCGCAAACGTCGCGAATCTTTTGCTAGCGCGTGCGGCGGCGCGGCGTAAGGAGTTCGCGGTGCGTGCGGCACTCGGCGCTTCGCGGTTCAGACTCGTGCGGCAGATGTTGATTGAGAGTCTGCTGCTGTCGACCGCTGGTGGTGCGCTCGGGTTCTTCTTTGCTTCGTGGACGGTGCTGCTGCTTTCGCGAGTAGCGCACGAAACTGTCCCGCGCATGAACGGCGTGCAACTCAGCGGCAGAGTGCTTGTCTTCAACATCGGAGTATCGCTGCTCACCGGGTTGCTGTTCGGCGTTCTGCCCGCGTTGCGTTCGTCTCAAACAAACTTACAAGACACATTGAAAGACAGCAGTTCGACAACGACTGACAGCGGAGGCAAGCGACTGCGCAGCAGCCTCGTCGTGGCCGAAGTGGCGTTTTCGGTCGCGTTGCTGGTGGGCGCTGGATTGTTGTTGAAGAGCCTCGTGCTGTTGTTCAGCGTCGATAACGGCTTCGATCCAAAGGGCGTGCTCACGATGGAATTGAGGTTTCCACGTAGTCGTGACCGCGATAGTGCCGAGTTGAGCCGGTCGCTTCACCTCGCGTTACAGGCAGCGCAAGCTCAGCCTGGCGTGCAAAAAGCGACGCTTTCCGGAGCGCTTCCCGGCATCGTCGACGGATCGCAAACCGACATCTCGGCCGAAGGTTATCGCCGAGCGCGGAGGGACGAACTCCTCAACGTCGACTGGTCCATCGTGACACCCGATTACTTCGAGACGATGCGGATCCCGATCCTGCGCGGGCGCACGTTCACTGTCGACGAAGACGAACAAGGCAAACCCGTGGTCCTCGTCGATGAGAACCTCGCGCGCCGTTTCTGGCCCAATGAAGATGCGCTCGGGAAGCACATCGCGTACGACAGTGCGACGTGGCACGAGATCGTCGGTGTGGTTCCGGCGGTCAAAGCTTTCGGCTCTGAAGACACACCGCTGATCAGGATCTACTCGCCGATGGGCCGTCACCCGCAGCGCACCGCGACGTTGTCGATCCGTACCAGTACGAGTGATCCAAAAGCGTTAACGGCTGGCATCGTGCGCGCGATACAGGCGGTTGACAAAGATCTGCCGGTTGCTGGAGTCGCGACGTTTGACGACGTTCTCGCGCGCGAATCTTCGACGCGTCGGTTCAATGCGGTGCTCTTCTCGATCTTTGCGGCGCTCGCGCTCGTGCTGGCGGTGACGGGCGTTTACGGGGTGCTCGCTTACTCAGTTTCACAACGCACACACGAGGTCGGCATACGCATGGCGCTCGGCGCCGGGCATCGCGACGTGCTGCGGTTGTTTATGGGTCACGGAATGCGACTCGTGTTGTTGGGACTCGTGATTGGCTTGGGCGGCGCGTTTGCCCTCACGCGCTTGATGTCGAGTCTATTGTTTGGAGTTTCGACGACAGATGCGGTGACGTTTGTCGCGGTAGCAGTGGGATTGATGTTGGTTGGCGTGTTTGCGTGTTACCTGCCGGCGCGGCGGGCGACGCGTGTGGATCCATTAATCGCGCTCAGGTACGAGTAACGCAGTAACCACGGATAGGACGGATATGGATTCGATCATCAGAGACTTTCGTTTCGCATTTCGTGGGTTGGTGAAGCATCCGGGTTTCACCGCGATCGCTGTGATCATTGTCGCGCTCGGCATTGCCGCGACGACCGCGATATTCAGCGTCGTGAATGGCGTCCTGCTTCGGCCCATGCCCTATTCCGAACCGGAGCGGCTGCTTGTGATCAACGAAGTGAATCCGCAGCAGGGCCCGGAACCTTTCGAGCTTTCGTATCTCAACTGGCTCGACTTGCGACAACAAAACCATTCGTTTGAAGACATCGCGGGGGTCGTGTACTCGTCCAGCATTCTCAAGATCCAGGATGAGCCCACGCGCATTCAGACGATGGCAGTTTCGGCAAACTTGTTCCCGTTGTTGCGAGCGCACGCTTCGCAAGGCCGCACGTTTCTGCCTGATGACGACAGGCCGGGCGCAAACCGAGTCGTGGTTGTCAGTCATCGATTCTGGCAACGCCACTTCGCGAACCAGTCGCTGAATAATCAAGGCATCAATCTCGACGATCACGGGTTTGCCGTGATCGGAGTGATGCCCGCCGGCTTTCAGTTTCCCGATGACAAGATCGATGTCTGGGCGCCGCTCGGTCCTGATTCTGATGCGAAGTTTTTCCGAAACCGCGCGGTCCATTTCATCACTGCTGTTGGACGAATCAAGCCGGGCGTCAGCCGTGCGCAAGCGGCCAGCGAGTTAACGAATATCTTCAGCGGCATTCAACAACAACACGCGAAGGAAGACGCGGGACATTCGGTCAGCATCACGCCGTTACAGGAACGGATCACTGGCGACGTGAAGCCGGCACTGTATGTTTTGCTCGGCGCCGTGATTTTTGTGTTGCTGATCGGCTGTGCGAACGTCGGCAACTTGCAGTGGGCGCGCGCGGCTTCGCGCGGGAGAGAGATGGCGATTCGCGTTGCGCTCGGCGCGAGTCGCTGGCGCGTGATCCGGCAGTCGCTGGTCGAGAGTTTGTTGCTCGCGTGCATTGGCGGCGGCCTCGGGTTCCTGCTCGCGATGTGGATCGTAACGTGGCTGTTGCTGCACTTGCCGAAGGGTTTCCCACGCGCATCTGAGATCGGTATCGACACCGCGGTGTTTGGTTTTGCGTTCGCCGTGTCGCTACTGACCGGCATCGTCTTCGGTCTCGCGCCCGCGATTCAGGCGGCCCGAAGCGACGTCAACGACGCGCTGAAATCAGGAGGCAAGGGAAGTATCAACTCGGGCGCGCGACTGCGGCGCGTGTTCGTCGTGGCAGAGGTCGCGCTGTCGTTGATGTTGTTCATCGGCGCGGGATTGCTCATCAAGAGTTTTTGGCGGCTCACGAATGTGAATCCGGGTTTTCAATCCGATCATTTGTTGACGCTGCGCGTCGGGTTACCTGAACAGAAATATACCGACGACGCGCAGGTCGTCGAGTTCTTCAGAAAGTTGCCGGAGCGGCTTTCGACACTGCCGGGCGTGAAAGCCGTCAGCGCAGTGAACCGTCTGCCGATCAGCGGTGGCGATCCGCATGGCGAGTTGACGATCGAGAACCGCACATTCAATGCGGGTGAAGCGCCGGGCGTCAGCTATCGACGCATCCTGCCGAATTACTTTCGCGCGATGGGCATTCCGCTGCTGCAAGGCCGCGAGTTTGACGATCGCGACACGGGTGGCAAGCCCGACGTCGTCATCGTGAACCAAAAGATGGCCCAACGTTACTGGCCGGGCGGCGACGCGGTCGGCAAACGAATCAAGATTGGACCAGCGAAAAGCGAGCCGTGGGTGACGATTGTCGGCGTGGTCGGCAACGTCAATCACACCGGACTCGATGCCGAACCTGATTTCGCGTCGTACGAGCCTCATGCGAAACGGCCGTGGAGCGCGATGACGGTGCTGGTGCGAACAGTCGGGGATCCGCTCAGTCTCGCCGGACCGGTGCAGCAGGAATTAAAGAACGCGGAGAAAGACATTTTGATCGAAGACGTCGTCACGATGGACCGGCGCCTTGATCTGTCGGTCGCGCCGCAGCGACTCAACGTGGTGTTGCTCGCGACGTTCGCTTTCATCGCGCTCGTGCTGGCGACCGCGGGCATTTACGGTGTGATGGCCCACTCCGTGACGCAGCGAACACAGGAGATTGGACTGCGCATGGCGCTCGGCGCGCAGCTCAGCGACGTGCTGAAGATGGTCCTGCGCAGTGGGATGTGGCTCGCGCTGATCGGCATCGCGATTGGTTTAGTGGGCGCGTTTTTCCTGACGAGGTTGATGAGCAAATTGCTGTTTGGCGTGACGCCGACAGATGCGCTGACGTTTGCGAGCGTCGCTGGAATCTTGTTCGTCGTGGCGTTACTGGCCTGTTACATCCCGGCGCGACGCGCGACGAGAGTCGATCCAACTGTCGCGCTCAGGTACGAGTAAGTCTTAACCACGGATGATACGGAGAGAAAATCGCGATGATCGCTGATATCAGATATGCGCTGCGAATGTTGACGAAGAGTCCGATGTTTGCCGGCGTCGTGGTGCTTACGCTGGCGCTCGGTATCGGCGCGAATGCGGCGATCTTCTCGTTGCTCGATCAGGTGTTATTGCAGAGTCTGCCGGTCGCGAATCCCGAACAGCTCGTGGTGCTGTCGGCTTATGAGGCGAAGGAGCCGGAAATTGATAGCTCCTTCTCTTATCCGATGTACCAGGATTTGCGCGATCGCAATTCCGTCTTCTCCGGTGTGATCGCGCGCGGCGGCACGCAGATGAATGTCAGCTATGGCGACCAGACGGAGCGCGTGAGCGGCGAACTCGTCAGTGGAAACTTTTACGACGTGCTCGGTGTTCGTCCGTGGGCCGGCAGGTTGTTTACGCAGGACGACGATCGCACGCCCGGAGCGCATCCGGTCGTCGTGTTGAGCTATAGATTTTGGGAAAGCAGGTTCAATAAGGATCCGAACTTGATCGGCAAGACGATCCTCATCAACGAACATCCGATGACCGTGCTGGGCGTGACACCGCCGGGTTTCTACGGTGTTGACCTCACCAACAATCCAGATGTGCGTGTGCCGTTGATGATGACGCCGGTGTTCAATCCGTTACCGCCGACGCGCATGCAAAACCGCCGTCAACAATGGCTGAGCTTGATGGCGCGTCGCAAGCCGGACGTGTCTCCGGAACAAGCGCAGGCTTCGCTGAATGTTACGTACCAACAGATTCGACAATCCGAAGCAGAGCAATTAACTGCGCGCGGGACGAAATTCAATCGCGATCAATTTCTGGCGCAACGCATCGCGGCGATACCGGGTGATCAGGGATTTCGTCATCTGCAAATCGAACTGCGCACGTCGTTGTGGCTGCTCTTCGGCGCGACCTGCGCCGTGCTGCTGATACTTTGCGCGAACCTCGCGAACCTGATGATGGCGCGGGCCACTGTGCGCGCGCAGGAAATCGCGGTGCGGCTCGCGCTCGGCTCCGGTCGCTTGCGTTTGTTGCGGCAGTGGCTGACGGAAGGCGTGGTCCTATCGGTGATCGGAGGCGTGGTCGGCATCTTCATCGCGCTTTGGATTAAGGCCGGTTTGATTGCGTTCATACCGCCTGATTACCGGCAAAACCTGAGGGCGAGTTTCGACTGGCGTTTGTATGCGTTCATCCTCGGTGTGTCGATCCTGCTGGGTATCGCGTTTAGCGTCGTCCCTGCGATTCAAGCGGCGCGACAGGTTTTTGCGCCAGGGCTGCGATTCGAGTCGCGCAGTTTCACAAGCGGCGGCAAGTTGCTGAGTGTACGCAGTGGTTTGATCCTGGTCCAGGTTGCGTTGTCGCTGCCGTTGCTCGTGAGCGCCGCGCTTTTATTGAGGACGCTGCAAAACCTGCGTGCGCTCGATACGGGATTCGGCAAAGAGAACGTGTTGCTCGCCAGTGTTAACCCGTCGCTGAACGGCTATTCGAAGGAACGCGCCGCTGCGTTCTACGACGAACTGATGACGCGAACGCGCAGTCTCCCGGGGGTGAAGTTCGCCAGCCTTGCGTCTGACTCGCCGATCTCCGGTGGTTGGGATCAAAACGGCATCGTGGTTGAAGGTTACACATCGCGCGAAGGCGAACGGATGACGGCCGATGTTACGTATATTTCGCGTGACTACTTCAAGACGCTCGAAATCCCTTTGCTGCTGGGCCGCGACTTTGACGAAAACGATCGACTTGGGGCGCCGAGAGTCGTCATCGTCAACGAGAAGATGGCGACGCACTTCTTCGGCAATCCAGGCAACGCGATCGGGAGACGTATCGGGTTGGAAGACGTGCCCGATAGGACGATCGTCGGCGTCGTCAAGGACGCTCAATACATCAACTTGCGTGAGAGTATGCGGCGGCATTTTTATATCCCGGCCGCGCAAGACTCGTCACTTACAAATCTGACGTTGCACGTAAAGACTTCCGGCGATCCGAACGTCGTGGCGGAGCAGTTGCGCGCCGAATTGAAGACGCTCGATCCGCACCTGCCGCTTTACAACCTCAAGACGCTTTCGACCGAGATTGACGAGTCGCTGATTCAGGAGCGACTCGTGACGTGGTTGTCGGTTGCGTTTGGCTTGCTGGCGACGTTGCTCACGGCGCTTGGGCTATACGGTGTGTTGACGTTCTCAGTGGCGCGACGCACGCGCGAGATTGGCATTCGCGTCGCGCTCGGCGCGCAGAGGCGTGATGTGTTCCGGTTGATCATGGTTCGCGGTGTGATCCTGGTCGTCGTTGGTGTGGCGATTGGGCTCGGAGCGTCGTTTGCGCTTTCGAAGGTGTTGAGTTCGTTGTTATTCGGCGTGACGCCGAACAGCGTGACGACGTTGGCGGGTGTTTCTTTGGGATTGATCGCGGTCGCGTTGTTGGCGTGCTACATCCCGGCCCGTCGCGCCACGAGAGTCGATCCGCTCGTTGCGCTCAGGTATGAGTAACGCCGAAGGCGTTCGCTAATTTTAGCCCAGGGTTGGAACGCAGTGACAACCCTGGGTAAGAAATGAAGTAAGGATGAACCCTGAAGGGGTTCGCCGGTTGTGGAACCCTTTCAGGGTTGTTGCGAATTTTTATTAGTGATCCCAGGGTTGTCGCTGCGTTCCAACCCTGGGTAAGAAATGAAGTAGGGATGAACCCTGAAGGGGTTCGCCGGTTGTGGAACCCTTTCAGGGTTGTTGCGAATTTTTATTAGTGATCCCAGGGTTGTCGCTGCGTTCCAACCCTGGGTAAGAAATGAAGTAGGGATGAACCCTGAAGGGGTTCGCCGGTTGTGGAACCCTTTCAGGGTTGTTGCGAATTTTTATTAGTGATCCCAGGGTTGTCGCTGCGTTCCAACCCTGGGTAAGAAATGAAGTAGGGATGAACCCTGAAGGGGTTCGCCGGTTGTGGAACCCTTTCAGGGTTGTTGCGAATTTTTATTAGTGATCCCAGGGTTGTCACTGCGTTCCAACCCTGGGCTGAAATTAGCGAACGCCTTCGGCGTTAATGAACCGATGTATATCGAGGAATAATCAAATGTTTCAAGACGTTCGTTACGGAATCCGGATGTTGCTGAAGAGGCCGGGGTTCACGTTCGTCGCAGTGTTGTCGCTCGCACTGGGGATTGGAGCGAACACGGCGATCTTCAGCCTGCTTGACGCCGTGCTGATCAAGACACTGCCGGTCGAGGAGCCGCAGCAGTTGGTTCTGTTTGGCAAAGGCGAGGACCAGGGCGCGGCACTCGGCCCTCCGATTGGGAATGTCGATCTCTTTTCCTATCCTTTTTATCGCCAGGTCCAACAACGAACCGATCTGTTTTCAGGCGTCGCGAGTCTGCTCAGCATGACGTGGCCCGTGCATGGCTTCGTGAACTCGAGCAGTGATATCGAGCAGATGGAAGTGCAACTCGTGTCCGGCAGTTACTTCCCCGTACTCGGTGTCAATGCCGGTCTCGGACGCGTCTTGACGGAGGCGGATGATCAAAATCAAGGCGGGCATCCGGTTGCAGTCGTGAGTTACGCCTGGTGGCAACAACGACTGGGCGGCGATCTGGGTGTGATTGGCCGGACGATCAAGATCGATGAAACGACTTACAGCATCGTCGGTGTCGCGCCGAAAGACTTTTTCGGTACCACAGTTGGTTCCGCTCCCGATCTGTGGATCCCGCTCTCGATGGAAAAGCAGTTGCCGCCTGCGCATTGGGATGGTCGAAACAATGATAAGTGGCGATCGCTTTACCTCATCGCGCGCCTCAAACCGGGTGTAACTGCCGCGCAGGCTAACAGCGTCGCCAATCTGCTTTTCAAACAATCGTTCCGCGCGAGTGCAGGTGATCAGCCCACTCCGGAAACATTGGCGAACATCGAAAAAGCAAAGTTCGAACTGACGCCGGTGAGTCGAGGTTTGTCGACGCTGCGCGAACAGTTCTCACTCTCGTTGAAAGTCTTGATGGGAGTTGTCGCGCTTGTGCTGCTGATCGCGAGTGCCAACGTCGCAAACTTGTTATTGGCTCACGGTGCGGCGCGACGGCGTGAGTTTGCAGTGCGACTCGCGGTCGGCGCGGGACGTTTCCGACTAATGCGTCAGTTGTTTACGGAAAGCGCGCTGCTGGTGACGCTCGGCGCTGTTGCCGGTACCGGGCTCGCGTGGTGGGGCACGCGTTTGCTCTTGTTGATGGCTTCTGATGGACCAGAGGCGTTGCCACTTCAAGTTACGCCAAACATTCGTGTGCTTGCATTCACGATCGGAGCTTCGGTGTTGTGCGCGGTAGTTTTCGGCACCGCACCCGCGTTGCGTGCTTCTCGTATCGAGCCCAACACTTCGCTCAAAGGTGGAAAGACGTCCGCCGTCAGTGCTTTGCGAAATCCACTCGGCAAAGCTTTCGTGGCGGCGCAGGTAGCACTTTCATTATTACTGCTCGTCGGCGCCGGACTCTTCGTGCGCACGCTGATCAACCTGCAACGAATCCCCAGCGGCTTCAATCAGGAGAACGCGATACTGTTTCAGATCGATACTTCGGCCACCGGTTACAAGGACAAAGACCCAAGGATGCCCGCGATGCTGCGTGATGTTGAAGCGAGAGTGGAGGGAATTCCGGGTGTACAGGCCGCCGCGTTTGCGTTCTACATCTTCAATCAGGGCATGTGGGCCGGCCCGGCGTACTCGCGGGAACAGCCGGACCTCGCGCCAAACCAGCGCACCATTAGAAACAACATTGTCGGCCCGGACTTTTTTGCGGCGATGGGTATTCCTCTGGTCCAAGGTCGAACTTTTGGCCCGCAAGACACAGCCACCTCGCAAAAAGTTGCGGTGATCAGCGAGTCGATGGTCCAAAGATTCTTTCCCGATGGCTCGCCGTTAGGTAAGCGGTTTGGAATCGAGGGTCCCAACTCCACCGAGTCGATCGAAGTCATCGGGGTGGTGAAAGACGCCAAGTATGGAACTCTGACCGAAACGGTAAAACCGATCGCCTTCTATCCGCATGCACAATTGGGATACATCTTCGGAAACTTCGTCGTGCGTTTCTCAGGGCCGGCGAGTGCGATTGTGCCGCAAGTGCGCCAGGCGATCAAACAAGTCAATCCGAACCTGCCGATCGACGACGTAGTAAGTCTTTCAGATCACATCGGCCGATCGCTGGTCCGGCAAAAACTGGTGGCGCGGCTCGCGGCGTTCTTCGGAGCGCTGGCGTTGTTGCTCGCGTGTGTCGGTCTTTACGGCGTGATGTCGTACGGCGTGGCGCGACGGACGAACGAAATCGGGATTCGCATGGCGCTCGGCGCGCAACGCGGTAGTGTGTTGTGGCTCGTGTTGCGTGAAGCGTTGTTGCTGGTGGTGATTGGACTGGTGGTTGGTGTGCTCGCGTCGTTGGTCGTGACGAAGACGGCGGCGTCGTTGCTGTATGAACTAAAGCCGGATGATCCACTGACGATCGCATTGGCGACGTTGTTGCTGATGATCGTCGCACTGTTAGCTGGTTATTTACCGGCGCGTCGCGCGGCGCGCGTGGATCCGATGATCGCGTTGAGAGATGAATAACTTCTTTGCGCCTTTGCGAAAACTTTGCGCCTTGGCGTGCAAAGAGACCTTCACGCAAAGACGCAAAGGTTACGCAAAGGCGCTAAGGGATAAACCATGACCACATTACTTCAAGACATCCGCTTTGGACTGCGCATGATGCTCAAATCACCGAGCGTCAGCATTGTCGCCACGATCGCACTCGCACTCGGCATTGGCGCGACCACCGCGATCTTCAACGTCGTGAACGGAGTGCTATTGCGGCCGCTGCCGTTTCCCAATCCGGAATCGCTCGTCGCGGTCTTTGAAACGAACCTCGAACGCGGTCTGCAGCGCGGCTCTCATTCATATCCAAACTTCATGGACGTGCGTGCGCAGAGCACTGTGTTCGAGCACATGTCTTCGTATCACGGCGCCGACTTCATCATGACCGGCCGGGGCGAACCCGCGCGTCTCCAAGGCCAGGTCGTGACTGCGGATCTTTTTTCACTGCTCGGTGTTCAGCCGATGCTGGGGCGCACTTTTCTTCCTGATGAAGACAAGCCAAGTGAAACAGGACGCGTCGTGGTGCTCAGTCATGCGCTTTTTCAAAATCGTTTTGGTGGCGACGCATCAATCGTCAATCAGGCCATTACGCTGGACGGCAAAAAGTTTACGGTGGTCGGCGTGATGCCGCGGGACTTTGAGTTTCCAATCCAAAACGAGCCCGTCGAGTTATGGACCACGATTGCGGGCGATGCTTCCGGCAAAGAGCCGATCACGGGCCAACGCGGCGCGCACTTCCTCCAGGTGATCGCGCGTCTCAAGAACGGCGTCAGCAAGGATCAAGCGCAAGCGGAGCTCGCCACGATCGCCTCGCGGCTCGAGCAACAATATCCGGACACCAACACGCATCGCACCCTAACACTCGAGCCCGCTCTCAACGCGCTGGTCGGCGACGTCCGTCCGGCGTTGTGGATACTGCAGGGCGCCGTTGCGTTTGTGTTGCTGATCGCGTGTGCGAACGTCGCGAACCTCCTGCTCGCGCGTGCGACGAGCCGCCACAAAGAGATGGCGATTCGCTCCGCGCTCGGCGCGAGCCGCATCCGCGTGATTCGACAGTTGCTGACTGAGAGCGTGTTGCTCTCGATCGTGGGCGGCAGTGTCGGGCTGTTGCTCGCAGTGTGGTGGTCCGATCTCCTCGTCGCGCTCGGCAAGGAAGATATTCCGCGCGCGGTCCACGTCGGTATGGATTGGCGCGTACTCGGTGTCACGCTCGGTGTCTCGTTGTTAACGGGCCTGATCTTCGGTCTCGCTCCTGCGTTTCATTCTTCGAAGACTGAACTGGTCGAGTCGTTGAAGGAAGGTGGGCGCGGCACGAGTGAAGGTGCGCGCCGCAATCATGTACGAAACATTTTAGTCGTGACAGAGCTGGCGATCGCGATGGTCCTGCTGGTCGGCGCGGGACTGCTGATTCAAAGTCTCTGGCGCCTGCAAAATGTGAACACCGGTTTGCAACCTGATAATGTGCTCACCTTCAACATAACCCTGCCCGAGGTCAAGTACAACGCCGATAAGCAGGCGCAGTTTTTCATCGACTTGAAGCAGCGTCTCGAAGCGACGCCGGGCGTGCAATCGGCGAGCGCGATCCTGCCGTTGCCGTTGAATGGCGATCGGTTCGTTATTTCGTTTGAGATCGACGGGCGGCCCGTGGCTCCCAAGGATCAACCGTCGGCGGACTTCTTCACGACCGGTGTCGATTACTTCAAGACAATGGGCATACCGATCATCAAGGGGCGTGACTTCAACGATCACGACAAGCATGGGGCCACGCCCGTGGTCATCGTCAGCGAGACGTTCGCGCGGCAGATTTTTCCGAACGAGGACCCTATCGGCAAACGTATCAAACCCGGGATCGGTACTTACGAGGATGAAGAGTCGCCCTGGCGCGAAATCATCGGTGTCGTCGGCGATATCAGAAATCGCAGTCTCAATACTGAGCCAAAGAAGGCTTATTACGTGCCGCAAACGCAGGTGCCGTTCAACCAGCTCGTCGGTGTGGTCAAGACCACGGGCGACCCGCGCAGCTTGATTTCCGCGGTGACGAAACAGGTCGGCGCCATGGATGCAGACATTCCGTTGTTTGCCGTGAAGTCGATGCCCGAGTACTTGTCGGCGTCGGTGGCGGCGCCGCGTTTCAGCACGACGTTGTTGTCGATCTTTGCGGCGGTGGCGTTGGTGCTGACTGTGGTTGGGTTGTACGGCGTGATGAGTTATTCAGTCGCACAACGCACGAATGAGATCGGCATCCGGCTCGCGCTCGGTGCGCAGTCCAGAGACGTGCTGCTGATGATTGTCAAACAAGGCGGGATGCTCATTTTGCTCGGACTTGCGATCGGACTGGCGGGTGCGTATGCGCTCACGCGTTGGATCGCGAGCTTGTTGTTTGGAGTTACAGCGAAGGATCCGATGACGTTTGCGGCGGTCGCGGTGTTGCTCGCGATTGTGGCGTTGTTGGCGTGTTATGTCCCGGCATTGCGCGCCACGAAAGTCGATCCGATTGACGCACTTCGCCGTGAATAGGTACACAAAAAGCACAAAGAGGATCACAGAAGGCACAAAAAGAACGAAGAGAGAAATGAAGGCAGGCAAGGGAAGTGAGACAGGGAACGGAGTCGAGAAAGGCCAGGAGATTGAGACAGCAAAGGAAGTTGAGACAGGCAAAGGAAGTTGAGGCGGGCAAGGAAGTTGAGGCGGGCAAGGAAGTTGAGGCGGGCAAGGAAGTTGAGGCGGGCAAGGAAGTTGAGGCGGGCAAGGAAGTTGAGGCGGGCAAGGAAGTTGAGGCGGGCAAGAGGAAGTTGAGCAATCGGAAATTCATTTGTGTAAATTTTTGTGCCTTTTGTGGCAAGGAGATCGGCGATGGGTTTAGTGGCTGATATCAAGTTTGGCGCGCGGATGCTCTTGAAGAGCCCGATGATGACGTTGGTGGCGTTGTGCGCGCTCACGCTCGGTATCGGCGCGAACACCGCGATCTTCAGTGTCGTTAACGCCGTCCTGCTGCGCAGCTTTCCTTACGAGGATCCGGAGCGGCTCGCGCTCGTTTGGGAAAAGCGACAGGGCGGGCGCGATCAGAACGTCATCAACCTCGGCAACTTCTCCGATTGGAAAGATCAGAACCAGGTCTTCTCCGACATGGCCGTGTTTTTCGATCGCAGTTTCAACCTGACGAGCGACGGTGAACCCGAGGAGATCACCGGACAGTTTGGCACGAACAATCTCTTCTCCGTTCTCGGAACGAATCCGGTCCTCGGTCGCACGTTTGCCCCGGATGATGGGCGCGAAGACCAGGCGCGCGTGATCGTCATCAGCTACAGTCTCTGGCAGCGTCGCTTCGGCGGCGACATGCAGATCATCGGACGGCAGATCTCACTCAACGAACGACCCGCAACGATCATCGGTGTGATGCCGGCGACGTTCGGTTGGCACATTCAACGCGGCACACAAGCGAGCAAGCCCGCCGACATCTGGGTGCCGTTTCAGATCGACAACGATCTGCGCCAGCGTCGCGGACGTTTCGCTTCCGCTGTTGCGCGTCTGAAGCCCGGTGTTTCGATGGACCAGGCGCAACGCGAGATGCAGACGATCGGCGCGCGTCTCGCGCAGCAGTATCCGAACTTCAACACTAACTGGAGCGTGAACGTCGTTCCGCTCCGCACGCAAATGACGGGCGAGATCAAACGCCCGTTGCTGATCCTGCTCGGCGCAGTGGCGTTCGTGCTGCTGATCGCGTGCGCGAACGTCGCGAACCTGTTGCTAGGTCGGGCAAGTTCGCGACGAAAAGAAATCGCAGTGCGGGCTGGACTCGGCGCGGACCGCTGGCGGATCGCACGTCAGTTGTTGACTGAGAGCGTGATGCTGTCGCTGATCGGCGGCGCGCTTGGTGTCCTGGTCGCGTGGTGGGGCACGAAGGCGTTAGTCGCATTGAGTCCGCCGGCGCTAATGGATCTCAAGAGTGTTGGGGTCAGTCTTCCGGTGCTCGCGTTCACGCTCGGCCTGTCAGTGCTCACCGGCATCGTGTTTGGACTCGTTCCCGCACTCGAAGCGACGCGCTTCGATCTGCAGGGCTCACTCAAAGAAGGCGGCAAGAGCGTCGGTGGCAGCACGGGCAGCCATCGCGTGCGCAGTGTGTTTGTCATAACGCAGGTGGCGCTCGCGCTCGTGCTGCTCGTCGGCGCGGGTCTGCTCGTGAAGAGTCTCAATCGACTACAGGCAGTCGACACCGGGTTCAATCCGAACAACCTGCTCGCCGTGCGTCTCAATCTGCTGCCACGCAAGTACGACACGGACCAGAAGCGTATCGACTTCTACAAACAAGCGATCGAACGGATGAAAACCATTCCCGGCGTCGAGGCGGCGGGCGCGATCAATTCGCCGCCGTTCACGGGGCTTTATCCGGGCACGAATGTCGACGTCGATGGGGTGAAGCTGCCGCCCGGTCAGGAACTGAAAACGGGTGTCGTCGTCACCGACGCAAACTATTTTCAGACCATGCAGATCCCGCTGAAGCTCGGCCGTCTTTATACGGAACAGGAAGCGACCGAGATGCGGCACGTCGTCGTTGTTAACGAGACGTTTGTGAAGCAGAACCTCGGCGCCGGGAATCCGCTCGGACACAAGCTCACGATCTACATGAAAGACGACAACGTGCCGACGGAGATCATCGGCGTCGTTGGCGATACCAAGCATCTCGGGCTCGATGTCGCGGTCGAGCCAGTCGCCTACTGGCCACATGCTGAACTGGTCTATTCCGGCATGACGCTGATGGTGCGGACGCATGGCGATGCGAACGCCGTTGCCGGCGCGGCGCGCAATGTCATTCACACACTCGATCCGCAACAACCGAGCGGCGAAGTCAACACGATGGAGACGTTGCTCTCGACGTCGGTCGCGCGCGCGCGATTCAGTGCGTCGTTGTTGACGGTGTTCTCGTTCGTGGCGCTCGTGATGGCGGCGGTCGGAATTTACGGTGTGATGGCCTATTCGGTGTTGCAGCGCACGCATGAGATTGGCGTGCGCATGGCGCTCGGCGCGCAAAGTTTCGACGTGCTCAAGCTCGTCGTGCGCAGAGGAATCGTGCTTGGGACTGTTGGAGTTGCCGTCGGACTGGTGGCTTCGTTTGCGTTGACTCGATTGATTTCTACGTTGCTCTTTGAAGTTACTGCGACTGATACGACGACCTTCGCGATCGTGTCGGTGGGGTTGTTTTTAGTAACACTAATAGCGTGTTACGTGCCGGCGCGACGGGCGACGCGTGTCGACCCGTTGAAGGCGCTCCGGTACGAATAAAACTTAACCACGGATTACACGGATGATGACACTGATTAATACTGACAATCGACGTGTGTGGCATTTCGATCCGGTGTACACGACGGTCGAGTTCTCGATCAGGAACCTTTGGTTCAAGGTGAGAGGCCGGTTTAAAGACCTTGAAGGCGCCATCGTTCTTGATGAGGACGACATCAGCCGCTCGTCTGTCAACGCGACGATCAGGCCCGGCAGTATCGACACCGGCAACAAACGACGCGATGCACATCTGCTCTTAAAGGCGTTTTTCGACGTCGAGAACTTTCCCGAGATCGAGTTCAAGAGCACGCGTGTCGGGCGCGGCAAAGATCGCGACTCGCTCGATCTCGAAGGCGAGCTGACGATCAAAAACAAAACAGTGCCGATCGCGCTCGCCGTGAACGAGATGGATCGCAGTCGCTCACCACGCGGCGAAGAGTTTGTTTACTACAGCGCGACGACCGACCTCGATCGTTGTGCATTCGGAATCAATTACGGACGCGGCATCATCGGCCGCCGCTTGCGCGTCAACATTAACGTGCAAGCCTCGAACACATCACAGAAGGGAAGACGATCATGAAGTTGCTCAAACACTCAATCAAAGCGCGAATCTTTTGGCTGCTTGCCTCATTCATCGCCGTGCTCATCGCCTCGCCGTTGCCGCGGCTCGAAGCGCAGAAGACTCGCGACGAAACGCAAACCGTGATGCGCTGGGAACACAGCGACAGCGACGCCGGATTGCGACAACGTTTCGAGACGCACGGCAAAGCGGAGTTTACCGACGATTACACCGACATCAGGGACGTCTCGGAAAACGGCTGGGCCATAATCGAAGAAGATCGCGGCCGGCAATCTTATCGCTACGAAGTCAGGCACGACGCGACCGGGCAGTTACAGCGCCTGTTCTACGTGAATGGCGCCGCACAACCGATCGATGCGAAGGCGAAGGCCTGGCTTGCGAAGTTCGTGCTCGACGTCGTTCGACAGGGCGGTTACGACGCTGACAAACGCGTCAAGACGATCCTGGCACGGGGCGGCGTGCCAGGCGTGCTGGCTGAGATCGATCAGATTCAGGGCGACTACGCGAAGCGCATTTACTACGAACAACTCCTCAAGCAAGCCAATCTCAATGCCGCTGCTCTGCGCGATGTGCTGAAACAGATGGCGCGCAACATCTCTTCCGATTACGAACAGGCGCAGTTGCTCACAGCCGTCGCGCCGCTGATGACGGGCAAGGAAATCGCGCTGCAGCCGTACTTCGATGCGGTCGCTACGATCAAGTCGGATTACGAACGCAGCAACGTGCTCAAGACGATCATGAAGCAGGATGCGCCCAGCAGTGCGTTGCTCGTGCTGGTTGCGGGGGCGACGAAGACGATCTCGTCAGATTACGAACGGCACGGCGTGTTGAGCGTGCTCGCGAAGACGAAGAACCAGAGCGATGAAGTGTTGCGGTTGTTGCTCGAGTCGGCGGCGGCGATGTCGTCGGATTACGAGAAGGCTTCGTTGCTCATGGAAGTGTCGAATGCTTACACGGGCGATACGAGGTTGAAGAGTGAGTTTCTGAAGGTAGTGGAGACGATTAAGTCGGATTACGAGCGCGGTCGAGTGTTGTCGGCGCTCTTGAAGAATAAACAAATCGGGTAACACGGATTGGACGGATCGTAGAGCCGGATTTACGCGGATAAGACCATGGAAAACTTAATCAAAGACATTCGATTTGGCGTGCGGATGCTCGTGAAGAATCCGGGCGTGACGCTGGTTGCGATTATAACGCTGGCTCTGGGGATTGGGGCGAACACCGCGATTTTCAGCGGCGTGAGCGCGTTTCTCATGCGACCACTCAGCGTCCCGCACCCGGATAATCTGATTCGGCCGCTCGAGGTGGCGGAAGATCGTGGGTTTACGGATGAGATGTCGTATCCCGACTATCTCGACTATAGCAGCCAGGCCACTTCGTTTACCGGTCTAGCCGCCGAAGACATGCTGTCAGCGGCGGTCGATGCTGAGAACCAGAGCGATGTGATCTGGGGCCAGGTGGTTTCCGCAAACTACTTCGACGTACTCGAGGTCAAGCCGATCCTCGGCCGCACGTTTTTACCGAACGAAGACAAAACGCCCGGCGCGAATACCGTCGTCGTGTTGAGCCACAGTTTCTGGCAGCGACGCATGGGCGCGGATCCGAACATCGTCGGCAAGACGATCCAACTCAACAATCGCGCTTTCAACGTGATCGGCGTCGCGCCCCCATACTTCGTCGGATCGAAGTTTGCCCTCGCGCTCGACTTCTGGACGCCCATGTCGATGGCTGAAGATCTGCGCCGCAGCCCAGGGATGCTCGCCGAACGCGGCAGCCACTGGATGAACGTCATCGGCAGACTCAAGCCGGGTGTTTCGATCGCGCAAGCGTCGGCGGAGATGAACGCGATCGCGGCGCGTTTGAACCAGTCTTATCCAAACGAGCGGGCGAGCACTACGACCGCGACGGTGCTGCCGGAGGTTGATGGGCGTTGGGAAGATATGGCCAAAGTGTTCAAGAGCGGGAGTGCGATCGCGATGGCGATCGTCGGACTCATTCTGCTGATCGCATGTGCGAACGTCGCGAACCTCATGCTGGCCCGAGCCGCCAGTCGTCGCAAGGAGATCGGAATTCGTCTCGCGCTGGGGGCTAATCGCGCGCGGCTTATCCGACAACTTCTGACCGAAAGCATGTTGCTTTCAGTCGCGGGTGGCGCGCTGGGCTTGTTGCTCGCTCTCTGGGTGACACGCCTGATGGAAGGCTTCATTCCGGTCCTCGAATACAACATCATCAGTCCCTTCTTCACACTCGATTCGCGAGCGCTCCTGTTCACCGCGATTATTTCGCTCGCCACGGGACTCGTGTTCGGACTCGCGCCGGCATGGCATTCGTCGAATCCGGACGTCGTGCCCGTGCTCAAAGGCGATCCGGAAGCCGCCCGCCGAGGAAAACGAAAAGCATTTGGTTTGCGAAACGTGCTCGTGGTGGCCCAGGTCGCGTTGTCGCTCGTGGTGCTCGTTTGCGGTGGTCTGTTCATCAAGAGTTTTCGCAAAGCGCAGACGATGGATCCCGGTTTTGATAACAAGCAGGGACTGATCGTGTCGCTCAGCCCGACTCTTCTCGGTTACGAGAACGAGCAGTCGCGACAGTTTTACCGTCAGGTGCTCGAACGCGTGTCGCATGTGCCCGGTGTTGACGCCGTCTCGTATGCACAAACGCTCCCGCTCGGCGACAGCTCGAATTCCAACGGTCCGGTTTTGAAAGAAGGTGAGACGCTCGCGAAAGGCAGTGCCGGACGCGTGATCATGACGAATATCGTTAGTCCCGGTTACTTCAAGACGATGCAGATTCCCGTTCTCGATGGCCGCGACTTTGACGATCGAGATCAGCCAAAAACACAGCGCGTGATCATCGTCAATCAGAAGATGGCTGAGCAGCTTTGGCCGGGCGAGAGCGCGGTCGGCAAACGGATCTTCACCGGTGCTGATAGTCACGATGCGTTGGAGGTTGTCGGCGTGGTGAAGACGGGCAAGTATCGTGCGCTCGCGGAAGATCCGAAGCCGTTCTTCTACTACTCGATGGGCCAACTGCGGCCCCGGCCGATGGCGATGGTGGTGCGCGCGAGCGTGGATCCGCGATCGCTGGTCGGAGCGGTTCGTAGTGAGGTGCAGGCGATCGATCGTCGGGTGCCGTTGTCGGGAGTGAAGACGATGGACGAGCACAAGACGTACGCGCTGTGGGCGCCAAATATGGCGGCGAGTTTCTCGGTCGCGTTTGCGGTAGTGGCGATTCTGTTGAGTGCGGTGGGGTTGTATAGCGTGATGGCTTACGTCGTTTCGCAACGCACGCGCGAGGTTGGCATTCGCATGGCGCTCGGTGCGAACCGTGGCGACGTGATGAAGATGATCACGCGACAGGGAATGCGGCTCGCGGTGATCGGTGTCGTGATTGGATTGTTGCTGGCGCTCGCACTCGCGCAGGTGTTGTCGTCGTTGTTGATCGGGATCAGTGGATACGACGTAACGACGTTCGTCCTCGTGCCCGCGTTGTTAGCGGCGGTGGCGCTGCTGGCGTGCTATCTGCCGGCGAGACGCGCGACAAAGGTCGATCCGCTCGTGGCGCTTAGATATGAATGAGCCACAAAAAGGCACAAAAAGCACAAAATGGATTCATTAATTAAAGACGTTCGCTTCGCGATGAGAAGCCTCCTGAAGCGGCCGGGGTTTACGGCGGTTGTTGTATTGACCCTCGCGCTCGGCATCGGCGCGAACACCGCGATCTTCAGTGTCGTCTACTCGGTGCTGCTCAAGTCGCCACCGTTTCCGCGCGCGGATCGCCTCGTTTTGCTGTGGGGCCGCGCGGAGAATAATGATCGTAGTCAGGTGTCGCACACTGATATCGTCGACTATCGCGCGCAAAACACAACCTTCGACAGCATCACCACGTTCACTTCTTTTACGCCGCTCATCTCCGGCACTGGTGAGCCCGCGCGCGTCAGTGCCGCACTCGTCGGCGACGACTTTTTCAACGTGATGGGCACGCAGCCTTTTCTCGGTCGTGCGTTTCTGCACGAGGAACAGCAGGACGGCAAGGACCAGGTGGTGGTGCTGAGTTATGAATTGTGGCAGCGGCAGTTGAACTCGGATCCGAACGCGGTCGGCAAATCGATCTTGATCAACTTACGTCCACACACGATCGTCGGTGTGATGCCGGCGAGTTTTCATTCATTGCCGGCGACGCTCTTGAACAAGGAAGCGCTTCTTTACCGGCCGGCCGCGGAAGAGACTAACGAACGCGCGCGCTCGGCCCGCCACATGAGGGCGATTGGACGGCTTAAAGACGGCGTGACGATCGAGCAAGCGCAAGCTGATCTGAACGTCATCGCGCAGCGTCTCGAGACGCAGCATCCGGAGTCGAACACCAATCTGGGTATTCACCTCGTCGGTTTGCACGCGGACACCGTGCGCGATTTGCAGAAGACGATCTGGGTGTTGTTTGGCGCGGTTGCGTTCGTCTTGTTGATTGCATGCGCGAACGTCGCGAATCTTCTGCTCGCGCGTTCGACGCAACGAACGGCCGAGATGAGCATTCGCACCGCACTCGGCGCATCGCGCTTGCGACTGTTGCGCCAGGTGCTCACCGAGACCGCATTGCTTGCCTTCACGGGTAGCGCCGTCGGGTTTCTGCTCGCGTTCTGGAGCATCGGCCTCATCAAAGCTCTCGGCAGTGAAACAATTCCGCAACTTCAAACCGTCGCGCTCAGTTGGCCCGTGCTCGCCTTTACCTTCGCGCTGTCGTTGCTGACGGGACTGCTGTTTGGTCTGGCTCCGGCGTGGCAAAGCTCGCGGCCTGATCTCACTGAAGGCTTGAAGTCTGACAGTCGCACTTCGAGTGGCGGAACGCAGCGCGCGCGGCTGCGCAGTGCGCTCGTCGTTTCGGAAATCGCTTTCGCCCTCGTGTTGCTAATGTCGGCGGGGTTGTTGATTCGTACCGTCAGTCAACTGCTCAGAGTCGATCCCGGTTTTGATTACGCGCACTCGTTGAAGATGGACCTCGGTCTGCCTTCGCTTCGATATAACAACGCGCAGAAGCGAGTCGATTTCTATCGCGAGCTTACGAACCGCGTGCAGTCGCTGCCGGGTGTGGTGAATGCCGGCGTCGTTACTCCATTGCCCGTGGCCGGCGGGTTCGACAGCACCTCAATCGACATCGAGTTCCAGCCTACGCAGAAGGGCCAGGAACCGATGGTCGATCGCTACGTCATGACGCCGGGCTATCTCAAGACCCTCGGCATTCGACTCGAACACGGACGTGAACTCTCAGCGCAGGACGATGAGCACGCGCCGCTGGTGCTGCTCGTCAGCGAAAGTTTGGCCGCACGCTTTTGGCCGGGGCAGGATCCGATCGGAAAAAGAATCAAGCTGCCGGCCAATCCGGGACGTGAAGATGAGCCGTGGCGAACGGTGGTTGGTGTGGTCGGCGACGTCAAGCAGTATGGCTTAGACAAGCCGAGCGAGAGTGCCGTCTACCTGCCGCACGCGCAATATCCTTATTCCTTCATGACGCTGGTCGTTCGAACGTCCGGCGATCCCGCCGAAATGATCGGCACAGTGAGACAGACCGTGCACCAACTCGATCCGGATCAAGTGCCGGTGCAAATCGCGACCATGCAGGACGTGATGCTGGGCTCAGTGCAAACGCAACGCTTCTCGATGTTTGTGCTCGCGGCTTTTGCGATGCTCGCGTTGGCGCTCGCGGCGGTGGGGATTTACGGTGTGATGTCGTACCTCGTGGCCCAACGAACGCACGAGATCGGAATCCGGATCGCGTTGGGTGCGGGTGTGAGAAACATCCTGCGACTGATTCTCGGGAATGCTTTGTGGCTGGCGGGTAGCGGTATCGTCGTGGGTGCAGTTGGCGCGTTCGTGTTGACGCGACTGATGAAGAGTTTGTTGTTTGGTGTCGCTCCGACTGATCTGCTGACGTTTGTAGTTGTGTGTGTTGGTCTGGGCGTGGTGGCGCTGATCGCGTCGTATCTGCCGGCGCGAAAGGCGACAAAAGTTGATCCGCTCGTGGCACTACGGAATGAATAGAGCCACGAATAGCACTTTCTGATCCTGCTTTTCCGTGTCATCCGTGGCTAAAAGGAAATCATCATGGACACCTTAATCAAAGACATCCGTTACGCAATTCGAAGCTTGATCAAGCGGCCGGGGTTTGTCGCGATTGCGGTGATCACGCTCGCGCTCGGCATCGGCGCTAACACCGCGATCTTCAGTCTCGTGAATACGGTCCTCTTGCGCTCGCTGCCCGTTCCTCACGCACGTGAGATCGTCTCCGTCGCGCTGCGTGGCAAGGACGATTCAATGTCGGCCTTCTCGTATCCCAACTACAAAGACTTTCGCGATCACAACGATGTGCTCTCCGGTTTGCTGGTCTATCGCTTCGTGCCGCTGAGCCTGAGTCGTAGCGGCACGAACGAACGCGTCTGGGGCTACGAAGTCTCCGGCAATTACTTCGACGTCCTGCAGGTAAAAGCCATTCGCGGCCGCACGTTCCTTCCCGAAGAAGACCAGACAAAACTCTCGCATCCCGTGATCGTCGTCGCTTACGAGTGCTGGCAGCATCGCTTCGGCGGTGATCCGAACCTCGTGGGCAAAGACGTGCTCATCAACGATCACCAGTTCAAAGTGATCGGCATCACGCCGGAGGGTTTCAAAGGCACGGAGCTTGTTTACTCGCCGGAAATGTGGGTGCCGGCGTCGATGATGGAGTGGGTCGAACCCGGCGCCACCTGGCTTGATAACCGGAACTCGAAAAACTTCTTCGCCGTCGGGCGTCTCAAGAGCGGAGTTGATTCGCGCCAGGCGGAGGCGTCGCTCAACCTCCTGGCCCAGCAGTTGGGCAAAGAATATCCGGACTCAAACGAGGGACAGACGGTCAGGATCGTGCCGCCGGGATTTATCCTTCCCGATTTGCGCGGCGCAGTTGTGAATTTTACGTGGGTGTTGATGGCGGCAGTCGGTCTGGTCCTACTCGTCACGTGCACCAATCTCGCCGGGCTCATGCTGGCGCGCGCGACCGATCGTCGCAGAGAGATTGCGATCCGTTTGGCGATGGGCGCCAACCGTCTGCGCTTGATGCGGCAGCTTCTGACTGAAAGTGTGTTGCTCTCGTTTGCGGGAGGCGCCGCGGGTTTGTTACTCGCACTCTGGATCATCAAGGTGTTGATGGCGCTCAAGCCTCCGATCGACTTTCCCATCGCGCTCGACGTCAATGTTGATTGGCGCGTGCTCGTGTTCTCGCTGATGGTTTCGGTGGCCGCGGGCGTGATCTTCGGATTCGCTCCCGCGTTGCAAGCGACGCGGCCCGCGCTCGTCCATGCACTGAAAGACACTGCGGCCCAGGGTGGCGCTGCGCGAACACGTCTGCGCAGTGTGCTGGTAGTCGCGCAGATCTCGATCTCGCTCGTCGTATTGATTGCGGCCGGACTCGTCGTGCGCACGCTCCAGCAACTGCAAACGATGAATCCGGGCTTCGACACACATAACGCGCTCACGATGTCGTTCGATCTCGGCTTGCAGGGTTATGACGAAGCGCGCGGACAGCAGTTCTATCGCCAGCTAACGCAGCGCTTGCAGTCGTTGCCGGGCGTCGAACATGCAGCCGTAACGAGTTACATCCCGCTTAGTCTCAACTACAACAGCAACAATATTTACGTTGAAGGCCATCCAGCGGAGCGTGGCGAGAACGTGCCGGTAGCGATGACCGGAAACAGTGGACCAGATTTTTTCAAGACGATGGGAACGCCGCTTCTGGGAGGCCGCGAGTTTACCGACGCGGACCAGGATAAGTCTGAAAAGGTGGCCGTCGTCAACGAATATTTTGTGCAGCGTTTGATGCCCGAGCTGTCATCGCCGGCTGAGGCAGTCGGAAAGCGTTTCAGCTTCCACGGCTCCGGTGGGCCATTTACGCGCATTGTCGGCGTGGCGAGGGGTGGCAAGTATTTCAGCATCGCTGAAGACCCGCGCCCGTTCGTCTGGACGCCGATGGCCCAGGATTACAACTCGAGCGGCATTCTCGTGGTTCGCACCCAGGGCAATCCGGAAGGTTTGTTTAGCGCGGTGCGCGGGCAAGTGCAATCGCTCGATCCGAACCTGCCACTCTTCGACGTCAAAACATTCACTGAGCACATGAAGTTCGCATTGTTCCCGGCGAAAGTGGCGGCGACTGTGCTCGGCGTGTTTGGGCTCGTTGCTTTGATGCTGGCCGCGATCGGTGTTTACGGGATCACTTCGTATGCGGTCGCGCAGCGCACGCATGAGATCGGTGTGCGACTCGCGCTTGGCGCACAGTTGAGCGACGTGTTGAAGCTCGTACTCGGTCATGGATTGAAGCTGACGATCATCGGCGCCGTGCTTGGATTGTTTGGTGCGTTTCTCGCGACGCGCGCGATCACGAGTGTGCTTTACGGTGTGAGTGCGACGGATCCGCTGACGTTTGGCGGCGTGTCGTTGCTGTTGATTGGGGTGGCGCTGGTGGCGTCATATGTTCCGGCGCGACGCGCCACAAAAGTCGAACCGTTAATTGCGTTAAGAACTGAGTAACCACGGATCGGACGGATCTTCGAACCGGATTAAGAACGGATCTGAAAATGGAAAACCTGATTGCAGACGTGCGTTTTGCGGTGCGTAGTTTTCTCAAGCGGCCGGGGTTTCTGGTTATCGCGATTGCGACGCTCGCGCTTGGCATCGGCGCAACGACCGCGATGTTCACGGTCGTGAATTCGATGTTGCTGCGACCGTTGCAATTTCCGGAGCCGGAGCAAGTCGTTCTGATTTTCGGAATCAATCCGCGACAGGGAATCACCGAGAGCAACGTGTCGGTGCCTGACACCGCAGATTGGCAACAGCAGAGCCAATCGTTTCAACAGATCGCCGCGTTTGTTTCGGGCGGCCTGTTTTTGACTGTCGGCGATGAGACTGAGCGTGTGCGCGGCACGAGCGTGTCGACGGAGTTCTTTCCGCTCTTCAAGACGAACGCGATTTACGGTCGCACTTTGCAGCCCGCCGACATGCAAGAGGGTGGTGAACCAGTGGTCGTGATCAGTTACGCGCTCTGGCAACGACGCTTCGGTGGCCAGGCGAGTGTGGTGAACAGCAAAGTAACGGTGAACGGCAAACCCGTGACGATCGTTGGGATAATGCCCCCGGGTTTCAGTTACCCTTCGGATAACGAGGCGTGGGTGGCGTTTCCATTGGAGCCCGCGAAAGAACGGCGCGACAACCGCTACGTGTCAGTGGTCAGTCGTTTGAAGCCTCACGTTTCACTATCACAGGCGCAGGCCGAGATGGACACGATCAGTCAGCGCCTGTCACAGAACTACGCTGAGACAAACACTGGCTGGAGTGTTCGGCTCGTCGAATTGCGCGAGAGTCTCGTCGGAGACTTCAAGACCGCGTTGCTGATCTTATTGGGCGCGGTTGCATTCGTGCTGCTGATCGCATGTGCGAACGTTGCCAATCTGTTGCTGGCGCGTGCGATGTATCGTCAGAAAGAGATCGCGGTACGAACAGCGCTTGGTGCGAGTCGCATGCGCATCGTGCGCCAGCTTTTGACGGAAAGTCTGTTGCTTTCGATCGTGAGTGGTGTGATCGGATTCACGCTGAGTTTTGGTTTGATTAGGCTGTTGATTGCGCTTACTCCACCGAACACGCCGCGCGTCAGCGAGATCAATATCGATCTGCGTGTGTTTGGTGTGACGCTCGCGATCGCGGTGTTTGCCGGTTTGTTGTTCGGCCTGTTTCCCGCACTGCAAACTTCACGGCCTAACCTCAACGACACACTCAAAGACAGCGGGCAGCGTGGATCGCAGATGGGCCGCGGCGGGAATCGCGCCGGCAGTCTGTTCATCGTTTCCGAAATCGCGCTCTCCTTTATGCTGCTCGTGGGTGCGGGACTGCTGATCAAGAGTTTTCTGCACCTCAGAGATATCAGTCCCGGCTTCAATCCTGACAATGTGCTGGCGATGCGGTTGACGTTGCCGCCCGGCAAGTACAAGCAGGGCGAGCCGCGCGCGCAAATTTTTAAACAGCTTATCGACCAGGTGAAAGCGACGCCGGGTGTGAAGTCAGCCGCAGCGGTGCTCAGTCTGCCGTTGGGCGGTGACACGTTCAATCTTGGGCGCGGCCTGATTCGCGAGGGCCGTCCGATGACGGCCGAAGAGCAGACAAACGCGCGGCACCTTGCGGTGACACCTGATTACTTCCAGACACTTGAGATTCCGTTGAAGGCCGGTCGCACGTTTACGGAGCAGGACACGCTGGACACCACGAAGGTCGTGATCATCAACGAGACGCTCGCGCGACGTTTGTGGCCGAACGAGAATCCGATTGGAAGCCGCTTCATGATCTGGCGCGATGAGAAGTTTGCGCGTGAAGTTGTCGGGGTCGTTGGCGACACGAAAGTGTCACTCGATAAAGAAGCCGGGAACCAGATGTACGTGCCTTACGCTCAGGACCCGACGTGGGCCAGCATGTCGCTGGTGGTGCGCACGAATGGAGAGCCGACTGCGCTCGCGGGTGCGGTGCGCGATGCGATTCGTTCGGTCGATAAGGGAGTGCCGAATTACAACCTGAAGACGTTGAACGATGTGGTCTCGACTTCTGCTGCGCCGCGCCGCGTGCCGATGTTGTTGTTGAGTGCGTTCGCGGGTGTGGCGATGCTGCTGGCCATGCTCGGGATTTACGGTGTCACTTCTTATTACGTGACGCAGCGGACGCACGAGATTGGTGTGCGCATGGCGCTCGGTGCGCAGGTGGTTGATGTGTTGAGGCTCGTGTTGAGTCGCGCGATGGTGCTCGCCGGCGTTGGGATCGTGATTGGTGTTGCGGGTGCGGTCGCGATGACGCGGTATCTGAGGTCGATGCTGTTTGAGGTGAAGCCGATCGATGTCGTGACGTTCATCGTGGTTGCGATCATGTTAGCGCTCGTAGTGCTGGTCGCGTGTTTGATACCGGCGCGCAGAGCCACGAGGATCGACCCATTGGAAGCATTAAAGTAACACGGATAATCCGCGGTTAGATTTGCCCTCCCAGCGGTGTTACTCAGGTATGGAAACCTTGCTCAAAGACATTCGCTATGGGATTCGTGGCCTTTTGAAGCGGCCGGGATTTACGGTTATTGCGCTGATCACGCTCGCGCTCGGCATCGGCGCGAACACCGCGATTTTCAGTGTCGTTAACGCGGTGTTGCTGCGGCCGCTGCCGTTTCAAAAACCGGAAGAGCTCGTGATCGTTTGGGAAGACGCTGCGTTCCTGGGTTTTCCGCACAACACGCCCGCGCCGGCAAACTACGTCGATTGGAAAAATCAGAACCAGTCGTTTGTCGACATGGCCGCGAGTCATGAGGACAGTTTCAATCTCACCGGTGACGGCGAGCCTGAGCGCGTTTCAGCGTATACCGTCAATGCAAACTTCTTCCCGCTCCTCGGCGTGCAGCCGTTGCTCGGTCGCGGTTTTCTGCCTGAAGAAGATCGACCCGGCGGCAACAAAGTCGTCGTGCTCAGCTACAGTCTTTGGCAGAGTCGTTACGGCGGCGATCGCAACGTCCTCAATCGCGAGATCCTGCTGAATGGCAAGAAGCACACAGTTGTCGGCGTGATGCCGGCGAGTTTTCAGTTCTTCGCGAAGGACGTGCGCCTGTGGGTGCCGATGGCTCTCGATGAGAAGGACTGGGCCAATCGCGGTGGCCACTACCTGACCGTCGTGGCGCGTCTGAAGCCGGGCGTGTCGGTTGCGCAGGCACAGGCTGACATGAACGCCATCATGCGACGGATTGCGGCGGATCATCCAGCCGAAACAATGGAAGGCAAACTCGGTGCGCTCGTGCTGCCGATGCGTGATGAGTTTGTCGGCGACGCGCGCAGTTCGCTGATCGTGTTGCTGGTCGCGGTTGCGTTCGTACTGCTGATCGCGTGTGCGAATGTCGCGGGACTGTTGTTGGCGCGTGCGGTCGCTCGTCGCAAAGAAATCGCGTTGCGCATGGCGCTCGGCGCCGGACGCGCGCGCGTGGTTCGTCAATTGTTGACTGAGAGTTTGTTGCTCGCGGTCACGGCCGGCGTGCTTGGATCGTTGCTGGCTTACGCGAGTTTTACGTTCCTGCAGGGACTTGTTCCCGAACAGATGGAGCTAGCGACGAGTTTGAAGCTCGACGTGCGCATACTCATCTTCACGATCGCGATTTCCATTATCACGGGAATCATCTTCGGTCTCGTGCCCGCGCTTCAGTCTGCAAAGTTCGACTTGAACGACGCGTTGAAGCAGAGCAGCGGGCGGGTGACTTCGACCGGTCGCTTGCGAAGCGCGATGATCGTGTTTGAAGTCGCACTTTCGATCGTGCTGCTGGTGGGCGCGGGTCTTCTCATTCAAACGCTGTTTCAACTTTTCCGGCAGTATTCAATGCTCGAGCCGGAAAGAGTCTTGACGATGCGCACGATCCTGCCGCGCGAGAAGTACCGACAACTGCAACAGCGCGACAACTATTACCAACAGGTGCTGCAACGGGTCGAGCACCTGCCCGGCGTGGTCGCGGCTGGTTACTGCACGACGATACCGCTCGGCTGGAAAGGCGGCACAAGTGGTTTTTATCCCGAAGGGCTCAAGGCGCCGATTGCGGGCATGAGTTACGACGCGAATGATCGCCAGGTCAGCGCGGATTATCTGAAGGCGATGAACATTCCGCTGCGGCAGGGACGTTACTTCGACAATCGCGACAACTCGCAGTCTCTGCCGGTCGCGATGGTCAACGAAACGATGGCGCGACAGTATTGGCCCGGCGAGAACGTGGTCGGCCGCCGCTTCAAGCTGGGTGGACCAGACGACAAGGAGCCGTGGCGGGAGATCGTCGGGGTCGTCGCGGACGTGCGGCAGATGGGACTCGATGAGCCCGTCAAAGCGGAGATGTACTTTCCGTACCAGCAGGACAATGAGACCTGGAACATGCCGCGCGACCTCGCGATTCGGACGAATGGCGACACGTCGAACCTCGCCGGTGCAGTGCGACAGATCATTCGTGAAGTCGATCCGGACCAGCCGGTGTCGAATGTGGCGACGATGGCGGAAGTGCTCGGCACGGAAGCGGCGCAGCGACGCATGGGCATGATCATGCTCGTGGGGTTTGCGGCGCTCGCGTTGTTGCTTGCGTCGCTCGGGATCTACGGCGTGCTTGCGTACTTCGTCACGCAACACACGAACGAGATCGGCGTGCGGCAGGCGCTCGGCGCAACCCCGCGGAATATTTTGTTTCTCGTGTTGCGAAAGGGAATGGGCCTGACTTTTGTCGGCGTGGCGATTGGGCTCGCGGCGTCGTTTTCGCTGACACGGTTGATGAGTTCGTTGTTGTTTGGCGTGACGGCGGCCGATCCGTTGACGTTCGCGACGGTGCCTCTGTTGCTCGTCGGGGTGGCGCTGCTGGCGTGTTACATCCCGGCTCGTCGGGCCACGAAGGTCGATCCCTTAGTAGCGTTGCGATACGAATAGCGATTGTAGGGCCGGCCCTCCGTGGCCGCCCGTCTTTCGAAACACTCATATTGTCAAAACGGGCGGCCACGGAGGGCCGCCCCTACAACGATTCTGCGATGAACACATTGATTCAGGATCTGCGATATGCGGTTCGCGTGTTGTTCAAGAGCAAGGCGTTGACTGCGGTCGCCTTGCTCACGCTCGCGCTCGGCATCGGCGTGAACAGCGCGATCTTCAGCGTAGTGAATGCGATCGTGCTGCGTCCGCTGCCTTACGCACGCTCGCAGGATTTGATGGTCGTGTGGGGCAATCTCCACAAGACCGGGCTCGAGGAGATCGAGATCTCGGCGCTCGAGTTCAGAGACTTCCAACAACAGTGCCAGGCATTCGATCAGATCGCGGCCTACACAAGCGCGGGTCTGAATCTCACCGGCGTGGATCAACCTGAGCGACTGCGTGGCGCCGCGATCTCCGCGAACCTGTTTCCCACACTCGGCGTGCAACCTCACGTCGGCCGCAACATCGCGACAGAAGAAGATCAATTTGGCAATGATCGTGTCGTTGTTTTGAGTCACTCGCTGTGGCAGCGACGATTCGGTGGCAACCCGGGAATGATCAACCGGACGATTCAACTCGATGGCCGCACAGTCACGGTCGTGGGCGTGATGCCCGCTGATTTTCACTTTCCCGATCGCGAAACCGAGGTCTGGGTGCCACTCGCGTTCACGCCTGATCTATTCGAAGAGAACAATCGCGGCTCACATTTTCTGAACGTGATCGCGCGGCTCAAACCCGGCGTCACAGCAGCGCAGGCGCAAGCGGATCTGAATACCGTTACGACGCGACTCTCCAGCGAACACACTGCAACGTATCGCAGCGGGTTCAGCACGAGCATTCGCTCATTGCACGAAGAGTTGGTGGGGAACTTGCGACGCGCAATGCTGGTTTTGTTAGGAGCAGTTGGACTCGTGTTGCTGATCGCGTGTGCCAACGTCGCACACCTGCGGCTGGCGAGCGCGACTTCGCGTTATCGCGAGTTTGCGATTCGCGCAGCTCTCGGAGCGAGGCGCGCTCGCGTCATGCGGCAGTTTCTGACTGAAAGCGTGTTGCTGTCGTTGATTGGCGGTGCGGCAGGATTGGCCCTCGCTGTGTGGGTAGTGCGCATACTCGTGCTGCTGATGCCGAAAGACACGCCTCGCATCGAGGAGATCAAGCTCGATTATCGCGTGGTCCTGTTCACACTCGGCATTTCCATTTTGACGGGCATCGTCTTCGGACTCGCACCCGCCTTCCAGGCATCAAAGACCAATCTCAACGATGTGCTCAAGGAAGCCGGTCGGGGCGCCAGCGACACCTCGCGACGTTTGAGGCTGAGAAACCTGCTCGTCATTTCGGAGTTTGCCCTCTCACTCGTGTTGCTGATCGGAGCGGGCTTACTGGTCAAGAGCTTGTTGCGTTTGCAGGATGTCAACCCGGGCTTTCAGCCGTCGGGCCTGATGACGATGCGCATCGCGTTACCCTCGACGAAATACGAGAAGTTCAATCAGAGCCATGCGTTTTTCGAGCAACTCTTCGATCGGCTTGAGGCGCGACCGGGCGTCGAGTCAATCGGTGCGATCAATCTGCTGCCGTTTGGTGGTGGCGGCGGCGATCGTAGTTTCTCAATCGAGGACCAGCCGACACCAACGAGTCACGCGCGTCCGGACGAGCAAGTCAGGTTCATCACTCCCGGATATTTCCACACGATGCAGATTCCGCTGTTGAGCGGTCGTGATTTCACGCGTCGCGATTTACCTGATACACCGCCGGTCGCAATCGTGAACAGTGCTTTTGCGCGGAAGTTCTGGGCCGACGGCAACGCGATCGGCAAGCGCATCTCGTTCTCCACAAACAATCCGAAGTGGTACGAGATCGTCGGTATCGCCGGGAACGTGAAGCATCGCGGACTGGACATCGCCGAAAGTCCGGAGCTTTATATTCCGGCGTTTCAGCCGTTGTTTGCGGACGGCAACGTGCCCGCGCTGTACGTCGCGGTGCGCACGGTGAACGATCCGTTAGTCGCTGCGACAGCTATGCGCAGTGAAGTCGCCGCAATCGATCGCGATCAGCCGGTATCGAGCCTGATGACGATGGACCAGCGCATTTCGGACTCCGTCGCGCCGCGCCGCTTCAACATGTTCATAATCGGGTTGTTTGCGGCCCTCGCGTTGGTCCTCGCGGCGATCGGTATCTACGGCATCATGGCTTTCACGGTAGTCCAAAGAACGCATGAGATTGGCGTGCGGATGGCTTTGGGAGCGAGTACAAGCGATGTGCTGAAGCTCGTTTTGCGAAACGGATTCAAGCTGGCGCTAATCGGGATAGTCGTCGGTTTGCTCGCGGCGTTTGCCGCGACACGTGTGTTGTCGTCGTTGTTGTATGACGTCAGCGCGACCGATCCGTTGATATTTGTGATCGATGCGATGCTGCTGGCGTTGGCGGCGCTGCTGGCGTGTTACATGCCGGCTCGTCGGGCCACAAAGGTCGATCCGTTGGTAGCTCTGCGATACGAATAGAGCACAAGAGGCACACAAATGAATACGCTGTTCCAGGATCTGAGATACGGCCTGCGCATGCTCTTGAAGCATAAGCTCGTCACTGTTATCGCTGTGATCACGCTCGCGCTTGGCATTGGCGCGAACACCGCGATCTTCAGCGTCGTGAATGCGGTGTTGCTCAACCCGCTGCCTTACAGGCAACCCGATCGCCTCGTCGCGCTGTGGTCCAACGTTCCGGGCCACGGACGCTGGCGCAACTCGCCCGCTAACTTCTTCGACTGGAAAAAACAGAACACCGTCTTCGAGGACGTTGTTGCCTTCGGCGCTTCCACGATGACACTCACCGGCGTTGGCGAGCCGGAACAACTCGTCGGCGGCCGCGTCAGCTCAGGTTATTTCGCCGTGGTCGGTGTCGATCCGATGCTCGGCCGTGCGTTTCTGCCGGAAGAATACGAAACCGGCAAGGGCCAGGTGGTCATAGTCAGTTATAACTTCTGGCAACATCGTTTCGGCGGCGATAAAAACATCATCAATCGCACGCTGACACTCGACGGCGACAGTTACACCGTTGTCGGCATCATGCCGCCGGGAATTTATCCGGTGTGGCCCACCACGTCCGGTCACATTACTTTCGACGAAAAACAACAGCAGTACTGGCAGCCGATGTCGTTCACGCCGCAATGGGCGGCGGTGCGCACGGCACACGTGTTCGGCGTGCTCGCACGACTCAAGCCGGGCATCTCGCTCGAACAGGCGACGACCGAGATGAACACGATCACCGCGCGTCTCGAACACGATCACTCGGAAATTCGAGGCGAGGGAATCATCGTCAACCAGTTCATGAACGAGGTCGTCGGTGACGTGCGACCGGCGCTCTTTACCTTGCTCGCGGCGGTTGCGCTCGTGTTGCTGATCGCGTGTGCGAACGTCGCCGGTCTGTTGCTCGCCCAACACGCCGGACGCAACAAGGAGATTGCGATTCGCGCAGCGCTCGGCGCCGGTCGAACACGCCTCGTGCGGCAGTTCTTTCTCGAAGGACTATTGCTTTCGTTTTTCGGCACGCTTGCCGGACTCGCGATCGCCGCAGCGGGCACGAAGTTGTTATTGCAATTCGTTCCGGCAGGTGTGCCGCGTCTCGCGCAAGTCAGTGTCGATTGGCGCGTGCTCGGCTTCACGATGCTGATCGCACTCGCCACGTGCATGATCTTCGGGTTGATACCCGCATGGCACGCTTCGAAGCCCGACCTGCACACCACGCTCGAACAAACCGGACGCACGCTCGCCGCCGGCGCAAATCGTCTGCGCTTTCGCCAGGTGCTGGTCGTGTTTCAAGTCAGCATCGCGGTGATGCTCGTGATCGGCGCCGGACTCCTGATCAAGAGTTTCTGGTTGTTGCAACGCGTCGATCCCGGCTTTCGAGCTGAGGGTGTGTTGTCTGCCAGCCTGACTCTGCCGTTCCCGAAGTATGCTGAGCCCGCTCAGATAAACAACTTTCACCAGCAGGTGCTCGATCGGATTTCGACACTGCCCGGCGTGAAGTCCGCGACGATCGCTTACGATCCGCCATTGCAGTCAAACTGGCTCGACTCGTTTCAGATCGAAGGACGACCACCGTCGAATGACTCATCAACGTCGGCCCACTTCATTCCGGTCGGTCCGAACTATTTCGAGACGGTTAGCGTTCAGCTTGTTGCGGGTCGCAAGTTCACCTCAATCGACGATCAGGATCATCCGGGCGTTGCGATTGTCAACGAGTCGTTCGTCAAACATTACTTTCCGAACGAGAACGCGCTGGGCCAGCGGCTGAAACCATCGCCGCCCGCGCGCATCTGGAAGAACCAGCGGCTGATTTCGTTTGAGATCGTCGGCGTCGTGCGCGACGTTAAGCTCGCGGGACTCGAAGCACCGTCTGAACCGGCGTACTACCTTCCGGCTGCACAAGCGCCTTTGCAGGACATGACGTTGCTGGTGCGGACGACGACGGATCCGTTGTCGGTCGTTGGTGCGGTGCGGGGGGCGGTGTTGTCGGTCGATCCGAGCCAGCCGATCTCGAATGTCAGCACGTTGGAGAAAGTTGTTGACGAGAGTATCGCGCAGCGACGTTTGAACATGTTGCTGATGGGATTGTTCGGCGGGCTCGCGCTGCTGTTATCGGCGGTCGGCATTTACGGATTGCTGTCGCACGCGGTCACGCAACGCACGCACGAGATGGGAATTCGGATGGCGCTCGGCGCGCAGGTAAGCGACGTGTTGAAGCTCGTGTTGAAGCAGGGAATGATGCTCGCGCTTGCGGGCGAGGCGATCGGTTTGATTGGTGCGTTTGCATTGACGAGACTGATTCGCGGGTTGTTGTTTGGTGTCACGCCGAATGATGCGACCACGTTTGTGATTGTTGCGGGCGTGTTAGGAGTTGTCGCGTTGCTCGCGTGTTATCTGCCGGCAAGGAGAGCTACAAAAGTCGATCCTTTGATCGCGCTCCGTTACGAATAAAGTTAGCCACAAAAAGGCACAAAAAGCACAAAAAAGATGACGTTGCTCAACGATCTGCGTTACGGTGCGAAGATGCTCTGGAAGAGTAAGGGCGTTACGATCGTGGCGGTGCTCTCGCTCGCCGTCGGTATCGGCGCGAACTCCGCGATCTTCAGTCTTGTTAATTCAATCCTCCTGCGGCCGCGACCGGTGTCGCATCCCGAACAACTCGTCGAGCTTTACGTCAGCGAAGGCGAGCAACAGCCTTATTCCTCGACTTCATATCCTAGCTATGTCGAGCTGCGCGATCGCAATGAAGTGCTCAGCGGACTCGCCGCGTACGGCATTCGGCAGTTCAATTTTGGCAATGCGAACGAGGTCGAGCAGATCTGGGGCGAAGCCGTATCGGGAAACTATTTCGACGTTCTCGGTGTCACGCCGCAAAAAGGTCGCACCTTCTCTGCTGATGAAGACGTCGTACCGCGCCGAAATCCGGTCGCGGTCATCAGCCACAGTCTCTGGCAACGACGCTTCAATTCCGATCCTGAAGTCGTCGGCAAGACCGTCACTCTCAACGACCAATCGTTGACTGTGATCGGTGTCGCGCCGCCGCAATACACTGGAATGATTCGCGGACTCTCGTCGGAGATCTGGATCCCGATGGCGATGATGCCCGCGGTGGACCCGCTCGGTGAACGCGTGATAACAAGTCGCGGCAACCGGTGGATGATTCTCGTCGGCCGGCTCAAACCCGAGACAACCCTGGCCCAGGCACGTGCACGTTTCGATCTACTCACGCGCGACATGCAGTCAGCACATCCCGAAGAGTGGCTGTCGAAAAACGAAGCGGGACAGACACGCGTGTCGGCAATCACGGTCCTGCCGGAGAGTGAGACGCGTATTCATCCGGGCATGGTGTCAGCCGCATATGCGATCGCCGGCCTGGTTTTCGTAATCGTGAATCTCGTGCTGCTGATCGCGTGCATCAATCTCGCGAGCATGTTGCTGGCACGGGCCGTATCGCGACGCAGAGAGATGGCGGTGCGGCTCGCGATCGGCGCCAGTCGCTTCCGCATCGTGCGACAGTTGCTGACGGAGAGTGCATTGTTGTCAATAATCGCCGGCGCTGCCGGGATACTGCTCGCCGTTTGGTTTCTCAATCTGATCATCGCCGCGCTGCCCGCGCTGCCGGAAGGCATACGCGTCGCACTCGATCTACAGCTCGACTGGCGCGTGGTGATTTACACGATCGCGTTTTCAACAGTCACGGGAATCCTCTTCGGACTCGCGCCCGCGATACACAGCTCGAAAGCCGACGTCTCGACTGTCTTGAAAGACGATTCGAGTCTCTTCACGGGTTTCTATCGCAAGTCGCGAGCTCGTATGGCGCTCGTGGTGGTCCAGGTTGCTCTTTCGTTACTGCTGCTGACGGGCGCGGGCCTCGTGTTGCGCAGTCTCGAAAAGATCAGGCCGGCGCGCCTCGGCTTCAGCACGGAGAGTATGGTCGTCGGTACAGTTAGACTTAACGAAGCGAAATACGATCGCCCGCAGACACAGGAGTTTTATCGCGGGTTGTCGGAGCGCCTCGCGGCGTTGCCGGCCGTGCAGTCGGTGAGTTTGGTCAATGAGCTGCCCGTAACGTTCATGGGCGGCGCTCGGAGCAGCATTGACATCGAGGGATATCAGCCGGGCGCCGGTGAGGACATGCAAATCGCGGCTGTCCTGGCGGGACCGCGTTACTTCACGAACATGCGGGTTCCGTTCGTGCAGGGCCGCGACTTCGAGGAACGCGATCGCGAAGGCGCGCCGTGCGTCGCCGTGGTGAACCAAGCTTTCGGCGAGAAATACTTTCGCGGAGCTAATTCGCTCGGGAAGCATTTGTTGAAATATGGCGGCGCGCCGAGTGCGCCGCGAGTGCCTTGCGAGATCGTGGGTGTGATTCGCGATAACGAGTGGCAAGCGTTGGAGAAGCAAGTTCACCCGTTCTACGCGCTGGCGTTGCAGCAGTCTCCGCGAAAACAGTTTACTGTTGTAATCGGCAGCGCGGGAGGCGATCCGGCGAGTTTGATCGGCGCCGTGCGCAACACGATCCGCGAGCTCGATCCAATGGTTCCCGTGGCTGACGTGCAGACGTTGAACGATTACTTCAGCGTCGGGCTTTATCCGTTTCGAATGCTGGCGGTCGTGATGGGTGGTTGCGGCTTCATGGCGCTACTGCTCGCGACGCTCGGAATCTACGGAATCATTTCTTACTCAGTGGCGCAGCGCACGCGTGAGCTTGGCATTCGCATGGCGCTCGGCGCGTTACAAAAAGACATTCTGCGGATGGTGATCGGGCAGGGAATGATGCTCGTGATCGCCGGCTTGGGAATCGGATTGTTACTCTCGCTCGCGTTGACGCGATTGATGACGAGCTCGTTGCTCGAGATCGAGTTGCCGCTGCCGGTTAGTGCAACTGATCCGTTGACGTTTGCGGGCGTGACTATCTTGCTGGCACTCGTAGCGCTGCTTGCTTGTTATATTCCGGCGCGAAGAGCGACTAAAGTCGATCCAATCGAGGCGCTGCGTTATGAATATAGTTAGCCGCCGATTTCGCCGGTAAACGCGGATTTAGGAGCACGATTATGGCATCTACACTTTGGCAGGACATACGCTACGGCGTGAGGATGCTGGTGAAGCATCCGGGCGTCACGATCATCGTAATCGTCGCGCTGGCGCTTGGTATTGGCGCGAACACCGCGATTTTCAGTGTCGTCAATGCGGTGCTCATTCGCCCGCTGCCTTACCAGGAATCTGACCGACTCGTCTTTCTCAACGAGCAGAGTCCAGTGCTCGACGAGATGTCGATCTCCTATCCGAACTTCCTCGACTGGCGCACGCAGAACCAAACGTTCGAGAAGATGGGCGTCTACAATCGCGCCAGCTACAACCTCACCGGCACGGGCGAAGCCGAGCGCATCGTCACCGGTCAGGTGTCGGCGGATCTATTTTCTGTCTTGCGCGTGAATCCGCTCATTGGTCGCGTGTTTACAAACGATGAAGACAAACCCGGCGGCACGCCCGTCGTCGTGCTGAGTTACGGTTTGTGGCAACGTCGCTTTGGCGGGCAGCAGAATGTTGTGGGCCAGGTGATCACGTTGAACGGCAAGAGTTATACGGTGATCGGCGTTATGCCTGAGTCGTATGCGTATCCGAGCCGCGCTGAGATGTGGGTGCCCGTGGGCCAACTCTCGGACCAGGCGAGCTGGCAGAGTCGTGGCAATCATCCGGGCCTTTATGGTGTGGCCCGTCTCAAGCCGGGAGTGACCTTCGAGCAGGCCGCGGCTGACATGAACAACGTCGGCGCAAATCTCGAGAAGCAGTATCCCGACTCAAATGCCTCCACTCGCCCGCGGTTGCGGCCGCTGCTCGAGATCTTCGTCGCTGACGCGCGTCGGGCGCTGTGGGTGATCTTCGGTGCGGTCGCGTTTGTGTTGTTAATCGCGTGTGCCAACATCGCGAACCTCTTGCTCGCGCGAGCGACAGCACGCAGGAAGGAAATGGCAGTTCGCACTGCTGTCGGTGCGAGTCGCTGGCGCATCGCGCGGCAGTTGTTGACTGAAAGTATCCTGCTATCGTTGATTGGCGGTGGCATCGGATTGCTGCTGGCGCGTTGGGGGATCGCGCTGATCCTGTGGGTCAGTCCGAACGCGATTCCGCGCTCGCGTGAGATCGGTCTCGACTGGACCGTGCTCGCATTCACGGTCGCGATCTCGTTTTTTACCGGCATACTTTTCGGATTGATTCCGGCGATTCAGGCTGGCGACGTCGACGTGCATGAAACGTTGAAGGAGAGTGGGCGCGGCACGAGTGGCCGGCAATGGTTGCGCAGCGCGCTTGTAGTAGTTGAGGTCGCGACGACCCTCGTGTTGCTCATCAGCGCGGGACTCCTGATTCGCAGTTTCTACCTGCTTCAGAAAGTGAATCCCGGCTTTTCAGACGCGCAACTGACGAGCTTCAGTATTTCGCTGCCGCAGAAGAAGTATGCGACTGAAGACGTACGCCAGTCATTTTATAACCGTCTGATCGAGAACATTCGTGCATTGCCGGGAGTTGAATCGACCGCGGCGGCGTCGGGCCTGCCGCTTGGCAATAATGGCTGGCAGACGTCGTTTGTGATCGACGGTCAACCGCTGCCGCCGCGCGAGCAGACTCCGCTCATGGAAGCGTGTTTGGTGACGCCGGACTACTTCCAGGCGATGAATATTCCCGTGTTGCGCGGGCGTGTGTTCAACGATCGTGACGATCGTTCGCATCTCGCCGGGCAAGATCTCAGTAAGTTGAACGAGAACCAGCGCGCCATGAAGGCAGTGAACAAGATCGTCATCGACGAGGAATTCGCGAAACGATACTGGCCCAATGAAGACGCCGTTGGAAAAAGAGTGAAGCTGGGCCGGGAAGCTGATGCGTCGGTACTCGAAGTTATCGGTGTGGTTGGTCGCGTCAAGATGGAGAGCTTGAATCAGAACAGCGATCGCGTGCAGGGCTACTTCTCTTTCAATCAGATTCCGCAGGGTGGCATGACCGTCATCATCAAAGGCTCGTCCGATCCGAATCAGTTGATCGCTTCGGCGCGTGGCGTGGTGAAGTCGATCGATCCCGATCAACCGATCTACAGCGCGCGCACGATGGACGAGATTCGGGCTGAGTCGGTTGCGCCGGAACGTTTGAACCTGACGCTGCTCAGTCTGTTCGCGGGCATTGCGCTTGTGCTTGCGATTGTTGGGATCTATGGCGTGATGTCGTATTCGGTCACGCAACGCACGCACGAGATCGGGATTCGCATGGCGATTGGCGCGCGACCCGTTGACGTGTTCAAGATGATTCTCGGCAACGGCATGAAGCTGGCGCTGATCGGTGTCGTGCTCGGGCTTGTCGGCGCGTTTGCGCTTACGCGGTTGATGGCGACGATGTTGTTTGGCGTTGCGCCGACTGATGTCATGACGTTCGGTGCCATCTCGGGGCTGCTGATCACGGTGGCGCTGCTCGCGTGTTACCTGCCGGGGCGAAGAGCGACAAAGGTGGAACCGACGATCTCGTTAAGATATGAATAATTAACCACGGATTACACGGATTGCTGAACGATCTGCGTTACGCTCTCAGAAGTTTGCTCAAGCAGCCGGGGTTTGCGGCGGTGGTGGTGGTCACGCTCGCGCTGGGAATCGGCGCGAGCACGGCTATCTTCAGCGTCGTGAATGCCGTGCTGTTGCGGCCGCTGCCGTTTCCACATGCCGAGCGGCTGGAAGTCGTCTGGGGAAACTACCGCTCGCTCAACATCGACCGCCTGCCCGCCAAAGCCGCTGAGTACGAAGATTACGTGAAGCAGATTGAAGTCTTCGACTCGGTCGCGGCGTATGCAAATCACAATTTCAACGTCACGAGTGGCGCGGAGCCCGAACGCGTGCGCGGCGCTTATGTTTCGGCGAATCTCTTTCCCATGCTAGAGGCGCAGCCCGCGATCGGAAGAGTATTTGCGAAAGATGAGCAACGCGTTGTTGTGTTGAGTGATGGATTCTGGCAACGGCGGTTTGCGGGTGATCGCAACGTGATCAATCAGACTGTGACGCTTGATAATGAGAGTTACACCGTGATTGGTGTGATGCCTGCGAGCTTTCAATTTCCGCATCCGAGTTTTGCGTCTGGTGAGCCGGCGGATGTTTGGGTGCCGCTGAGCTACGCTCCGGATCAAGTCGCAACCAGGGGTGGACCTTACTTTCTGAATGTGCTCGCGCGACTCAAACCGGGAGTCACCCTCGAACAATCACGCTCGCACATGAACGCGCTCGCCGGCAGGTTCGAGCGTGAGTTGCCGGGCTATCGTGGGCCAAATGGCGAAGATGGCGGCTGGCACATCACGGTCACGCCGTTGCAGGAGGAGATCGTAGGTAAGAGTCGCAGGGCGTTGCTGGTCCTGCTATTTTCAGTTGGGTTATTGCTGCTGATCGCGTGCGCGAACGTCGCGAACCTTTTGCTGATGCGGTCGGCGAAGCGACACAAGGAGCTCGTAATCCGCGCGGCGCTTGGTGCCAGTCGCTGGACGATTGCGAGGCAATTGATCGTTGAAGGTTTAGTGCTGGCGACATTGGCGGCAGTGCTCGGATTGGTTTTTGTGAACTGGGGCATCGACGTGCTGGCAGCGCTTGGACCAGCTATCGTGCCGCGGGCGCAGGAAGTCAACATCGACGCACGCGTGTTTGCGTTCATGGCGCTGGCAGTCGCCGCGATCAGTGTGGGATTTGGTCTCGTTGCCGCGCGGCCTGTTTCGCATCTCGATTTGAATGAGTCTCTGAAGAGCACTCGTACTGGCAGCGGAGTGCGGCGGCGACAGTGGAGTAATGTTCTGATTGTTGCTGAAGTCGCACTTGCGGTGTTGTTGCTGATTGGTTCGGGTCTACTCGCGAAGAGCCTCTGGCGCTTGCAGCAGATCAACCCGGGCATCGCGCCTGAAGAGCTGGTGAGTGTTGAGTTCGATCTCTCGTCAACGACTTACAGCGATAGTGAGCGTGCGTCAGATTTCTATCGTCGTTTAGTGACGCAAGTTCAATCGTTGCCGGGCGTGCAGTCGGTGAGTTTTGGAACGAACCAGCCTTTGAGCGGGACTGCCGGCAGCGATCCGTTTGCGATCGAAGGACGGAAACTTGATCCCTCGAATCTAACCTCAGCAGGCTGGCAACTCGTCGGCGCAAACTATTTGAAGACACTCGGAATCACGCTCATCAAAGGTCGGGATTTTACGACTGAAGACATGCAGCCAGGGGCGGCTCCTGTAGCAGTGATCAACGAGCGGATGGCGGCCCGTTACTGGCCCAACGAAGATCCGATCGGGCGTCGCATCACGCTTGGTCTGCCGCGTCCGGGTAATCCGTGGATCACCATTGTTGGCATCGCGCGCGACGTGCCGCACCGCGCGGTCGATTCGAAACCCGAACCTGACTGGTACGCGTCGCGCCTGGTCGCGCCGCAGCGACATCGATTCGTGTTCGTGCGTAGCGCTCTGCCTACCGCAGCCGTTACAGCCGCAATCCGCAAAGAACTGGTGGCGATCGATCCGCATCAACCGGTTTCGAGCGTGAAGACAATGGAACAGGTGATCAGCACTACCACTGCGCCGCGACGTTTGAATGCGGTGCTGCTCGGCGTGTTTGCCGCAATCGCGCTGGTGTTGGCTACGCTCGGAATCTACAGTGTAATCTCTTACTCGATCACATTGCGGACGCAGGAAATCGGTATTCGCATGGCACTCGGCGCGAATAGGCCGGCCATTCTGATGATGGTGTTGAGAAAAGGAGTTGTGCTCACGCTCATCGGTGCGGCGATCGGTTTGGCGGGCGCGTTTGCACTCACGCGCTGGATGTCGTCGCTGTTGTTCGGCGTGTCTGCGTCTGACCCGGCGACGTACCTGATCGTCATGCTCGTTGCACTCGGCGCCGCAGCTTCAGCTTCCTTGATACCGGCTTGGCGCGCTTCGAGAGTTGATCCGCTCAATGCACTACGGTATGAGTAACACGGATTACACAGATTGATGCAGAGATTTACACAGATCAGATGCCTCGTATCCTAATCGCTGATGACCAGGCTGACGTCCTTGCGGCGTTGAGTCTTCTTTTGAAGGGTGAGCGTTACCAAATTCAGAGCGCTTCGTCGCCCGAAGCCGTGCTCAAATTCATCGACACACACGAGTTCGATGTCGTCCTGATCGATCTCAACTACGCCCGCGACACGACTTCGGGCAGTGAAGGTCTCGACTTGCTCAGCCGCATTCGCTCGGCTGATCCGGCGCTGCCGGTCGTCGTAATGACCGCGTGGGGCAGCGTCGACATCGCGGTAGAAGCGATGCGACGCGGCGCGCGCGACTTCATTCAAAAGCCCTGGGACAACGCGCGACTGCTCGCTGTTTTGCGCACGCAAGTCGAACTCGCCGAAGCGCTGCGTCGTGGCCGGCGTCTCGAAGCCGAAAACATGGCGCTGCGAGACGAGTCGTCGAATGACTTGCCGCAGATCGTGGCCGAGTCGCCGGCGATGAAGTCGGTGCTGAACCTCGTCGAGCGTATTGGTCCAGCGGATGCGAACGTGCTGATTACGGGCGAGAACGGCACGGGCAAGGAAGTCGTCACGCGTTTGCTTCACTCGATCTCGTCGCGACGCAACAAGCCGCTCATCTCGCTGAACGCGGGCGCGCTGGCGGAAGGCGTGTTTGAAAGCGAACTCTTCGGACACGTTCGCGGTGCATTCACTGACGCGAAGACCGATCGTGTCGGGCGCTTCGAACTCGCGGACGGCGGCACGCTCTTTCTCGACGAGATTGGCAACGTGCCGTTGAATCTGCAGCCCAAGTTGTTGCGCGTGATCGAGACTGGTGAGTTTGAGCGCGTCGGATCTTCAAAGACGCAGAAGGTGAACGTGCGTCTGCTGTCGGCGACGAATGCCGATCTTCATGCTGAGGTCGCGCAGGGGCGTTTCCGACAGGATCTGCTGTTCCGTCTCAACACGGTCGAGATTCGTCTGCCGCCGTTGCGCGATCGCATCGAAGACATCCCGATGCTGGCCGAACACTTTTTGAAATTGCATCGCGAGCGTTACCGGCGGCCGATCATGGGCTTCACGCCGGAAGCAATCGACGCGTTGCGACAGCATTTGTGGCCGGGCAACGTGCGTGAGTTGGACCACGTAGTTGAGCGCGCAGTGTTGATGAGTCCGGGGAACATCGTGACTGCTTTCGATCTCGCGCTCGAGGCGACGCCCGATGCGCGTTTGTCGGCGCGCCTCGAAGAGATGAGCCTCGAAGACGCGGAACGCTTACTGATCAAGAAAGCACTCGCGCGGTTTGAAGGAAACGCGAACCGCGCCGCCGAAGCCCTTGGCCTCAGCCGCAGCGCGCTGTATCGACGTTTGCAGAAATATGGGCTTGGATCCTGACACTTCAGCATTCTTAACCACAGATAACACGGATCAATACAGGGATATACACTTTATGATCCGGATCAAATCTGTGTAATCTGTGGTTAATGAGCACGCCCGTTAAGCCCCCAAAGCAGTTCTCGTCACTCGATCCGGAATTACAACGCGGGCGTCTGAAATTTGAAGGGCGCATCACTCTGCTCTCGCTCGCCGCCGGATTTCCCGCGGTCGCTTTGTGTGCGTTCCTGCTGTGGTACGACGGTTACTCCGCGCAGGTGCAATGGACCGTCGATTTGCTCCTCGTCCTGCTTTGGCTCGGCGTCTCGTTTAACCTCAAGACGCGTATCATTCGCCCGCTGCAAACACTCTCGAACATCCTCGCCGCGATTCGTGAAGGCGACTACTCCATTCGCGGGCGGCGCGCGCTCACGGGTGACGCACTCGGCGAAGTGATGCTCGAAGTCAACGACCTGGGCCAGACACTGCGCGAGCAACGACTCGGCGCGATGGAAGCGACCGCGCTCCTTCGCACCGTGATGGCCGAGATCGACGTAGCGGTGTTTGCATTTGACGGCGAACAGCGTTTGCAACTCGTCAATCGCGCGGGTGAACGACTGCTCGCCCAACCGCCGGCGCGTTTGCTCGGACGCACGGCCGAAGAGCTCAGCCTGTCTGCCTGTCTCAACTCGACCATGGGTTCCGCCCCGCAAACGATGCAGATGGTTTTTCCGGGCGCGGTCGGACGTTGGGATATTCGTCGCAGCACGTTTCGTGAAGGCGGGCAGCAACACCAGTTGCTCGTGCTCACTGATTTAAGCCAGACGCTTCGTGAAGAGGAACGCACGGCGTGGCAGCGGCTGTTGCGCGTGTTGGGCCACGAGCTCAATAACTCGCTGGCGCCGATCAAATCGGTGGCGGGCAGCCTGGCGGACTTGATGGGAAGGGAACCGGCGCCGCCCGACTGGCGCGACGACATGCAGCGTGGTCTCGCTGTGATCTCGTCGCGCGCGGACTCGCTGGCGCGTTTCGTCGAATCGTATTCAAAACTGGCGAGACTGCCGCCGCCCAGACTCGAGCCGTTGAAGATCGGCGCGCTTGTGTCGCGTGTCGCGCGTTTGGAGACGCGCTTGCCGGTCAATGTTGTTTCTGGTCCAGAGTTGGTGGTCCAGGGAGACGATGTGCAGCTCGAGCAGTTGCTGATCAACCTCGTGCGCAATGCGGTCGATGCGTCGATGGAGACGCACGGGAGTGTTGACGTCGGCTGGCAGCAGAAGAATGGGCAGGTGGAAGTGTGGGTGCGCGACGAGGGGCCAGGCCTCGCGAGCACCGCGAATTTGTTTGTGCCGTTCTTTACGACGAAGGCGCAGGGGTCGGGGATTGGGTTGGTGCTGTCGCGGCAGATTGCCGAAGCGCATGGGGGGACGTTGACGTTGGAGAATCGAACGCAACTACGAGGCTGTGAGGCGCGGCTGCGACTACCTTTGTAGACAGTTGTTAGACAGGATTACAGAATTTTCATGATTTACATGATTCAATCCCGTGAATTCTGTAAATCCTGTAATCCTGTCTAACGTTTGCTGCTGAACCGATAGATCGTCGTGGATTTGTATGTCTGGCCTTTCTTCAATGTCGTCGTCGGGAACGATGGGTGATTCGGTGAATCCGGATAGTGCTGCGTCTCAAAACAGAAACCCGATCTCCTCGGATAATTTTTTCCAGACTTGCCTGTCTTCGTTCCGTCCAAAAAGTTTCCCGTATAAAACTGCACGCCCGGCTCGGTGGTCCACACCTGCATAGAGCGACCTGAATTCGCTTCATAAGCAGTCGCGGCGAGTCGCATCACGCCCGGGCGACCGTTGATCACCCACGTATGATCGTATCCATTACCAAACTTCAACTGCTCGTCGTCCTGGTTGATCCGCGCGCCAATTGCCGTCGCTTTTAGAAAATCGAACGGCGTTCCCGCTACGTTCTTCAGTTCTCCGGTCGGTATCGATCCGGCATCGGTCGGCACGAAACGATCGGCATTGATCGTGACGACGTGATTGAGAATGTCGCCATTGCCTTCGCCCGCGAGGTTGAAATAAGAGTGGTGCGTCAGGTTTTGAACAGTGTCCTTGTCGGTTGTCACTGTGTAGTCGATCTTGAGCTCGTTGTTGTTGGTGAGTGTATAGACAACGGTTGCAGTCAGATTTCCCGGATAACCTTCCTCACCGTCTTTGCTGAGATAAGTCAGGGCAACCGCGGGTCCCGTTTTCGTCTTTAGCTCGTGCGCGGTCCAGACGACTTTGTCGAAGCCTTTGATGCCGCCGTGCAGGTGGTTCTCGCCGTTATTCGTGGCGAGTTTGTATTCGACGCCGTTCAACGTAAAGCGACCTTTGGCGATGCGGTTGCCGTAACGCCCGACGATGGCGCCGAAGTACGGATCGTTTTTCAGGTAACTGTCGAAATCGCTGAAACCGAGGACGACGTCGTCAAACTTTCCATTGCGGTCGGGAACTTTGAGTGACGTGACGATGGCGCCATAGTTCATGATCTTTGCTTCGACGCCGTGCGCGTTGCGAAGTGTGTAGAGATCGACTTGCTGTCCGTCAGGTGTTTTGCCGAATGGTTCTTTGGTGACCTGGGCGCTGGCGGCGCCGACGGTGACGAGAAGTAGAATTAAGAGAAGCGAAATTCTTCGAAGGTTCATTAGGTTCTCCATTCAGTTTTCACGCAAAGACGCAAAGAAGACGCAAAGAAAATTTCAACGGGCCGTTGTTTCACGCATCTGGGCGACCTGCCGGCGATTGCGGCGTTCGGTGAAGATCTGATCGGCCATTACGCCGAGCAAAATCACCGCGCCCATCACCGCGAAGTCGAGCGAACTCGGAATGCCAAGCAGGTTCACAAGATTGCGCAGCACCTGAAGCAGCGCCGTGCCGATCAGGACGCCGACCACAGAACCTTCGCCGCCACGCAACGAACAGCCGCCAAGCACTGCCGCGGCGATGCCGTAGAGTTCATAAGCATTACCGTGATTGGCCGGTGACACCGAGTTTGTATAAAAGGCGAAAATGATCCCCGAGATCGCGGTGAGCGCTCCGGCTATCACGTAAGTCAGCGTAGTGATCCACTTTGTGCTGATGCCCGCGTAACGCGCTGCTTCAGCGTTGCGTCCGGTTGCGAACAGGTAGCGCCCGTAAACGGAGCGATGCAGCGCCACCCACGTGATCGCCGCGATAATCAAAAGCAACACGAACGGCATCGGTATGCCGGCCAAATTTCCATTCGCCAGGTAACGAAGGAAATCAAGACCCTCAACCGTGCCGAACCCTTTCGTTTCATCGTTCGTGATGAAGCGCGCGAGGCCGCGATAAAACAGCAGACCGCAGAGTGTGACGATGAACGGTTGCATGTTCAGACGCGTGATCAGCAAACCGTGACCGAACGTCAGGGCCATCGCGATCGCTATGCACGCTAACACTGCCAGGATCACGCTGAAGTGCCACTCCGTCAGCATCATCGACAGCAGTACGCCCAACAGCGCCATCATCGAACCGACTGACAGTTCGATGCCGCCCGTGATGATCACCAAACCCAACCCGATGCTAAAAATTCCGAACGCGCCGATCTGCCGCGCCAGGTTCTGCAGATTGATCGGGAGCAGGAAGTTTGGGTTGACGGCCGAGACGATGATGCAGAGAACGATTAGCAGAATAAAGATGCCAAGCTCTTTTTTCATAGGACCTCTTTTCGCCACAAAAAGGCACAAAAAGCACAGATGAAGAAGCAGGATTCAGGTTCGTTATTCATTTTATGTTTTGTGCCTTTTGTGCTTTTTTGTGGCTAACCTTCCGTGCCGGTAGCGAGACGCATGACGGCTTCTTCGCTGAACTGCGCGCGGTCGAGAATCCCGGTGAGCCGTCCCTCGTGCATCACTGCAATGCGGTCACTAATGCCGAGCACCTCTTCCATCTCACTACTGATCACGATCACCGCGACGCCTTCCGCCGCGAGATTGCGAATGAGTTGATAGATCTCCGCTTTCGCGCCCACGTCGATCCCGCGCGTCGGCTCGTCAAACATCAACACTCGCGGTGCAAACGTCAGCCATTTCGCCAGCACGACTTTCTGCTGGTTGCCGCCACTCAGATTCGCGGCTCGCATCTCGGGCGTCGGCGTCTTGATGTTGATTGCTTTAACTGCCTCGCGCGCCGCTTTCATCTCCTTCGAGCGATCGATGATCTTCGCTGACGAATATGCGTCGAGGTTTGGCAGCGTGATGTTCTCGCGCACGTTGAAATCGACGATGAGTCCGGACAGACGTCGATCTTCCGGCACGAGATAGATGCCATGCGTGATCGCGTCCTGCGCATCGTGAATATGCAACGACTTCCCGTTCAGCACGACTTCGGCTTCAAGCGCTTCCTCGACGCCGAAGATCGCGCGCGCGACTTCCGAACGACCAGCACCGACGAGTCCTGCAAAGCCGAGCACTTCGCCCTTCGCGACGTCGAACGCAATTCGTTGATTGGGATAACGGAGGGTGCGGAGTCGTCGCACTTCAAAGCCGCCGTCATGTTCGACCTGCCGTTCCACCGGCGCGCCTTTGAAAAAGTCTTTGAGATCGCGTCCGACCATCATTCGCACCATGCGTTCGTGCGTGACCTCGCCGCGCTGAATCTCGCCCGCGTTTTTCCCATCGCGCAGCACAACCGCACGATCCGCAATGTCCTGGACTTCATGCATCCGGTGCGAGATGTAGATGATGCTGACGTTCTCAGCTTTCAGATCTTTCACCAGTTCGAGCAGTCGCCGCGTTTCAGTGAGTGTCAAACTCGACGTCGGCTCATCCATGATGATGATGCGTGCTCCCGCGCTGAGCGCCCGCGCGATCTCGACGAGTTGCTGTTGTGCGATTGAAAGTTGGCTGGTTGGAGTGCGGCTCGGAATATCGAGACCGACCTTGCGAAGAATCGCGTCTGACTCGCGATAGACGCGTTTGCGATCGATCAGCTTCAACGGACCGCCGGTGGTCGGCTCGCGACGGAGAAAGATGTTCGCGGCTACGTCGAGATTGTCGAGTACGCTGAGTTCCTGATGGATAAACTCGATGCCGGCCGCACTCGCCTCACGCGGTGAGCGGATCTCGACGGGTTGTCCGTTGATCTTGATCGTGCCGGTGTCGCGTGAGATCGCGCCGCCGAGAATCTTCATCAGCGTCGATTTTCCGGCGCCATTCTCGCCAATCAGCGCAACGATCTCGCCGGTGCCGACCGTCAGGCTCACGTTGTCGAGCGCAACAACGCCCGGGAATCGTTTGCTGATTCCCTCCATTTCGAGGATGGGCGCGTCTGCTGCCACAGGTTAGCTTCGTCCCCGGAGCACGTTGAGATCTTTGGTGAACTGTTCGACGTTGTCCTTCTTGATCGCTTTCGTCGGTACGAAGATCTGTTTGCTCGGCGGAATTCCCGACTTGTCTCCGTTGAGGATCTTCGACATGAGTTCCATCGAGCGATAGCCAAACTCGAACGGCTGCTGCACGACGGTGGCGTAAATCGAGCCGTCTTTGATTCCGCTCAATGTTTCGTCCTGCTCGTCGAAAGCAATAATCTTCACCTTGTCGGTCTTGTTTGCTTGTTTCACCGCCGAGAGAATCGCTGGTCCATTGTAAGCCCACAGCCCCACCATTCCCGCGAGATCAGGATAATTAACGAGTGAGTCGGCTGCATTGGCTTTGGCGCGAACTAGATCGGTGTTGTCTGTGCGCACGTCGATGATCGACACATTCGATCCCGCCAGCGCTTCCTTCAAACCCTGATAACGTTGCTGCGCGTTTGCGGCATCGAGCACACCGACGAAGACCATGATCTTGCCGCCGTTGGGCAAAGCTTCTTTGACGAGCTGACCCGCCATATGTCCGGCTTCGACGTTGTCTGTGCCGATGTAACAAACGCGATTGCTTGCCGGTGCGTCGCTGTCCTGGGTAACGACAAGCGTTTGACTTGCCGCGCGATTCAACATCTGTGTTTGGTTTTTAGGATCGACCGGGCTAATGGCGATACCTTGAATGCCTTTTGCGAGCAGGTCATCGATCACGCGCTGTTGCTCCGCGGCCGTGCCGTCGGACGGGATCCGGAACTCGACTTCGAGATTGGGAATGTCCTTCGCGGCTTTTTCAGTACCCTTGCGCGCGATCGTCCAGAAGTCGGAAGCATTGTTCGTCACGAAAGCGAGCTTGTGCTTTGTGGCGGGGCCGACACCTGCCGTGCCCGAAGGCTTGCAGCTAATCAGCAGGACTGTCAGTAACAGCGTGCAAACGAAGGCGAAGATCAGTCGAATGGGATTTTCTGGTCGCATTGGCTTCCTCGGCAGTTAGTTTGGGTGGTACGCAAAAGATGTTTACCATAAAGAAACCAAGAGAGAAAGCACTATTAAGGTCTACTCTGTGTAAACTTTGCGTCCTCTGTGGCTCCGTGATGGTTTTCGCGCAAAACAAACCACCGAAACACAGAGAACACAGAGATTGCACAGAGCAGGGTTGAGATTTAGCGCTCTGAGTGGTACAAAATCAACGTCCCCTCCTTCTTGTAATCAACCCCCTGAGAGATGAGTGTCAAAAGTGCGCCGATACAGGTGCGCAAGAACGAACGCGGGAGGAAGATTATGGTCAGACAGATGTTCTTGTTGGTAATGCTGGGAACTTTCCTGGCGCTCGGCGGGTTTTGGGCACTCAGAGCCCAGGATCCGACGACGCCACAACAAACTCCAACTACCACAACGCAAACGCAAACACAGCCGCAGACAAAAATGCAAACAACCCAGGTAGATCTTTCGGGAACCTACACGGGGACTTTTGCTAATTGCGATACGGGCGGTCTAAGCGGCCCGACTACGTTGACGATCAATGGCGATCAATTTACTACTGCCGATGGCAAGAGTGGGCGGATCATCGCTTCGAGGACGAAAGGATATACCGCGGTAGCTCTGCAAATGTCGGGAGCCGGTTCGCCGGTGATGTCGTTTCGCGGCAAGAAGAGCGGCAATAAGCTGACTCTGAGCCCGGTCGCTGGAGCAACGTCGCAGTGTACGTTTACAACCTCGAAGAATGCGGCGAGCACGGGAACTCAAACAACTCCGACGGCGACTGGAACGGAAGTATCGAATCCGACAACCACGACGCCGAGCACGATGCCCAGCCAAAGGCCATCGCCGAGCCCGACTGTGAGCCCGAGTCCGGAGTCGAGTCCTGAACCGAATCCGAGTCCGAGCGGCAGCCCAAGGCCAGAGCCGAGTCCTAGTGAGCCAATGCCAAGCCCGACTCCGAGTCCAAGCCCGAGTCCTCGGATGTAGGTTTAGTCACAAAGCACAAGAAGCACAAACAGGATGGGTTCAAGTTAATACTTGAATTCATCCTTTGTGCTTTTTGCGCTTTTTTATGGCAACATTCCATCTTCATGAAAGAAAAAGTACGCATTGCAGCCGGACAAGGCTTCTGGGGAGACCTTCTTGACGCACCCGTGCGCCAGGTCGAAGGTGGGCCAATCGATTACCTGATGCTCGACTATCTCGCGGAAGTGACGATGTCGATCATGCAAAAGCAGAAGGCACGCGATCCGAACGCGGGTTATGCAAAAGATTTCGTGCCGCTCATGCGCCGCATTCTGCCAACCTGCGTCGAGCGTGATATCAAAGTCACTGCTAATGCAGGCGGCGTCAACGTTCGCGGCTGCGCGGATGCGGTAATTCAGGTTGCGCGTGAGCTGGGCTTCGCGGGCAAAGTTCGCATCGGGATCGTCACCGGTGACGACATCATGTCGCGACTCGACGAGTTGCTTTCACGCGGCATCGAGTTGCGTAACATGGACACGGGCGAGCCGCTTTCGACGGTGCGCGACAAGATTCAGAGCGCCAATGCTTATCTCGGCGCGTGGCCGATCGTCGAGGCGTTGAACGGTGGCGCGCAGGTCGTTATCACTGGTCGCGCCACAGATACGGGTTTGACGCTTGCGCCCTTGATTCATGAGTTTGGTTGGGCAAACAACGATTGGAACCGTCTCGCGTCGGGAACGATTGCGGGTCACATCATTGAGTGTGGCGGGCAGGCGTCGGGTGGAAATTGCCAGTACGAGTGGCGCAGCATTCCGAATCTTGCTGATGTCGGGTTTCCGATTGTTGAAGCGTCACCGGACGGAACGTTCGTCGTTACGAAGCACGAGCGAACCGGAGGCTGGATCATCATTCCCGGGATTAAGGAGCAACTCGTTTACGAAATGGGTGATCCGCACGAGTACATCACGCCGGATTGCGTTGCCGACTTCACGACGATTCATCTGGAATACGAAGGCCGCGATCGGGTGCGTGTGTTTGGCATTGAAGGACGGCCTGCGACCGAGTTTCTTAAAGTGTCAATCAGTTATTCGGCAGGGTTTAAGGCGGTCGGAACTTTGGTCTATGCGTGGCCGGATGCTTACGACAAAGCACAGGCGGCGGACCGAATTTTGCGAAGTCGACTGGATCGGCTGGGGTTACAGTTTGAGCAGGTGTTGACGGAGTTTGTGGGTGTGAATGCGACGCATGGTCCACTCGCGGGCCGGCCGAGTGCGGACATTCCGGAAGTGCAACTGCGGGTTGGTGTGCGTGGGCAAGATCGAACTGCGGTTGAACGATTCACGAAAGAGATTGCGCCGTTGATTCTGACTGGGCCACCGGCAGTCACAGGATTCGCCGGTGGGCGGCCGAAGGTTGAGGAGATCGTTGCTTACTGGCCGGCGCTGATTCCGAAGGAAGAGATCACGCCTGCTGTCGAGGTGCTGGAAGCGTAGATGAAAGTAAAATTAACAGAACTGGCCCATGCGCGTTCGGGTGATAAGGGCGATACGGCGAACGTTGGCTTAATTGCGTTGAAGGATGAGTTTTATCCGATCCTCGTGCGCGAGGTCACGGCGGAACGCGTGAAGCAGCACTTCAAAGGCATCGTTCACGGTGACGTTGAGAGGTTTGAGTTGCCGAACCTGGGTGCGCTCAACTTTTTGTTGCATGAGAGTCTCGGCGGTGGCGGCACGTTGTCGTTGATGACCGATGCGCAGGGAAAGACTTTTTCGACCGCACTTTTGCGGATGGAGATCGAGATCACGGAAAAAGAGGCCGCGGATTTACGCGGATGAACGCGGATCAGAGATGAGTCAGAGCGACGTTGTTCTTTATGTAGTTGAGGGTTCGGTGGCGCGTGTTACGTTGAACCGGCCGGACAAACGCAATGCGCTGAACGACGCCGTCATCGCCGGGATCAAGCAGGGGCTCAAGAGTGCGGCGGCCGATAAGAATGTCCGCGTTGTTGTGATTTCGGGGGCAGGGAAGGACTTCTGTTCCGGCGCCGATTTGTCAGCACTCCAGAAGATCGCTGGAGCTTCAGTTGCAGAAAATTCTGAAGATGCACGGTCGCTGCTCGAACTGTTCCTGCTGATCCGTGCGCTTCAGGTGCCGGTCGTCGCGGCGGTGACGGGTCGGGCGCTTGCCGGTGGTTGTGGGTTGGCGACTGCATGCGATCTTGTACTTGCGTCAGCGTCAGCGCGATTCGGTTATCCCGAAGTGAAGATTGGTTTCGTGCCGGCGATGGTGATGGCGATTCTGCGGCGTAACGTATCGGAGAAACGCGCGTTCGAGTTGATCACACGCGGCGCTGAGATTGGCGCGGAGCAGGCGAAAGAGTTTGGCCTGGTGAACCAGGTCTTCGCGGACGAGACTTTCGAGGCTGATGTGCGAAGTTATGTGAGCGAGTTTGAGAAGATGAGTCCGTCAGCGATGGGCTTGACGAAAACGCTGCTTTATCAAATGGACGGACTCGCGTTTCCTGAAGCACTTGAAACTGGCGCTGATGTAAATGTCATTGCCCGCCTCACGGACGACTGCCAGCAAAAGATCGCGAAGTTTCTACAGAAAAGTTGACCACAAAAGGCACATAAAACAACACAAATTCACTTTTGTGCTTTTTGTGATCAATCCCGCGGCTTTACGTTGTCGTGGAGGAATTTGACGATGTCCTCCGTCGAGGTGCCGGGCAGGAAAACTTCCGCGACGCCCTGTTCTTTCAACTTCGGCAGGTCTTCCTGAGGGACGATCCCGCCAACCAGGACCAGCACGTTATCCATCCCTTTTTCGCGAAGTAACTGAACAATGCGCGGGCAGAGCGTGTTGTGTGCGCCACTCAGGATCGAGACGCCAACAGCGTCCACGTCCTCCTGTAGCGCCGCCGCCGCGATCATTTCCGGCGTTTGTCGCAGACCCGTGTAAATAACTTCCATGCCCGCATCGCGGAGTGCGCGCGCGATGAATTTGGCGCCGCGGTCATGGCCATCCAGTCCGGGCTTGGCGACAAGAACTCTAATCTTTCGATTCGACATAGGTGCGGGCTAGAAGGCTGGCTCTTCGTAGATTCCGTAGACGTCTCGCAGTGCCGCACAAATCTCGCCGAGTGTTGCGTAAGCGCGAACGGCATCGATCGTCGCCGGCATCGTGTTCTCGTGTTTGTGCGCCGCTTGCTTGAGTTTCTTGAGTGTGTTTGCGACGGCGCCCGCGTCGCGACGCGCGCGAGTTTGTTCGAGACGCTCGACCTGGTGTGCACGCACCGATTCGTCGATCACGAGGATCGGAACTTCAGATGGCTCATCCGTCATCGTGTACTTGTTGACACCGACGATCACCTGTTCGCCGCGCTCGACAGCTTTTTGATACTGGTAAGCGGAGTCCTGAATCTCGCGTTGCGGAAAACCTTTTTCGATCGCTGAAACCATGCCGCCCATCGCATCGATCTTGCGGAAGTACTCCATTGCCTCGTGCTCCATCTTCTCCGTCAGCGACTCGAGGAAGTAGGAACCGCCGAGTGGATCGACTGTATTCGCCACCCCCGTCTCTTCCGCGATGATCTGTTGCGTGCGAAGCGCGATGAGCGCGGCGCGATCCGTCGGCAATGCGAGCGCTTCGTCGTAAGCGTCAGTGTGCAGACTCTGCGTGCCGCCGAGTACGCCGGCGAGTGCCTGGATGGCGACGCGGACGATGTTGTTGAGTGGCTGTTGGACCGTCAGCGAGACCCCAGCAGTTTGCGTGTGAAAACGCATCTGAAGCGTGCGCTCGTAACTGCTGCCGAAGCGTCGCTTCATCTCGCGCGCCCAGATGCGACGCGCCGCACGATACTTCGCAATCTCTTCGAAGAAATCGTTGTGCGCATTGAAGAAGAAAGACATGCGCGGCACGAAACGATCGACATCCAGACCTGCGTCAACGCCCCACTGCACATACTCGATGCCGTCGCGCAAAGTGAACGCGAGCTCCTGTATGGCAGTCGCGCCGGCCTCACGAATGTGATAGCCGCTCACTGAAACCGGGTTGTAACGCGGCACGTGTTCAGTGCAGAAGCCGAACGTGTCGATCACGAGCTTCATCGCTGGTTTGATCGGGTAGATCCACTCTTTCTGTGCGATGTATTCCTTCAGGATATCGTTCTGAAGCGTACCCGAGATCTTGTCCCAATGCGCTCCCTGTTTTTCTGCGACGACGAGATACATCGCGAGCAGAACCGACGCGGGCGCATTGATCGTCTGAGAAACGGTGACTTGTTCGAGTGGAATTCCGTCGAAGAGAACTTCCATGTCGGCCAGCGACGACACCGCTACACCGCACTTGCCGACTTCACCCTCAGACAGAGGCGAGTCAGCGTCGTATCCCATCAGCGTCGGAAGATCGTAGGCTACTGAGAGGCCGGTCTGGCCTTGTTGCATCAGGTACTTGAAACGCGCATTGGTTTCTTCCGGCGTGCTGAAACCGGCGAACTGGCGCATGGTCCAGAGCTTGCCGCGATAGCCGGTTGCATGGATGCCGCGTGTGTAAGGAAACTCACCGGGAAACGAGATGTCGCGCGCGTAGTCGAGATCCTCGATATCGTCAGGCGTGTAAAGGCGTTCGACTTCCTCGAGTGAGACGCTTTGAAAACTCTTTTTTCGTTCGGGACGTGTACTTTCCTTTGTTTCAGGCATCGCTCGGATATTAGCATTAGCCACAAAAAGGCACAAAAAGCACAAAACGAATCAGTAACCGCGGACACCCGGACATAGATTTCTATTTTGTGCTTTGTGTGCCTTTTTGTGGCTATGCTTTAAGAGGGGAGCGCGGCTGCGATGGCAGTCACAGCCGCGCCAACTCGGAGGGTTAACCCGGTTGCGTGGATGTCGAGCAGAAAATAACTATGGGCAGGTGTCGGCGGGCATGGAACTCGATTTCTCCGTGATTAGTCATGATTATTCAACGGGGACAACAAACTCATTGCTGCGGACCATGTTCAGACGGGCACGCGCCGCCATTTCGATGGTTCGTGGATCAGTTCGGAGTCTTTCCAAATCCGATTTCAACGACTGGTTAACGCTGCGCAACGCTTCGACATCCGTTTGCATAGCCGTAAGCTGTTGCGCTGCAACCTGAACTTTGGCGCGAGTGCGCATATTCACCGTCACGCAAACGGCGAAAGTCGCGAGCAAAATCATCCCAAAAACCACCCAGGAAGGAATTATTCCGCCGCGGCGCCGGACCTCCGCACGCGTTCCGATGATCTCCATCGAGATCTGCTGTACCGAGGCCAGAGAATTATGGCGGGGGGACACACGCTGAGACCTGATTCTTTCGTCGATCCAATAATTGTTTGCTGCCTTGTTCACCTCAACACCTCCCAGTTCCTTTGCCGTTCAGATTTTCGTCAGGTCGTACTTTCCAGCTCCATTCCAACTGCGGCAAAGGTGAAGGGCCTCCGCACCGACGGGCTGCCATCCCCGATTTCCCGAGTAGATTGTCATGCGCTCAAAGTTAAGAAGCTGCTTAATTGAATTCTGTGGGTTTGGCCACAATATATTCCGCTATTGATGAGTAGCAGCCCCAACAAAGTGTGCTTTACGACTTGTCAACGTGTTGCCGCTCAACAACTTAGCGGCGATATCGGCGGACTGTAGCATCGGTGCTTAAGGCTGTAAAGACATTTCTGCTCAATGCTTTAACCCTGTAAGTTGAACATTTACTTGAACTAAGCGGCGCTTAAGCAGAAAATTGGCGAACAGGCGGCGAACGGAAATCCCGAACGCTTTTTCACGCAAAGATGCAAAGGCCAAGCGCTTGTTCGCGCGAGCGATCTGTAAAACGTTGTTGACAGTTACGGCTTCGGGTAACTAGACTCGTAAACCGCAGGCGACAAGTAAGCAGCCTGCTGCCCCGGCGGCCTCATTTAAAAGGATCCCACAGATTTCAAGCACATTAAGGACGGGTATGGATGTCTGACTCTTCGGTCAAAGGCCCGGATGCCCCTGTCTCCGGGCTGGGTTCGTCGCAACTACCTATCAGTTCGATTGTACGAGCAGTCTGCCAGGCCGCCAGCAGCGGTGGTCCGGACGCGCTTTACGAAGTAATGATCAAGATGAGCCTGATGGTGGAGGCGACCGCGCCCACGTACGGCTTGTCGATCTGGGCCACGTCAGATTCAGGTAAACCCACACTGCGATGGGCCGAAGGGCTCGAGGAGCAGGAGATCGCAATCGGCGAACGGGCGGTTGGAGAGACCTTCGCAAACAAGGGCCAGCCGCGGCCCGCAGCAGAAGGCGATCGAGCCATCTGCCTGTTGCTTGCTCTCCCATCAGCCGTACGCGAAGGCGCTGCACTTTACGGCCGTTGTGTACGACCACTAACCACGCAACAGGCCAAAGAACTCAACGCGCTCAGCGACGTTGCCCATCTCGCACATTCACACCAGTCAGTACATGCGATTCCAACTGGAACCAAACCCGTGAGCGCGTCGTCAACGAGTTCGTTGCCGGGCATGGTGTTCAGTAGTCGCGCTATGTCCGACGTAGCGCGCAATGTTGAGCGGATCAAAGATTCGAACTCGACGATTCTCGTTACGGGAGAGTCGGGTACGGGCAAGGAACTGATCGCGCGCGCGATTCATCGTCTCAGCCGTCGATCGGAAAGCGAGTTCATTCCTTTCAACTGTTCCGCGGTTCCGGCTGAGCTGGTCGAGAGCATGTTGTTTGGTCACCGTCGCGGCACGTTTACGGGTGCGATGTCGGACCAGGCCGGGTTGATTCGTTCCGCGGAGAACGGAACGTTGTTTCTCGACGAGATTGGCGACCTGCCGCTGCCACTGCAGCCGAAGCTACTCAGGTTTCTGCAGGAAAGTGAGATTCACACGCTCGGTGAGCGAGCGCCGCGCAAAGTGAATGTGCGCGTGATTGCGGCGACGCACAAGGATCTCGAGAGGCTCGTCAGTGAAAATCTCTTCCGCGAGGATCTCTACTATCGAATTGCAACGCTGACGTTGAAAGTGCCGCCGCTACGAGAGCGACGCGAAGATATCTCGGCGCTAATTTCACATTTCGTCAGTCACTACGCGCGGAAGAATGAGCGCCCGATTTCTGGAATCACCGCGGAGGCGATCCAGATTTTAGAGACGTACTCCTGGCCGGGAAATATTCGCGAGCTGGCGGCGGAGATCGAGCGGCTCGTGCTGTATGCCGAGGACGATGGATACATTCGACCAGAGAACATCAGTACGAGAATCCACCCGCAGGGCTCGGCGAGTGAAACTCCAGCCGCGAAGCTCGACGACTTGCTCGAGAGTTATGAACGCCGCGTTATCACCGAGACTCTGAAACGACACGACTGCAACGTCGCGAAGGCGAGCGAGGCGCTCGGGCTAGGATCGAGACAGACCTTATATAAGAAACTGAAACGTCTCGCGATCGACATCGGAGACTTCTTACAGGAAGACACCGAACCGGGCATGCAGTACCGGGCCTAAAATATTATTCCCGCAAAGACGCAAAGACGCAAAGGCGCAAAGGCGCAAAGAAGACCTCTCGCTACCGAAGGTCTAAACTTTGCGCCTTTGCGCCTTTGCGGGAGAAATATTCTGTTAACTCCGTGTCGATCATTGTACCCTGCGGGCGACATGGTCCATCCCTAATAAATACAGCCCTCGCACCACCAATCTCGCTCCTTCTCTCTCTCAGACTTGTCAACTAAAGGCTACAAGTCACCCTCGCAAACCCGCAAAAACCTCAATTGGACCACTGGCACACCGGTTGTAAACCTCCTCCTCGTCCGCGAAGCAATCGCATCGCACAACGCCTAATCGAAACTAAAGGAGCAACAACATGATTAAGAGATTTTTCCGCGATGAAACCGGTCTCGAACTTTCCGAATACGCAGTTGCCGCAGCGCTCGTCGCGTTGGCAGCCGTCGCCGCTTTCCAATTGTTGGGCACCAACATCGCCACCAAGATCACTGACCTCGCCGGCAAGATTAAGTAGTTCTTCATACCTCGTTCGTCCCGGCAGCGATGTGCTGCCGGTGAAATTATCGGAGCCTTCAATTTATTGAGGAGGATTGATCGAATGTTCAGGAAATTCTTGAAAGACGAAAGTGGTTTGGAACTCTCGGAGTACGCAGTTGCCGCAGCGCTCGTCGCGTTGGCAGCAGTTGCCGCGTTCCAACTGTTGGGTGGAAACATCGCCGCCAAGATCAATGAACTCGCCGGCAAGATTCAATAATCGGTTGAGTTGAAAACGACCCGGCAGCGGCCACACCGACAAAGTTGCTGCCGGCTGGAAGGGAAGGCTCAAGCCTTCAATTCCTTCAAAGAAAGGAATCGATCATGTTCAGGAAATTTTTGCAAGACGAAACAGGGCTTGAGCTATCTGAGTATGCCGTTGCCGCGGCTCTCGTAGCGATCGCGGCGGTGGCTGCGTTCCAGCTACTCGGAACCAACATCGGTTCGCGCATAAACACGCTGGCCGGCTATATCAAGTAAGCCAGCCATTGAACTGCCATGCCGGGTGGCGCGCCTTGTGAAGTTCAACTGCACAGGTGCGCCGCCACCTTTCTGCAAATCCACCAAAGCTTTGCCGTTGATCCGAGATGCTGAGCCCTACCGCAATTGTCGTTGAACTTTTTCTCGTGCCGCTCGCCGTGCTGATCATCTACCACGACGTGCGGTATCGCCGCATTCCTAATGCTTTTGTACTCGCGACTCTGATCGGCGGACTTACTTTGAACCTCATCATGGGAGGTTTGCAAGGTGGTCTATACAGCGCCGGCGGGTGCGTACTGGCTTTTATCTTAATGTTCATCCTGCACGTTTTTGGAGCGATGGGCGCCGGCGACGTGAAGTTGTTCGCCGCCGTCGGTTCAGTGCTTGGCGCTCAACTCGTGCTTCCGACTTTTGTGGTGGTCGTTCTGACTGGCGGAGTGCTGGCCCTGGTTACCGTCGTGCGCTCGGGAGTTTTCGCAACCACGATGCATCGTGTGCTGCAAATTCTCGTCGGCTTGTTACCAGGCTGGCAGATGCCGAAATTCAGTGTCCCTGCTGATCGTCGCCTGACCATTCCGTACGGTGTCGCGATCACCATCGGCGCCATTATCGCAACGGCGATATTTCACGCTTAACAGAGAGGTTGATTCCCATGCGAAACAAACGTTTCTTCTTAGTCCTGGTAGGGGCGCTGATTTTTGGAGTGCTCGCTGCCGTATCAGTCAGCAAGTATTTGTCGAGCGCACAGGCTTACACGAAGAACCTGAACAAGGTTGCGGTCGCGAAAGTCGCGATTCCCATCGGGAGCAAGATCATTCCCGAGCAGATCATGGTGGTCCAGTTTCCCAAGGAATCAACTCCCGACGGAGCTTTCGAAACTCCTGAAAAACTGGCCGGCCGCGTCGCTGTGGTGAACATCGGCGCGCGCGAGCCGATCACTGAATCGAGATTAGCGCCCGAAGGAACGGCTGCCGGACTCTCCGCGATCATTCCGGAAGGTTATCGCGCGATGACGGTGAAGGTCGACGACGCGGCAGGCATCTCCGGTTTCATCATGCCCGGCACTCTCGTCGACGTGGTCGTCGTGATTGATCCGCGCGAAGGTTCCGGCATGCAGGACCCGATCTCGAAGATCGTGTTGCAGAACATCAAGGTCCTGGCCAACGGTCAAAATATCGACAAACCGAAAGATGAGCGCGAAGCCAACAGCGTGAAAGCTGTGACGCTTCAGGTCACACCGGAACAGGCAGAGAAACTCGCGCTCGCTTCGAGCGAAGGCAAACTCCAGCTCGTGATGCGCAGCCAGATCGACCAGGGCGACGAACAGACGCCCGGCGTGAACAAGCGCGGTCTGTTAACCGGCGAGAAGGCAACAGTCGCTCCCGAGCCGGGTTCACTGAAGAGTGAACAGCCGAAGGCTGAGTCGAAGCCGGTTCACAGGGTTTCGACGCCGGCGCCGAAACCAGTTCAAACAGCAGCCCCAGCTCCTCAACCAACTCCACGTACGCAAGTGGAAATGATCGAAGGCGCGAAAAAGCGCAACGTCGAGTTTCCATAACCAGACTAGTTGATCGCGTCGTCGATCGCTTGAAACAAAGGAGCATAAGATCATGCAGAGCCGTTCCCAAATTTCACGCCGAGTGAGTTTATTGCTGGCGTCACTGATTACCATTTTTGCCACTTCCATCGCGCACGCCCAGGAAACCTCATACAAGGCGTCATTCAGTCAGAACAAAGAGGCGATTGCCGTCAACGTTCTGGTGGGACAGTCGCGCGTGATCAATTTCGATCGCCCGGTCGGACGTTTTTCAGTCTCAAACCCGGATATTGCTGAAGCCGTGCTCGTCACGCCGGACCAGGTGCTCGTCAATGGAAAAGCTTTCGGTCAAGTCAACTTCATCGCATGGGAGCAGACCGGCGGCCAGTTTTTAGTGTTCGACGTTTATGTGCGCGCCAATCTTTCGCTGATTGACTCGCAGATCCGCGCGCTGTTTCCGAAAGAAGATGTTCGTCTCAGCCAGGCCAACGGATCGGTGGTGATCTCCGGTAGTGCCGCGAATGCTGAAGTCGCCGCCCAGGTGCAGAGTGTTGTCGAAGCGGCCGGCTTCAAAGTGGTGAACATGCTGACGTCGCCCGTCACTGGCGCGACGCAGGTTCAACTCGAAGTTCGCGTCGCCGAAGTGAATCGCAACCGGCTGCGTGACTATGGCACCTCGTTCCTGACGAATGGAGCGACCGGCGGTTATGCGAACAGCGGTGGTGGTCCAAGCCAGATAGATGACTCGGTCATCGGCACTGCAACTGCACTGATGCAGCCGGCGCTTAACCTTCTGCTTTTTAATCGCTCACTCAACACCGCGGCGATGCTGAAACTCCTGCGCACTGAAGGCGCGTTCCGCGAGCTGGCCGAGCCGAACCTGATTGCGATGAACAACCAGCAGGCGAGCTTCCTCGCGGGCGGTGAGTTCCCGGTACCCGTGCTGCAAACCGGCAACGGCAACAACGGCATCACCATCGTGTGGAAAGAGTATGGCATCCGCCTGAACTTCAAACCGGTGATCATCGACGAAGATCACATTCGTCTCGAGCTCGAACCGGAAGTCTCCACTATTGATTTCAACAACGGCGTCCGCTTCAACGGTTTCGTAGTTCCCGCCCTCCGCACTCGCCGCGCCAAGACTGGCGTTGAACTGCGCGATGGTCAGTCGTTCGCGTTGGCCGGACTGCTCGACAACAACGAGACCAAGACCCTTTCGAGGATTCCAATCGTCAGTGACATTCCCGTGATCGGTGCGCTCTTCAAATCGAAGTCATTCGAGAAGAAAGAGACTGAGCTCATGTTCTTCGTGACGGCGCACATGGTGAAGCCGATCAACAGCGACGAACTGCCGAACATGCGCGGCATGGATGGCCTCAAGGGCAACTCACCACTCGGTGTTGAGCCGAAGGGCGAAGGCGTCCAGGGCCAGAGTGGTTACAAGATCTCAGGTCAAAGCGAACAGACTCCAGCCGCCGCGCCGGCGAAGGTCGACGAGCCAAAGACGAAGAAGGTCGAAACGTCTACGCAATCCAGCAGCACGAGCGGCTCAGTGAGCAGCGTGCGCACCAACAATACTGCCCTGCCAGTCGCCAAAGCAGTGAAGGTCGACTTCAACCCGGATACGGTTAGACCGTGGTAACTGGCAAACCTCTTTTTCTCTAAACGTCTTCGTTCGCAGTAGAGGGGGAGAACATGAAGAACAGAGCAACGGAAAGAGGTTCGGTCCTGGCCACGTCAGCAATCGGCATGTTGTCAATACTGCTGGCCGTCGGGCTGGGAGTGGATATCAGCAGGTTCTATCTCGCTAAGACTGAGCTTCAAAATGCAGCGGATGCCTCGGCCCTGGCCGCGGTATCCGCTCTTAATACGTCACCACTCGGGATCACCAAAGCAGTCGATCGCGCGGTGGCATCGATGAACAATTACGACTTTAACAAGACAGGTGTTTCTTTCCCCCGCGGTAACGTCTTGTTTGCAGTCAACCTCGATGGTCCATACATGAGCGAAGCCTCGGCGCAGGGACAAGCGGCAAAGATTCGCTTCGTACAAGTAACTACTCCTGATTCCGCGATCGGAGTTTCATTCGCAGCACCCGTGCTCGGTAACAGCAAAACATTATCAGCGACGGCCACCGCAGGTTTTTCAGTGCCGCTGAATAAATTTTGCAACTTCCTGCCCGTTTCGGTGGTTGATTACGGCACTCCGATCACCGCGGGCAACACGTACACGTTCCGCTCGGGCGCCGGCAACATGGTTTCACCGGGCAATTACCAGATTCTGGCGGTCGCGGGATCAGGTGGCAAGAACGTCCGTGTTGGTCTCGCGGCTGGTGTCGATATGTGCGCGGCGCCGGGCGAAGTCTATGAAGTGGACACCAAAACCGGTGTAACGGCTGGCGCCGTCAGACAGGGCTTGAACACGCGCTTCGACGATTACCAGACTTCGCAGGTAAATCCGAACGACATGCCACCGGATACCAATATCAAAGAGAACATTACCTACGACCAGTATAAGAACGGCAATCCGACCCAGGCGCCGAAAAACAAGGGCGTCGATGGACGCCGCGTCGTGGTGATTCCGATCGTGAAACAGGACCAATACGATCAGGGCCGCAACACGGTCAAGTTCGATCGCTTCGGCATCTTCTTTCTTCAGAACAAAGTGGGAAGCGGCAACGGTGGCGATCTCGTCGCTGAATACATCGACGACATCGTGATGGGCCAGGGCGGATTCGATCCAAACGGAGCGCCTGTCAACGGATTGATGGCGGTCCCTGTGCTTTACAAATAAGGAGCGGCCGACATGATGCACCATCGCATACGAAAAATTCGGAACACTCGACGTTCGCGCCGGCTGCTGTGGCTGAGTCGCTTTCGACATGACGAACGGGGTGTGCAGCTTCTCGAAACGGCGATCGTCATACCGATTCTGCTGGTGTTGTTTGGCGCGGTCGCGGAGTTTGGCCGTTACTTCTACGAGTACTCGACCGCGGCGAAAGCAGCACGTGTAGGTGCGCGTTATCTCGCGGCTAAGTCAGTAAGCGGCACAACCTACGCCGCGCAGGCGAAGAACCTGGTTGTTTACGGAAACGTCGCCGGCTCTGGTACACCTGTGCTGCCGGGACTGACGACCGCGAACGTTCAAGTCGACTATGTTGGCGGCACCTCAGGCGTGCCTGATCTCGTTAAGGTCAGCATCGTCAACTACCAGCACCAGTCGATCGTCAATCTTGGCGCGCTACTCAATAACAATTCGCTGTCGACCAATGTCGACGTCAAGCCAAGCGTAACGATGCGTTACCTGTTGACGCAGCCTTCACTCTGAGAGGCAAACAACCATGCTGCGCATAAAAAAATGCAAAGACAACGAAAGAGGCTCAACGTTGGTTGAGTTTGCAATCGGAATCACTGTGTTTGTGACGGCGATGTTTGCGGTTTTGGAATTCGGTAGAGCGTTGTGGGTCCACAACGCGTTGTCGGACGCCGCCAGGCGAGGCGCGCGTTACGCAGTTCTGCATTCCGCGGGTAGCGCCGATGAGGTTAAGAACATCGTCGTCTACGGTAATGCCGCGGGCAGCGGTCAACCCATGCTGAACAACCTGTCCACCGCGAACGTCAACGTCGTCTACAACAATTTTGGTCTGAACGATGGAACGGTTTCCGTGAGCATAACTGGTTATCAATTTCAGTTTGTGATTCCCATCGTCGGTACGACCATCACGATGCCGAGTTACACCACGACACTCGGCGGCGAGAGCGCCGGCTTCATACCGGCCAACGTTTAGAACAAGGATTTCTCTGTGCAATCTCTGTGTCCTCTGTGTCTCTGTGGTTGAGTTTGATTTGACCACAGAGACACAGAGGACACAGAGGTTGCACAGAGAAGAGCAAACACGCATGCCAGTCTCAAGTTTCGAATCCACTGCCGGACGGCTCCAGTATTACGCCAGCCGTTTGAACATCGCTCCGGTTGACCCGGCCTTGCACCATTGCGATGGACCTACCGTAACCCCCAGGCACTCTGTCACTAATTCATTTCACGACAGCCGCCGGTAGTGGGATTCGAATTAACGAATCACGAGGAACAGATGACCGAACCAATTTCAGTAGTAGTCCTCAGCACCGGACTCGAAAACTTCAAAGACATCCGCAAAGCCCTGTCCGCGGAACCACGTGTGAAGCTGCTTGCCGGCGGTAACGATACGGAACAGCTTTACGAAGAGATCGTTCGCCTGAAGCCCGCGGCCGCAATCATCGCGCTGCACGGCGCGAATGCCGATCAGGCAGTGAAGTTTATCGAAAGGCTCAACAGCGAATGTCCGGAAACCGCCCTCATCTCAGCCGCTCAGGATGCATCGCCGGATTTGATCCTGCGCAGCTTGCGCGCGGGCGCGCGTGAGTTTTTGCGCATTCCGATCAGTGTCGATGAACTGCGCACGGTTCTCGATCGCATTTCAGAGTTTTGCACCACGAAAGTTGAGTCGCCGAAGAAGAAGGGCCGCATGGTTTCGGTGTTTTCAAGCAAAGGCGGCTGTGGCACTTCATTCATCGCTACCAATCTCGCAGCAGCTACCAATTCGAAGACTGTGCTAGTCGATCTCAATCTTCAGGCCGGCGACTTGCCGCTGTTTCTTGGTCTCGAAGCGAAGTACTCGATCGCTGACATGGTCGAAAAGCGCCAGCGTCTCGACGAATCGCTGATCAATAGTCTCGTCACGCCGCACTCGCAACACTTGTGGTTATTGGCGGCGCCGCACGAAGCCGACTCCGCTGACGAGATCGAACCACAGCACATCTTTGAAGTGCTGGAGAAACTACGCGAGCACTACGACTATGTCGTGCTCGATCCGCAGCACACGTTCGATTCGATCACCCTTGCCGCGCTGGACCAGTCAGACGAGATCGTTCTGATCCTGACGCTCGACATTCCCGCGATCCGCAGCACGCAAAGAGCGCTCGAGATCTTCGATCGTCTCGGCTACCCGCGTAAGAAAGTCCGCATCGTCGTCAATCGCTGGAGTAAGCAGATCGATCTCGATCTCAGGCAAGTCGAAAAGTTTCTGGGCGAGCCGGTGGTGGGCTTTGTGCCCAGTGACTACCAGACAGCAGTCGGATCGATCAATCTCGGCACGCCGCTCATTCAGTCCGAGCCGACTTCAAAGATCGCACTCGAGATTCGCCGAATCGCGCAGCAGCTGTCGCTTGGGCTCGCGCCGATCGACGAGCACAAGCAACGCCGTCCTTTCTGGGCCTCGCTGCTGAAGAAGCAGTCAGCCCAAACGAATTTCAAACTTCAAGCCTCAATGGAAAAGGTCTAACGAGCGGCAGCCCCGCGGATAACAAAACATCATGGCACTACGTGAAAGATTAATCGGCAACAACAACACCAACGCTCCGGGCGCCGTTGCGGACGGAACCGGCCAGCATTCTTTCCAGGAAATGAAGTCGCGGCTCCACCGGACACTTATCAACCGGATGGACCTGACGAAGCTGCAAACACTGACTCCCGAACAAGTCCATGCGGAAGTTTCGCGCCTGGCCGAAGCTGTGCTGGCCCAGGAAGCGATGCCGTTGTCTGTATCGGAACGCGACCGGCTCGTCAGCGACGTTCAGCATGAGCTCTTCGGACTCGGACCGCTCGAGCCGTTGCTCAAAGACCCGACCATCTCCGACATCCTCGTTAACAAACACGACACGATCTACATCGAACGTCGCGGCAAAATCGAGCGCACCAACGTCACGTTCAAAGATGACGAGCACCTGATGCGCGTGATCGAACGAATCGTTTCATCAGTCGGTCGCCGCATCGACGAATCGTCGCCGATGGTGGACGCGCGTCTCCAGGACGGTTCGCGCGTCAACGCGATCATTCCGCCGCTCGCGATCGATGGACCAGTAGTATCGATTCGCCGCTTCGGATCCGATCCGCTGAAGATGGCGATGCTGATCGAGTACAAAGCGCTCACCAAAGATATCGCCGACATGCTGCAGATGGTCGTCCACGCGCGCCTGAACGTGTTGATTTCGGGTGGTACCGGCGCCGGCAAAACGACCTTGCTCAACGCGCTCTCAGCGTTCATTCCTGAGAACGAACGCATCGTCACGATTGAAGACTCCGCCGAACTTCAGTTGCAACAGCCGCACACAGTTCGTCTCGAAACACGACCACCGAACATCGAAGGTCGTGGTGAAGTAACACAGCGAGATCTCGTCAAGAACGCGCTTCGTATGCGTCCCGATCGCATCGTGATCGGTGAGGTCCGCGGCGGTGAAGCGATCGACATGCTGCAGGCGATGAACACCGGTCACGATGGTTCGTTGACCACCATTCACGCGAACACACCGCGCGATGCGCTGTCGCGACTCGAAACGATGATCCAGATGACAGGTATGCGTCTTTCGGATCGTGCCATGCGCCAGCAGATCGCCTCCGCGATCAATCTCGTCGTTCAGGTCGCGCGCATGTCTGACGGATCACGCCGGGTGACGTCGATTTCTGAAATCACCGGCATGGAAGGCGAGACGATCACGATGCAGGAGATCTTCCAGTACGAGAGAACGGGCGTCGATTCGCAGGGCGTAGTGCTCGGACGTTTCCGCCCGACCGGAATTCGCCCGCGCTTCGCGGAACGGTTGAAAGCCTGCGGTATGCAGTTGCCGCGCGTCTTCTTCGAGGAGATGTAATTCGATGATCATATCGTTTCTCGTATTCGTGTTTGCGTTGTTTCTGGTGCTGGGCTCGTACCTGCTGGCCACACACGGCACCGATCAGAAGCGTGCCTTTCCAGCACATTGGGATCCTAAGCTTAGAATTCCACGTGGACAAGTTGTCGCG
>JADMIO010548856.1_pt1 | contig 83156 bp, 79 predicted proteins | sample 8958161 | NCBI WGS metagenome assembly JADMIO01 (sample SAMN16585339, study PRJNA669376) | soil metagenome | isolation source: Crop rotation soil | place: USA: Cullars Rotation, Alabama | collected 2011
CAACTTGTCCACGTGGAATTCTAAGCTTAGGATCCCAATGTGCTGGAAAGGCCTGAAGCTGGATGTTTAGGGCGGAGTTCTTGCTGAGTGTTCCGTTGAGGTTGATGTTGGTTTGCGGCGTGCGGAAGAAGCTGCGCTCTACAGCGAGCTGCTGATTAGCGCCAATGTAGGTGGCGTGGAGAGCACCGTTAATGGGAACCGCGTTGGGAGTGGGAGTGGTGGACGGGGCTGCGGCGCTCACGATGTGGGGCTGCTGCGGGTTCGAGACGTTTGCGTTGATGGTGGCGTCGGCTTTGGCAATGAGGTCGTTCATCGTCTTGCCCCAGGATGCATTGGCTGTTCCGTTGAGGGAGCCTGCGATGTCGACGGGGACGGTTGGGGCGGATTTGCCGGCTATGCGTTTCGCCTGAGCCAGGGAGATGTTGTGAATGGCAGCCGTGAAGTTGTTGCGCGCAGCATCGGTTCCGAGGCTTTTCATTGTGCCCTGGGCTGTGATTTCACCGCCGAGGAAACTGGCACGGAAGTCGCGTAATGTGGCGTCGCCCTTCGCGAGCGAGTAATGAGCGGCGATGTTGGAGACTTCGGCACGGAGCGTTGGGGTCTTCGTGATGAGTTGTCGGCTGTGCAGATCGCCGTTGACGACCAGTGATTGCAGTAGAGGACGATTGGGGGCGGATTGATATTGTGCTGTGCCGGAGACGGCGACGAGGCCAGAGGGAATGGACGCGTTGTGGAGAAAATTGGCAAAGGTCTGCCCGTCGACTGTGGCATTGTATTGAGCCTGGACGTAGGGGTTGCTGTAGTTGCGGAGGGTGGCGGTGAGCGCAACGTTGGAATCGCCCATTGCGATCTTTGCAGATGAGAGGTGGGCGGTATTCGGGTCGGCATCGAAGTGGACGTTCAACGTGTGTGGCGGAGCCTGGCTGCCGGCGTAGTTGAGATGGCCGTTGGAGTAGCTGAGTGTGCCGGTATAGCGCCTGGGTCCGGGATCGAAGCTAGCGTTCAATTGAAGGTCGTTGAGGTCGGCGGCAATGGCGCTGGGCTGGCTGTTGTAGAAAACGACTCCGTTGGTGAGGACGGCGCGACGTATACCGAGATCGAAGATTGACGTGTTGCTACTGGAGTTGCTGCTCTTGAGCGTTGGGAGGTTCGATATGCCGTTCTTGTCGACGTAGACCTGCACGACGGGGTTATCGATGCGGATGCTGTCGAAGTACCACTTGGCTCCGAAGACGGAGACGATGCGTACGCCTGCCTGTGCGTGCTGTACCTGAAGAAGAGGGGGATTGGTGTGGGGGCTGGCTCCATCCACCTTCAAACCGTAGAGATCGATGCTGAGGCTGGAGAGATGGAGGTCGAAGTTTTGTAGGTGAACGCCGGTATTAAGGGCTTTTGTGGCCTGATCCTGAATCTGGCCGAGGAGATAAGCATGTCCGCGCGAGCTGTTGAGCAGGAACATCGCGATGACGAAGCCCAAGATAATGGGGAAGACGATGACTGCGCCAACGAACTTCGCGATGGCGAGAGCGCGATGGCGGGCGTAATGCGCTGGCCGGTGTTCGTTGTTCTCGGACGAATGATGAAGGAGAGCCACGGGAAAACTCCTAGAATGCCTGGCCGATGCTGATGAAGTACTGCGTCGACTTCACGCCGGGGACGGGATTGAGGTTGTGTCCGAGGTCGACGCGGATTGGGCCGACTGGCGTGGAATAGCGCAGGCCAACGCCAACGTTATTTGAATATAGAGAGGTGAAATCGTGAAATCCGATATTCGGAAAGACGTTGCCGCCGTCATAGAAGGGAACGATGCTGAGACCTTTCTTGATAGGCAGCGGGATGCGCGATTCGAGGTTGATGATGAGCTGTTCGTTGCCGCCGCTAGGAACATTAATCTGGGGGCAGTTGGGAGCGGTCTCATCTGAGCTGCAGACGAAGATGTTGCGCTGAGGCCCGGCGCCATCTAGCGGGAAACCGCGAAGAGAGTCTCCCCCACCCGTAAAGAAGCGTTCGCTGAGAGGTACGCGGCTACTGGCGAATGGCTGAGCCAGACCGATGCGGATGCTGCCGGCCCAGACGATGTCATGGATCTTTTGGCGGTAGATCGCAGCCTGCGTGGTGAGTTTAGCGAAGTTGACGCTGGACCCGAGTTTAGTGGAGTTGATGTCGAGCTCGAGCGAATTCAGGACGCCTTTGTGTGCGTCGAGAACGTTATCGCGCGAATCACGGGTCAGGTTTGCGCCGAAACCCGAGAGACGGACGTGGCGATCTTCTAGTGGTACGAGGTCCGGGATTTCGATGCGTGTTAGATCGGTTTTGCTGAAGCTGTAGCGAACGAAGAAAAGATCGTGCTTCGCACCATCGATGAAGCGCTGCATCTGCCAACTGCCGACTTCCTGCTGTGAAGAGAAGATGGGATTCTGCTCGTTGCGTTCACCGGTGAAGGAGAAGGTGGATTTCCAGGAGGTCCAGCGGAAGTTCGGGTTGATGTAGAACAGGCCCAGACGCTGATCGAGGCGGCCGGCAAAGGCAGTAAAGGACAGAGATTCGCCTTTTCCACGGAAGTTGTTGCGCGTGTACTGGAACGACCCGCGAGGACCGTAAAAGGTGTTCTGGCTGGTCTTAAAGTTGGAGGGGAGGCCTACTGGAGGAAGATTGGGTACGGCCGCGGTGCCACTGGGGATACTACCGCCGCGATTGATGAGTTCGAAGCCAACGCCATAGGTGAAGTCATTGCGCTTGGCTTCGTGAACTTTTACAAGCACGTCTTCGCTGTTCTGGGTGGTGATCTGCCGCTTGGGATCGACCTCAGCCCAATCGAAAACGCCGGTGTGGTCGTAGAGGCTGCTGCCGGCGGTTAAAAGATTTGTCTCCGTCAGGGGCTGATCGGGCCGGAGAATGTTTACGTCCTGATCGATGAGGCGCTGGCGGGTGTAGTTGCGGCCGAGAGTGAGGACATCGCCGGTGAAGACTCGAGGACCTTCGTAGATGTGATAGATGACGTTGATGTGATGCGGATCGCTTTTGGAGATTTGCGTCGCGGTTTCGCGGAAACTGGCGGTGAGGTATCCGGCCTTGAAGTAATTGGCCATAATGCCGGCGCGGTCGGACTGCACGTTGGCTTGTGAATAGGGCTGGCCCTCGGCGAGCTTCAGACCTTTGGGAGCGAATTGCGATTCAGGGAATGTGTTAGCGCCCTGTATGGCAAGAGAGCTCACGATGTCGCGTGGGCCTTCAACCACATGAAAGGTGACTTCGATGTCGCCGCCATGGTTGACTACGTTGGATGTGACCTGAACGTTGCTGAAGCCCTGGGACTGGTAGACGCCTTTGAGATTCTTGATGCTGGCTCGAACCAGCTGATCGCTGAACTGGCCGTGCGAAAGGAAATGCTTCTTCTGGACCGCTATGTGAGGCGCGAGAGCTTCTTCCTTGAGTTGCTGCTCGCCAGTGATGTTCACGTCGGTGACGCTGTGCTTTTTGCCTTTGGCGATGCGGTAAATGACGGTGCGGAGCTGGTCGTTTCCGGTGGTTTCTGACGAGACCTTGATATCGAAGTAGCCCTTCTTCTGGTAATAGGAGCTGAGGGCCTGCTCTCCTTCCTGCACGGTTTCAGGATCGACGCCTACTCCTTGGTAGACGGGAAGGAGAGTCTTTTTTGTCCAAGGCCAGAGATGAGCGCCCTGGATCTGCACCTTGGTCTTCGTGCCGGGCGCTGCGTCGAAATGGATGTCGGCCCGGTTGGTATCCGCATGAAACTCAGCACCGGAAAGCTTGACCTGAGCCGCGAGGAAGCCTTGCTTCTGAAGGTGGGACTCAAGACGCTTGGTGGCCTTATTGAGAGTTGTTCTCTTGTATTTCTTGCCGTGGCGAACGGCTGCCCCGCGAAATCGCGCCAAAGTGCCGGTGATCTGACCGTGGAGGTCTTGTTGTTCAGCTGCAGAGACGCCGGCGATATTGACATCGCCGAATTTGGCCTTTTTCCCAAGATCTGATTGGAAGATGACGTTGACGACGCCGTGCTTCGAGTCGATCTGAAGATTCGTCTTGATATCCGCCTTGAAATAGCCTTCCTGGCGGAAAAAGCGAAGGAGGCGCTGGCGGTCTTGCTCAACTGTGGCTGCGTCGTAGGGCGTTTGCGAGGTGTAGTTGGAGACCTGGACGAGCCGTGAGTACGCAAAACGCTCGGCGCCTGGAAACTGGAACACGCCATACCAGACAGCAGGCTCGAGAACGTAAAGGATGCGAAGCCCTTTCGATAATGGCTCGACCTGAACGCGGACGTTCTGGAATTGACCTGAGGATTTGATCGTGGCGACTGTGGCGTTGACCTTTTCGCGTGAGAACGGCTGACCTTCCTTCTGGGCGAATTTGGACTCGAAATCAGATGTGTTGAGGTCGGGCCGGCCGGCGATTTCAACGGAGGTAACCGCCTGTCCTTCATAGGAAGAAAGGATCTGTTCGGCAGGCGGGGTATTGGAATCTTGAGGAGTCTTCTTCAACTCGGTGGATGGGGTGGAGGGCGCCTGCGCGTGTGATGAGACATTCCACGCAAGAGGGCCTACAAAGCAGAGAGCAACGACGATCCGAACGAGGGAAGGGGAAGAAATCCGTGCACTACCGGCTGAACACACCATCGGGTGTTTGGATGCATGCGGTATGTAGACGTTTGCTCAATGAAACGAGGGGAAGGCCTTACCCGGGAGCGCGACGCCCAGTTGACAGGTACTTAGGATGCGGCATCTAAGGCGAATGTAACGCGGGCTACTTGCGATGAACTCGGCTGAGCAGATTTCCAGTGCGGCTCCAAAGATCGACAAGACTCTTCCACATCATGAAAGACGGGTTTGGGAGACGGTGTTTCGGTCGCCCTTGAAGTCGTTCTGGGATTTGAAAGATATTCCGTACAACCGGGTGGCGAAGCGCGTCTGGCGCGGAATTTTCGAAGACCGGGTATTTGGCTGGGCCGCTGAGCTCGGGTTCTATTTCTTGTTTGCGCTGTTTCCGACCCTGATTTGTGCGAGTTCGATTCTTGGGCTCGTGGCTCGATCGGCCCATTCCTTCTACGGTCAACTGTTAGGACACCTGGCGATCGTGATTCCGACTTCAGCCATGGGCGCGGTGCTGAAGACGTTCAATGAGACCACGACGGCTGCGACATCAGGAAAGGTGACGTTCGGCCTGATCGCGGCGATCTGGTCGGCGTCGGTTGGGGTCTCTGCGATCCAGGAGACCTTAAATGCAGTCTACAAGCTTGAGGACCGGCGCTCGTATATCGTGGCGCGACTGCAGGCAATTGGTTTGACGATCTTACTGATCGTGATGGTATCGGTGGGACTGGGCTCGATGCTGGCGGGGGATTACTTCGCGAATCTGATCGGCATTCAGGTGCATGACACGATCTTGCGGTTTGCGGGTATCGCAGCGGTGCGGTTGGTGAGCTGGGTAGTATCGGCGGTTCTGCTGGCGCTGACCTTTGCGGTTCTCTATTACTGGGCTCCGGATTGCAACATGAAATGGCATTGGATTACGCCGGGAGCCGTGATCGGGATCGTGGGCTGGCTTCTGGCATCTCTCGGCTTCCGGTTGTACCTGCACTACTTCAACACCTACAGCGTGACGTATGGATCTCTGGGGGCTGTGGTCATTCTGCTGATGTGGTTCTATATCACCGGTCTGATGCTTCTGTTTGGGGCAGAGGTGAACAGCAAGATCGAGGCAGCTGCGGCTGAGAGGAGTCTCGAGCTGCACGATAGCGGCTCACGGGGTGTACACGCCCAAGCAGTTTCGGCATCCCGCAGCTGAGGACCACTTTTTCGCCAGAAAATCGTACAATTCCCTGCACAGTCGGACTGCGGCGTTTCGCGCGAGATAGCGCGATGCTATACAATCCGAAGTTCTCAGGCGGGTAGGAAAACCCCTGGGAAGGAAGAGCGGAGGCTGACGATGGAAGTGGAGTTTACCGCGAGACAAGTTAGCGTTCCGAAATCCGTGCGTTCCCAAGCCGAAGAAGGGTTGGAACGGATCGCCCGCATTCTGGGCAGAGGAGCGCGCGCGAGTGTGGTGTTTCGCGCCCAAAGGCATCTGCAAATTGCCGAACTGACGATTAAGGCAAGAGTGCAAACCATTGAAGCAGCGGGAAAAGCCGACACTCTGGAGGCGGCTCTGCGTATCGCCATCCAGCATGCGGAGAACCAGGCCTTGAAGTATCGCGATCGGCAGTTCGAGAAAAAGCGCATGCCGAAGCTGGATAAGGTAATGACCGCGCCGCCGGTAGTCCAGGCCAAACGCGGCGCCCAGCCCGAGGGCGTCCATGAGAACGGGAAGCTGACGCGAGCAAAGGTGAAGACGGAGATTCCCGTACACTCGTTTCCGGCAAGTAGGGCATTTGTTGAGCCGCATATTCTGGCCAGCGGTGAGGCGATTGCGGTGAAGCCGATGTCCATCGAAGAGGCTGTGAAAGACGTCGAGTTCCGAGACAAGGACCTACTGATCTTCAGGAACCGCGCGGGTGATTTATACGTTCTGCACCGTAGACGCGACGGGCAAATGGAGCTTGTGGAAGTTCCATGAGATGAAAACAGCGTTACTCCGGTGGCGCTGTTGTTCTTTGCTGACGTGCGCTATTGATTAGGGATGCTAGGATGGGCGCATGGTGCCCAAGCATCCGAAGACGAGCGTACGCCGATCTGGGCGCGCGAAAAAATCGTCAACAGCGTCAGGGAAAGAGCTGATCATCCTCACCGGGATCTCCGGTGCCGGGAAGGCGTCGGCTCTGAAGGCATTTGAGGACCTCGGGTATCAAGCTGTCGACAATCTGCCGCTAGAATTAATGCAGGAATTTGCGGGTCTGGTAGCGAAATCGAAGGAGATTGAGCGCGCCGCGATTGTGGTTGATGTACGCGAGGGACAGGCACTCGATCGATTGCCTGAGATTATCAAACATGTGAAGTGCGTTCTGCCCACGCGCGTTGTCTTCCTTGACGCGCAGGATCAGGTGCTGGTGCGCCGTTACTCGGAAACGCGCAGACCGCATCCTTTGCGCAGGTCGGAGAGCGTTTCACGTTCGATTGTGGAAGAGCGGCAAATGCTGGACACGGTGCGTAACGTTGCCGATACGCAAGTAGATACTTCGCGCTTCAATGTGCACGAATTGCGGGAAGAAATCCTAAAGAGATTTGGGCATGGGGATCAGACTGAGCGACTGCTCATTTCCTGCTTGAGCTTCGGGTTTAAAAATGGGGTGCCGCTGGATGCGGACCTGGTGTTCGATGTGCGGTTTCTCCCCAATCCGCATTTCGTGCCGGAATTCCGCGAAAAGACCGGGCTAGATCCGAAGGTTGCCGGCTATGTGAAGGGGTTCCCCCAGACCGGAGAGTTCCTGGACAAAGTGACAGACCTGATGCTCTACCTGATGCCGCACTACGTGAAGGAAGGGAAGAGCTACCTGACGATCGGTTTTGGATGTACTGGCGGACAACACCGCAGCGTGATGATGGCCGAGGAGATTGCGAAGCGGTTGTCGAAGGCGGGGTATGTGGCCAAGTCCGTGCACCGGGACATGCCGCGGTAGTTCAGTGCACGGGCTTCGGCAGTTGGTCGAGAAATGCGGACAACGCGCTGCTGAACTGATGTGATTCGTCCGGTGAATTGCCGAGCCAAACAATCGTTTTTCGCGCGGAGACGGCCTGATATGCCTGGGGAGTGTCGCTCGGCTGGGCTGGCGTGCGGGCAGGTGTCCAATAGAACCACAGCGATGGGATGAGCAGGTTGGATGCAGCTGCGTTCGTGTTCCAGCGATCGCTCACGAGCAGGTGCGCGGGCACAAGATGAGACCGAGGATCGTTGAAGACGGCTGTCGCAGGAGACTCCAACGGCGCTTCAAGGATGATGCCGGCAAGATCGGGATGGGCTGCGGCAGTTTCGATGGCGAGATTTGCGCCAAGGTCGCGACCGGTGAGGATAATGGACGCGAGCGGAATATGGCGTGTGCCGGTGAGGTACTGAAGGGCCGATTCTGCATCTTCGCGCCAGCGCCTTTCGCTGGGGTGTTCGAAATGGCTCTGGCCGTAGCCGCGGTAATCAAACGCGAAAACGTTGAGACCGGCGTGATGGAGCGATGCGAGCGCAGGGACGGTTTCGCTGAGGTTGCCAGCCTGCCCGTGGAGATAGAGGGCGGTTAAGCCAGACTGCGAAGGACCGGAGATCCACCACCCGCGGAGTTGGGGTTCGCCGGACGTAGTCGTGGCGAAGCCGACAGAGTCGAACGGGAGATTGATTTCGGCGGGAGTTCTGGTGACGGCGGAGGTCGGGTGATAGAGCAATTGCCAACTGCCTTGCCAGAAGAGGAAACAGAGGGTTCCCCATGCGCAGAGAAAGGCCGCGAAGAGGGTGAGGGTCAATCCACTGAGTAGCCACTTGCCGGAGACCGTCGGGGGTGTTGATTTCTCTGGGTGCGAAGTAGGCCCCGGTCGGGATTGTGGGCTGGCGGGGGGACGGGATGTTTGTCGGGTCTTTGACTTGCTCATTTGTTTAGCATTTGCCGGTAGTCCGCACTCACCCAGGACTTCTGTGTTCGTGAAGGGCGGCACAGATTTATGCTAATTGGGCTGCTTGAGTATGAGTGAGGAGATGATGCATGACTGATTTTCTGCGGATATGTTCGCAGGCCGAGATTCCGGCACCGGGACAGGTGAAAGAGTTCGTAGTGGAAGGGCGCGCGCTGTGCGTCGGGAACGTAGATGGCGCGGTGTGCGTGCTGGATGGGACGTGTCCGCATGAGGGCGGGCCCTTGGGCGAGGGCTCGATTGAGGGCGGGAAACTCGTATGTCCGTGGCACGCGTATGCGTTCGATGTGACGACCGGATCGACTGATGAGGATCCGGAGGTGAAAGCGGACGTGCTGGAGGCGAGGGTAGAGAAGGGAGAGTTGCGCGCGAGACTGTAGGGATGTAAGCGCGGCCGTCCTGCGGGGCTGAGACATTGGCAGGATCGGCCGCATTTTCGGTGTGATCTCGTCAGACCGGCCCCGTGATGGGTCAGACGATTTGACCGAGCCTCATTTCTTTTTCGAGGGAACCTTTTTCCCTTCGCGGCGCGCTTCAGAGAGGCCGATAGCGATGGCTTGTTTGGGATTGGTTACTTTCTTTCCGCTGCGTCCTGACTTCAGCTTGCCACGTTTCATTGCGTGCATTTCGCGCTGAACATCCTTGCCTGCAGATGGCGAGTACTTGCGGCTCGAGGACTTCCTGGCACTGGATTTCTTTGCGGATGAGCCGCGGGTGCTCTTCTTTGAGCTGCTGCTGCGAGTGCTCTTCCTCGAACCGGTGCTTCGCGTGCTCTTTTTCGCGCTGCTGCGCGAGGATCGGCCGGAGCTTCCGCGCGACGAACTGCGCTTCGAAGTGCTGGATTTCTTTTTGGCTGCCTTTTTGGTTGCCATGACTATCCTCCTCGGAGGTCAGATGGCGCGTGGCTTGCGGCAAGTTGCATGTGCGCGCAGGCGAAAGGTTGCCTCGCGATGGACGCGCGATTGCACTCGTGTTACACAATGCGGCGGATTACCGGCGTGCGTACGAGGGGATCGGCGATGAGCCATGTTGCAATGCAACTGAGCGTGCCAGTGATGACAAACTTGAGAATGGCAGGAGCGACGAGAGGTTGCAGCAAGAGGCTGATGCCGACGAGCACTGGCGGATGAATGATGAAGACTGCATAGGCACGGCGATTGAGCCATGACCAGAGTGCTGAAGGCTTATTCATGTATGCGCGCGCGATGAGCAGCCATGCGGCGATGAGTCCCCAGGATACGAATGGATCCCAGAAGGCGTACATGATTGCGGGCCAGGTGTGCCCACCGCCAAAGTTCATTTTTCCTGGCGGGAAGACACGCATGGCGATGGCAATGCTGATGGGCAGAAGCGGCCACGTCACGAAGAGCGTGATGACCCAGGGACGCGCATGCTTCCACTGAAGCTGGCGGAGCCAGTCGTATCGCCATGCGGCGATTCCGACGGAGAAGAGGAAGATATATGGCGCGAAGAAGCCGAGTTGCAGGCCAAAGACGTTCTCGCCGATGGGAATGAATTGGCGAATGGCGAGGCTGGCCGCACCGAGCAGGAGGGCGCTGAGAAGCCATTTCGCATATGAGGGAATTCCGCGCGGAGTGCGGGCGGAGTTGGACAGCGATAAGCCGAAAGCGGCGCGACCGGCGCAGTAGGCGAGCGAGAAGATGAGCAGGGCCTGCGCGAACCAGAGAGGCCCGAAGAGGATGATCGTGTGATCCCACAGGTACGGGAAGGTGTTCCAGAATCGCTTGCCTTCGTGATCGGACACCATCGCCACTGTGAGCGGACCGAGAATGAAGATGAAGGCAAGAAGCGGAATGCCGAGGCGTGTGAAGCGATCGCCGATGAATCGCCCGTATCCTTTGCGTTCGAGAGAGCGGGGCGTGAAGTATCCGGCGAGAAGGAAGAAGAAGCCCATGAAGTAGGCCTGGTTTGTGGCTACAAGGAGAGTGAGGAGGATGCTGGGGAGTGAGCCGGAGACGTGAAGTTCGTTGTAGAACCAGCTTCCCGAAGCGCCATAGGTAATGGCGGCATGATGGAGGATGACGAAGGCCGTCATGATGGTGCGGAGACGGTCGATGTAGAGGTCGCGTGTTGGGGCGGTTATAGCGGCGGTAGGGTCGGATGTCGTGCGTTCGATTTCCGCTGTTTGTGGCATGAGAGATGATACGGCGGGAGGGGAAAATTAGTTCGTGACGCTGGAAAGATAGTACCCATTCATCGCACGATAAAGCTGTGCGATGAATGGGGCACAAAAAGTTCCGAGGAGACCCAGGTCTCAAATCGAGACCGGGTTGCACCAAGAGCGAGCTTGTCGAACTAGTACTTCACGATGGCGGTGAAAGAATCGGGTTTGAGGCTGGCGCCGCCGACGAGTGCGCCGTCGATCTCTTCCTGACCGCAGAGGGCGGTGGCGTTGTCGGGCTTGACGCTGCCGCCGTAAAGGATGCGCATCTCCGCTCCGATATGGTTGCCGAGGAGCTTGGCGACTTCAGCGCGAACGATCTTGTGGGCTTCGACGGCCATTTCGGGCGTGGCGGTTTTGCCGGTGCCAATGGCCCAGACGGGTTCGTACGCGATGACGATGGGCTCGGCGGCTTCAGCCGTGATCCCCGCGAAGGCTCCGGCGACCTGCGTCTTGAGAACTTGCTCGGTTTGGCCGGCTTCACGCTCGGCGAGAACTTCGCCGATGCAGACGATCGGAACTACGCCGTGCTTGAGCGCGGTGTGTAGCTTTTTGTTGACGATGTCGTCGGTTTCGCCGAAGTATTGACGACGCTCAGAGTGGCCGATGAGGGTATGGGTTCCGCCAACCGCCTTCAGCTGAAGGATCGAGGTTTCGCCGGTGAAGGCGCCTTCTTCGGCGAAGTAGATGTTTTGCGCGCCGATGGCCACGTTCGATGCTTTGGCAGCTTCGATGACAGTGGGAAGGAGTACAGGCGATGGGAAGAGGGCGATTTCGTCGCGGGTGTGTCCAGCAACAAGCGGCAGGAATGCGTCGACAAAGGCCTTTGCCTCGGAAGGGGTTTTGTACATCTTCCAGTTGGCGGCAATGAGTTTCTTACGTGACATGTTGTGTGGAATCCTCGATTCAATTTTATCGGAGTGAAATTGAGGGGCGGGTGATGGGAAACACAGGAAGCAAGAGGCTGGGATCAACAGATGTTGCGAAGGTGAGTCATTTCGTATTGAGCTGAACCGATGCAGCGTCCGGGGGCACTTCATTTCGAAAGAAAGCTTCGCGCTGGTCCGGGTCGCCAAGATCCATTTGGAATTGATGCCAGGTGCCATCCTGCAGTACTGCCATGTTCCAAGCACCAGAAACCGAGTCCGAAAACTGCCAAACGATGTGGTAGCCTTCCTCGTTTGTGAATCCTTCCATGTCGGCCTGAATGATCGACTCGCCACGCTGCCATAGGAAAGTTCGAAGAGCGTGAAGTGCAGCAAGACCCTCTTCAGTTTCAGAGCCGGCAAGGTGCTGAAAGGCGTAAATCGTCTTTACCTCTGCAAGGAAGTCGTGCAGCCATTCGACCCCGCTTTCGGGCTTGCAGTCTCGAGTATCTTCCACAAATTCCGCAACCTCATCTTGCCCAACCGATCCTTCACTGACCGGATTTCGCTCCAGTACGGCGACTTCCATTTCGCCGGGCCCTGAAAGAAGGATTGTTTCCCATTCCTCCTCAGCTCCGTCTTCAATAATCAGCTTGAAGTTTGGATGTTCGCCTTGAACCGCCTCGGCTAGCTCCTCGAAGGAGGGGAAGTCCTCGTGCTTGGAAAGGACGCGGGTGTAGTAGCTCACAGAGATTCTCCGAGGCGAACCGAGACTATTCTCAGTTTAATGCGGGCGTGACTGGGGAAGAAGGGCTTTCGGCGCTGCTGCTATGGTCGCGAGTCGGAAGGATAGGATGCGACACGGCTCCAGCGGGGGCGGTTGCGGTAGATGCTCATCGGGCCCGAGTTGAACCATGTGCGGAGCGAGTGCCGGAGCATGCGCTGGCCCCAGAATCCGACGGCGATCGCGCCTAGGGAGCAGACGAGCCAGATGGCCCAGCCGGTGATTTCAGCTCGAGTGCTGGAGCAGTTGCCCCACATCATATCGGGGCCGCAGGCGAGGCTGGTGTTGGGGATAAGGCCGCAGATGTAGTAGAGGGAGACGGCAGCGGGAGGCGTGATGAGGATTGCGAGAGAGAAGTGACGGAGGCGCGGGATGGTGAGGGAGATCAGCGCGGCGATGGAAGAGGCGATGAGGGTAGCGAGCGCGATGAGCGCTTCGGCGAGGATATCCACGATGCGGCTCCTAAGCGGAGGATATCGTATCCCACCCTAAATTGGTCGGACTGGACCAATTTAGAATGGGGCACCCGAATTATGGTTACTTGAACAAACCCTACTTATCGGTCAGGGCTTCGACGCCAGGGAGCTTTTTGCCTTCGAGGAACTCGAGGCTAGCGCCGCCGCCGGTGGAGATGTGGGTGATCTGGTCGGCTACGCCGGCCTGGTTGATGGCGCTGACGGAGTCGCCGCCGCCGATGATGGATGTGGCTGCCTTGTTGGCGGCAACTGCGCGGGCAATGGCGTTGGTTCCCTTGGCGAAGTTGGGGAACTCGAAGACGCCGGCAGGGCCGTTCCAGACGATGGTGCGGGCGCGGGAGATGACGTCTTCAATGGCAGCGACGGATTTGGGGCCGATGTCGAGGCCCTGCCAGTCGGCAGGGAAGTCCTTTGAGGTATCCCACGGCTGGGTTTTGGCGTCGTTGGCGAAGCTGTCGGCAAGGATGTTGTCGACTGGGAGGAGAAGGTTGACGCCTTTGGCCTTCGCTTTCTCGAGTGTCTGCCTGGCGAGGTCGATCTTGTCTTCTTCGACGAGGGACTTGCCGGTGGCGACGTCCTTAGATCGATAGAAGGTGTAGGCCATGCCGCCGACGATGACGAGGGTGTCGACCTTGTCGAGGAGGTTCTGGATGACATCGATTTTGCCGGAGATCTTGGAACCGCCGATGATGGCGACGAAGGGCTTCTCGGGTGCTCCGAGCGCTTTGCCGAGATAGGTGATTTCCTTTTCCATCAGCAGGCCGGCGACGGAGGGCTTGATGTGGTGGGTGATGCCTTCTGTTGAGGCGTGGGCCCGGTGGGCGGAGCCGAAGGCGTCGTTGCAGTAGACGTCGGCGAGTGAGGCGAGCTGCTTGGAGAACGCAGGATCATTGGCTTCTTCTTCGGCGTGGAAGCGGAGGTTTTCGAGCAGGAGAACCTGGCGCGATTCGAGCTGGCGTGACATCTCGTCGGCAATTTCACCGACGCAGTCGGGCGAGAAGGCGACATTGATCGATTCGCCTATGTGCTTATCGAGAAGCTCGCGAAGACGATCCACGACGGGACGCAGGGAGTATTTCGGATTTGGCTTGCCCTTTGGACGGCCGAGATGCGAGGCGAGAATGACCTTGGCGTGGTGGCGAAGCGCGTACTCGATGGTGGGCAGCGTGGCAACGATTCGGGTGTCGTCGGTGATGGTCGAACCGTCTTCGGTGAGCGGCACATTGAAGTCGACGCGGATGAAAACACGCTTGTTGCGGAGTTCGATGTCGCGAATAGAGAGCTTGGACATAAAGACCTTTCCAGGGATCAAGATTCAGGGGTCAAGGTTCAGAAAGCACGGCATCTGCTTCGATTTCGATGCGCCAGTTGGGATTGAGCAGGGCGGCGACAACGACCATGGTGGCGGCGGGACGGATGCTGCCAAAGATTTCACCGTGGACGCGGCCGACTGCTTCCCAGTCTTCCACGTGGGTGAGGTACATGCGCGTGCGGACGACTTCGTTGAAGGATGCGCCGGCATCGGCGAGGGCTTTCTGGATGATGGCGAAGACGCGGCGGGTCTGGCCGGTTACGTCTTCACTGTCGGCTCCGACAGGACCGGTTCCGGCGACATGGATGGTGTTGCCGATGCGTACAGCGCGAGAGAAGCCGATGATGGGCTCGAAGGGAGATCCGCCGGTGATGTTGCTTCGCATGACAGGGATCAGAGATCAGGGTTCAGGGGTCAGAAGAAGCTCAGGTAGGGATCGAGGATCGAAACTGATCCCTGATCCCTGTCCCTGAACGCTGCTTTTACAGGCCTTTCTTGGCGAGGAAGCCAATGAGGTCGACTACTCGGTTGGAATAGCCCCACTCGTTGTCGTACCAGCTGAGGACCTTGACGGAATTACCGACGACCTTGGTGAGCTTGGCATCGACGATCGAGGAACGTTTGTCACCCTTGAAGTCGGAGGAGACGAGCTCATGTTCTTCGTAGCCGAGGATACCTTTGAGTTCGCCTTCGCTGGCGGCTTTGAGCGCGGCGTTGATGGCGCTGACGTCCGTCGGCTTCTCGGTGACGTAGGTGAGGTCAACGATGGAAACGTTGGGGGTTGGGACGCGCATAGAGAAGCCATCGAGCTTGCCGGCGGTCTCAGGAAGAACGAGCTTCAGGGCCTTGGCAGCGCCGGTGGAGCTGGGAATCATGTTGAGAGCAGCGGCACGGGCGCGGCGGAGGTCCTTATGCGGGAAGTCGAGGATGACCTGATCATTGGTGTAGCTATGGATCGTCGTCATGATGCCGGAGACGATGCCGGTTTCCTTGAGGAGGACCTTAACGACGGGCGCGAGGCAATTGGTTGTGCAGCTGGCGTTCGAGATGACGTTGTGCTTGGCCGCGTCGTATTTGTCTTCGTTCACGCCGAGAACGAGAGTGACGTCTTCGTTGGTGGCAGGAGCAGAGATGATGACCTTCTTGACCGTCGAGCCGAGGTGCGCCTTGGCTTTGGTGGCGTCAGTGAAATGACCGGTGGACTCGATGACGACCTGCGCGCCTACATCTGCCCACGGAAGCTTGGCAGGATCGCGCTCGGCCCAGACCTTGATCTTTTTACCGTCGACGGTGATGAAGTCGTCGCCGGCGGTGATCTCGTTCTTAAGATTGCCAAGGATCGAGTCGTACTTGAGCAGATGGGCCAGGGTGGCGGGGCTGGTCAAGTCGTTAACGGCAACAAAATCTAGCTCGGGATTGCCGAGGGCGGCGCGCAAAACGTTGCGGCCAATTCGGCCGAAGCCGTTGATGCCAACCTTAACTGCCATGCGTGATTCTCCTTCGTTATAGGTGGTTCGAGATTTGGTTTGTGAGTGATGGCATGCGGCAATTGCCACCCCACGAACAAGCATCCGATCGTGGGGACCCGGGCAGGGGAATATGTCCCTCACCAGGCAATCCACCAAACTCATCAGGCTAACAGAGTTGTCAACAAGAACAAAATGAATGCGGGATAAACTTCATCCCCGAACCAAAATGCGCTCAACGCTAGTTTGCTGTTCTGATGCGGGACTGTATGTGATGGATCGCACTTAGTTTGCAGGGGGTTTGCTCTGTGTGATATCCCGGTATGAAAGGGTACTGGAGAGGCATGAGACGACGTTCACGACGCGGCGTAAATAATTCGGAATCCACAGGCAAGATCGGACAGGAACTCCCGCAGAATCAGCCGCGCCCTCTGGTGCCTTCGTATCTCGATGAGACGCTGCCACAGGTGCAGGCAGCAAGCACGCCTACTCAAGGGCAGGATCGGCCGCCGGTGCCGCAGCGTGAACAGAGGCAGGTGCGCGAACCTCAACGACCTGTCCGAGAGCCGCAGCGCGCTGAATGGAATGAGCCGGCGGGTTCGGGAAGGCTGGAAGTTGAAACCCAGCCGGAGTCGCCTTCGGTGCTTCCGGAGGCTCAGGCCGAGCGGACAGAGAAGGCGCCGCGGGGGTATGTGGTGTTGGCGATCGGGCTGCCGGGGTCGGGGAAGACCACGTGGTTCCGGCGACGTGGCGTGACCCCGCTCTCAAGCGACTTGTTGCGGAACATCCTGTTCGATGATGTGGAGGAGCAGAAGTTTTCTGGGCTGGTGTTTTCGACGCTGCGTTCACTGCTGAGAGCAAGGCTGATTGCGAAGATGCCGTGGAATTACGTGGACGCGACGAATTTGTCGGTTCATGAACGGCGTCAATGGATCAAGATGTCGAAGAGCTTCGGGTACGAGGTGCAGGCGGTGTTCTTCGATGTGCCGCTGGAGGTTTGTCTGGAGCGGAACCGCCAGCGAGATCGCTCGGTGAGCGAAGATGTCATGCGCAAGATGGCGGAAAAGCTGAAGGCCCCGATGTTTGAAGAAGGGTTTGAGAAGATTACCGTGGTGAGAGTGAAGCGGGAGGGCTAGTCGCCTGCCGTCAGGAGGCGATGCTGGAGCCGTCGTTATATTTGTCCGGCGAGGAGATTTGCAAGGGAGATCGCGTGCGATTCGACGGACACAACGCACGGATTGAGTTTGCCGCGGCTGACCTGAGTGATCCTGTGCATGGCTGCTTTGTCCGATTGTGGGGGGGCGGCGTAATGGTGAATAATCCCACAGCCCCGGGGCCCACCTTCATCCCGGTTGATTAGCTAAGGAAATACGAAGAACCGAAATTCGTCACCCGAGCGGAATCGGGCGGCTGAGAGATTTCGATCCAGATATTTCGATCTAAGGGAGCTTTCCATGAGCACTGATGCTGCTTCTGTTCCTTATGTTGAGCCGTGGTTGCGCGGAACGTATGGCGAAGTTCCAGCGGTGGCTCGGGCTGTGCTGCATGCGTTTGATCTGGCGATTGACGATCTGACGAAGTGGACTGAGGGGCTGACGGACGTGGAGATTCACACCCTGCCGCTGGAACTGCCTCCAATCGCATTTCATCTTCGGCATATCGCGCGATCGACCGATCGATTGCTGACGTACGCGGAAGGTGGCCAGCTTTCTGCGGAGCAGTTGGCGAAACTGAAGGCGGAAGAGGTAGGGCCGCAGCACGATGAGAGGGAGACGCTGTCTGCGCTGCTGGATGAGGTGAGGGCGTCGTTCGCGAACGCGTCGGAACGCGTGCGGGCGCTGGCAAATGCGGACATGAATATGTTTCGTGGGGTGGGGCGAAAACAGTTGCCCACTTCAGTAGGCGGGGCGCTGGTGCACGTGGCTGATCACACGATGCGGCACGTGGGGCAGGTAGTGACGACGGCGAAGGTGCTGAAGGCATTGCGGGGATGAGTTTGATCGGGTCAGTCTGGTTTTCGCAGCTTAAACCGGGTCTCCACGAATGTTAGGCTAGGGCCCCCGATACTTCTTCAATCCTGCTGACATCACAGCGCGATTGGAGTTGTGTGGGTATACTTATGCGCATCCTGAAAATTGAGGGACATGCGCATGGAAGACTCGCAGGTTCGCTTTGTGCCACTGGCGGTGAAGACAGTGGTGTGCCATACGATCACTTATTTCGTGATGGGTTTGCTGGCCTACAACCTGCTGAACTATCAAGCTTTCATCGATAACCCCTGCTCTGGCATGCGCCCGATTACAAACTTGTGGGTAATCCTGGGCGCGCCGCTACAGCTGTTTCGCGGGATATTGTTTGCGTCAATTTTCTATTTGCTCCGAAGGGAGCTGTTCGGGCGTAAGCGCGGATGGTTGGTGATGGCGTGGATGCTGATTGGTATTGGGATTCTCGGGACGTTTGCCGCGCCCGCGGGATCGCTGGAGGGGTTTATCTTTCTGACCGCTCCGTTCAAGTCGCAAGTTACGGGGTATCTCGAGGTGGTCACGCAGGCGGTACTGTTGTCGGCGCTTCTGTGCTATTGGGTGAACCATCCGGCGAAGAAGTGGTTGAACTGGACACTTGGGGCGGCGTATGTGATTGCAGTGGGGCTGCCTTTGCTGTCTCTGGTGGCGCCGAAGCGCTAGGTCCGCTCTCATCGCCTTTTTCGGTTGAAGACCGACCGACTCAAGGGCTCGGTCCGCTACGGTTGATTCTTGATCTCTACGGCGATGAAGCGGATTTCAGTTGTCCCTGTGTTCTCAACCGTGTGCGGCGGGATGGGCGATACCCAGAGAGCGCTGCCGACCGACGGTGGGGGGAAGCTTCGGCTATCGAGGGTCACGGAACCGGTTTCGTCGCGGCGAACGAAGTCACCTACGCTGAGAACATAAAGCGCTGCAGGCCAGCAATGTGTGTGCAAAGGAGTGGTCTGGCCGGGGTGAATGATGGTATCGAGGATGCGAACGGAGTCGTTCTCGAAGAGAAGTTTGTGGTTCTCCGGCGCAGCGATCAAAGCGTCGAGTTCTGAAGGCCGGCATTCGTTCGGCATCGATTGACCTCTGGTTCTCGTCGCGAGTGAGGCTATTTCTCGTAGGAGTAGAAGCCGCGACCCGATTTGCGGCCAAGCCAACCTGCGTCGACCATACGGACGAGGAGTGGGCAGGGGTAGTACTTAGGGTTGCCAAATCCTTCATGTAAAACTCGAAGGATATCCACGCAAACATCAATGCCGATGAAGTCTGCCAGTGTCAGCGGTCCCATTGGATGAGCCATGCCAAGCTTGAATACCTGGTCGACGGCTTCCGGAGTTGCTACGCCCTCCATGACTGAGTAGGCCGCCTCGTTGATGAGTGGCATGAGGACGCGGTTGGAGACAAATCCGGGTGCGTCGTTTACCTCCACGGGGGTCTTGCCGAGTTTGGTTGCAAGGTCGCGGACGGCTGTAAATGTAGCCTCGCTGGTAGCCAAACCTCGGATGACTTCGACAAGGGGCATAATCGGCACGGGATTGAAGAAGTGCATTCCGATGACTTGTTCGGGCCGCTGGGTGAGGGCGGCCAGTCGGGTTACAGAGATGGATGAGGTGTTGGTAGCTAAGATTGAGGATTCAGGGAGGATGCGATCGAGGCTACGGAAGACGTCTGCTTTGAGTTCGACGCGTTCCGGTGCGGCTTCTATGGCTAGTTGAACGGTGCCGAGCGATTCCAGGCCGACGGAGGGGGTGATGCGTCTAAGCGCGGGGTCGATGTCAGCGTCCGCCAGTTTGCCCTTCGCGGCTTCGCGGCTAAGATTGGTCCGAATCGAAGCTATGGCGCGGTCGAGGAGGCGCTGTTCGACATCGCAGAGGAAGACCGAGAACCCTGATCGCGCGAACACATGGGCAATACCGGAACCCATGGTTCCCGCACCGATTACTGCAACGGACTCGATTTTCGACATGATTGCCACCCCTGCCCGAAGGGAGTTTAGCAGAGCATGATTCTATGAGGCGAAACGTGGCAACCCCAGGAAAAGACCAGAGCATCAAATTCAGAACTTAGCTCCGCAGTCGAGTCGGTGGAATGGGTGCTTCCTGACTCTCACTCGCTTTCCCAAACGCAATTCTTCGATTAGGCTGGCAGGGGAACCTCCACCCAGATCTGGGAGCAGTTACAGGAATGGCAACGACCCCGACGGGAACTGCTCAGAAAAGATCCCGCAAGTCTATCCCGGAAGCACCTCGATCCGAACAGCCGAGATTGGAAGATCTGCTCGCGTATGCGCCAGCCGCGATTGCTGTTCTGAGCGGTCCGGAGCTGCGGTGCTCGTATGTAAACGAGATGGCAGTGAACGTGACTGGCCGGAAGTCGGCGGATCAACTTCTGGGGCACACGTTTCGGGAAGGCCTTCCTGAACTGGAGGGAACTGGCGTCTACGAGATCGTGGACGGAGTTGCGCGTACTCGTCAACCTTTTAGCGGACGCGAATTCAAGGTGCCATTCCTCCAATTCGAGACCGGGGCGCTCGAGGATCGATACTTCGATTTCGTGTGCCAGCCGATGCTGAATCCGGACGGGGCTTTGAACGGGATCTTCATTCACGCAATCGATCTGACAGATAGAGTTCTAAGCCGTAGGGCGCTTGAGGCGAGCCAGGAAAGATTAAGGCTGGCACACGAAGCTGCGCAGATTGGGACATGGGAGTGGGACGGCGTCGCAAATACGCGAACACTTTCGCCGGAATTGCATGGGATGTTCGGAATCGATCCCGAATTAGGCGAGGGGGCAATCGAGGAGATATGGGCCTCCAGGGTTCATGAAGCCGATCGATCGCATGTGTACAGGGTGATGTCCGCTGCAATGCAATCGGGCTTCCTGGAAGTTGAATACCGCTACCGGCACCCGGAGCGTGGGGAGAGGATTTTCTACACGAAAGGTACCAGCATGGCCGGGGGTACCCAACTGGTCGGTGTGGTTCTGGACATAACGGATCGAAAGAATGCGGAGAAGCTGGCCACGGAGCAGCTGGAGCGGTTCGAGTTCGCGACCAATGCCGGAGGCATCGGGTACTGGTTTTGTGATCTTCCGTTTGACAAGCTGGTGTGGGACGAGCGGGTGAAGGAGCATTTCTGGCTGCCCGCAGATGCGGATGTGGACATCACATTGTTCTACCGGTGTATTCACCCTGAGGATCGTGACCGGACGAAGCGCGCCATTGAAGAGTCAATTGCGAACCATACAAACTATGATGTCGAGTACCGGACCGTATCGCTGGAAGGGAAGCAGAAATGGATTCGGGCGACGGGACGAACGGCCTACGACGAGCACGGCAATCCGATTCGGTTCGATGGCGTTACGCAGGATGTGACAGCACTCAAGCAGACGCGAGAGGCGCTGATTCGAAGCGAGAAGCTGGCGCTGGTCGGCCGATTGGCGACGGCCATATCGCACGAGATCAATAATCCGCTTGAGGCAGTGATCAACCTGCTATTTCTCATCGACCAAAACTCCAACGATCCGATGATCAGGAGTTTCTCGGAAACGGCACAGCAAGAGCTAGCGAGGGTATCACACATCGTGACGCACACGCTGCGCTTCAACCGGCAGCCTTATGGTGCATCACGGGAAGCGGTGTCGAACCTGCTGGATTCTTCGGCAGCAATTTACGCACCGCGCATGAAGAATCTGGACGTCGAGATTGTTCGCGACTACCGGGATAGCCGGCCGATCCTTTGCTTCGGATCGGAGATTCGGCAGGTATTTGCCAACCTGATCGGGAACTCATTCGATGCGCTGAGACCAGGCGGTCGAATGCTGCTGAGGACACGGGACCGGATTCACCCGAGCACGGGAGAAGCAGGAGTGCTGGTCTCGATTGCGGACAGCGGATCCGGGATGGATTCGGCTACGAAGCAGCGGTTGTTCGAACCCTTTTTTACGACAAAGGGCGAGAAGGGGACTGGACTGGGCCTCTGGGTCAGCCGCGAGATTCTTCGGAAGCATCGGGCCACATTGCGGGTACGAACCAGGCAGGCAGCGGAGAAGAGCGGGACGGCGTTTTCGATCTGGTTGCCGGCAGGATCTTAGCTGGGATAGCGGAGATAGGAGCACGAACTGCGGGTCCCTCGGCTCCCGTTGGTCGCTCGGGAAGACAGCAGACGTTGTGGTGCAGACTTCGTTGCAAAGCCGACCGGGCGATTCCATATCGAATACGACCTGCGGGTCCATTTCGGCTCCGATCTACAGGAATAAGAAAGGCGCGGCTGATGATGCAGCCGCGCCGAATTGACCCCAACGGATCTGCTTTAGTTGCCCTGAGGAGTTGCTGGGACCAGTTGCACCTGCTCGGTAACGGTAAGCATCAGGTACGAACCGGCGTCGAGAGTTGTTTGCGGATGGCTCTGAAGCAGATGGGCGGTCACCACGCCGGCTCCGATCACACCGCCCGCCAACATTCCTGCCGGTCCGCCGAGTGCGGCACCGACAATCATGCCGCCGCCACCCACACCGGCGTATTCGATTCCATCGCGTTTCAGGCGGGAACCGGGAGTGATGACTCCTTCGGAGTTCACGCGAGCGTTGGTTCCCGGCGTGGATGCGACCATGGCGTGCAGCTTGAATTTGCTGCCGTTTTCCAGAGTGACCGTTTCAGGCTCGAGGAGGATAGAGCCGTGTCCGCCGAAGTGGCCGGTAGAGAGGTCTGCGACGCGGCCGTCGATCTCTGCCCCAGCAGGAATGACCAACTGGCCATTCTGAAGAACGTCAGTTGCGACACGGCTGCGGAATGGCTGCCCCTTTTCGGAGAGATTGCTCGATAACTCGTCGATGAGCTTGACGCGAATCAGCGTACCTTCGCCGATGGTTCCGGGGGGAAGGGGGATGGGGTGCACGATATCGCTGTCGGGATCGAAGTTGTTCGCGCGCGTGTTCAGCGGAGGCGCCGACGGAGCTACGTTAACCATTCCTTGATCGGTACCATCGGAGAGGCTGGTGCGCGGAGCAGAGTACATCTGCGCCGGAGCGGTCTGAACCGGAGCGGGCTGCGCCTGCTGCATGGGATGAGCAGGTGAGGGCTTGGCGATGGGCACCTGCTGCTCCGTGGTGACGATCGAGTCGTCGGGCGGTGGATTGGAGGTTCCTTCGTACTGCGATTGGGTGGCATTTTGTGCCATGAGGGCGGTGGTTGCCAACGCGAAAAGGGCACATGCAAGAATTGGCCGATTCATTCGGATTCTCCCAATCTTTGAGATAGCAGGCGGTACTCCCCTTATTCTGCTTAGACCCGGCCTGCGCGAAAATGTTCTGCGGCGCGCTGAGCGAGTTTCGGCTTGAGGAGGAGGGCCGTCGATTTTCATGCTAGCGTGATGTATCTTGCGGAGCAAAAAGCGACGCTGGAGACGTGCCTTTAGCAATACGAATCAAGAGAGATAACTGGGTTCGTTCGGGTTCACTCATGAGGACGTTCGGAGCTGCCTGAGGTTTGTTTCTGAATCTGACTGGCAAAAACGCAACCGCGAGTTCCCTCGGCTCCCGTTGGTCGCGGGGATGACAGTCGCTCTCGTGGTGCGATCGTGCTGAGTCAGCGATCGTCGTTGTGACCGCGGCCACAGGGGGAGAAGAAGGCCGGTTTGCTAGAATCCGAACGGAACTACTTCCTAATTTCTTCACACGAAATTGTGCGGACGGAGAAGGTTTGAAGCACGCGCATCAGCTTCTGGAAACAATTCAGAGCGCTGCCGGTGAGGCCGTTGCCGTGGATCGCCGTCCGAAACTGAATGACCGGCTGCTGCACCGCATAGCGAGGACTGAAATGACTGAAATTGTTGCAATTCGGGCACGCGAGGTTTTGGATTCCCGCGGAAACCCCACTGTGGAAGCCGATGTGATCTTGGAGAGCGGGCAACTTGGCCGCGCAATCGTCCCCTCCGGTGCTTCGACGGGTGAGCATGAGGCTGTGGAGCTGCGCGACGGCGACAAGAGCCACTATCTGGGCAAAGGCGTCCTGCAGGCGGTTGCGAATGTCGAGACGGTGATCGCGCCGGAGCTGGAAGGCATGGATGCGGCGAATCAGCGGCTGATCGACCAGACGATGATTGCGCTGGACGGGACGCCGAACAAGGGCAAGCTGGGCGCGAATGCAATTCTGGCGGTTTCGCTGGCGTCGGCTCGCGCGGTGGCGCAAACACTAGAGGTTCCGCTGTACCGCTATCTGGGTGGCGTGAACGCGAGCGTGCTGCCGACACCGATGCTGAACGTGCTGAACGGCGGAGCGCATGCGGACTCGAATGTGGACTTTCAGGAGTTCATGATCATGCCGGTGGGCGCGGAGCGGTTCAGTGATGCGCTGCGCTGGTCGGCGGAGACCTTTCATACTTTGAAGGGTGTGCTGAAGAAGAAGGGTTACAACACGGCGGTGGGCGATGAGGGCGGTTTTGCGCCTTCACTGAAGTCGAACACGGAAGCAGTGGATCTGATTCTGGAAGCAATTACGCAAGCGGGGTACAAGCCGGGCGAGCAGATCTCGATTGCGCTGGATCCAGCCTCAAGCGAGTTCTACGACAAGGAAAAGAGTAAGTACGTCTTCAAAAAGAGCGATAAGCGCGAACTCACCAGCGAGCAGATGGTGGACTTCTGGGCGGACTGGGCGCGGCAGTATCCGATCGTGTCGATTGAAGACGGGCTGGCCGAAGATGATTGGGACGGCTGGAAGCAGATTACGGACAAGCTCGGCGAGAAGATCCAACTTGTCGGCGACGATCTGTTCGTGACAAATGTGAAGCGCCTGCAGCAGGGAATCGAAGAGGGCGTCGCGAATTCGATTCTGATCAAGGTGAACCAGATCGGCACATTGACTGAAACGCTCGAGGCGATTGAGCTGGGACGACGTTATGGATACACGTCCGTGATGTCGCACCGGTCGGGCGAGAGCGAAGATACGTTTATCGCAGACCTCGCAGTGGCCACGGGTGTAGGGCAGATCAAGACGGGCTCAGTAAGCCGTACGGATCGCATTGCGAAATACAACCAACTGCTGCGGATCGAAGAAGAACTCGGCGCCGGAGCGGTGTACCTGGGAATTGAATCGCTGAACTACGAAGGCTAGTCAATCATTTATGACGCTGTATAAATGCGGAAGGACGCAATGCTCCTTCCGCATTCGTTTTGCTTGTGAGCGATGGGTGAAACTTTCGTGGTACCCCGGTGTTGACATTCCGTGCGGAAGTAAGTTGAATCAGCCTACACTGTAAAAAATGCGTCTTCTCCCAGCCTTCCTTTTTCTGCTGAGCCTTTCGACTGCCGCCGCGCAGACTACTCCCGTTATGTCCCTGCATGATCTGCGGGAGGCGGAACAGCTTGGGGCGGATCTCTATTTGAATTCTGGTGCAACGGGTCTGGTGTTGGTGGTGGTTCGGGGAGATCGCGCGGTCTTCCATGGCTATGGCGAGGCGGTGCCGGGATCGCACGAGGTTCCGACGCGAGAGTCGGTTGTGCGGATCTGCTCGCTGACGAAAATCTTCACCACGGATCTGCTGGCAAAGATGGTTTCGGATGGGACTGTCCGGCTGGATGATCCGCTGAAGAAGTTTGCGCCCGAGGCAGCGATTGTTCCGGAGCGGGATGCGCCAATCACGCTGGAGGATCTGGCGACGCACACAGCGGGGCTGGATCGGGAGATTGGGACGGCTCCAAGACACACACCGCATTTCACCTATCCGAACTTTGATACGCGGTGGAACTGGCTGGCAAGCGCGCAACTGAAGTTCACGCCGGGAACGCAGGCCTACTACTCGAATGTGGGTTTCGATCTGCTGAGCGATGCGCTTGCGGCAGCAGCGAAGACGAGATATGCAACGCTGCTCTACAAACGGACTCTTGCGCCCCTGGGCATGTGGCAGACGACGTTTTTTCCGACTTCGAAGCAATGCGAGAAACTGATGACCGGCGCGCACGATGAAGGTCCGTGCGCGATCACGGAAGACACCGAGGGCAGCAGCGGACTGTATTCAACGCCCGCGGATATGGAGAAGTTTCTGAAATACCTCGTAGGCGATGGCGCTCAGGCGCAGCTTGAGAGTGCAGGTCGCGTCTATCTTTTGCCATCGAGCCTGAAGGGGCAGTATGGGCTTGATCACGCGGGACGGCCGAGCGGGATTGGGCTGGGATGGATGCACCTGGGCGGAAGCGATGATGTCATGCGCGTCATAGAAAAGACCGGCGGGGGAGCGGGATTTACGACGTACATCGCTATTCATCCGGCGAGCCATACGGCGCTATTTGTAGCGATGACGGAGGGGAACTGGCGTGACAGAACGCCGGGGTTCAATATCTTCAAGGCATCGAACAACGGGCTGCTTGCCCTCGCGGGTCTGCCGCCGTTTTCGGATCGGCCGAGACGGCTTGCAAAGCCTCGGCACATTGCGCGGAGGGCGACAACGGTCAAAGCTCATGGCAAAGGGTCCTTGCGCAGGAGACGCAAAGGTTCCACAACCCAGCAGGCTGTTGGAGGAAGTTGAGCGGCTCAGCTGAACAGAGATTCGGCGAACAGAATCTCTCGATGTGACGGTTACCACGCGACGAGACGATTCCAGCATTTATCCTTGTAGTACATCGATCTACTACGAGGTGTTCTCTTCGTGGCTTCAACGAAACGTCCTCTTGTTTTGACCGTCCTTGATGGATGGGGCTATCGGGCCGAAACGGCAAACAACGCGATCGCGCTGGCGCGCAAGCCAAACTACGACAAGCTGCTGCGTGAGTTCCCGAACACGCTGATTCAGGCTTCGGACCATTTTGTAGGTTTGCCCGACGGGCAGATGGGCAACAGCGAAGTCGGGCATCTGAATATCGGTGCGGGCCGCATTGTGCAGATGGACATTACGCGCATCGACGCACTGATTGCTTCAGGACAGTTCCAGAAAGAGCCGCAGATCGTGCAGGCAATGCAGAAGGCGCGCGACGGGCGGAAACAACTGCATCTGTTCGGACTGGTTTCAGACGGCGGAGTGCACTCGCACCAGGAGCATCTGTATGCCCTGCTTCGGACAGCGCGCGAGAATGGCTTGCAGCATGTCTATGTTCATGCGTTCATGGATGGGCGCGATACGGCTCCGGACTCTGGCGCAGGGTTCATAGCGAAGCTCGAGCAGAAGATGCGCGAGTACGGCGTGGGGAAGATTGCGTCGATCAACGGACGTTATTATGCGATGGATCGCGATCGGCGCTGGGAGCGCGAGCGCAAGGCGTTTGACGCCATGGTTAACGGCAAGGCTGAAGGCGGCGCCTATCCGGATCCGGTTGCAAGATTGAAGGAAAGCTACAACAACGGCGTGACCGATGAGTTTGTGGTGCCGTTCGTCGTGGTGGATGGAGCAGGGAAGCCGGTTGGGCAGATCCGCGATGAGGACGTCTGCATCAATTTTAATTTCCGAGCGGACCGTGCCCGGCAAATTACGCGTGTGCTGGCACGTGAGAGCGGGCTGAACAAGGAAGGCGGCCGAAACCTGGAAGGTTGGGAGTCGCTGGATGAGACGATTCCGCGTAGCGAGATTCCGAAGAACCTGCACTACCTGTGCATGACTCAGTACGACAAGCTCTACGAACTGCCGATGATCATTTTGCCGGAGTCGATGGACAACATCCTGGCGAATATCCTCACGCAGAACCATCTGCGCAACCTTCGCGTGGCTGAGACTGAGAAGTTTGCACACGTTACGTATTTCTTCAACGGAGGGATCGAGAAGCCGTTTCCGGGGGAGGATCGTACGCTGATTCCTTCGCTGAAGGTGGCTACCTACGATCTGGCGCCGGAGATGAAGGCTGAGGCGATTGGCGACACGATCGTGAAGGCTGTAGGCGATACGGCGTTCGATCTTGTGGTGGCGAATTTCGCGAATGCCGACATGGTGGGACACTCGGGCAAGCTGGAGCCGACCATCAAAGCGATCGAAGCTGTGGATGCGCAGCTCGGTCGCATTTACAAGGCGGTGAAGGAGCGGAACGGGAGCTGGCTGATCACAGCGGACCATGGCAACGCCGAGATGATGGTTGATCCTGTGACGGGCGGTCCGCATACGGCACATACTACAAATCCGGTGCCGCTGTTCTATATCGCCGAAGACGCCAGCCATCACCGGCTGCGGACCGATGGATCGCTTCGGGACATCTCGCCGACGCTTTTGAGCTTGTTGGATATCGGCTTACCGAAGGAGATGACCGGTGGGGATTTGCGGGTTCCGATCGCGAACTAGTTAGCCATGAGTGAGTCATCCATTCGGCAGAAAACGCCGAATGGATGGGGCACAGTCCGCATCAGAATCGCCTGCTCTGGAAGCTTGGTAGTCTTGGATTATCCCCATCCTGGTTGTGGCCGCCTGAGTACAAGCGCAAATTTCGAGTTCGAGGAAGAGCGAGCGGAGTTCCCACGAGAGCCGGAGCCGAGACATTCGGAAGCGGCAGCGGTTGGTTTTGCGATCTGTGGCTTTACGTTCTGGGTGCTGACAGACACGGTGGTCAAGATCGTGGGCCGATCTGCGTTGGGCGTACGAAATCATCGCGTTCCTTGGTGCATTCATGTGCGGGTTCCTCGCGTTGTACGCGAAGGTCCGGCACGAACTGAAGGTGCTGTGGCCCACTCAGCCCAAGAGGCAAATTGCTCGCTCGTGCCTGGACCTCGCGAACAACCTCTGCGTGGTCGTAGCACTGCGTCATGTGAGCCTTACGCTCTTCTACATCCTCGTTTTTCTTTCGCCGATGTGCATCACCGTGCTTGTGGCGATTTTCCTGCATGAAAGAATCGGGGTCAGGAAAGCGCTGGCAATTGTGGCCGGATTTGCCGGTGTGGTGATCGCGGTGAATCCGTTCGGAGCTTCGCGACAGGGCGACTGGATCGGATTCGCGGCCTGCATGGTTTGCGTGAGCTGCTTCTCAGTGAATATGGTGTGGTCGCGCGTGCTGACGAGAACAGAGACGCCGCAGAGTCTTGCCTTCTTTTCAGGAGTCGTGATGACGGTGGCAGGTACGGCCGGGATGATGGTTCACGCCGTTCCTCTGAACTGGAGTGCACTGGGGGGCCTCGCGGCTATGGGAGCGTTTTGCTCCGCAGGCACGATCTGTTTCTATGTTGCGGTGAAGCACACTGCGGCCTCAACGGTATCGCAGTATCACTACACGCAGCTGGTTACGGGAGCGCTGGTGACGTTCCTGGTTTGGAGAGAATTGCCTACTGTGTGGATGGTACTAGGCGGAGCGCTGATTGTTGGGGCTGGCTTGTATATTGCGATGCTGGCGAAGCAGGCCGCATAAGCGACAGGCCTCAAACACGTAGGCCTTAGGTGGCGGGAATTCCTATCTCTATCGTGAACGCAGTGATTTGATGGCGTTTGGGAGGCGCTCGATGGCTTCGGGGAAGCGCTCTTCGAGGAGGCGTGCGCGTTCGGCAGCGATTCCGCCGAGGTAAGACGGAACGGGAGTCGCGGTCAGCACGAGGACGAAGGCAATCACCGAGAAGAGGACTCCGGCGACGGCGGCCGAAACCAGCATGTGATAAGCATCCGCAACGTCGAGCCCGAGGATATTGAATGCAACGTGCTCAAGCGGTTTGACATGGCGAAGAGCCGCAAGAGCAAAGAGTGAGAAGAAGACTGAAAGGGACGTGAGGACGACCAGAGCCACGTCGAGGCCGCGATGGAATTTGAGACGGGAACTGCAGCGGTTGCAATCGGCGAAGTGCTTTTCGTAGTCTTTTCGCATCTCGGGCGAAATTCCTGAGATGTCATACCGCCAGCTTGCAAGAATCGCGCCCACAACACGGTCGGTACAATCGGTTTTCGCCATACTAATGACTCACCTTGTGACTGTCTGCCGCGTAACCCGATGAGAGAATTGCCCCTGAACTCACGAGTTGCCGGTTCTGTGCCGTTGGATGCCCCGCTATTGGGGGATGATGCAAATTTCATCCAACCGTCTGATTCTCTGAGACTTAGTGTTCAGAGAATGCGATTTGGGTAGCTCCGGGCGGAACAATCCTGTCTTCGATTGTAACCGAGTTTTCTCAAAAGCAAATAGTTGCCAAAGGTTCATGTTGCGGTGCAAGCAACAGGCGGTTAGCGAGGAGGCTGGCTCTGCCGTTGAGCGCACGTTCGGCGCTGATGCGTGCGAGCTCTGGGAGATTGTTGCTTTCAGACAAGTGCCCCAGGACTACGTAAGTGGCCTGACCATCGTATTCGGTTTCCAGATAAGTCGCGCAAGCCTCATTGGAGAGGTGGCCGACTCGCGAGAGGACGCGCTGCTTGACGGACCAGGGATAAGGCCCGTCGCGGAGCATTTCAAGATCGTGGTTGGACTCTAGATAGAGGAGGTCGACGGACTTTAGCTGCGCTTTGACGTTGGGCGGGATGTAGCCGAGGTCGGTGGCAAAAGCCATGCGGACACCTTCAGCCTGAAATACGAAGCCGACGGGGTCGGCGGCGTCATGAGGAATGGTGAAGGGGCTGACGGAGATGTCGCCGATCTGAAGGGGTTTGCCGGCGTGAAAATACTGAACCGAGGGAAGTGCAGTCGGATCCTTTTCGGAGGAGTTTTTTCTTCTTTTCGTTGGAGGGGCGGACGGGGCGGGTTCGTCGGCATTGGCTGCGAGTTCGTCGATAGTGGTATCGGTTTCCTCGGGGTCACAGTCTTCAGCAGTAGGGGCATCGGCCTCAGCCATGCGAGCGGCGGCCTGCTGGCGGCACTGTTCCAGCCACTGCACATAGGTCATTTGCTTGCGCGGGGAGAGCCAGCGGATCCAGGCACGGTGGGTAGGCTCGGTGAAGTAGACGGGTATTCCCAGCTTGCGGGCTGTTACGGCAAGTCCCGCGACGTGGTCGGAATGTTCGTGAGTGACAATGATGGCGTCGAGGGTTGCGGGATCTTCGTCGACTGCCTTCATGCGCCGAAAGAGTTCGCGGCAGCTCAAGCCGGCGTCGACGAGGATACGGGTCTTACCTCCGGTGACAACGGTGCTGTTGCCCTTCGACCCCGACGCGAGCACTGTGAACCGAACCATGTATCTGAGGATACCGCCGCCAGCTGTGTAGATCGGGGACGTGGGTTAACGGGGAAGGAACCGGGGAATCCAGCGGGAGGTGGAACCTATCGGGGGAGGAACTCGAGGTCTGTTCTAGGAATTTCACACATGATGCCGATGGTATTGGATTCGGAGTCATTGAGGAAGACCATCCAGAGGTCGTGGTCGGGCATTTTGGCGATGAGGTGGGGCTTATCGATGAAGGCGGCGCCGCGCTGTTGCAATGCGGCGTAGGTGGCGTGGATGTCGCTGACCTGAAAGTAGAGGATAGTCCCACCGCGGGGGCCAGGTTTGTCCGGAGTAGAGAGCATAAGGCGGATGTCGCCGCACTTGAAGAAGGCGAGGTTGCCGGCGTCGAACAGGAACTTCATGCCAAGGATGTTGTGGTAGAAGTCGCGGGCGCGGGGCAGGTCGTCGACGGTGATCGCGATCTGGCCGATCCTCTCGAGGCTGAATGCGGGAGCGGCGTCTGGGTGGGACATTGGGGCTATCTCCGGAAATCGTTAGCTAAGCTAACGATATATCATGGGTCTGGTTGAGTATGTCAATTCGAATTTCGGAAGACGCAGCGGTAGTTGCGGAGCAACTGCACTCTGCGGCCATCCACTTGCTGCGCAAGCTGAGACGTCAGGATATGGCGAGTGGGCTGAGCGCGCCACGCTTATCGGCGCTGTCCGTTGTGGTCTTTGCTGGCCCTGTGACTCTTGGAGATCTGGCGGCGGCGGAGCAGGTGAGGCCCCCAACCATGACGCGGATTGTGAGCGCATTGACGAAACAGGGTTTGGTAGAGAAGAGAAAGAACGAACGGGATGGTCGCATTAGGCTGATTGGCGCAACGCCCACGGGCAAGAAATTGCTGATTGAGGGGAAAGAGCGGCGAGTGCGCGTCCTCGCAGAGAGCATCGCCGGTCTGGATGCTGAAGACCGCGCGACGCTTAAGAGGGCAGTCGAGATATTGCGAGAAATCAGCGGCGGTTGACCATCTGCTGCTGGGACTTAGGATATGGATGGGATGCGGAGGCAGGTGTTCATTTTCGGGGCGGTTGGCGGGGTCCTCATCACCCTGCTGCAGTGGACCGAGTTTCACTTCATGGTGCTCGAGCATTCGTTTGCCATTTATGGGGCGCTGATTGCCATCCTCTTTGCGGGTGCGGGTATCTGGCTTGGCACCAGGCTGTTTGCTTCCAGAGAGCGCATCATTGAAGTTCGGGCGCCCGCCATTTCAACACCATGTCCCGTCGCCGACGCTGGAGTGCGCGAGCGCCTGGGCATCACTCCCCGGGAAATGGAAGTGTTGCAACTCGTGGCCCGCGGCTTAAGCAATCGCGAGATCGGCGACACGCTTTTTGTAAGTGAAAACACGGTGAAAACTCACTGCAGCCGAGCGTTCGACAAGCTGGGGGCACGACGGCGGACGGACGCTGTACGGCGGAGCAAGGAACTCGGTTTGCTTTGATGAGCATTTTCTCGAATCATTCATGCTTTCGCATGAATTCTGCTCTTTCTCAGCAAAATCATACGAAAGAATGACGCGCAGCGACGGACTGATGAATGAAGGTGAGACGTCGCAGGGACTCTGAACCTGCCGGACACAGGAGAGACAGAGAATGAAGAAAGATGTGTTGAAGTACGGTCTGCTAAGCGGCCTGGCGCTGGCGGTCATGATGGCGCTAACGGTTCCATTCGAGCACCACGTGAGTGCCCGGTTTGGCATGGTGGTTGGCTATACCACTATGGTGCTCAGTTTCCTGATCATCTTCGTGGGGGTGAAGCACTACCGCGATGTGGAGTGCGGAGGAACAATCAGCTTTGGCCGCGCATTTGGAGCGGGAGTGCTGATGATGCTGATCTCGTGTGCCTGTTACGTGGCCATGTGGGAGGTGCTGGTTGCCACGGTTGAAAAGAACTTCGCGCATGACTATGCGACCAGCATGGTGAAGCGGGCGCAGAATTCAGGGTTGCAGGGCGCCGCACTGGAGGCGAAGTTGGCGGAAGTCCGCAGATTCGAAGAAACCTACTCGAATCCCGTTTACAGAATGGCGATGACGCTGCTGGAGCCGCTGCCGGTGGGCATCGTCCTGGCGCTTGTTACTGCGGGCGTGTTGCGGAGAGAGCCCGGCTTGCCTGTCGAGGCGAGCACCGAGGTCTCGTGACCCTACGGTTCCCTTGATCGCTACAGGCGTAAGTTTTAAGACACATCTGACAGGAGGCAGCATGGCATCAATCACGGGTGTTGGCGGAATCTTTTTGCGAGCGAACGATCCAAAGGCTCTGTATGAGTGGTACGAAAAGCATCTCGGCCTGGTGAAAGGCCAGGGTGCGTATGGCTTTCCCGCGCCGAAGCAACGAGACGAGATTGTCTTTTCGTTTTTCAAGCAGGACAATGCATACTTTCCTGCGGCGCAGAAAGCGATGATGAATTTGCTGGTGGATGATCTGGATGGATTGCTGGACCGATTGATAAGCGAGGGCGTCGCGGTCGACGAGAAACGGGAAAGCTATGACTTCGGGAAGTTCGGCTGGGTCACGGATCCGGAGGGAAATCGGGTGGAGCTCTGGCAGCCTGCAGGTGAATGATGCAAGCGACGCGATCTACACAGTGGCTTTGATCGGATTCCGGCGGACCCCGATCATTCGAAGGCCGCCGGAACCCGCATGCTCTAGAAAGTGAACCGAAGAGCCAGCTGAGCTTGTCGAGGGTCGCCGACTCCGACGCGAAGGAAGCCGCTGAAATCGAACAGGGCCGGAGAACTGAGCGGGTTCAGGTTGTTTTTGTTGTTGAAAGTATTGAACACTTCCACACGCGGTTCGAGAGCCCAGCGGCCATCGTGAAAGTGGAATGGGCGCGCGACGCCGAAGTCTGTGACGAAGAATGCATTGTCCTTGCGCAGGTGGTTCCGACCGCAGTCAACTCCATCGACAAAGCGCGTCAGCGAGTTGTTGAAGCTGCAGGGAGCCCCGGTGCCAGTGCCGTTGACGTTGTCGGTAAAGGGTTCGGCAGAGTGCTGCTGAATGCGAAGGTTACCCTTAATCCCGAAGGGTAGATCTCCCACGGCGTAGGCGTTAAATTTATGGCGTTCGTCACGATCAGAGTCGGAGTACTCGGCGCCTAGGTCAAAGAAATTCGCGTAGCGGAAAGTGAAAGGATCCCGTTCATTCGAGTCCGAGTCCTTATCAACGGAATACGTGTATTCTGCTTCAAACAGGAAGTGGTGCGTCATATGCTTACGCAGGCCGAAGGTGACGCCGCGATAGAGGCTTTTGGCGACGCTGGCTGTGTCCGTGATGGCACCCAGATTTGTGAACGGGCCGGGGCCATAGGACGCAGTATCCCCGTTGGCGGGGATGACTGCGGGGCCGGAGACGTTCGGGTTGAGAAACGTGGTCAGATAGACACCTTTTGAAAGCGTGAAATCTGCAAACGCTACGAGATCTGAACCGATCTGCTGATCGTAGCCAACGTTATACGTGTATATCCGCGGGTTGTGATAGTTCTTGTCGAACACGGTGACACCGGCTCCGGGGCACCCAGTGGTTGGGCAGGCAGAGACCGGAAGGATCCCGGGATAGGTGGGATTTCCTTTGCCGGAGAATTGAGTCAAGGTCTGCTGCTGCACACCGTTGGTGGTTATTGCCCCGACTTGCGTGAGCATGTTCTGGCGGGCGTTGAAGATTCCCGCGCTTCCGCGCAAGACCGATCTTCCGCCACCGACCACATCCAACGCGAATCCAACGCGCGGCTGGAATTCCTTGGTCTGATTGGGGATCTTGCCGTTGGAGGGGAATCTTGGATCTGAAAGATATTGCCCGTAGAGCGCGGCTGACGGCGGGATGGTCATCTCAGGGAAAATCTGTGCCTCCCAGCGGAGACCGTAGTTCAGGGTCAAGCGTGCTGTGGCCTGCCAAGTGTCTTGAGCAAAGAAGGCGGGTTCTTTATTGGTAATGCTGGAGTAGCCTGCCTGCTGCACTGTCTCGCCATCTTTCGTCCCAGCGTCCTGCAAGTAGAGGAAAAGAGGGCTGCCGAAGCTGATTGATCCGCCGGGGCAGGCTGACGTTGAAGCGAAGGACCCATCGGAACACTCCTGAACGTCCGGCCCGTAGCCATTGCCGGCACTTGCAGGCGTGGCGTAGTGGAGAAAGCCTGCGGTATCTCCGAAGATGTAGCGCCCAAGAGCGAAGCCGTCGAAGATCTGGGTATTGTGACTGTGCAGATACTCGCCGCCAAACTTAAAGGTGTGCCTGCCGTGGATGATCGAGAAATTGTCTTTGAGATCGATGTGGTAGAAGCTCTCCGTGGCGCCAGGCCCCAGGAAGAAGGGCTGCCCGAACCGGAATGACGGGAAAAATCCGATACCGGTGTCCGGTACAGCGGTTCCGTCGATTGCCGATCGAGGACGGGTCTCATATCCGTAGGTGAAGTGAGCTTCGTTGAGTTTGCCGCCGCTCAACGTAGAAACCAGATTGAAGTTGGCAGTGCTGATGTGAGCCGGGCCTTCAATGCCGTTGGCAGTTCTGCCGTACGTAGCAACGTCAAAGGTCTGGTCCGGATTGCGGGAGTAGTCGAAGTTGTAAGAGACGAAGAACTGGTTCTTCTGATTGACGGTGTAGTCCATGCGGCCAAAGAGCGCTGCATTGTGAACGACATGGTCAACAGGCGTTCCTTCATCTTCCTTGTAATTGCTCTTGTAGAAGTTGATGAGCACCAGTCGCTGACAGTCTCCGTTTCCGTTGATCTGTGCGTCGGTGATGTTGGAACCGAAGACTGGGTCTGTGATTGGGCATGGGTCCGAACCCAGAGACGTCGCGTTGTAGGCGCTGAGATTGGCGCGCAGCAGGTTCTCGTCAATGCCTTCTCCCGCGCCGAAGAAGAAGAGTTTGTCTTTGATGAGGTGGCCACCCGCGCTGCCGCCGAACTGCTCGCGATGGAAGTCGGTGAGCGGAGTGCCATCGGAGGTATTGCCGGTCAGGGCTTCGACCCTCTGGTAGTGAAACAAGCTGCCGTGGAAGTCGTTGCCGCCGGACTTGGTGATCACATTGACGACTCCACCGGCTGAGCGTCCGAACTCGGCATTAGCGCCACTGGCTACAACCTGAAACTCCTTCACAGCCTCAAGGGTGATGTCGACTGCTGCGCGTTGTCCGCCGGATTGCTCGCCGAAGAAGCCGTTGTTGTAGTCGCCACCGTCAAGAGAAACATTGTTGAAGATGCCCCGTTGGCCGTTGATGTTGATCTCATCGCCATCCGGGCCCTGCACAATGCTGACGCCAGGTGTGAGCGTGAGCAAGTCTTCGAATTTGCGGCCGAGCACTGGAGTGGTGGCAATTGTCACTTCACTCAACGTCGCGGTCGAGGAATCAGTCACAACATCGACGAGAGGAGCAGAGGTGACCACGACAGACTCCGCGGTGCCCGCAACCTTGAGAGTCAATTTCAGCGTAGCTGTGAGGCCCACGGTTAGAGCGAGATTCTGCTGAATTGTCGTGGCGAATCCTGTTTTCGAAACCTTAACCTCATACCGGCCGGGCTGAAGCGAAGGGAAGCTGAAGTGGCCAGATCCGTCGGTGATAGCCTTGTGGATGGTTGCGGTATCCAGCGCGTCGGCTTCGACATTGGCTTCGGCCACGACAGCCCCGGCCGAATCGACCACATCACCCTGAATGCTGCCATTCGTCGCCTGCACCTGGGCGTTCAGGTGAGCTAGACCTGCTACACAGGTCAGAATGAATAAGGCTGAGAGTCGTTTGGCTAAGGTCGTCATGTCGGTCTCCAATTTCGGCTGTCTGAGTGGCACAAAAGCGTATCGAATGCCACTTCTGATGTGGACAGAATGAGGAGAACATTAACACGAGACCGCTAAGATTCACATAAATTCTTGCAGGTTCGCAGATGGACGCTGCGTGCATGGCACCATTCGTCACAACGAGATTTCCGAAGCCGCGTCTCTCGCTCAATGCGCTTGCCGGGACGGATCCGAGTTCAGCAGTTAGCCGGAGAACTTATGTACAGAATCTGTTCGCTGGCAAGTTCGTCTCAACGGCTGAGGCGAATCGCCAGCTGCATTACACGTGGATCGGTTGTAGTGCTGGTGATGCTGCCGAATGCGGCGGAGCCGAAGCTTCCGTTCGGCTGAGCGAAAGCAGGCGTGTTGGTTACATTGAATAACTCGGCGCGGAATTCCATTCCAGTCTCGTGGAAGAGTGTTGTGTGTTTGATGAGCGCGAGGTCGAGATCCCGGTAGGCCGGACCCCGGACGGGGTTGCGCGAAGCGGAGCCGATGGTGAACTGCGGAGCGCTTCCAAACGCGCTGGTATTGAAAAAGTGCGCAGGCGTTCGAAGATCGGGCGAGAGCGAAGGCTTGCCGACGAGGTTGGGGCGTTGCAGGGAGAAGCCGGCGAAGGAGTTGTTGTTGGTCTCTTGCGTGACAGTGACGGGCATCCCTGACTGCAGTGACATGATCGCGTCCAGTTGCCAGCCACCGAGTAACGTGTCGGTGATTCCCCGGGATGCGAATCGATGCCCGCGGCCGGCGGGCAAATCGTAGATCCCGCTGAATGAGGTCACGTTAGGCATGTCTCCGTTGGAGGAATCGCGTTCGAGCCATGGTCTGTACGTATCAGCGGCAACCAGGCTGCTTGAGTTCGGCGAAGACAACACGGTTGTCGAGAATACGGATGACGCGTCGTCGATGAGCTTTGAATGCGTATAGGAGAACAGTAGATAGATGCCATGAGCCAGCCGCTGCTCGACCTTGGCTTCCAGGGCGTTGTAGTCAGTCTGTCCGCTGTTGTGGCGATAAGTTGCGATGTTGAGGAAGCGTGGGTAGGGTTTCAGCAGTTGCGCCCGTGTAACGGTCTTTCCGCCGAGGGAGCTAGACGATGGGATCTGACCGTAGTATGGGTTCGGCACCTTCTGCAGCAGTGATGCACCTTGGTCAAGCTGATCGGCGGTTAGCTGGTTCAGGTTCGAATCGGGGATGCCTACATGAATGATGTGCGATCCAACATAGGCGATTTCTGCAGACAAGTTGTTTGTGAGTGCATGCTGGACAGCAAGATTCCATTGCTGTACGTAGCCGGATCCTGCCAGGCGATCAGCGGTGTAGACGCTCTGTCCTAATCCCGCATCGGGCGTGAGCGGAATGGGCGCCACCGAGGGGCCCTGAGAGAGAACGAAGGCGGGCCGCAGATTATCCTGCGTCTTCTGCTGCACGTTCTGAATGAACGGGAATTGAGGAGTGGTGAATGGAGTGGTGATACCGGATTGATCGATGAAGACAATGCCGAATCCTGAACGGACGACTGTTTTCGGAGTGAGCATCCAGGCGAAGCCAATGCGGGGAGCCAGGTTGCCGTAATGCAGTTCGCGCGCGCTCCGCGAGAAGCCGTTCTGACCGAAATAGTCGAGCTGCTGGCTGGCAAGATTGAACACTGCACCCTGGTCGTTCTTTTCGGTCGAGGGAAAGTTCAGAGTGTAACGAGCTCCAAGGTTCAGCGTGAAGCGCCCATTGAGTTTCCAATCATCCTGTGCAAAGAACTCAAAAGTGTAATCACGGGGTTTGATCTTGCCCTGCTGCAAGTCGATCTGAAAAGTATCAACCTGGCCGAGCAAGAAGCTGGCAATGGGGTTACCGCTATTGGCGACACCTTGCTGATTGGTGCCGGTGGTCGTGAAGGCAAATGAGCCGGTCGGATTCGAAGGCGCCACGGCATTGAGCTGATACCAGCGGAAATCGATGCCGAATTTGAACTGATGCGCATCGTGCGTGTATGCGATGTTATCGACTGTCTGCCAGACGGCAGTTTGATATTGGGAAAACGTGCTGGGGGATGGACCCAGTTGCTGGAACCCGGAGAAGGTGAAGAGCGGCAGAGCGTTGTTGAACGCCGCGTTGGTGGGGATGCCGGGGATGCCCAGGAAGGCCGAGGCGGTATCGCCAAGCGTGGCTCCGTTGATCGTATTGCCGCGACGCGTGTAGCCGACGCGAAGATCTGCGAGGAGGTGCGGAGAGAAGATGTGTGTCTCATCGAGGACCGCCTGCTGCCCGAGAACGTTGGATAACCCTGAAACGCCTCCTGTGCCGATGACCGCGCCGGTGATGGCTCCGCTGCCTTCCGGGAGTGGCGTTACTGGCTGCTCGACTTCGTTGTCGTATGAGTAGCGGCCGAAAGCGATGTCGTGCCCGCTCGACGATCTATCAACGCGGATATCGAAATGGCTCTGGTGGTCGGCGTCGTTTGCAGTGCGAGTGTAATTGTTGGCTTTGGCATTGAGATTGGTAGGAGCGGGGAAGCGGGCAAGCAGAGCCTGGGCGGCGGGATCGAAGGGAACATTGATCACGTCGTCGGGGAACTCAGTGCGGACTGTCACGTCGTTGACGACCGTAGTTGAAGTGGGGTCGTAGATATGAGAGACGCCGGTGAAGATACCCTGGCGTTCGGCCATCGTGGGAATGGTGGAGATCCGCGTCACGCCGATGAGCTGCTTGACACCCTGATATGCGCCGAAGAACAAAAGGTGATCTGGCAGGATTGGACCGCCGATCGTGGCGCCGTACACGTCGCGGCGATATTCGAGCTTCCTCGTGCCGGGAGTGGCGAAGAAGTTTCTGGCATTCAGGGCTTCGTTGCGGAAGAACTCGAAGAGTGTTCCGTGGAAGGCATTTGATCCGGATCGAGTAGCAACGTTAACGACGCCGCCGTTGAAACGTCCGAACTCGGCGGGAACATTGTTGGATTCGACTGTGAAAGACTGAATGTCATCGATGATGGGGAAGTAGACGACCTGGCCGGGCTCGGGCTGCAGGGCGGAGATGCCGTCAAAGAGATATTCGTTGGTGCGTGGGCGTCCTCCGTTGATGCGGGGAAGAACGGTGCCGGGCGGCAACTCGACTCCGGGTGCGAGAGTTGCGAGCTGAACAAAGTTGCGCGTGTTCAGCGGCATGGCGAGGACGGTGGTCCCGGCGATGTTCGTTTGGATGTTGCTTGTTGCGGACTGCAGGAGGGCGGCGTCTGCTGCGACCTTCACGGTTTGCTGGTTCGCAGTGACAGTGAGACTCAGATCGAGCTTGACCGTCTGACCAACAATCGCGCGAATCCCAATGCGCGTGAGATGGGCGAAGCCGGGCGCGTCGATGTCGAGCTGGTATACACCGGGCTTGAGGTTCGTAAAGGAGTAGTCACCGGAGCGAGAGGTGAGGGTGATGACGCGCGTATTGGTGGCGTTCTGGATGAGCTCAAGGGTAGCTTTAGGGATGGCAGAGCCGGCGGGATCGAGCACGCGGCCGCGGAGGTCAGCGCCGACCTGAGCAGTTGCCCAGAACGTCGAGAACATGGCAAAAATCAGTGCGGGCAGCAGGCGGCGAGACACGGTATACGCTCGGGGAGGGGAAAAGCTCTTCAGCGAAAGCTTTCCGGTTAGTCTCGAATTTATATGAATCGAATCGTATAGTCAAAATAATGCGCCCGTTAAGAAGTTAACTCTCTTCGCTGTCGAGGCGTTCGATCATCACGTCAGTGGATTTGATGAGTGCGGCAGCAGTGTCGCCTTTTTGGAGATTGAGCTCGCGGGCTGCAGACGCGGTGATGATGGAGGTGATATGGGCATCGCCGATGGCGAGGATGATCTCGGCTAAAAGGCCTTCGATCCGTACGCTGACAACCTTACCGGCGAGCTGATTCCGGCCACTGACGCGACGGAAGCGGGCACGTGACTCGGGTTCGGGTCGGGCAGCGTCGGCTTGGAGGTAGGGTTTGAGGCTGGCGGCGGCGAGGCGGTGGTGTCCGCCAGGAGTGCGAGCAGTCTTGAGCTTTCCGCTAAGGATCCAGTTCTTGATGGCGGGGTAGCTGATGCCAAGCATGCGGGCTGCTTCGCGCGGCGTGAGGAGCTGGCGTTGTGCGCTCATGATCTAACTTGTAGCACTTCTGAGTCCGTTATCAAGCTCGCGAGCAGTTTGCAGCTGAGGTCGTTTGCAGCTGAGAGCCTACTCGATGCGCAGAGCTTTCACGGGATCGATCGAAGCCGCACGCCTGGCGGGTATCAGTCCTGCAATTGCGGCTGCAACGACCAGCACTCCGATGGCGATCGACATTACGGGGACGTTGACGCTGGTGATCTCAAAAAGCTGAGACTTGACGTAACGTACGCAGAAGATGGCGACGGGAATACCGATGGCCAGGCCGATGATCGTTTGCAGCATCGCTCCGCGCATGACGGAGCCGATGACGCGGCTGCGGGCCGCACCCAGAGCCATGCGGATCCCGATCTCTGGCGTGCGGCGGACAACCGTGTAGGACGTAACACCGTAGAGGCCAATGGCAGCGAGGAGAAGTGCGAGGAGGCCGAAGAGAGAAGTGAGGCGCGCAATGAGCCTCTCCTCGACAAAACGATCATCAATCTGCTGCTGAAATGTCTGGAACTTCACGATGGAGAGGTTCGGGTTGATGCCGGCGAGAGTGTCGCTCACAATCTTTTCCATGCCTGAAATGGGGCGGCTGGTCTGAATGATCAACGCTCCTGCGAACATGGAGAGGTCCTTATCGATCGAATCATCTGGATCGACGCTGCTGCCCGCTCGTTGCGTGAGCGGCAGGAAGTACATGGCGTGATCTTTCCAATAGACACTGGTGTAGGTGGTGTCTTCGACGACGCCGACGATTTCATGCGCGCCATCCCGGCCAGCAGGACCGGGGCCGGAATTGCCGAAGTGGTGCCCTATAGGATTGCGATTGCCGAAGAACAACTTGACGAATTGCTGATTCACAACGGCTACGGGAGGCGCATTCATCGTGTCCTGTCGCGTGAAGCCGCGGCCCATGACGACGTGGGTGCCGACGGAGTCGAAATACTCCGGAGTGCCTTTCACCCACGATGCACCCTTGTTTATGTCAGGATCGCCTTGCACCTTGACGCCGGATCCCCAGTTGTTTTCCTCCATGGGCGTGTAAGTGGAGAGAGCGACTTTAACGACTCCGGGAAGAGCGTGGAAGCGGTCTTCGATGGTTTGGTAAAGAGGCTCGACCTCGGTGTTCTTGTATCCCGCGGCCTGCGGATTGATGTGGGCGATGTAGCGGTTGGTTGCATCAAGCTTCATGTCGACGTTTTGAGCCTTGTTGAGGCTTTGCGCGAAGAGGCCGGCGGCCACCAGCAGGACAAGCGAAAGAGCGGCCTGGAGGATCACGAGTCCACGTTGCAGGAAAGACGCACCCTGGGCCGTTGTGCGCGCATTGGCACGGAGCGACTCAACCGGTTGCGTGCGCGCGGCCATCAGCGCCGGTGCGAGGCCAAAGAGGACGCCAGTGGCCAACGAGAGCGCAAACGCGAAGCCGATCACTAGCGGCGATGGAGAGGCAGAGACTGGCATGTTTTGCTGGTTGGGAAAGGCGAGGGCGAGAAGTGCGTGCGCGCCAAGATACGAGACGGCGAGTCCGAGCAGGCCGCCCAGGCCGGAGAGGAGGATGCTCTCCGTAAGAAGTTGGCGAACGATCCGGCTGCGTTGCGCGCCAAGCGCTGAGCGGATTGAAAGCTCTGCGCGGCGGCTCATGCCTCGGACGAGCAGCAGGTTTGCGATATTCGCACAGGCGACAAGGAGAACCATCGCAGCGATCCATTGCAACAGTTTCAAGTGATCTTTGTAGCCGTCCTGCATGTTCTGGATGCCGCCCCCACCCGGGGTCAGGACTACATGCGTGCGTGGAAGAACTTTCTTTGCGCGCTCATCAGTGAACGTCTTGAGAGGGGCAAACTCCTGCTTGAGCAGAGTACTGGCCTTAGCCTGGAGAGAAGGAATTGACGTTCCCGGCTTGATGCGCCCGATGATATAAGCCCATTGGACATCGGGGTCGGTGAAGTAGGGCGCGCCGCTGACGAAGTCCATCGAATTCATAGGAAGAAAGTATTTAGGCGGATTGGTGTCGATGCGATCGCCATAAAAGCCTTTTGGCGCGACGCCGATGATCGTTGCGGGCTTGGTGTTGATGTAGAACGCACTCCCGACGACGTTTGGGTCGCCGGAGTAATCCTGCATCCATGTGTCGTAGCTCATGACGGCAGTTACGGGCGCGCCTTTCTGATCGTCGGCGTCGGTGAGTAGGCGGCCGGCGGCGGGGGAGAGACCGAAGACGCGGAAGTAGTTCCCGGAGACGAAGGTCGCTGTGACGGATTTCGCAGGAGCCTGCGAGCCCGAGCGTCTCACCGTTAGCGGACGCCACGCATATCCGGACTCCATCGCGGCGAGTTCCTCGAACTCGGGAAGGTTTTTCTTGAACATGTAGTACGTTTGCGTGGAGAAGAGCGAGTAGTCGCCGTCGTCCATCCAACCGCCATTGACGCAGCAGTTGTCTGTGTCGCCGATGCGAATGAGAGTTTTGGGATCGGTGACCGGCAGATTGTGGAGGAGGATGGCGTTGACCAGGGTGAAGATGGCGGCGTTGGCGCCAATGCCGAGCGCGAGGGTAAGTAGCACCGTGGCAGTGAACCCCGGCGTCTTGCGCAATTGGCGAAATGCATAGCCCAGATCCTGCAGGAGAACTCTCATCGGTCGACCTCCACGTCGGCTTAAGGAGAATATAAGCAATTAGAGGACCGCAACGGACCCGCCTTATTTCTTAAGAATCAATAGTTCAGGGACGAAGCGCCCTCAAAACCCGTCCGCGAGTGAGAATGGGTGTCCGAACTCGGACGCTTCACGTGCCGCTTCCGGAAGGGACTTTGGAATTCGGTCCTGCTCGGTGGCCAGCGCCCGTTGTCCAATTCTGAAATCTACTTCTCTTCAACTTAGCCGATAGAAACTGGCGGCATTGTTGTAGAAGATGTCGCGTTTCTCGTCCGGGCTGAGGAATGACGCGGCCGAGACCGCGTCCACTGCCATTGCGATCCCTTCAGGCCAATACATCTGGTCGGTACCGAACATCAGTCGTTTGCCGAACCCGGCTCTCATCAGCGCTTGCAAGTAGTGGTGGAACTCGGCGCGCGGAAGGAGCCAATTAATTGCGCCTAGATCGGCGTTGACCTGCGGGTAGTGGAACAGAATCGAGATTGTGTCGTCCAGGTAAGGCCAACCGGCATGCATCAAATTGAGACGAAGCTTTGGGTATCGATTCAGTGCCTCTTCGACGAGAATGGGGTCTCCCAGACGCGCGCGGGCTTTGCGGCAACAGGGATCGAAGGACGTGCCCGGCGGCATGGTTCCTGTGTGCAGAGCCACGGGGATGTCCAGTTCCTCGGCGAGCGCCAGATAGGCTGCGTACTTTGGATCATCGAGAGTGAGACCGGCGTATTGCGTGGTGACCTCTCCAAGGACTCGGAGGCGATGCTCCTTGAAATCGCTTCTCAGTGAATTCAGATCAGGGAGCGGAGTGTCCTCTGATCCGCGGATGCCAGCGCCTGCGATGATCCTGTCGGGATCGGCGTCATGCCAGGACTTCGCGGCAGCCAATCGATCGCCATCACCTCCGCTGACAACTCCCTTGACGATATTCAAGCGTGTCATCTCTGACAGACAGGCAGCTTTGTGAGCAGCTCCGTTCTTGAGCTGTACGGCCTTGCCAGTTGCAGGATTGACGGCAGCAGGGATGGGCATGTCATCGGGGTACGCGTGCAAGTGCACGTCGATGATCGGCAGCTGCTGGGTTGTTTGTCCCAAGGCGGACGGAATCAGGCTGAAGGCGAAGGAGCCTGAGCTTAGTTGCAGGAATTGTCGACGGTCGATGGACATGGTGATCTCTTTTCGGAATCTACAGTAGTGTGGATGGAGGAGCAATCGATCGAAGGTTGTGCCGATCAGATCTTCTCGCTTGTGACGGGGTTAGTTTCTCGTTCAGCCTGGAATAGGGAGGTCGGCAGGGATTTCGATTGTCACGGATGTGCCGCGGCCGGGATTGCTGACGACTTTGAAGACAGCCTGAGCCCCGTAAAGAACTTCGAGGCGCTCCTGGACGTTCTTCATTCCGATGCCGGCGCCATCTCTGCGGATTCCAGTGTTGGGGCGGTCGCCCATGCCAACGCCATCATCAGCGACTTCGATGACCACACGATCGCCGTCGAGCTTACTGCGCAGGGTTACGGTGCCGCCGTGAATACGCGGCTCGAGACCATGCTTGATGGAGTTTTCGATAAGTGGCTGAAGAAGGATGCTGGGGACCAGGACGTCCAGGGTGTCAGGGTCGATTTCCTTTTCGACATGGAGCTTGTCAGCGCCAAAGCGGACTACTTCGATATCCAAATAGTCGTCGGTGAAGCTGAGCTCGTTGCGGAGAGGAACGTAGGTGTCGTGGTCTTTGAGTAAGGCGCGCAGGATGTTGGCGAGCTTGATGGTCATTTCGCGGGCGAGCTCCGGCCTGGTGCGGACAAGAGCAGAGATGGAGTTGAGAGTGTTGAAGAGGAAGTGGGGGTTGATCTGACGCTGCAGGGCGTCGAGGCGGGCTTCGAGCAGGAGGTGCTTCTGCTCTTCGAGCTTCATCTCGATGCGGAGCGCATTCCAGACCTTGATGGCGATACCGACGACGATGGGGGCTGTGAGACAGACCAGGATTTGCACCCAGGGCTCTTTCGCGACGAGGGCGAAGAGCTTCCCTGGGAAGCGGGCGTGGATCCAATCGCGGCAAGCTTCGGCGGCAACGATGAGGAAAAGCAGGAGGAATTGGCGATCGATGCGAGGCCGGCGGAGAATGCGCTTGACCCAGCGGTAGAGGCTGAGATCCACGAAGGGCGTGAAGGACCAGATTTCGTCTGGTTCTACGAAGCGGCCCAGGATGCCGGCGAGGAGCGCGACAGAAACGTTGAACGGTAGCGCGAGGTATTCCCCGTGGAGGACCGCGGGGAGCGCGAGGACTGCTGCGCCGAGGGTAGCCCAACGCGGGCCGACGAGGAGACCGAGGAGGATGGTGGTTTCGAAGGAGATGTCGGCGGCGAGAAAGTTGGGTACGGAGGTGCGAATCCAGACGCCGAGCGTAAGGGGTACAAGAAAGAAGGCGAGGAGAGCGAGGGTCTGCTCGGGACGGCGCTTTTCCGCGAAGAACAGACGGCGGAAAGTGGCAGCGCGCGCCAATACACTGGCGACGGAAGCAACGACACCCAGCTTGACGAGCAGGGTGATCAGAATAAGCCTGTCGGTCACGTGACCAGTGTATTGCGTGAAATCGAAGCGAGCTCCATCTCACCCTGGCTTCAAAGAACGACGCAAGGGCAGGGGCGACTGCCGCTGTGCAGCCTAGTTCGCGAGGTCCAGGTTACAGCGCTGGACGCTATTCGCAGTTCTCCGGCCGCGATTGGGATTCAAGCGGAGTGGGGCATGCGTCTTGTCTGACCTGGGAGGGGCAGGCTGTTTTGGCGGCGAGCTGGGTAGCGAGTTGCAATCCGTACATCAGGATGTGGGCCTTGCGATCGTCAATGCGGGCATTGCCGAGGGCATCGAAGACTTGAGTGATGGCGAGCTGGATGCCTCCGGGCTCTTCGATGGAGGCAAGTTGTAGGTGGTTGTTGGAGTGCTTGGATCGGTTCAAGGCTTTGTGGAGCTTCTGATGGTTGCGGCAATATGCCATACCCCGGAGCGCGGGGCTGTGGCAGTTTCTTCCAGTCGGCACGATGTGCCGACATCCTTTGACCATGTGAGTCTTCATGTGGGGTATCCCTCCCCCCACCTTTTTAGGCTAAATATGCTGTTTGCAATCAATTGCAAGCTTCGGTAGGGGTAAGTTCTTGAAGCAAATGCGGTTGGCTGTTTGGACTTGAACATCAATCAGTTAAGAGCAGCAGGGCCAGGGATCAGGGATCGAGGATCAGAGCTCGACTGGGCTGATTGGATTGACTCTGCATACTTCCATTGTGAAGAGATTTGCGAATTAACCTGCAAAGCGGATGGAAGTTTCTTCTTTTGCGCATCCGGCGCGCATTGAAAGATCGGAGTCTGGGGGCTTGTGTGAGGAGAGCCGGAAGTTCCAAGACTTATTTAACCAATGAGTAAATGACGAGTTGGCGATCAACTCGACAACTTCCTGGAGATCATGGGAAACTTTCGCTCGAATGCCTTTCTTCTTCATAGTGCCGATCTGGGCTTTGTGTGTAGTGCTCGGTGTGACACTTATGTTCTTTCGCGATCTGTGGAATCTAGCGAGGTTTGTGATCGCACTCCTCACGGGGGCCACTCTTGTATCGTTTGCGCTTTCGACAGCAGTGCTGTATTTCGTACCACGCTTTGCACACGAACCACACCCGAAATGGTATGGACTTGCTCTTATTGTTGCGTACATCATCGCTCTGCTGTTGGGAGCGCTAATTGGTGCAATTGGCGCACTTTTGCTGCTGCTAAAGCTCCCCATGAGCAAGCGAGCCTGAATCAGCCAACCACCCGAAATGGCCGACTACTCGACAGAGTCACGAAAGAGCGACTGATAATATCTCGAAGTGGAATGTCGCTGGCCCCGAGGATCTATGCTTGGACTTTTCAAGTTAGAGCCATATCACGACTCCGAACTCGGAGACTTCGAGCGGTCGCACGGACATTGGCGTAGCAGGATCGGATTAGAACCAGCAGGGATATTTCGGCTATCTTTGGTCGGAGATCGCAGGGCTCCGCGCTCACAAGCGCTTCAGCTTTCACGAGAACTACGCGAGCGTTTTCCGTCTTTGGTCCCTGAAATCCAGCACGGCTTATTCGAACACTACCTGCCCTACAAAGAAGCAGCAGAGGAAGGAATCGAGATGGGTGGCTCGTTCCCGCCGATCGCAGACTCCGTTGAAGTGTGGTCGCACGTTAAGCCTGCTCACGTTCTCATCGAAACTCTAAAAGGGGAGTGGAGGGTCGAGATCGCATTTACAACCGACTGGGACGTTGAGCACACGGTCGCAGCGATCTACGTTGATTGGCGTTTCATTGAACTTAACGGCAGCGTGCGAGGAATTTAGCGGCTTGTGGTCGAGGCACCGGCAACCCTGACCTTACCAGTTTGGTGCGGAATTGGATTGGCACAGGAACATGAAATCGCTTTGGTGCTGGCGGTGCAAATCCGAGATGCCGATGCTCGACGAAGAAGAGTTCGCTGACGTTATAGCTCTTTTCTATGAAGGAGCGAGGTCTGTTAAGGAGTATCGCAAGCAAAGCGGTGAGCCAATTCAGAGCGTTCCGATGTCCGAGCGATTCAAAGCGATGCTTGCACGATACGAATCGATAACGGGATACAAAGAAACAAATCCGAATGCAATATGGCACCACAGGCTCTCAATGTACGGTCCTCCATGTCGTCACTGCGGAAAACCCTTGCGCAGCCCAGAGGCCAAGCTTTGCGGGAGTTGTATGGCACCGAGATCCTAGAGTCAATCCTTTATGCAGGAGAATCTGCGCCTGCTCGAAACCTTGTCGTCCGTTCGTCTCAATGCGACAGCAACCGGCAAGATTGGCCTAAAGTGACGATACAGTCGTTCTCGGAAGCATTCGAGAGATTCCTTGGCAGGTTCCCCGACCGGTTTCAGACGGCTCTCTATACGATCTTCTCCATTCTGTGCGACGCCTAAGCTTCTGTGCGCTCGTTGGCGAAGAGTTAGTCAAATTCCCAGTCGCCGAGAACACACTCGTCGATGCTGTCAGGAGGTCGATTGATATGCTACAGCCATTCGCGATGCCAGACGACGACCCGAATCCTCTCATAAAGAGTTCCGTACCTCTGATGGCCCTCGCCGGCCTCATCTCCGCCGTGATCATATCGCCAATCTGGATTCTGTACCTGCTGATCGGACCGCTTTGGGGCATCGCACTCGTCGTCTACTTTTTTACGTATGAGAAGAACCGAAACCCGATCGCTCTGCTTCTCTTCCTTTTCATCAGTGGAGGCGCTTTCGAGGCGTCCGTAAAGATCGCCTCGCTGCTCGCGGGCGGGGGCTCCTTGTATGGAATGGGTGCAGCCTACATGTCCCTTCCAAGGCTGCCGTTCCTCGTTACGGCAGGGTCTGCCGGCGCCCTGATCGTTCTCGCTACTGGAGTGCTCGCATTTGGCTCCGGGGGGCTCAAGTTGAAAACGGTCGCCAATATTCTGTTTGGATCAGTTGGAGGAGGTTTGCTCGCCGTGGCCGCTGGCATCGCTGGCGAGAACTTGCCCTTTGAGGCCAGATCACGGTTCATTGATTTCGGTTATGCGCTCGTCTTTCTCCTCTGGCAGCCTGGAGTAGCCGCCATCCTCGGCCTCACGCTGAACGCCGACCGAGCGTTGGCCATGTCTCCAGACGCGGTTCAGCCTGAAGGCGCCACCACCCTCGGCCTCACGCTCGATCTCGACATGAGATCGGCAGCATCTCCGGGCGCGGTTCCCCAGGATGGAGTTCCTCGGGCGCGACAAATCGCCATTGGAGTTGCAGCCGGTCTGTGCCTTCTGTATGTGGTCGCCCGTCAGGTTCAAATCGGATTCCAGCAGCGGCAATTCCAGTCACAGCGAGCCTCCCAGTACCAGCAATATGTTGAAGCAACACCTCCGGCTACGAACGTATCCGTCGTGAAGTCCGCGCATCCGGAACAGCTCTTTCTGCCTGGAGAGATCTCCGGCCTGGTCTACTGCCCCGCGTCATTAAAGATCAGTCCGCATTTCTATCGTGAGCGAGCCCATGGATTCCTGTATGAGGCGCGTTACGATTGGGCGCACACCAATGATGCAGAGAGAATCCCCTGTAATTCCTGGCTAGCCATCGTCGTAATCATGGACGTCCCTGACACTGCTTGGAGCAGGTTCGAGGCACAGTATCCGGTCGATCTCTTCAAGGGACCGGACGCTGTCGAGTTCTATGACCCGGACTGGCGCTACCAGCCCGCCGTGAAATTTTCCCAGAACGTCTTCAAGAGTGATCGCCAGTGCTACAGTTGGCCGAGCGGCCACCTCGCCATCGAGCTGTGCTACATGGCGGGCCCCGGGAACGAAGACCTGCTGCAGCAATTCCTTCAAAAATACCCCAGCTCAGCTTTTGTGGGCTAGTGCACGGCAATGAGGAAACTGAGGTCCCGGTACACTTCTGATCCACGGGAGGGCAAGAGGCCATCATGGTGCGAGATGAAGTACAAGAACTGCTCAAATTAGGGCCTCCACCTTCTGAGGAAGAACTGATTCGGAATCCGTCTCCCATTCTCGAGAAGTACGAGTAGCTGCTCTTATCGATCCAGAAGCCTGTGGCTGACGAAGAAGCGAAGCTGCTGGTTGGGGTATTTGGAACTGACGGCTGCTTTGGTCTCGGTTGGACTTTGTTGCAGCTCATCGAGACCGCTCCCAATTGGCCGGAAACAGGCGATTTGGAGAATTCCGCGAATGAGTGGGTGCAGCTCCTCAAAGGTCGGGCCGAGGGATGGCGAGAGGCTGGGTATCCAACGCGATCCTCCTTCAAAGAAGCGGGCCTGCCGGATCCGAAAAAGAATCTGGATTCAAAGAAGGATGTCGAGTAATCGCGCTCTGGTCGAACAACCGGCAAACCGGACCTGTCGACGTGTCGGCCCAAGCGGCCACGGGGTGTGACGGGTGCCGCTGGGGTGGGAATTGGCGCAAAGTAGAATGGATGTATGGCTTTTGAGAGTGTGAAGAAGGTTGCGGAGGCGGATTTTCCGACGCGGTGGGGGGCGTTTCGGATTCTGGGGTTTGAGGGGCAGCTGCCTCCGACAGGTAACGCGGGTTCTCCCCTGCAAAGCGGTAAGGTTGAGGGGCTGGTGGCACTGGTAATGGGGGATGTGACGTCCGCGGCGCCGCTGGTGCGGATTCACTCGCAATGCCTGACGGGGGATGTGTTCGGTTCGCTGCGGTGCGATTGCAGGCTGCAGCTTGAGCTGGCGCTGACCAAGATTGCGGAAGAGGGCGCGGGGATTCTGCTGTATGAGCAGCAGGAGGGACGCGGAATCGGGCTGATGGCCAAGCTGAAGGCTTACGAACTGCAGGACCAGGGGCGCGATACGGTTGAGGCGAATGTGGAATTGGGGTTCGAAGCGGACTACCGCGAGTATGAGTTGCCCGCGCGCGTGTTGAAGATGCTAGGCGTGAACAAGGTCAAATTAATGACCAACAATCCTGACAAGGTGGCGGCACTGGAGTCGGCTGGAATCAAGGTGACGGAGCGCGTGTCGGCGGAGGTGGAACCGCAGGAGACGTTTGCCGCGTATCTGAAGACGAAGCAGGAGAAGATGGGTCACATTGTGGAGACGCTGGCTGGGGAAGAGCAAAGCCGGTAGCCAACCGCTCATCGCAGTCGCCCGAGTCGATTCTGATGAGGGGGTATGGGGATCGAATGCCTGGTGTTGGCCGTTCCTTGTGAGTGACACTCGTCTTTACCTTTCCAGAAAGAAGGCTGCGCGGATGGTCAGAGGCGGTAATCTTCCCATGGAGAAATCTGGATGATTTTGCAAGAACTGCTGGATGAAATCGGCGGGAACCTGGTGCAGGGCGATCTGGAGTGGATCGTGGATGGCGTGAGTTCGATCGAGAAGGCGAGTGCATTCGATCTTGCGTTTGCTGAATCAGAGACGGCAGTTGCAGAAGCGCTGAAGAGCAATGCGGGAACAATTGTGTTGAAGGCCGGGGCAGCGAAGGAATATCCGAGGGGCAAGTGCATCATCGAGACCAGCCAACCGAAGCTGTGGTTTGCCAAGGCGGCGAAGCTAGTGAGGAAGCCATCGCTCAGCATCGGGATTGCTCCGGGGGCGGTGGTGGCTCCGGATGCGAAGGTTGATCCGGCGGTCTTTGTAGGCTCGAACGCAGTGGTGGGGTCGCACGCATGGATTGGCGCGGGATCGCGCATTGGCGCGGGCGCGATTGTCGGTGAGTTCGTGAAAATTGGACACGAGTGCACGATCTATCCGCGAGTGGTTATCTATCCGGGGGTGACGCTGGGAGATCGCGTGGTGGTTCACGCAGGTGCGGTGCTGGGAGCGGACGGGTTTGGGTATGTGCGCGATGTTGAGACGGGAGCGTATACGCATTTTCCGCAGCAGGGAACGCTGGTGATCGAAGACGACGTGGAGATTGGCGCGAATACGACGATCGATCGCGGAGCGTTGAAGGAGACGCGCATCCGGCGCGGAACGAAGATGGACAACCTGGTGCACGTGGGGCACAACTGCGAAGTGGGCCCGGACGCGATACTGGTTGCGCTGACGGGGATCTCGGGATCGAGCACGATTGGCAAGGGCGCTGTGCTTGCGGGGCAGGTGGGGATTGGCGACCACGTGCACGTGGGTGAGGGCGTGACTCTGGGTGGACAGTCGGGAGTCTTCAATGGAAAAACCATTACCAATGAAGGGCACAAGCCCGGGACGGTGATGTTTGGAACTCCTGCGCGGCCGCTGAAGCAAGTGCTGCGGGAACAGGCAACGTTGAGCCGACTGGCTAAGAGGGAACGAGGGAACAAAGGGACGAAGACGGGCGCTGACCCGGATCAGGAACAGGGAACAACGAATCGAGATTAGATCCCAGGTGTAAGAGCGAGACCTGGAGCATCCACAAAATGGGACTAGAGCTGCGAAGGAGGGATCATGATCCGACGCGCGATTCCGGTTTTGCATGTCACCAATGCTGCAAAGGCACTCACCTTTTATCACGGACTGGGCTTCCAGCTGGAGTTTGAGCATCATCCGCAGGGAGCAGAGGGCGACCCGTGCTATATGGGAATTTCACGGGATGGCGTCTGGCTGCACTTGTCATCATTTGCAGGCGATGGAGTTGCGGGCGCGGTGGCAAACCTGATGGTGGACAGCGTGGACCAGCTATACAGCGAATTCACAGCGAAACGTGTGCACATCGATGTGCCGCCAGTGGATCAGAGCTGGGGCAGCCGTGAGATGTATGTGAAGGATGCAGATGGGAACTGTCTTCGGTTCATTGCGTGACGGCAGCTGCTAGCTGTTAGTTTCCGGCTTTTCAGTAAGCGGAGTGAGTCTTGCGTGGCGATTGTGGTGATTGGTGGGAGCGGGAAGGATATTGGGAAGACAACGTTGGTGTGTGCGGTGATCTCGGCGCTGCCGGAGTTTGGATGGACGGCGGTGAAGATCACTGGGCACGATTACGAGCCTGCTGAAGAGGGAATGAGCCTCGGAACGGCGATTCGCGAGGAGTCGCGCGCGGGCGGAGAGACGGACACGGAGCGCTATCTCGCGGCTGGAGCGCGAAGAGCGCTGCTGGTTACTCGGGTTGGTTCTGCCGTGCCTGTGAACGAGATTCGGAGAGCGCTGGGTGGAGATCGGAATGTGATCTTCGAGTCGAACCGGATCGTGGATGCGATGAAGCCGGATGTTTGCCTGGCGCTTGTCGGCGGAACGGAGAGAAAGGCGAGTTTCGAGCGCCTTCTGCTTTCGGCCGATGGGGTTGTGACGGTTGGTGGAGCGCAGGTGGATCGACTACCTGATGCAGCTCGCAGATTCGACCTGGAGTTTGTCGGGCGGCTTTCGACGGATTTCGTTGACTGGTTGCGGCATCGGTTGACTGAATCAGACGAATAGGCCAACGCTCGCCGAGTTAGGAGCGATTATCGACTCCGGTTTGAGATCAGGGTGAGATCACACCCAGGTGCGAAGGCCGATGATTCCCCAATAGGCGAGGTAGATTGTGGCGAGGACGAGAGCGGCGGAGACGATCATTGAATAGATGCGGACTCCGCGGCGGACTCCTTCGGCACGGCCTTTCCATGCGGCCCAGGCGGCGATGAGGGAAGTAACTGCGAAGAAAAGTGTAGCTGCGAAAATCGCGAGCGACCAAAGCGTGACGTTGCCGAGATGGCCGATGATGTCGCCGGAACTGCCCATGAAGATCGCCACGAAGGCGGTGAGGCAGAGCATGGCGAGCAGCGGCCACATGCGCATGGAGCGCTCTGCGGGACGGCGACGGTTCCTAAAGAAACCGCCTACGATCCACACTGGGGCGTAGAGAAGTATTGAGACCATTGAAACAATTACGATTGCTGTGAGAGCTACCTGGAAAAGTGCGAACCAGGTTGGGATGCGTTTCATGGTTCCTGCCGCATAGATGAAACGTCCGTCAGCGTTGGGAGTGAGCAGCGCGGCGGAAGCGGCAGGCTCAGGAGGGCCGTCTTTGCCGACGTAGCGGAAGAAGTGGCCGGAGACGGGGATGAATGTGCTGGTTCCGTTGAGGCTGGATAGCAGCATCTTGCCGCTGTCGAAGTGGAGGCGCGACAGGCCGCCGAGCCGGTCGAGGAAGCGGATCATTTCCTGCCGTGGTGAGTCTGGTTGATAAAAGCCGGCGTAGTCGGCCGCATCGGACGGGAGAGGGGCAGCAGCGGGCACTGATGGACGCTGCAGGTGATATGTGATGTAGGCGCGTATGGCTTTGCCAATCTTCGAGAAGGCATCCCCGTTGCCGGAGTTGATGGAATAAAAGTAGCCGATGTTGTAGTCGGGAAGGTAAGCCATTTCCGTGAGTCCACCTTCGACTCCACCATTGTGGCCGTGATAGACGAAGCCGTCGTGAAATGACCAGTAGTTACTGAGGCCATATCCGGCTTTAAGGCCTTCGCGTGCGGCCCATGTGCTTGTGGGGCTCTCCATGCGATCGATATCAGACGATGGGACGAGTTGCGCGTTATTGACCGCGCCGCGATTCAAGTAAAACTGCACGTATGCGGCCATGTCCTGTGCGGAGGCATTGATGGCGCCAGCGGGGCGGTAAGTAATGTTCCAGTAGCGATAGGGCGTCCTGCCGTCGTCGTGGTATAGAGTGACCGCCTGGCTGGCATCGGGTTTGAAGTAGGTTGCGGTCTTCATGCCGATGGGCTGGAAGAAGTTTTGCTCGACATAATCTTCGAATCGCTGGCCTGCAATTTTCTCGACGATGTAGGCGGCGACTGCAGGTCCCGAGTTGCAATAGGCCATGCGAGTTCCGGGACGCCAGCGGGATTGGCGTGAGGATCGGCCGAAGTCCAAGGCTTCGCGAAGGCTCATGTTTGGTGCATCTTTGGCGTATTCGCGGAGATGCAGGTCGTCCCAGCCAGTGGTGTGCTCGAGCAGGTGGACGACGCGTACAGGGTCAGTGGATTCCCACTTATTTTCGTAGCCAACCTCTGGGATGAGATTGTGAATGGGAGTGTCAAGGGTGAGCTTGCCTTCGCGGACGAGTTTAAGAATCGAAAGGGATGCAAAGGCCTTCGAGGTTGAGCCTATGCGGAAGAGGGTCCACGCGGTCGCGTCGCGGTTCGAGGCAACGTCGGCCTTGCCGAGGGCGGTGACCCACTCAGGACCGTCGCGGTGGACGATGGCGATGGAGATGCCGGGAGTGTGGGTATCGGAGAGGATCTTCGCGATCTGCTGTTGAAGTTCAGGAATGGACTGAGCAGGCTTGGGCATTTCAGGAGGTTTGGGGGCGGCGACGGCGAAGGTTGCGAGTAAGAGAAGAATGAGGGCGTAAACGGACCGCTTGCACATGGTCGCCTCGATCGTCTGGAAGGATCCCAGAGGTTCAGGTTCGGAACGGATCATGGTACTGCCGACCGAGCCGGGTGCCAAGTGCCAAGGAGTTTCCTGGCCGTTGCCGACGATATAATCTCCTTAGTCTCGAAGGACAAGACAAGAGTTAAAGACAGATTCTCGCGCATCGCAAGAAGTGGGACCGACCGTAGAGACAACGGTTTCAACAAGAAGATCCTGTCCGATCTGAAACGCTCTCTCTGAAAGTAAAACCCTGACTCATGCGGAATGCGTGATCGCAGTGGTCTGTGCGCGGAAGCCAGGCCCCGATGGTGTGTTGATGGCTGAGAAGTCGAGAGCGAGCTTTCTCTTCATCTCATCGCAGTTATGGCGAGGAAGACTTTGGCCGACAGAGGAGGAAGGATTCATGAGTTCGCGCCAAGAGGAGCGGCCGAGGTTGCGGGCGTCGAACAGAATCCGGGCAGCGTTGGTTGTCGCTTCGCTGTTCTCGCTTTTGAATTGCGAAGTGGTTTGGGCGGCGTCGAGAGAGGAAGCCACCCCGGTGCGGATCGCGGATGTTGCCTGCGCCAAATGTCACGCTGCGATCTTCAAGAGCTATCTGGAGACGCCGATGGCGAATGCAAGCGGGTCTGCGAGGGAGCGGCTCCGTCCGGGCAAGTTCGATCATGCAGCCTCGTCTATGGAGTACACGATAGCGGCGAAGCAGGATCAGCCGATGCTTTCTTATCGTTCCTTGAAAGAGCCGGATGTGGCCGGGAGTTTTCCGCTTGAATACTTCTTGGGCTCGGGGCATTTGGGGACGACCTATTTGTACTCTGAGGGCGAATTTCTCTTCGAGTCTCCGGCTGCCTGGTATGGACCGACAAAGAGTTACGACATGAAGCCCGGACTCTCGGAGATGCGCAATATGCCGCCTCCGATCCCAATGCAGAGCGGGTGCTTGCGGTGCCATATGAGTTCTGTGCAGCCGAGTGAGGCGGGTACACTCAACCGCTACCGCGGGTTGGCTTTTCTGCACACGGGCATCACCTGTGAATCATGCCATGGCGACTCGACGTCACATGTTCGAGCGCGCGGGAAGGCGAGGATCGTGAACCCGAAGAAGTTGAGCGCTGACCGGCGCGACTCGATCTGCATCAGTTGTCATCTCGAGGGAGATGTCCTGATAGAGCGCGCTGGGCATTCGGCGCTGGACTATCGTCCGGGAGAATCGATATCGACGGATGTGGCGTTCTTCGTCCGGACGAGCGCAGATATGACTGCACGCGGCGTCAGCGAGGTTGAACAGGTGAGCCAGAGTAGATGCAAGCGGGCCAGCGGCGATCGCATGTCGTGCATGAGCTGCCATGATCCGCACTACACCCCCGCAGCAACGGAGAAGGCAGCGTTTTTCAGGAGCAAGTGCCTGGCATGCCATAGTGAGCCGGAATTCGCACGAACACATCACCCAGAGAACAAGGACTGCACGAGTTGCCACATGACGCGAACGGGCGCAGAGAACATTCCGCACGTGGCGTGGACGGATCACCGGATTCTCAAAGTGCATGGTGGATCGGACAACAAGCCCGAGGCGGCAGGAAGTGAACGAGCGCTGACGCCAATTTTTTCACCCGGCGCGGATGCGCGAGACCTGGCGATGGCCAATTACAAGGCAGTGCTCGAAGGAGACAGGACTCGCGAGCCGGTTGCCTGGGAACAGCTGAATGCGCAAGGCGATCAGATTGCGAATGACGTTGCAGCGCTGGATGCGTTGGGAAACCTTCAGGCCGAGCGGGGAAAGATGCAAGATGCGGAGGAGACATTTCGCCGAGTGCTTGCGCAGGCTCCCGATGACTTGACAGCTTTGTCGAATCTCGGTGTTTTGCTGGCAAAAGAGGGGAAGCTTAGCGAATCAATTGCGGTGCTTCAGAAGGCATTCTCGAAGAACCAGGATCTGCCTGGCCTCTCAATGAACCTGGCGCGCGCAGAGTGCATGAATGGTGATGATGCGGGCGCCCGAACCACGCTGCAGACAACGCTGGCCTATGGCAGCAACCTAGAGAATGTGCGGCATCTGCTCAAGCAAATGGATGGCTGCAAGGCAGCGGGAACAAGATGAGCCGGTGAATCAGATGCTTTCCGCGACCGGTGATGAATGGGAGTTGCGGGTCGCGACGAGCTTGAGGCCGATCCAGCAGCTTATGGGCCAGGTAAGCAGCCAGGAGAGCCAGTACCAGTGAGGCCACCCTTTCGACCAGTTGGGGATGATGGCGGCGATTCCCATCACCTCGCCCAGAATGAAGAACCATAGCACGTGTCTTGATGGTCGGTTCGGCGCGAAGCGAGCGCATATCCAAGCGCAGAGAATGGAGATCACCACGAAGAAGGCCGTGCTGGCGAGGAGGGCGGAATTGGAGGGGATGCGGCCCTTTTCAAAGTCGCCAGGGAAGATGCGGCTGAGGATGGGGTCGGTGCAAAGAACAAGGACGATGGAGAGAGCGTAACTTCCCAGTACTATTCCGATGGACTTGAACATCGGTGACCTCCGTTTGTCACGGGCCGTTGAACGGGAGAGGGTGCCGCGTGAGGTGTTCTGAAAATGTATCGCGGAGGCGGGGAGTTGGGGAATGGAAAAGTGAGGGTACGCAGGTGCAGACCGGACTGTCTGGCTTCCGCCTGAAGGATGTTCTTGTTTGTGGTTAGGGGATCTTGTTTCCCAGGTCTCAAAAACCGGGAGACATGGGGCCCCCGCGTGTGTCTCAATTGGCGATGACGTAGATGTGGGCTTCTAGCGTGCCTTCCAGGGTGAAGACGTCTGTAAGGACACGACGATATTCGGGGCCTTCGAAGTCGTCGAGGCGGGACCAATGCAGAGGCAGTTCTGAGGACTCGAAGATGTTGACTTGTACTTCGGGTCCGTTGGAGTCCAGGGTTAATCCGGGGAAGCCCATCGAGGCACCCCAGCCGGCCTTGTGCAAGATGCCGCGGACGGTGCCCTTAAGCCACCGGCCTTTGAGGCTCGAGAGCTGGTCGTGATTGATTTCGCCGGGAGAGAGGCTGCCGTAGGTAGCGAGTCGTGTGTCCGAGTCAGGCACGGGTGATCAGCTCTTCTTGTCGCTAGGGAATGGCTCGGTTTTGAAGGAGCCGTCACGCTGCTTAATGAGGAGCTGAACCTTGCCTTCGGCTTCGTCCAGTTCTTTTTTGCAGGCGGCGGAGAGGACCGTGCCTTCTTCGAAGAGCTTGATGGAGTCTTCGAGGGATAGATCGCCTTTTTCGAGCGTTTCGACGATGGATTCGAGTTTCTTGAGGGATTCTTCGAAGGATGGCATGGGACGTTTTTATTGTATGGCGAGAAGACGGATCGCGTTCGGCCATCTGCGATCGGTCGGTGAAAGTTCTGGTCTCCCATGTCTCCAAAACGGGAGACATGGGACACTTGTCTTCCTGTCAGGCGCTGGGTTCGTCGGTGTTCAGGACGCCGGAGGGAGGACGCTGGCGATCACTTCGGCTGCGGCGGTGTAGCGGCCGAAAGGCGCGCTGACCTGGACGCCCTGGACCATGCCACGGACGGACTCGAGCATCTCCTGGGCGATCCGGATGCCTTCTTTGCGAGCAGCGTCGGGCGTGTCGGCCTGGGCCATGCGAAGCATAATCTCTTCGGGCATGGAGACGCGAAGGTCGTTCTTCATGAACTCGGCGTTGCGGAGACTGGTGAGAGGCCAGATTCCAGCGATGACGGGGATACGGTAGGACTCAATGCGATTGAGAAACTCTTCGAGGAGGCGAAGGTCGAAGACGGGCTGGGTGATGGCGTATTCGGCTCCGGCTTCCACCTTGAAGACGAAGCGCCGCAGTTCGTGCTCGATGTCGGGTACGCCCGGGTTGGCGGCTACGCCGATGGTGAAGTTGGTGGAGGCACCGATGGAGTTGGCGCCGATGTCGAGGCCGTGATTGAGACGGCGGACGATATTGACGAGGCCGATGGCGTCCACGTCGAAGACGGCTGTGGCGTCGGGGTAGTTGCCGAGTTTGGGCGGATCGCCGGTGAGGCAGAGGATGTTTTTGAGACCGATGGACGATGCGCCGAGAAGATCGGACTGGATGCTGAGCACATTTCGATCGCGACAGGTGTAGTGGAGGATGGTCTCGATGCCGGTGTGCTGCTGGATCTGGATGCAGAGGCTCTGCGCGCTCATGCGGGCGGATGCGCGGGGAGAATCGGGGACGTTGATGGCGTGGACGCCTAGTTGCGCGAGGAGACGCGCGCCCTCGATCTCCTTGGTGCAATTGATGCCTTTGGGGGGAACGATTTCAACGAGCGTGACGAACTGGTTCTCCTGGATAAGCGAGCCGATTCGCGAACGCTCTGCGAGAGGCGCTGGCGGGGTTTCGGTGGAGATTTCGGCGTGCTTGCCGCCGTCGGTGACGCGTGCTTGCGCGTCGATGGCGCGCATGGCGGAGCGCATCGCACGTGTGTGGTTGGGCGTGGTGCCACAGCAGCCGCCGACGATCTGCGCTCCGGCGGCGATGGCCTTGCGGGCGAAGCTGGCCATGTATTCGGGCGAGCAGAGATAGATGTTGCGGCCTTCAATGGCGCGAGGCATACCGGCATTGGGCATGGCCGCGAGGGGAAGGTCGGTGGCGGCGCGCATGCACTCAAGCGCAGTAAGGACGGTGGAGGGACCGGTGGAGCAATTGACGCCAATGGCTCCGGCGCCCCACTCGGTAAGGAGGGCAGCGGCCTGTTCGGGCGATGAGCCGTCGAGGCAGTTGCTCTCGTCGTCAACTGTAACCATGACGAGGACGGGGAGGTTAGGCGCGGTCTCTTCGGCGGCCAGGAGAGCTTCGCGGGCCTCGTTCAGGGCGGGCATGGTCTCGATGATGAGGAGGTCGACGCCTGCTTCGGCGAGAGCTTGGATCTGTTCAGCGAAAGCGGCGCGGGCCTCGTCGAGCCCGGTCTTGCCGAGGGGCTCAAGACGGACGCCAAGAGGGCCAATTGAGCCGGCAACGTAGGCGGTGCCGGCCTGCTTCTCCTTGAGGTGGTCGACGGCCTGGCGGGCGAGACGGACGCCAGCGGCATTAATTTCGACAACCTTAGAGGCCAGGCCATGGCGGGTCAGGCGGAAACGGTTGGCGCCGAAGGTGTTGGTTTCGATGATCTCGGCGCCCGCCTGAAGGTAGTCCTGATGGATGGAGAGAATCAGGTTCGGGTCAGAAAGGTTCAGTTCGTCGTAACAGCGATTGATGAAGACACCGCGGGCATATAAGACGGTACCCATGGCGCCATCGGCGAGCACCGGGCGATTGGAAAAGAGATCGGCGAACTGAGGCATCCTGTCTCAATGCTACAAGAACAGGGAACAAGGAACGAGGGAACAAGCTGACGACGGATGGGGAAGTGCACCTGCAATGAAATGAGTGGGTTGCTTTGTTATGATTGGAGAGTCAAAAAGCTAAGCAGACCCGGTCAAAGGGAGAGGCCAGAATAGGGCTCCGATGGGTCCGGAGTTGCGGCAACCGCCATTCATATTACGGTCCGAAAGGCGCGGTGAACTGCGCCGATATTCGAGGGAAGCGATTTTGAAGAAGAGAAGTCTTTGGCTCTGCGCCGCAGCGGCGGTACTGGTATCAGTGGTGCTGGCGGGATGTGGTTCGACAACGTATTTTGCGGGAAGAGTGCTGCCGCCCAGCGGATTGACGAACCGGGTACTGATCGCGTTGCAGAACCCGAGCGTTTCGTCAGCCGGAGCGCTGACCTTCGTCGACGCTTTCTACGACATCAGGTTCAGTTACAACCAGAAGGTGGCAGGGTTCTCAATCTCCGGGTACTCGGGAAATCTGCCGATCACGATCCAGAACATGCCTGAAGAGCAGCTGGGCGCCATATACGGGTCGGGGGATGGTTCTCTACACCTGGTGAACTATCAGAAGGAAAGCGATAACGGAGCACAGAAGGGCATCAGCGGACTTTCATCGAGCATCTTCATCACGCGCAACGCCAGGTTTGTCTTTGCTGCCAACCAGCAGGCGACGGTGTTGACCGTGGTCGATGGTGGGGCGGGCACGGCATACGCTCTTGGATTGCCTGGAGTTTACCGGGTGAGCGTGAACCCGGGCGGCACGGCTGCGATGGCCTTTGTGCAGAACTCGAACTACGCGTACTACGTGCGGCAGTTGACGGCGAGCGAGACGCTAGCGTACTCAGGCGGATCGAGCACATGGCCGAAGGCGGCTATGGATTGCGAACCGCAGAATGCGCCAGGCTGGTGCCTGTTCCAGATGCAGAGTCCAGATGCAGTGGACGCAACGGGTAATTCCTATGGCACTCCGCTGGTGTTTGATCGGCCGATCAAAGCGCTATTTTCGCCGGATGGAAGCACAGCTTATGTTCTGAATTGCGGGCAGGAATGTGGTGGAGGAGTTTCCTCGGTTTCGGTGATGCCGGTTTCGCCGGTGATCTTCCCCTCGGGCCAGCACTCTGGCAAACTGCCGACGAATGCGGTGCTGCACTCGGACTGCGGGACCACTCCAGGGGCGAGCTCGTGCACGCTGGCCGTGCCAGGCGGCTCGAGTAACGCGCTGCTGGCAAATTCGACAATGTACGTCATGGGGCAGAAGCTGATGCCCGATGGGCTGTTCACGGGTAATTTAACGATCCTTAGTCTGACTGGAACCGGAACGAGCACGATTTCCGGTGGTGCTCCGATCTCCATCAGCGATGGGGCACCGGGTGCGCCCAGCCGGATGATTATGGCGGACGACAACACGCTCTGGATTGGTACGACGAAGTGTACGAACGGGGAGCGTTATGCGACTGGTCAGCCGTATGGATGTCTGACCATGTTCAACACCAGCAACAACAGCGTGACGATGCTAGAGCCGTACCATGGCGATTTGACGGGCATTGCAGCCGTAACAGGACTGCACAAAGTGTATGTGGCGCAGGGCGGGCAGGTGTACATCTACCACACTACTGATGGCTCATCGATCAACAATCAGTACGTGACCGTGACTGGAACGGCGTCGGACGTCGCGTTCATGGACGGACACTTCGACGGCAACAACACCGTTTACTAAAGACAATGGCGGACAGAGAGGCTGATGGTCGCGCGGATGTGCTGGCGATCGCGGCACACCGCGATGATGTGGAGCAGACCTGCGGCGGGACGCTGTTGCGGATGGCTGCGCGTGGACTGCGGACGGCGATTCTCGATCTGACTCGGGGAGAGGCTGGAACACGAGGCACCGCGGAGGATCGGGAGCGCGAAGCAGCGCAAGCGGCAAAGCTGTTGGGAGTGAGCCGGCGCGAGGCGCTGGATCTGCCCGATGGCGCGATCGAAAACACCCTTGAGAATCGGAAGAAGATCGTGCGCGTTCTACGCGAGGTTCGGCCACGCGTGGTGATCCTGCCGTACTGGCAGGCCCGGCATCCGGATCATGCGATCGTGGCGACGCTCGGCTATGAATCATGCTTTCTGTCGGGTCTGGCGAAGGTTGACACAGGAGCGGCACCGCATAGGCCCTTCAAGATTGTCTACGCGAGTTTGTATGCCGATGTGCGGCCCAGCTTTGTTGTGGACATTACGCCGTTCATCGAGCAGCGACACAGAGCGCTGATGGCGTACAAGTCGCAATACGTGAATCAGGCTGCGGGCAGCACCCTGTTTGTGCCCGAGGATGAGATTCGCGACCGGACGTTTGCGGAGGCGCGGCACTACGGGCTGCTGGCTGGCGTGAAATATGGCGAGCCGTTCGTTCAAAAAGAGATTGGGCTCGTGGACGATCTGACGCTCGTGCCGGTGCAATCGATCTAGAAACAGGGGACGAAGAGCACGAAGGGACTGGGGACGAGAGATTAGTTCCCGGTTCTTCAGAGAATGATTTCATTGTGGTCTGTCGTCCCTACATGCATTACAAAATGTTATAGCAAAGCAAAACAGAATAACTTTGCGTTATGACATGTCTGCGCCGAAACTGAAGGTGGAGGGTGTATGGCGACGCAGACGTGGGATCCCCTTGCCTACGAGCGGAACGGTGCATTTGTGCACGAACTTGCCGGTGGAGTGCTGGAGTGGCTTGATCCGCGGCCGGGTGAGTATGTGCTTGACCTCGGTTGCGGAGATGGGCATTTGACGCGGCGAATCGCCGAGAGCGGTGCTCATGTGTTGGGCGTCGACGCGTCCACGGAAATGGTTGCGGCGGCCAGGGAGCGAGGCATCGAGGCCGAACATGCGAAGGCGGAGGAACTACCGTTTCGAGACGCGACTTTCGACGCGGTGTTTTCTAACGCTGTTCTTCATTGGGTGCGCGACCAGGACGCCATGATGCAGCAGGTGCATCGCGTATTGAAGCCGGGGGGACGCTTTGTGGCGGAGATGGGTGGGCATGGAAACGTCGCGGCGATTCACGTTGCGTTGACGGCGGTGCTCGATCGACATGGGTTCGGCGATCGGGAGCGAGGTGTCAACTACTATCCATCGGTGAATAGCTACTCCGACCGCCTGAAGCATCATGGATTCAGAGTGGAGCAGATGGCGCTGATTCCTCGTCCGACGAAGCTTGGTGAGAACGGTATGGAAGGCTGGCTACGGACGTTCAGGCGCGGAGTACTGGAGGGACTGCCAGATCCTATACGCGAGAAGGTCGTGCGGGAGACTGTAGATCTGCTTGCGCCGGCACTGCGCGACGAGGACGGGAATTGGATTGCGGACTATGTGCGGCTGCGCTTTGCAGCGAGAGCGTGAGTGATCGGTTCAGATGACTACCTGGATGGGGATCCACTAACGCCAAGCGCGAGAAGGGCCCCGGTGACACGGTTGGCAGCATGGCGGACAACGCTATCTTCGCTAGCGAAGTCGCCGGCAATGCACCGGACACCGAGTTTCTCTACTCGTTCGAGGTCGGCCATGATAGGCGAAGCATTCTCAGCGGCGTAGCGGGCGAGTGTTTCAGGCGAGAACTGCGCGGTATTGATAATGGCGTAGTCGAATATGGGTGCCCGGGTGTGCTCGTAGATGCGTTCGATGTGTTCGGACGCAGTGAGGCCAAGGCTTTCGTTGGCTTGGGTCATGAGGTTGCAGACGAAGACGCGCACGCCGGAAGCCTCGGCAAGGGCGGAGGGAATACCCTGCACAAGAAGATTCGTGATGAGCGAGGTATACAGGGAGCCTGGACCGACGGTGATGAGGTCGGCACGATGGATGGCCTCCAGAGTTTCGGGCATCGCCGCGGCGTTGGGCGGATCGAGCAGCAGCTCAGCGATACGCTGTTTGCTGGCAGTGATGTTGGTCTCGCCGCGCACAACGGAGCCATCTTCCATGTGTGCAACGACGGTGGCATAGGAGGTTGTAGCGGGATAGATGCGACCGCGGGTGGCCAGGATTTTGGAGGCGAGCTGGACGGCGTGCGCGAAGTCGCCCGTGATCTCGCTGAGAGCGGTGATGAAGAGATTCCCGAAACTGTGGCCGCCAAGGCCCGCGCCTGTCTTAAATCGGTAGGCGAAAAGTTTGGACAACAGGTCTTCCTCGGCGCTGAGGGCGACCATGCAGTTCCGGATATCGCCGGGGGGCAGCATGTTGAAGTCCTGGCGAAGCCGACCGGAGGATCCACCATCATCGGTTACGGTGACAACCGCCGCGAGATCGGAGATGTGGCAAGGGTCGGAAGCAGGCCAGTCAGGAAAAGCGACATGCTTGCGGAGGCCGCGAAGCAGAGTGGAGAGGCCGGTGCCGCCGCCAATAGCGACCACGCGGAGAGGCGCGGAAGGCGCGCCGGGCGCCTGCTCGCTGGAGTCAGACGCACCGGTCATGGAAAAACTGGAATGGATTTGCGAGCCTGATCGCGAACTGGAAGTCACAGAGTTCCTAAGGGCGAAATACAAGCCCTACGGTAGTTCAGGATACAGCAACTCCGTGAAGCGAGGATCGTCGACCATGCTCTGGAAGTCGTTGTCAGAGCGTGCCTGGAGTCGGTTCTTGGGATTGAGTTCGATAGCCTGGGAGAGGCTATCGAGACAATCCTGCGACTTGCCTGTGATTGCGTGAAGAAGCGCCAGGCCGTAATAGGCGAAGTCGGCGCTGGGATCGTCAGCCAGAATGCCCTTGAGCTGGTTGGCGGCTTCTTCAAAATCACCCGCGTTGATTTGCGAAACGGCGTAGTCGTAGCGTTCTTCAGGAGTGCCGAAGGCGAGCCCTTTGCTGTCGAGCTGTTTTCTGCAGGTCTGGATGTACATTCTGCAGCGCTCGCAAATTTCAGGAGGAGCCGAGGGCAGCACCTTTTCAAATGCAGCAATGGCTTTGTCGAACTTGCCTTGTTGCACGAACTGAACGGCGGCCTGGTATTGCTGTGCAATGGCAGCCGACGCCGTGCTCGATTGGCTGCTGGGCCTGGCAGCCGGCGGGGGAGCTTTTTTGCGGCCAGTGGCCGCGGATTTTGCCTCTTGCGTCATGGTTTAGCAGATATCCGTTTTCAGTAACAGATTGAATTGTAAAGGCTCAGTACGAGCGATCGCGGTTCAAGTTCTTGCACTCAGGCCATCTTTATACCGATAAGACCCCGATACGTCAATGGGCTGAGCGGATAAGGACCCGATCAGGAAGAAGACCTGGCCGGAACATTGCGGTAGATTGCGGGATTGAGCGTGGGGTCGTTATACATCTTTAGCTGTCGGTACAGCTTAAATCGGCGACTGCGAGCCAGGGTTTCTCGCCAGAGGACATCGAGACAACATGCGAGATCGTCGCGCTGTTCTTCAAGAATGGCGAGTCGGCTACGATTGCGCTCGGTGTGTTCAGGAGAAGCGTCGGCACGATTGGCTTCTTCATGAGTGTGGTAGATCTTCAACGCCAGAATCGAGAGACGGTCGATGATAAGGCCGGGAGATTCAGAGTGGAGGGGAGCATTCTGGTTTGGGAGTTTTTGAGGAGCCAGCCAGTTGAGCAGGGTGCGGTCTAGTTCTTCGGCCAGGTCGTTGCGGAGCTGGTTGGTGTGGTCGACGCGGCGTTTCACGTTTGCCAACTCGGCGTCGGTAGCGCCTGGAATGCGGGCTTCGTCCTCGATGTGCCAGAGGTCGAAGTTGGCGCGGTGCTGGCGGGCGACGAGTGCGAGCCAGGGATCGGATTGGTTTTCGGACGGGTCGTGCAGGAGATGCCAGCTTTGCGTCAGCTGGTTATGAAGGCTCACGATTGCGGCGGCTGAGAGCATTCTGGCGTTCAAATGAGATTATCACCGGTCCAGGCGTGACAAAGCGAGTGCCTCCGGAATGGTGGGTGGGGAGGCCATGGTTGGTTCAGGGCGCGATCATGAGATTACCTTTCTCCCCACTCGTCACTTGCGATGATCTCTTCCGTGCGGCTGGAGTGGGAACAGGAGACCGGCGTCTATGGTAGAACTATCGTCACCCAGTCTCCAATTGCACGGCGGTGGAAGGACAACGGAGAGGAAAATGGCGCACGTGATCGATCGGTTTCTTTGTATCGCCAGCTATGAAAAAGGGCAGGAATTCATGCGGCAGTGCGCGGAGATGGGGGTGAGACCGTCGCTGCTTACGGTGCAGAAGCTGCGCGATGCGGCCTGGCCGCGCGAGGTGCTGGAAGACATCCACCTGATGCCCGACGAGTATTCCGTCTCGGATCTGATGAAGACAGTGTGCTGGATGTCCAGGGGGCGGCAGTTCGACCGGGTGATTGCGCTGGATGAGTTTGACCTGGATGCTGCGGCGCGGGTTCGGGAACATACTCGGATTCCAGGGATGGGCGTCACGTCGACGGCCTACTATCGGGACAAACTGGCGATGCGGACCGGCGCAAGCGAATCGGGGTTTCTGGTGCCGCCATTTTGCCGCGTACTGAACTATGACGAGCTGCGCGGCTATATGAAGCAGGTTCACGGTCCGTGGCTGTTGAAGCCCCGAGCAGAGGCATCTGCGCTCGGGATCCGAAAAATCTACGAGCCTGAGCAGCTATGGCGCACGCTGGATGAGCTTGGCGACACGCAAACGAACTATCTGCTGGAGCAGTTTGTGCCGGGCGACATCTTCCACGTGGACTCGATCATCAGCGAGCACAAGGTTGTGTTTTCTGCGGTGCATCAGTATGGAAAGCCGCCGATGCAGGTAATGCATGAGGGCGGAGTATTCACGACGCGGACCGTAAACAGACAGAGCCGCGAGTGGACCGAACTGACTGCATTGAACGCGCGGCTGGCGCCCGACCTGGGAATGGCGCGAGGCGTGACGCACGCGGAGTACATTCGTGCACACGAGGACGGGAGGTTCTACTTTCTGGAGATCGCTGCCCGAGTGGGGGGCGCCTTCATCTCTGACCTGGTGGAAACGGCGACAGGGATCAACCTGTGGCGGGAGTGGGCGCGGCTGGAGGTATTGCATCTTCGGGGAGAATCGTATGTTCTGCCGAGTTTCACCGAGAAATACGCCGGAAGCGTGCTGTGCCTGGCGACGACGGAAGAGCCGGATACGAGTGCGTTTAACGCCCCGGAGATTGTCAAACGGATGAAGAAGCACCACCACGCGGGGCTGATTGTGTGTTCGGAGAGTGCGGGAAGGGTGAGGGAACTGGTGGATCAATACAGTTCGGAGTTTGCACAGCGCTTTCTTGCCGCGCTGCCTCCGCCGGAAAAGCCTACTGCCTGAGCTACCGTGGCTTTGAGAACAGGCACAGATCCAGTGTGAAGGAACCCGGTTTCTGTGGCTTTGAATGGGCGTTCGGGGCGCGTTATGCGGGTCGATTCGAACGGCTGATATGATGAAAGCAGGTCTTGAAAAAGGCCTTCCCACCCAAAGTGGGCGGCTAGCTCAGTTGGTTAGAGCGCCTGCCTTACAAGCAGGAAGTCGGGGGTTCGAGTCCCTCGCTGCCCACCACGCATCGCGCTGTCAGCAAACAGTTTCAGTGGCTGGACTCGTTTTGGCGCGATCGCTTTGGCCGAAATAGCGGCTTCTATTCACTCCAACAAAGGACTGTGCATCCAAGGTCTGCATGGAGATTAGATATGCGGGCCTCATTATCGAAGAAGTTCAAAGATACAGTAAAAAACGTAATAGCAAATGTTGAGAAGAGGTCGGGAGTTTCGCCGGAAGACCCCGACTTCGTCGCACTCAAGAGCCTGTTGAAGAGGCGGGTGCGCGAAGTGGAGTCATCGAAAGATGGAAAGCGGCCACTTGTTCGGGATTGGACCACAGGGCGCATGCACCGGAGGCGGACTGCCTGAGCGGCAGGGTTAGCCACGGTCGGATAGCATAACGGGTGTGTTCCGCTGATGGGGTTCTCAGATCCTGGTAGCGCTGACGATGTAGTAGGCAACGGGGCCGAGGGGAAAACTGACGAACGGAATTAGAAGTGGAGCAAGCACATTGTTCCAGCGCGCGCGCGTCATCGTGCGGGGACCGAAAAGAACATCAGTTAGAAGAAACCTGAGAGTGACGAACGGGACGTGCAAAACCGAGGGTGTCAGGGGCGCCTGAATCCGTTCGAGAACGATGTCGCGAAATCCAGCGCGGTGGAGTTCACGCGTGAACGCACCGATTTCGGCGAAAGTATCAATCACCCAGCAGTCGCATAGTTTTCGGTATATCGCTCTCTGCGGCCCTCGCAATTTGCCCTCATTGATAAAACCATCCGCAACGACCAGGCGGCCGCCCGGGCGAAGGAGGCGGTGTGCCTCACGGACGAAGCGGGATTTACTGGTGCCAATGCCGTAGCAGCTGCTTTCGATCGCATAAACAGCGTCATAGCTTTCGGACGGGAATCCGGTATTTTCATAATCGGCGAGGGAGAGGTGGATGCGCGAGGTTTGGCGGCTGGCTTGATTGATGCGGCGGCCCTGTTCAAGTTGCCACGGCACAAGGGTGATGCCGTGGAGATCAGCGGTGGGAAGGGCGCGGACAAAGCTGCGGAGCGTGGCCGCGAGGCCGCAACCCATATCGAGTACGCGCGGCGCGGGTGAGTTGGCGAGATTCAGGCGGCGCAGGACCTCGCAATTCATCTGCTCCAGCATGTTTTCGCGATTGAACGGGTTCATGCCGGCCCGGTAGTAGCCGAAGTGCATGTTGAAGCCTGGGCTCCATGCGGCGTAGTCGGGGCCGGCCTCTTCGTAATACCGCTGAAATCGTTCTTCGGATTGCGCCGGTGCGAACGAGGCGACCGTCATTGTTTCGGCCATCAGTCGAGCCTCCGTCGATGTGATTTGGGTAGCATCCTGGTGATGCCGCTGCCGATGCTGATAATGGAGTGGAGCGTGGAAGGCGGAAGCTTCTTAACCTGCATGTACCACCCGTGCAGTTCCTGAAGAAACGTGTGCATTGCATTGATGCGGGCAGCGACGATGGGCTGAGCGGGGCGTTCAGCGCGAGCCTCGCCAACGAGGCGCTGGAGCATGGTCATGGTAGGAAGGATTTCGCGCTCGACGCGCTGCTCGACCACCGTGAGGAATAGCGTCCAGACATCAGAAGAGGTGCGGAAGTAGTCGCGGCGGTCGCCCATACGGCTTTCCGTCTGGACGAGGTTCCAGTTCTGCAGTTCTTTCAGGCTGGTGCTCACGTTGGAGCGAGCGACGGAGAGGCCTTCGGCGATTTCTTCGGCGGTGAGCGGCTCTGGCGACAGGTAGAGCAGGGCATGAACCTGGGCGACGGTCCGGTTGACTCCCCAACGCGTGCCCATCTCGCCCCAGTGAAGGATGAATTCCCGCATCGAGTTACTGAGCGTCATGGTTCTATTGTATCAGATATTTCTGTATAAACAGAAATATCTGAACTTACATAAAGCCATTTTGTCAAAAAGGGCAGAACTATTCGGATCGCAGAGCTTCGACAGGATTGACAGATGCGGCCCTCGCTGAAGGGATGGAGACGGCAACGAGCGTGACGAGAACGAGTGCGGCGATTGACATAGCTAGAGAAAGAGCGTCGGTGGGCGTTGTCTCAAAGAGAAGGCTGCTCAGCAGGCGAGCACTCAGGAGAGCGATCAAAAGGCCGGCTGCGATACCCGTGACGCTGAATGCCGCGGCTTGACGGAGAATGAGCCCGAGAATCTGGGTGCGATCAGCTCCGATAGCCATGCGGACGCCTATTTCGCGCGTGCGCTGGGCGACCGAATACGAGAGTACGCCGAAGATTCCGATGGCTGCGAGGACCAAGGTGAGAAGAGCGAAGGAGCCAAGGAGAGTGGCTGTCATGCGTTGACGCGCGACAGAGTCGGACAGCACCTCACTGATGGCTTCGACATGATAGACGGGTTGCGCGGGATCGGCCGCGAGCACGGCACTTCTGATCACGGTCGCCAGGGAATCTGGTTCAAGTGTGGAACGCACCAGTAGAACGGCATGAAGTCCGAAGCCGGGAAGATAGATCTCGGGCTCTGGATTGAAATCGATGCCGAGGTCGCGTGCGTTTGCGACGACTCCGACGACGGGAATCTTGCTAGGGTTAGGGCTGAGGACGCCGATGAGGATGTTGGCGCCGAGCGGATCCCTGGATGAGAGATAGCGCTGAGCAAAGGCCTGGTTGACGATGAAGAAGCCTGTGGTGCTGTCGATATCGCCTTGCGTGAACGTACGCCCCTTGAGCAGCGCGATGCCCATGGTGCGGAAGAAGTCGGGGTTTACGAAGCGAATCTGAGCGTATGGATAAGTGCCGGGTGCGAGCGGAGGGGCGCCCTCGATGAGGAAGCGGGTCATGACTTGCGATGGTCGAAGAGGTACCTGGGTTGTTGTGCAGGCGGACATGACGCCAGGGGATTGTGCAATGCGCTCGAGAACCTGTTGATAGAAATGATTGGTCAGAGGACTGGTGTCGGCATAGCGGGGAGTGGGGAGCGTGACTTCTGCGCTGAGCAGGTGGTCGGTTCGGAATCCCGGGTCGATGGCCATGAGCTTCTGAAAGCTGCGAACCATCAGAGCACTGAGAAAGACGACAATGACTGCCATCGCGATTTCGGCGATGACCAGAGATGCGTGTCCGGGATGGTGGGCACTGCTGCCACGATCGCCCGTGCGGAGAGCGTCGACGAGGGGCTGAGAGGTACGGTTCGCGGGCAGGAGGCCGAACAGGAGCGCGGTTGCCGTGCAGATGGCAAGCGTGAAAAGGAGCACCGGGATGTTGAGATTGATGGATTGCAGGAGAGCGGCGTCTATACCTTCGGTATGCGCGAGCGCTACGCGAAGCAGCGGCAAGGCAGCGCCCGCCAGAGAGACTCCGAGTATGCCACCGACGATAGTGAGCACGAGGGTCTGGACCAGGAATTGGCGGAGGAGCCGGGAGCGATCGGCGCCAAGGGCCTGGCGAACTGCGGTTTCGCGGCGAGTCTCCGTTGCACGTACCAGGAGGAGGTTGGCGACGTTCACACAGGCGACAAGCAGGACGAGAACAACCGCACCCATGAGGCAGAGCATGGCGGGACGAAGAGAACCGACGAGACTGACATGAAGAGGAGTGAGTTCTACGGTTTCATTGCGGTTTGTGGCCGGCCAGGCTGCCGCGATGCGCTGTGCAATGGTTTGCATGTCAGCACGGGCAGCGGGGAGTGTGACTCCGGATCGGAGGCGTCCGAGGACACGAACGGAGTGCCAGACCCGCGACTGCTGTGTGGGCTGATCGAGCAGCGAGAGGGGCAGCCAGACTTCGCTGTCCGCCGGGAAGGCGGCATTCTGAGGGAGTACGCCGATGAGGGTGTAGGCAGTGCCATTGAGAGAGATGGAGCGACCAATTGCGCTGGAGTCTCGGCCAAAGTAAGCGGCCCATGCGGATGCGCTAATCACCGCGACATGGTCTTTGCCCGGATTGCCGTCTTGCTGATCGAAGAGACGGCCGGCGAGAGGAGAGACACCGAGGAGCGAGAAGAAATTGCCAGAGGCGAGGACGCGGCGGAGTTGCTCAGGGTGGCCATTCACCAGCAGCGAGACAGTGGTGGGATTTATGACGGAGTAGGCAGCGATCTGGTCAAAACTCTTTTGTTGCGCACGCCAGTCAAAATAGTCGGGGTAGGTAGCTTCGAGTCCGCCTTTGACTCCTGAATTGATTTCGGCGAGCGTAACAATGCTGCCTTCATCGCGAAAGGGGAGAGATTTCAGCAAGAGGCCGTAGACGCAACTGAAGATTGCAGTGGTGGCACCGATGCCGAGACCGAACGTTAGAATCACGGTGGCAGCGAATGCGGGTGCCCGGCGGAGTTGGCGGATGGCATAACGAAGGTCGCGGAAGAGGGTGTGCATTGTCTCTCCTATATAAGAGACGACTCAGATATGGGGATGGAAAAGAATTCATAGGATTGTGACCGGAAGCTGACTAAATGTGAGGAACCGCTGGAAGCGCGGCTTTGCACCTGACAGACCACGAGAGTAAAAGACTGGTGCGGACCTCTTTCTGAATAGTGGAACCAAGTTTGCGAAGTTTAAGAGATTCGCTTGAGGATGTCCTGAAGGTGCAGTGCGGCGCAATCAATGTAAGGGAAGTCAATGTTTTGTTCGTTGAAGATGAGGCTGAGGTCGGTCCCGGCGATGAGGACGGCGTCAAGCTTCTCGCGGGTGCAGAGGGTGTGCGCGAGGGAAGTGAGCTGATTGTAGTGGTCGCTGGAGGCTGCCCCGGTCTGGGCGAGCTCGGTATAGATATCGTGGATCAGAGCCATTTCTTCTGGTTCAGGAGAGATCACTTCGACATCGGAAAGAAAACCGAATAAAGCTGATTGGATGACGAAGCGAGTCCCAAAGACGGCAACCCGGGATATCTTGCGAGCCGCGAGTTCTTCGTTCAGCGAGTCGAAGAGATTGATCAGCGGGATTGGAGACCGTTCGAAAAGTTCCCGTATGCAAAAGTGAGGGGTGACGGCCGGAATCGCGACGATTTCTGCGCCGGCAGAATGCAAGGTCTGGATGAAACCAAGAAGATAATCTGCCAATCCTTCGCGATCGTCAGCCTGCAAATACTCATAGACACGCGATGTCTCGGCGTGCGTGATAACGATGTCGAGCGTGAGCCCATTGTCCTGGTTGGCTTTGGCCAGCGATTGGTAATAGTGAACCGTAGCACCTACGCCAAGTCCACCGACCAAGCCCAAACGGCGCGCTTTGCTCATTTCTTCTGAGCTTACTTATTCAGCAATCGATCCAGCAAGTCAGTTAGCCAGCGATGATCACCTTCGGCACGCGGGCTTCGGGAGGCGGAAGCTGCGGGAATTCGGCGTGGGGTTCTGTCTGATACCAGTACCCGACGGAGTAGAAGTTGTCCGCGCGGTCGTTGGCATGGCCGTGCTCGATGGTGACCTTGATGGACTTCTCGAAGGTGATGAAGCTCTCGGTGTGCCAGCGATACAGGCAGTAGCGGCCGCCAGTGCGCTCAGGGTCGATGATGAATGGCGCTCCCTGACGTAGGTTGGCGAAGGCGTTTCCATAGAAGTCCCATGCGCCGTTGTAATAGTCTTCAGTGCCGGTGCCATTGATGGCGGGCTGCGGTTCACCGTCGATGAAGATCATGTCGTCACCCTCGCCGAACCATCCGTCGGCATTCTGAAGAACACCCTGGGTGACGCCAACGAAGTGTCCGCGGCCGGTGGCTTCGAAGAAGACGTAGTTGTCAGCTCCGCTGAGGTTTTTGCCGCCGGTGTCTGAGGATTTTTTGCAGGGTGCGGACTGGCGGTACTGGGCGTGGAAGCGGCCTAGATTGGGTGGCAGAGCGGCGACCGTAGTGTAGTCGATGGCGAAGTACAGGTTGTTGGTGCGGACTTTACCTTCGTTGGTCAGCGTGATCTTGGCGGCAGAATCGAAGGGCATCTGGAAGTAGCAATTCAGAGCTTTCTGAGGAGCGACAGCGAGCAGGGCTGACTGATAGTTGAAGTATTCGCCAAGCATGAGGCCGAAGAAATCACCTATGGGCGCTTCGATGGAAGGAGAGGATTCGCCGTCCCACCAAGCCCGCAGGACGAGGTTTTTGAGGTGCATTTGGTCATTGGAGTTGATGGTGAACCAGATGTGAGTGATCACCCCGGGACCCTTCACGTCGAGGAGAGTGAGGGAGGCACCGGGGTCGACGGGACGGAAATCAGCGTTGCCGCCAGTGGTGTCCCAACTCGAGGAGCGGTGGCACTTGTAGTCACGAAGACGGGCCATGGCGAAGAGCGCGTCTGGCGCAGCAGGCGGTGCAGCGGGTGCGGGCGCCTCCTTCTTCGATTGAGCAGATGCGGTGGCATCCAGGCCTAAAAGCGCGCCGGCGGCAGCCAGGGTGCCAATCATTTTGCGTCGCGTGGGAGCGGTGGAATTTTCTTTGGCTGAGGGCTCCAGTTCAGAGGGATCGATGGTAGGCATTGCGGCTCCTTTTTGAGTGATTCAGAGGGCTGTTCGCAAAGACTCTCCAATATAGCAGGGGAGATTGGGACAGATGAGAGGGAACTTCGGGAGAAGCTGCCGATCCCTTACTTCTCGCGGTCCCCGGGACGAAGGTCGCCCTCGAGAGGACGACCCGCAAAGGGACCGCTGGGGTCTCGAGTCAGCGCTTGCGCGAAGCAACGTAGGTCTCGATAGCTTGCTGCCACTGATGCGCGGCGGCTTTGTCGTTTGCGGTCAACGCGGTCACGTGTTCGCTGCCCTCGGGAGTGAGCGCGGTGCGGGTGTAGACGACGTGGACCTTCGTCGTGGTTGGGGTTGCGGTGGCGAAGCGGACGTCGATGGTGGTGACCAGGATACCGGGCATGAAGTAGGCGTATATGAAGTGGCGAGCCTCGAGATCGAAGAGGGTATTGACCCAGGTTGCGCGGACTGAGCCGTGCTGGATGGTGAAGACGGCGCCCTGTTCGTCGTGAGGGGTTGGCGGATATAGGAATTGCGGGTTCCAGTGCTCGCCGGCCCAGACGCGCTCTCCTTCCGGGCCGAAAAGAGGCGCGGCTTCGGCGTAGGGCAGGGGCACAGTGAGATCGAAGGCAGTTTGCGTGCGAAGCAACTGTGACGCGGCAGGCTGGCCGAATGCGGAGATCCCAAGAGCTGCTGCAGCACTGAAGACGAGTGCGGGCTTCATCGTTTGCGCTCCTTGAGGTGATGGCTGTCAGAGGCTTTCAGCGTCATTCCATACAGGGACTTGAACTGTTCGATTTCTTTGAGGGTCTGCGGAGAGAAGGGAGCTTTGCCTTCGAATGCATGGAGAACAATGCCTTCGAGGAGGTCACCAAGGGTCATGTCTTTCTGTTCGGCAATGGCTTTGAGGACTTTTAGCATGCGTTTTTCGAGGCGAACGCCGGTTTGCACGCGCTCGACTTCGACGAGAGGGTGGTCTTGCTTTTCCGCTGTCATATGTACCAATGTACCAAAGTACATTGGTGTTGACAAGTCGAGGGATTCGGGGGGGCGAAGCTGAGTTTCACTCGGAAACGGCCTGACGTTTGAATGGCTCAGTTCTTGGCTTACATCCCGCGAAGTTAGAACTCATCGTGCGCGCTCCCGGGTCGTCACTCGCCAAGAAGGGCATCGCCTGTTATGGTCGATTTGGCAGAAGAAATGAACCCACCATAGGAATCGATCGAGCGCATGTGGAGACGCTGGAGAATCCGGATACTGTTGTTTTTGGCCGTCCTCGGCCCCGGATTCATTACCGCCAACGTCGATAATGATTCGGGCGGGATCCTCACCTATTCCCAGGCAGGCGCGCAGTACGGCTATTCGCTGCTCTGGACGATGCTTCCCATTACAGTTGCACTGATCGTCGTGCAGGAGATGTGCGCCCGAATGGGCGTGGTAACCGGCAAGGGCTTAAGCGACCTGATTCGCGAAGAGTTCGGTTTGCGGCTGACTTTCGTGCTGATGATCCTGCTGGTGGCGGTCAATTACACGAATGTGGTGACGGAGTTCATCGGCATTGCGGGTTCGCTGCACCTTTTCCACGTGACCAAGTTCATCAGCGTGCCGGTGTGTGCCATGCTGGTTTGGATCCTGGTGGTGAAGGGGAGTTACAAAAGCACGGAGAAGATATTTCTCGTCGCATCTCTCGTGTATATCGCTTATATCTTTGCGGGAGTGCTGTCGCAGCCGAGTTGGCATGACGCGCTGCTGGCAACTGTGAAGCTGCCTGAAAAGACGGTTTGGAGCCAGAAGGAATACATCTACATGGTCGTCGGCATCATCGGGACGACAATCGCACCGTGGATGCAGTTCTACCTGCAGTCATCCGTGGTGGAGAAAGGAATTCGAGTCAAGGATTATGCCGCGTCAAGGCTGGACGTGATCGTAGGCAGCTTTTTCACGGACATAGTGGCGTGGTTCATCGTGGTGGCGTGTGCGGCAACGTTGTTTGTGCACGGGATGGGTGCAATCAACGTGGCGGCCGATGCGGCGGAAGCGATGCGGCCACTGGCTGGAGATTATGCGTTCATCCTGTTTGCTTTCGGACTGTTTAATGCGTCAGTATTTTCGGCTTCGATCCTGCCGCTGACGACGGCATACACAGTGTGCGAGGGATTGGGATTCGAATCGGGAGTGGACAAGAGCTTCCGCGAGGCGCCGTTTTTCTATTGGCTCTACACGTTGCTGATTGCGGGAGGCGGCATTACGGTGCTGATCCTGCCGGATGCGCAATTAATCAACTTTGCAATTCTGTCGCAGGTTCTGAACGGCGTTCTTTTGCCGGTGATCATCATCCTGATGCTGCTGCTGATCAACCGCGAGGACCTGATGGGCAAGCACCGGAATTCCAAGGTATGGAATCTGGTGGCCTGGAGCACGAGTCTGATCGTGATTGCGATGACGGGCGTGATGCTTTGGGGGATGATTCCTGGACATTGAGAAGCAGCCCGTTGTCAGCTATCTGCTTTCAGCCAGCTCTCGCGGCTTCAATTCTCATTCTTCAACGGGCTGTAATCTGAAGCTGAGAGCTTTCCGGGGCGCCGAAAAACAGAGGGAATGGCATGAGTACGGTTCTGGTGACCGGTGGATCGGGATTCATCGCGAGCCACACAATTCTGCAACTGCTGACGGCGGGGCACACGGTGCGCACGACGGTCCGAAACCTCCGCCGCGAGGCGGATGTGCGGGCGATGCTGAAGAATGGCGATAGCGAGCCGGGTGATCGGTTGTCGTTTGTCGCGGCGGATCTGACGAGCGACGCAGGCTGGCCTGCGGCGGTTTCGGGTTGTGAGTTCGTGCTTCATGTAGCTTCGCCGTTTCCGTCGCAGGTGCCGAAGGATGAGAATGAGCTGATTATTCCGGCGCGAGAGGGAGCGCTGCGGGTCTTGCGTGCGTCGCGCGACGCAGGTGTGAAGCGAGTGGTGATGACATCCTCTTTTGCGGCGATCGGATATGGGCATACACCCCACGAACGAGGAGCTGCTCGCGGGGACGCCGATCCCGAACGACCGGCTCCGTTTACCGAGACGGATTGGACGGATCCGAATGGCGCAGATGTGATGCCGTATACGAAATCGAAGACGCTGGCGGAGCGGGCGGCGTGGGACTTTGTTGCACATGAAGGGGCGGGGCTGGAGTTGGCGGTGGTAAATCCGGTGGGTGTATTTGGACCGGTTCTGGGTCCCGATTATGCGACGTCGATCATGCTGGTGGAGAAGATGCTGAAGGGGGCGCTCCCCGGCGTGCCGCGGATGTGCATCGGCGTCGTGGATGTTCGGGATGTTGCTGACCTGCATCTGAGGGCGATGATGAATCCGGCGGCGAAGGGAGAGCGGTTCCTTGCCGTGTCGGGCGACTTCATGTGGCTGATAGAAATCGCGCGGACGCTGAAGGAACGGCTGGGTAACAAGGCGCAGCGGGTGCCAACCCGGCAGTTGCCGGACTGGCTGGTGCGGCTCGCGCGGTACAAGGATCCGGCGGTGAAGCAGATCATCCCTGAGCTGGGGAAATGGAAGAACGCGACCAGCGGGAAGGCGCAGCGTGTGCTGGGGTGGTCGCCACGCTCACGAGAAGAGAGCGTGGTGGCTACCGGAGATAGCCTGGTGAGACTGGGGCTGGTGAAGGGCCAGGGACGGAGGAACATAGGAACCAGGGACAAACGGGATGAGATTTAAAGCAGTTTGCCGGCGGCGAGGTCCTTGATAAGACCGCGGTCGGCAGCGAGGAACTCGTAGAAAGGAAGTTCTTCGAGTTTGACCCATTTGAGCTGGTGGAAGATCTTGTTCTCGAGTTCGCCTTCGAATGAGGTGACCGCATAGAACTGAAGATCGACGGCCCCGCCGTGCCGGTAATTGTGGCGAATGTGGGTGACGTGGGGTCCGATTGTGGCGCGGATACCGAGTTCTTCGTGGAGTTCGCGGGAGAGGGCCTGCTCGGGGCTCTCGCCGTGCTCGATTTTTCCTCCGGGGAATTCCCACTGGAGAGCCATGGGCTGGTCGGGGCGTCGCTGGCAGATCAACACGAGGCCCTCGCGTACCAGCAATCCTGCCACGACAAAGCGAAGCGCGGGTCCCGCAGGGCGCGAGTTGGAGATGGGCTGCGGGTCTTCCACGTCTCTAGTGTAAATGGTCAGTAACCTACGGGATGTGACCGCGACGACAGGTTCCACAACCTGAAATTGTCCGGGTGGACGTATTCCATTCTGTGCGATCGCATGATCACTCGCCGGCGACGGGCGCCGGCGCCTCTACGATTTCACGCGGACGGAAGTAGCTCCAACCACGTTTTGCGCATTCTTCGAGCAGGCCGAGCGAGGGATTAACAGGGAATGGATGTTCTGCGATCTCAAGCATGGCAAGGTCATGAAGCGAGTTGCCAAACACGGCATCGGGATGGGGCAGGCCGACACGGCGGAGTGCGGCGGCTTTCGCTGGGCCGGTGGGAACATCGACGAGTTCGCTCGAGATTATTTCGTTTACGACTTTGACCTCGGCGGCCAGAACACGTTCTTCGGGGATACCGAATTCGCGGACGCCTTCGGAGATAACCCACTTGTTGGTGGAACTTACTGCCCAGAGTTCTACATTGGCGTTGCGAAGGGCAGTGACAAACGAAGCGACTTCGGCGAAGATTCGCGGACGGACAAACTCGTCGAAGTAGCGGGCGGCGGCGGAGCGGAGTTCCTGCTCGTGCAGGCCGGCGTACATCTGTACCATCTCGCCGCAGATTTCGAGTTCGCTGACAGTACCGGCAACGTAAGCGCGGTAGCGGGTGTCCATCCAATCGGAAGTGGACCGGGAGACGAGGCCCTGGTCGATGGTCCAGACCATGAAGCCATTCCCGGAGTCCCCACCCCAGAGGGTACCGTCGCAGTCGAAGATCGCGACACGAGGGGAGGATTTGGTGAGCAGATTTTGGAGTTGTTCGGCGGTCCAGCGGGTAACTTCGAGCTGCGTGGAAGACAAGCTAATTCGATCCTTTGCTGATAGTGTCCAAGTCTATTGTCGTCGATCACAGGCTTCCAGTGCACGGGAGGTTAGAATGAACGGTTATCTTTGGAGTTATTGAACGATATGAATCCGTTGTTGAAGTACATTGTTTTTCTGTTGTTTGTGGGTTTGCCGGTCGGAGTACAGGCCCAGTTCTCGAGCCCTGCGGGCGGATCGCTGGCAGCAGGCACGGTTCCGGAAGCGCAACTGATGCAGCCGGCTGAGTTGGTCAAACTGCTGAATGCTGGCGGATCGGAACGGCCAGTTGTTTTTCAGGTCGGGTCTTATGTCATGTTTCAGCAGGCGCATATTCCGAATTCGGGTTTTGCGGGTCCGGGCTCGCAGCCCAATGGATTGATGCTGCTCACGAAACTGACTGGGCCGCTCAAAAAGAATCAGCCGATCGTGATCTATTGCGGATGCTGCCCCTGGGGACGGTGCCCGAACATCGGGCCCGCTTACAAGCAATTGCGCGATCTTGGGTTCACGAATGTGAAGGCGCTTTATATTGCGAATAACTTCGGTGATGACTGGGTGGCGAAGGGCTATCCAGTTGAGCGAGGGGAGTAGCTCCCGCCGCATGCGTATCTCACGGGTCTTGGTGCTGCTTGCCTGTGCAATCTTGTCGATGCCCGGCAAGGCGTCGGCACAATCCTCCTCCGATCTCCTGCACAAGCTGGCTCCGCAGTTTTCGCGGCCAGATTTGAACGGGCACCAGATCAATCTCAAGGACTATCGCGGCAAGGTTGTGCTGTTGAATTTCTGGGCAACGTGGTGTGCCTCGTGCCAGGTGGAATTACCGAGGTTCGAGGAGTGGCAGAAGCGATATAGCAAAGATGGCCTGCAGGTACTCACCATCTCAATGGATGATGGAGATGCTCCGGTGCGAAAAACAGTTCGCAAGCTGCATCTCGCCCTTCCTGTTGTTATGGGCGACGCGAAACTCGGCGAAAGCTACGATGGCGTGCTGGGTTTGCCTGTCACATTCTTGATCGCACGCGACGGAATCGTTGTTGCGAAGATCAAAGGCGAGACGGATCTCGGAGCGCTTGAAACGCGTTTGCGGCAGCTTCTGAACCACTGAGGGGAATTCGGAGCGATGCTGCTTTCATCGCTGCGGTTGTACCGCCTTTCGGCTACATTGCCGTTCATTCGATCTGAAATCGTGGACGGCCTGGCATCTAAGCAGCAGTGAGATATGCCCGTGGAGCATGGAGTCTCACCGAGCTTGCCCCGGTCGAAGATGGGCCGAGGATGGGCGGCAATTCACTTTGGAGTATGCATGGGTTTCAGACTCCGGCAAAGCATCCTGCGGATCACCATTACCCTTTCACTCGCGACATGCGCGGCTGCAGCTCAGAGTCCGGAGGAAGATGTTTTGCCGGATGCTCCGATGCCCGCCGGAAGCGAGGCTCCAGTTGCACCCTCGGAGAGCAGCGAGACTCGGCCGGTACGGCCGCAGGTCCCAATCGGGATGACGGCGAAGGAGAAGTATGGGCTTGCATACCGACGCATTGTTTCGCCGCAGATGCCATTGAAGGCGTTATTCGTATCGGGCTGGGAGATCGGAACTGGAACAGGACCCGATTTCGCTACTAATGGATGGGTCCCCTTCGGTAAACGAGTCGGATACAACGCCGCGAGTATTTCGACGACTATCTTTTTCGATACGGGGCTGGTTCCGGCCCTGGTTCACCAGGATCCGAGGTTTTTCCCCCTGGGGAACGGGACCGTGAAGACGCGCGTTTTGTGGGCAGTGAAGAGCGAGTTTGTCGGCTTCAGGGACGACGGCAGCCGAATGCCAAATTACGCGAACCTGGTGGGTTTCGCGCTCGCGTCGCTGGTCATGAATTCGTTTGCGCCGGGAGAAAATCCGGGTGCGAGCGACATGATGAAGGGGTACGCCAGCAAAATCGGAATAAGTGCGGGCTTGAATGTAGCGAGAGAGTTCAAGGTATTTGATCGCGTGAAAGCGATTGCGCATCACTCAAAATCTGCCGACGAATAAGGTGACGAACTTGATGCCGTGATGAAGGAGGTTCAGTCGCTCCGGCGGACAACTCAAGTGGGATACTCACACGGGGATAATCGAACGTGTGGCCACTGAAAGCAACCTCGGTCTGCTGAAGGACTATCAAGCTTATCTGCGTGTTGAGAAGGGGTTGCGTCCGCTTACCTGCGAGGCCTACGACGGCGACCTGAAGACCTTTGCCGAGTTTCTCGAGGGCCGGCAAGGAGTTCTTGTCACCGCGACACAGCAAGATGTTGGGGCATTTCTTGAACATCTGCGCACGCATTCGATCGATTCGCGAAGTGCGGCACGCAAACTGAGCTGTCTGCGCGGTTTCTACAAGTGGCTTCTGCTCGATCGAAGGACCCACCACGACCCAACAGTCAACATTGAATCTCCTAAGGCATGGAAGGTGCTTCCGAAGTCGCTGGCCGAGCCGGAGGTAGCAGAGATGCTGGAGCGGGCAGCCATGGCCGCGGAGCATCCACAGGCACAGGCGACGGCATTGCGGGACCGCGCAATTCTGGAATTGTTGTATGCGGGTGGTCTGCGCGTTTCGGAAATCACAGGTCTAGGAACTGGCGACCTGGCGTTGGATGCGGGGCGGGTACTTGTCCGTGGGAAGGGCGATAAAGAGCGGATCGTGCCGCTGGGGCGTTCGGCCGTGGAGGCGCTTGAGGAGTATTTGCGCATGGGTCGGCCGCACCTCGCGCGCATCAGTACGAAGCGAAAAACGAATCCAGCCAGGCACGATGCAACGAGATTGTTTTTGTCGCTGCGCGGCATGCCTTTGACAAGGCAGTGGGTGTGGCATCTTGTGAAGGTGAGCAACAAGGATGCGAGCCCGCACAAGTTGCGGCACAGTTGCGCGACACACATGGTAGAGCACGGAGCCGATCTGCGCAGCGTGCAGATCATGCTGGGGCACGCAGATATTTCAACTACGCAGGTGTATACACACCTGGCGCTGGGACGGTTGAAACACGTGCATCGAGAACATCATCCCCGTGCCAAGGCCCGCCTCCACGATGAAGATGGAAATCCGTCGAGGATTTCGAAGGGACGCGGGCTGCAGGTGATCCGAGGGGGAAAAGACAAAACTCGGGCTGCCAAGCCTGCGGATGAATTGCCGCCAGTAAATGGAGAATCCGCATGATCCGTGGTGAGCACGGAACGGCCGAACTAGATCAACCGGCGAATCCCGGACCCTTCACTGGACTCGTCGACGACTATCTGCGGGTACTTGCCAATGAACGCGGATCATCGGCGCATACGTTGCGGGCATACCGACGGGAGCTGATGAACTTTGCTGTGCACATGGGCGAGCGGCATCCGGCAACGGCCAGAGTGGAAGACATTGAGCATCTGCACATTCGTACTTACCTCGGTGTGCTGCTCGAGGGCGGCCTCTCGAAGGCTTCGACGGCGCGAGCACTAGCGGCTATACGAAGCTGGTTCAAGTGGCTGGCGAGAGCGGGGCATGTGCAGCAGAATGTCGCTTCGCTGGTGGCGACGCCGAAGCTTCCGAAGCACCTGCCTCGGGTGCCATCGATCGAGCAGATGAACCGCGTAGTGGACAGCGTCGACGACGATGCTGCCAGCTGGCCAACTCGGGATAGGGCGATTCTGGAGCTGCTTTATGGATGCGGCATCCGAAACGCGGAACTGACCGGGCTAAACACTTTCCAGCACAGTGGGATCCGAAGCTTGGAATTCACGTGACTTGAAGTCG
>JADMIO010854393.1_pt1 | contig 83155 bp, 74 predicted proteins | sample 8958161 | NCBI WGS metagenome assembly JADMIO01 (sample SAMN16585339, study PRJNA669376) | soil metagenome | isolation source: Crop rotation soil | place: USA: Cullars Rotation, Alabama | collected 2011
CGCGACAACTTGTCCACGTGGAATTCTAAGCTTAGGATCCCAATGTGCTGGAAAGAGTATCGCGAAGGCCCAGCGCCATCCCACCGCCGACACGACGCGCGGCAACAGCTGGATCGAAACCATCGTCAGCAGGAAACCGAGCGCCGTCTGCATTGCGAGCGCGCTGCCGACGTACTCGCGCTCGCACAGCTCGCTGATCGCCGCGCTGAACTGCGCCGAGTCGGCGACGATGGCGAAGCCCCATACCAGCCCGATCAGCATCACCTTCACGGGATCATCGATCACGAGCCCGATCCCCAGGCAGCATGCGCCACTGATCGCCATGCTCAGGATCGTCGTACGCGAGCGTCCCCAGCGATCCGCCATGACACCGGCGACGACGCTGCCCAGGCCCCCCGCCCCGATGATCGCGAAGGTCCAGAAAGCCGCCAGTCGCTCGGGGGCCGCGCTGGTCGCGCCAAGGGAGTGCGCGAGAAATGCCGCCATCCACGTCCACATCGCGTACAGCTCCCACATGTGTCCCAGGTAGCCGTAGTTCGCGAGTCGCAATCCGGGGGACTTCCAGGATTCGGCGATGTACCTCCAGCGAAAGCGCGGCGCCGGCGCGTACCACGGTCCCATGCGCACGAACCGCAGCACGATGGCGGCCGCGAGCAGGGCCGACGCCGAGGACGTGAACATCGCCGGCCGCCAGTCGTTGACGCCGCCGAGCCCGCGCACGAGATGCGGGCTCGCCGAGCCGACCGCGAGCGCGCCGACGAGCAGGCCGATGCCGAGGCCGCGGTCTTCCTTCGTCCAGCTCGCCATGATCTTCATGCCGACGGGATAGACGGCGGCCAGCGCGCAGCCCGTCAGGAAGCGAAGCGGCAGTGCGGCGGTGAGATCATGCGCAAAGAGAGGAATCGCGGCGTTCGCGGCGGCGGCGACGATGGCGCCGACGGCGAAGACCCGTGGGGGCGGGTAGATGTCGCCGACATTCGTCACCGCGACGGCGAGCGCGCCTGCGACGAAGCCGACCTGGACGCTCGTCGTGAGCCACGCGCCCTGCGCGGCCGTGAGTCCCCAGTCGCGCATGAGCACCGGCACGACCGCCGATGCGGAAAACCACAGGCTCATCGCGAGCAGCCCGGCGGCCGCGAGCATCAGCATCATGCGCCACTTGCCGGCGGGCGCCGCGTCGGGCGAGGTCAGCTCCGGCGCCTCGCCGGCGGCGTGGCGGGCGCGGCCTCGGGCGACGGCAGCGATTCGTGCGACTGAACCATCAGCCAGCGGCCGTGTTCCCGCTGCCAGACCGCGGACCACGCGCCCTTGAAGGTCGCGCTCCCGCCGGCGGTGTCGACGACCATCTCCTCGAATGTCGTCGTCAGGACCGCCGCGTCGGGACCCAGGACGGTGATCCGGCGATCACCGACCGTGACCTGGGCGGAGCGCTCGGTGCCCATCGTCGCGCGTGCCGCCACGGTGAGGGAATCGCGCGTCGGGAAGATCATTCCCTCGTCAGCGAAGACCACGTTCGACGCGAAGTGCGCCATGACGCTGTCGACATTTCGCGACGGCAGCGCGGCCCAGAACGCCGCGTCGGCCTGGCGCACCCCCGCGGCGACGGTGGCGCGATCCTGGTCGCTCATCGCCCCGCTGCCGGCGGGCTTGCAGGCGGCGGCGACGAGCAGCAGGGCAGTGCAGGCGCGGCGATTCATGACGGTGCTCCGGAAGGGGACGCGCGAACTTAGGTTGGCCTCCGGCGATCGGCAATCACCGCTTGCCTCGCGCGCGTCGTCCGCGCCATTGTTACCAGCCCATGAGCGTCGTAGGTCAGAGCATTCCGAGGCGCGACGGCGCCGCGAAGGTCGCGGGTCGCGCGAAGTACGTCGACGACATCACGCTGCCCGGCATGCTGTACGGGCGTACGATCCGCACGACGATCCCCCGCGGGCGCATCACGGACATCCGCTTCGATTTCGATACGGCCGGCTTCGTCATCGCCGACTATCGCGACATCCCGGGCAAGAACATCATCGCGCTGATTTCCGACGACCAGCCGTGCCTCGTCGAGCGCGAGATCCATCACGTCGGCGAAGCCGTCGTGCTCCTCGCGCACGCCGACCGCGAGGCGCTGCTCGCCGCGAACGTCGTGATCGAGACCGAGCGCGCCGAGCCCGTGTTCGATCCGGAGCGGTCGCCGCGGGTCCTGAAGCACATCCTGATCGAGAAGGGAAAGCTCGAGCGCGGCTTCGCGCAGGCCGACCTCATCCTCGAGGGCGAATACCGGACCGGCCACCAGGAACACGTCTACATCGAGCCGAACGGCTTCATCGCGGAGTCGGGGCCCGACGGCATCACCGTGCACGGCTCGCTCCAGTGCCCCTTCTACGTCCACAAGGCGCTGAAGCATCTCTTCGGCCTGCCTGACGATCGCGTGCGTGTAATCCAGACCGAGCCCGGCGGCGGATTCGGCGGCAAGGAAGAATTCCCGTCGCTGATCGCCGCGCATGCCGCGATCCTGGCGAAGAAGGCCGGGCGGCCGGTGAAGATCGTCTACGACCGGTCGGAGGACATGTGGGCGACGACGAAGCGCCACCCCTCCATCGTCCGCCACCGCACGGGGGTGAAGAAGAACGGGAAGCTCGTCGCGATGGACGTCGAGGTGATCCTCGACGGCGGCGCGTACGTGACGCTGAGTCCCGTCGTGCTTTCGCGCGGCTGCATCCACGCCGCCGGGCCGTATCGCTGCGCCAACACGCGCATCGACGGCCGCGCGATGATGACGAACACGAATCCGAACGGCGCCTTCCGCGGCTTCGGCGCGCCCCAGACCGAGTTCGCGGTCGAGGCGCACATGGATCGCATCGCCGCCGAGCTGGGCATCGACCCGCTGAAGATCCGCAGCCTCAACGCGCTCAAGCCCGGTGACACGACGGCCACCGGCCAGACCCTCGGTCCCGATACCAGCGCGCTGATGGTCCTCAGGGAAGCCGCGAAGCGCTCCGGCTGGAGCCGCAAGCGCAAGGCCTGGGCCGGCAGCAACCGCGGCATCGGCATGGCGCTCTTCTACCACGGCTCGGGCTTCACCGGCGCGGGCGAAGTGCGGCTCGCGTCGAAGTGCTCCCTCGCCACGACGGCCGACGGCGTGCGGATCCTCGTCGCGAGCACGGAGATCGGGCAGGGGACGCGCACGATGCACGCGCAGATCGTCGCCGACGCGTTAGGCGTGCCGCTCGACCTGGTGGATGTCGCGATGCCGGACACGGCCCTCGTGCCCGACAGCGGGCCGACGGTCGCCAGCCGCACCTGCATGGTGGTGGGACACATCCTGGAGCGCTGCGCCGCCGCCCTGAAGGAGAAGCTCGGCGGGAGGGATCCGCGCGAGCACTTCCGGACGCACGGTCCCACGGTGGTGACGAAGCAGTACGAGCCGCCGCCGGGCATCGAGTGGGACGATGAGGCGTACCGGGGCGACGCGTACGCGACGTACTCGTGGGCCTGCGACGTCGCGGAGGTCGAGCTCGACCGCGACACGTACGAGGTGAAGACGAAGAAGATGACCGTGGTGCACGAGTTCGGCCGCCCGATCAACCCGGTGCTCGCGCGCGGCCAGATCGAGGGCGGCACCGCGCAGGGCGTCGGCTTCGCGACGCTCGAGCACGTCGTGATGAAGGACGGCGGGATGGCGAACCCGACGCTCACGAACTACACGATCCCGACGACGCTCGATACACCGCGCATGGACACGATCATGCTCGAGAACCCGTACCCCTACGGGCCGTATGGCGCGAAGGGGGTGGGCGAGATCCCGATGGATGGTCCCGCGCCCGCGATCGTGAACGCGATGCGCCACCTCGGGCTCGACGTGCGCCACGTGCCGGCGATGCCCGAAGACATCATGCAGGCGGTCGGCCGATGAAGTTCACGCTCAACGGCGCCGAGACGAGCGTCACCGCGCCGCCGATGAAGCGGCTCCTCGACGTGCTGCGCGAGGAATGCGGGCTGACGGGGACGAAGGAAGGCTGCGGCGAAGGCGAATGCGGCGCGTGCACGGTGCTGATCGACGGCGCGCCGGTGTGTTCGTGCCTCGTGCCCGCCGCGCACGCGGACGGCCACGAAATCCTGACCATCGAGGGACTCGGCGGCGATCATCCGCTGCAGCGCGCGTTCGTGAAGGAAGGCGGCGCGCAGTGCGGCATCTGCACGCCCGGGATGATCCTGGCCGCGCTCGTGCTCGGCGAGAAGCCGTCACTCGAGAAGGTGCGAACCGGGCTCGCGGGCAATCTCTGCCGCTGCACCGGTTATGAAGCGATCTACCGCTCGATCGCGACGGCCTACGAATGAAGTCCGCGACCACGCCGCTGCAGCTCCTCGAGCCGAAGACGCTCGCCACCGCGCTCCGGATGCTGCGCGAGGAAGGGCCGCTCACGCCGCTCGCGGGCTGCACCGACCTCTACGTCGGCCTGAATTTCGGCACGCTTGATGCACGCCGGTACCTCGACCTCTCCCGGCTCGGCCCGCTGAAGAAGATCCGCATCGAGGGCGACGACCTCGTCATCGGCGCGATGGCGACCTACACCGACATGATCCACTCGCGCAGCGTGCGCCAGCGGGTGCCGATGCTCGTCGCGGCCTCACGGGAAGTCGGCGGGCCGCAGATCCAGAATCGCGGCACGATCGGCGGCAACGTCGGGAACGCGTCGCCCGCGGGCGACAGCCTGCCGGTGCTCGCCGCGGTGGATGCGGTGATCGTCCTCGAAAGCACGGACGGGCAGCGCGAAGTGCCCTTCACCCGGTTCTACACGGGCTATCGCGCGAGCGTGCGGAAAGCGGACGAGCTCATCGTCGCGGTGAAGATTCCGCCGGTCGAGGGAAGGCAGTGGTTCCGCAAGGTCGGCACGCGCGCGGCCCAGGCGATCTCGAAGATCGTCGTCGCCGCGGTGCGTTCGGACTCACCGCGCATCGCGTACGGCAGCGTCGCGGCAACGACGGTCCGCGTGCCGAAGACGGAAGCCGCGCTCGCGCGCGGCGCGTCGATCGCGGACGCCCGGAGCGTCCTGCGGGGCGAGATCCATCCGATCGACGACGTGCGGTCCACCGCGGAGTACCGGCTCGAGGTCGCGGTGAACCTCCTCGGCCGCTTCTGGCAGGAGACCTAGACCAGCGTCGACACGCGGTTCCGGCCGTGGTCCTTCGATGCGTAGAGTCCGCCGTCCGCCGCCGCCACCAGCTCGGCGGCGTCGTTGTGTTCCCCCGCGACCATCGTCGCGCATCCCACGCTGACCGTCACGCTCGGGCCGACGCGCGACGCCGGATGCGGCAGCGCCAGCTCCTCGACCGCCGCGCGAATCGATTCGGCGAGAATGCGCGCGCCCGCCGCGTCGGTGTTGCTCAGGACCACGGAGAACTCCTCGCCGCCGAAGCGTGCCGCGAGGTCGGTCCCGCGGCGCACCGCCATCATCAGCACCGCCGCGACCTGCCTGAGGCAGGCATCGCCGGCCGGGTGCCCGAGGCTGTCGTTGTACTTCTTGAAGTCGTCCACGTCGAGCAGGAGGAGCGATACCGGGAGTCCCGCGCGGCGCGAGCGCTGCCACTCGTCATGCAGGAACTCGTCGAAGCGGCGCCGGTTCGCGAGGCCCGTCAGGCCGTCCTCGGTCGCGAGCTGCTGGAGCTTCGCATTGACCAGCTCGAGCTCCGCCGTCCGCTCGGCGACCAGGTCGGTGAGGCGTTTTTCCTCGGCCTTCAGGGCCCGGACGCGGATCTGGTAGCCGGCGCCGGCGACACCGAGCAGGACGACGAACACGACGGCGAGGAAGCCGTTGGTCTCGTAGACGTGCGGCTTGACCCGGATGCCTAACGAGACGCCGTCGGGGTTCCAGACGCCGTCGGCGTTGGCGGCCGTGACCGCGAACGTGTAGCGGCCCGCGGGGAGGTGCGAGTAGCGGACCCGCCGCTCGGTGCCGGCGTCGATCCAGTCGTTGCTGACGCCCCCCAGGCGATAGCGGAACTGGCTGTGCTCCGCTTCCACCGAGCTCGGTGCCGTCCAGGCGATTTCGAGCTCGGCCTGGTCGGGCGACATCTCGATGGGGCGCCCGGGCAGCTGCACCACGCCGTCGACCGTGACGCGCTCGATCACGAGGTGCGGCGCGACGGGATTGAAGGGCACCGCCGCGGGATCGATCACCACGATGCCGTCCTGGGTCGGAAAGACGAGCCGGCCATCGTGCGTGCGGATCCCCGCCGGCTGTCGCCCGCCGTTCGCTTCCGCCGACCGCATGCCGTCGCGCGGGCCATACGGCACCGCGTTGACGAAGCGCAGGCGCCCGTCCGCAAAGTCGGCAAGCTGGCGGCGCGCGACGCGGTAGATGCCGCGGTTGCTGCTGATCCAGAACTGGCCGCGATCGTCCTCGAGGATCTGGAACGCGCCGTTACTGAAGAGCCCGTCGCGCGTCGTGATGCGCGCCGCCGTGTTGTCGGCGAGGCGCACGACGCCGGCGTCGAACGTGCCGATCCAGAGGGCGCCATCGCTCCCGGCGCGGAGCGAGCGCACATAGTCGTGCGCGAGCTGGCCCCAGGCGGAGTCGGTGACGAACCGAGCGTCGTCGCGCCGCGCGAGGCCGTGATGCGTCCCGACCCACAGGATACCGCGGCGGTCGAAGACGAGCGACGTGACGTCGAGATTGGGCAGGCCATCCTCGAGCCCGAACCGGCGCAGCGCGCCATGCTCGAGCCGATACACGCCGCTGGATGCGCCGACCCAGGTCGTGCCGCTGGTGTCATCGATGATGACGCGGATGACGCCGGCCGGAATGGTGGCCACGTCGGTGATCACGCCGTCGTGCCAGCGCAGCAGGGCATCGGCGGTGCCGATCCAGAGGTCGCCCGCGCGATCGACGAACAACGCGCCGACGTCGAAGCTGTTGGCGGGCGCCGCCTGGCCGGGCCGGAGCATGAGCGCGCGGTGCCGGTTCCCCTCGCGCACCAGCGACCAGGCGGTGGCGCGGCCGCCTGCATAACGAGTCAGCATCCGCGGCGAGGTGGACATCCACAGGGCGCCGGCGCGATCCTCGATCACGGGATAGACGATCCGGCCCGGGAGCCCATCCTCGACCGAGACCGTGTGCATGAAGATGCGATCGAGCCGGAACAACCCCTTTTCGTTCGTGCCGACCCACACGGTGCCTTCGCGATCGACGAACGCTTCGCGAATCTCGTGTGATCCGAACAGCGAATCGCCGGGATAGTAGTCGAGCGTGCTGTCGCCGAGCCGCGCGATGCCGAGGGGATCGAAGAGCCAGCGATAGCCTTCCTGGTCACGGCCACCGACGCGCATCGTGTCGAGATGACGCGCGGTGAGCCCGCGCGGCAGCCGGATCGCCGGGCCGCTCGCGGCCAGGCGAAGACGATCGCCATCGATCGTCCAGCGCGGGTGCTCGTCGCCCGGATGCTCGTGGCGCGGGGTTGCGACGCCGTATGCCACCCAGCCGAAGCGCCCGTCGCGGTAGCGCAGCGTGCCCGAACCCGTGTGTGCGTAGAGCGTCCCGGTCGAGTCCACCATCGCCCGCTCGAACAGCGTCGCGGCCATCTCCGGCGTGTTGCCGCGGTCGAACACGGTGAAGGTGACGCCGTCGTAGCGCACGAGGCCGTTGAACGTCGCGATCCAGAGGTAGCCGTCCGGCGTCTGCGCGATGCCCGAGATGGTATTCTGCGGCAGGCCATTGTTGGTCGTGAACTGGTCCACGCGATACTGCGCCCGGGCGCTGGCGGGCCAGTGCGCGAGGAGGACGAGCGCAAGGAAAACCGGGCGGAAACGCGACATGGAGTGGAAGACCCTATTGTTGTAAGGCAATGGAGCATTGGCAATAGACAATCTGGCAGCCCACGCCGAAATTCACCCGGACATGCCCAATTTCATCCTCCGCTCGACCCGCGTCATCACGCCGCACGGGACCGGTGCACACGCCATCTACGTGGACGGCGGGCGCATCGAGCGCGTCGTCGCCCACGGCAACGTGCCGAGCGTGGTGCCGATCGTGGATGTAGGCGACGACGTGGTGATGCCGGGCGTGGTGGACACGCATGTCCACCTCAACGAGCCCGGGCGCACGGAATGGGAAGGCTTCGCGACCGGGACGAAGGCGGCTGCCGCGGGTGGCGTGACGTCCATCGTCGAGATGCCGCTCAACGCGATCCCCGCGACCACGTCCGTCGCCTTCTTCGAGCAGAAACTCGCCGCGGCGCGGAAAGGCCTCAGCGTTGACGTCGGGTTCTGGGGCGGCGTGATCCCCGGCAACGCGGGCGACCTCGAGCCGCTGTGGAAGGCCGGCGTGTTCGGCTTCAAGTGTTTCCTCGTGCCGAGCGGCGTGGACGAGTTTCCGCACGTGACCGAGGCCGACCTCCGCATCGCGATGCCGATCCTGGCGCGACTCGGCGCCCCGCTGCTGGTCCATGCCGAAGTGCCGGGGCCGATCGAAGAGGCGGCGGAGCTCGAGGCCTGCATCGCGTGGGATGGCCGCGGCTATTCGTGTTACCTGGAGTCGCGCCCGCGCGAGGCCGAAAACGCGGCGATCCGGATGATGATCGCGCTCGCGCGCGAGACCGGCGCACGCGTGCACATCGTTCACCTGTCGTCATCCGATGCGCTCGGCATGCTGGCCGTGGCGCGCCGCGACGGCGTGCCGATCTCGGTCGAGACCTGCCCGCACTACCTGCATTTCGCGGCCGAGGACATCAGGGACGGCACGACGCAGTTCAAGTGCGCGCCGCCGATCCGCGAGCGCGCGAACAACGAGCTCCTGTGGCAGGCGCTGGTCTCACGGGAGATCGACCTCGTCGCGACGGATCACTCGCCGTGTCCGCCGCCGATGAAGCGGCTGGATGAGGGTGATTTCGCCGGCGCCTGGGGTGGAATCGCGTCGCTCCAGCTCGGACTTCCGGTGGCGTGGACCGGCGCGCGGGCGCGCGGCATTGCCCTGGAGCGCGTAGTCGAATGGATGTGCGAGGCGCCGGCGAGACTCGCCGGTCTGGGGCAGAAGGGCCGCCTCGCCGCGGGCGCGGATGCGGACCTCGTCGTCTTCCGGCCGGACGCGGAGTTTGTCGTGGACCCCGCGCGGTTGTACCATCGTCATCCCGTGACACCCTATGCGGGGGAGAAACTGCGCGGCGTCGTCTCGCGCACGTGGGTGCGCGGGCAGGAAGTCGCGCGCGATGGCCGGATCCTGGTCGACAACGCGGGAGCGGTGCTGCTGCATGGATGATTTCACGAAGCTCACGGATCTGGCGGCCGAGCGCCTGGGCGGCGCGGTGATCGCGTGCAACGACGAGTTTTTCGCGGAGAAGGAAAACCTCGTGAAGCCGGCCGCCGCGGTGTGGAAGGAAGGCGTGTACACCGATCGCGGAAAGTGGATGGACGGATGGGAAACCCGGCGTCGCCGCGAGCCCGGCTACGACTGGGCCATCATCCGCCTTGGCGTGCCTGGCACCGTCGAAGGCGTGGTTGTCGACACGGCATTCTTCCGCGGGAACTATCCCGAGCAGTGCTCGATCGAGGCGTGCGAAGCGCCGGCCAACGCGGGACCCTCGGAGCTCGAGAAGGCGGCCTGGACGGAGATTCTTCCGAAGTCGCCGCTGAAAGGCGATTCGCAGAACGTCTTTGCCACGCGCCACGCGCCTCGCACCACGCACCTGCGCCTGAACATCTTCCCGGATGGCGGCGTCGCGCGTCTTCGCGTCCATGGCGAGCCGCGTCCCGACTGGGAGGCGCTGCTGCGTGCCGGCGGCTGGATCGATCTTGCGGCGCTCGAGCTCGGTGGCCGCGTCGTATCGCAGAGCGACATGTTCTTCGGCGACGCGAACAACATGCTCCAGCCCGGACGCTCGACCCACATGGGTGACGGCTGGGAAACGAAGCGGCGCCGCGGTGCCGGGCATGACTGGGCCGTCGTCAGGCTCGCGCGCGGCGGCGAAGTGCGGCGCATCGAAATCGACACGGATCACTTCAAGGGCAACGCGCCGGGTTCCTGCAGCGTCGAGGTGACGCGAACGGCGGGTGATCCGGCGAAAGCGGTCTGGACCATGATCCTGCCCCAGACGAAGCTTCAGCCCCACGGCCGTCATGTCTTCGAGCGTGACGTCGCTCGCTGCGCGGACATCACGCACGCGCGGCTCAACATTTTCCCCGACGGGGGGATCGCACGCCTCAGGCTCTTTGGAACCGTAACCGCACCCGGGCGATAACCGACGGGGTGCGCCGCATCAGCGACCTTCCGGCCGACGAGGCCGGGGCGGCGCTGCGTGCGTGCTGCGCGTCGTCGAAGTGGGTCGAGCGGATGCTGAGCCAGCGCCCCTTCAAGGACGCGCAGGAAGTCTACGAGTCCGCCGAGCGCATCTGGTGGGACCTCAAGCGCGACGACTGGCTCGAGGCGTTCGCCGCACATCCGCGGATCGGCGAGCAGAAGGACGCGCAGTCCGCGCAGGAGCAGGCCGGCGCGCTCGCGGCCGGCGCGGCCATGAAGGCGCGCCTCGCCGAGGTGAATCGCGCCTACGAGGAGCGCTTCGGCTGGATCTATCTCGTCTGCGCGACCGGCAAGTCGGCGGACGAGATGCTTGCGCTCGCCGAGTCGCGCATGCATAACGATCCGGACGTGGAGCTGCGCATCGCCGCGGGAGAGCAGGCGAAGATCACGAAGCTGCGGATCGAGAAGCTCCTGGAGATCGGATCGAAATGATCACGACGCACGTGCTCGACACCTCGATCGGACGGCCCGCGGCCGGGATCAAGGTCTCGCTCGAGGCCCTGTCCGCCGGCGACGGCTGGACGCAGGTCGGCTACGGCACGACCGACCGCGACGGCCGCATCCGCGAGATGATTGCCGAGCAGGCCCTGACCGAGCGCCGCTACCGGCTCGTGTTCGATACCGCGTCGTACTTCGCCGCGCGCAACGTCCAGGCCTTCTATCCGGTCGTCGTGATCGTGTTCGAGGTCATGCATCCCAACCAGCACCATCACATCCCGCTGCTGCTGAGCCCCTTCGGCTACTCGACGTACCGCGGCTCCTGATGACGCACGCGCTCGACTGGATGAACCTGCTGATCCGGTGGGCGCACCTCGGCTTCGGCATCGCGTGGATCGGGAGCTCCTTCTACTTCGTCTGGCTCGACAGCCATCTCACGAAACCCGATCCGCCGCGTCACGGCGTGGACGGCGAGATCTGGATGGTCCACAGCGGCGGCTTCTACCAGGTCGAGAAGCGGAAGATCGGCCCGGGCGAGATGCCGCCACTGCTGCACTGGTTCAAGTACGAGGCCCTGTTCACGATGGTCACGGGCCTCCTGCTCCTCGCGGTGGTCTACTACTTCACGGGTGGCGTCTATCTCGTCGATCCGGCGCGCTCGTCCATCACGCCGGGGCAGGCGGTGGGCCTGTCGATCGGGCTGATCATCGGGTCGTGGCTGGTCTACGACGCGCTCTGGCGCTCGCCGTTAGGCAGGCAGGGATGGCCGGCGACGGCGATCTCGTTCATCCTGCTGGGCGGGCTGGTGTACGGATTGTGCCAGGTGTACAGCGGGCGCGCGGCCTATGTTCACGTCGGCGCGATCCTCGGTTGCGTGATGGTCATCAACGTCTGGATGCGCATCCTGCCGGCGCAGCAGAAGATGATCGACGCGACCCGCGAGGGGCGGCAGCCCGATTTCACGCTCGGCGAAGCGGCCAAGCGCCGCTCGATGCACAACAGCTACCTGACGTTCCCCGTGCTGTTCATCATGCTGAGCAATCACTACCCGCAGACGTGGGGCATGCGCGACAACTGGTTCCCGCTCGCGCTGCTGATCGTGCTCGGGGCGTCGGTGCGGCACCTGATGATCGGGAAGACGAAGGCGAAGGCCTGGGCCGCGGTGCCGGCGGCGGCCGCGCTGGCGCTGGCGGTGTTCGCGACGAAGCCGAAGGTGGTGAGCGCCGGCGCGGTCGCGCGGATGGACATGACGGTATTCCCGGAGGCGCGGGCGATCATCAACCGCCGCTGCCTCCCGTGTCATTCGCAGTATCCGACCGACGACGTCTTCAGGGCCGCGCCCAACGGGGTGATGTTCGACAGCCCTGACCTGGTCCTGGCGCGTGCCGACCGCATCCGCGAGCGGGCGGTCGTGCAGGCCACGATGCCGTTAGGCAACAAGACCGGCATGACCGACGAAGAGCGGGCGACCCTGGGTCGATGGCTGGTGGCCGGTGGCCGGTAGCCGCCAGCCGTCAGCTACCGGCGATTTTTCAGGATTTTCACGAAGCTCTTCCCCCTGAGCTCGTCGAGCGTCAGCCCCGTCATCGCGAGCGTCTCTTCCTCGGTGACGGCCCCCGAATTGATCCCGCGCAGGAAGTAGTTCAGCAGGCCCTGGCCCGTCGCCGCGTCGTCGAAGTCGGAACCCACCAGCGTCGCCTGCGCCGCCTTCTTCACGAAGTTCGCGAGCCGCGCGGCCGCGGCGTCCACGCCCGAGAGGAAGAACGCGTAGACCGCCGCGTAGCGCGTGACCAGCTGCGCGGGATGGAGGTCCCAGCCCTGGTAGAAGCCCCCCTCGAGCGAGTGGATGACGTCGTCAAAGTGCAGCTTCCACGCGGCGTGCACGGCAGCCGTGTCGCCGACGGGCAGTACGGCCGTGGAGCCGTCCGAGAGCCAGACGCCGGTACCGGCGAGCGAGACCTGCATCGCGTGCTTGGCGAAGTCGCAGGCCTGGTGACGCATCCGCTGTTGTGACGCGGTGACGCCCACGCCCGCGGTGTAGTCGTACGTCCCGAAGTGCGCGGCGATGACGCGGCCGGCGCCGGCACGCACCAGCGCGGGCAGCGTGCAGCGGCCGTCCGCGTCGATGATGATCTGCGGCGTCTCCACCATCAGCTCGATTGGAATGCGCGGGAGGCCGAGCTTCCGCTCGAGCGTGGTCATCACTTCGCAGATGAACGTCACCTGTTCGGCGATCGTCACCTTCGGGACGGTGACGACGAAATGGTCGGGAAGCGTCCCGCCGGCGCGCGCCGCGAGCGCGGTGAGAAACAGGTCGAGCGTGCGCACGCTGCGGTCGCGGAGCTCCTCGTTCAGCGGCTTGATCCGGATTCCGATGAACGGCGGGAGCGTCCCGGCGTTCATGCCGTCGGCGACGAGGCCGGCGACCGACACGGCGTGGCCGTCTTCTTCAGCGTCCGGACGATTGCCGTAGCCGTCCTCGAAGTCGATGCGGAAATCCTCGACCGCTTCGCGCGTCAGCTTGCTCACCACGCGCTCGTAGACCCGTTCCACCAGCGCCGGTGGGGCATTCCAGCCGACGGCCTTCGCCAGCTTCTCGCCGCTTCCGGCGTGATCCATCAGCGCCTTGAGTGCGACGGCGCCGACCTTCGGCGCCGTATCGGCCGCAAAGAGCTGCGCGCCGCCGTAGACCACCGTGATCGGCTGCCGCTGGTCCGACTCGCCGGGGTGCGCCGTGGCAAACGCCAGGTTGGCCGGACGCAGGGCGGCGGCGAAACCGCTGACGACCGAAGCATCGAGGGATCGTTCGCTCATGCAGCGGAAAATGCGCTACTTTTCAAGGATGGCAACGCCGCTGACACCCGACCTCTACCACACCATGAACGCCGGGTTCGTGCAGGAGATGTACGAGCAGTACCTGCGTGACCCCGGGTCCGTCGATCCCGAGTGGAAAGCCCTGTTCGAGAACGGCGGCAAGGGGCTCGAGCCCGTCGAGAAACGGGGAATGGGGAATGGGGAATCGGGAATGGCAGGCAAGACGGGGAATGAGACCATTCCCCGTAGTGGTTCACCATTGCCCATTCCCCATTCCCCATTGCCCGCTTCTGCGCAGCCGATGAAGGGCGCCGCCGCGCGCCTCGTCGCCAACATGGAAGCGTCGCTCACGGTCCCGACCGCGACGAGCTTCCGCGACATCGCCGTCGCGACACTCGACGCGAAGCGGAAGGCGATGAACGCCGCCATCGCGCCGAAGAAGGTTTCCTACACGCACCTCATCGCGTGGGCGCTGGTCCAGGCCGCGAAGAAGTTCCCGGTGATGACGCATGCGTTCCAGGAACACGAAGGCGTGCCGCATCGCCTGGTCCCCGAAGGCATCCAGCTCGGCCTCGCGGTGGACGTCGAGAAGAAGGACGGCTCGCGCACGCTGGTCGTGCCGGTGATCAAGCACGCCGAAACGATGGACTTCGCGACGTTCCACGATACGTACGAGAGCCTGGTGCAGCGCGCGCGCACGAATGCACTGCTGCCGGACGACTACAAGGGCGCGACGATGACGCTGACGAATCCCGGCACGATCGGGACGGTCGCGTCAGTGCCGCGGCTCATGTCGGGGCAGGGGTCGATCATCGCGACGGGCGCGATCCGTGATGTCGGCGGGCAGCGCGTCATGACGATCACGAGCACCTACGACCACCGGATCATCCAGGGCGCAGAGTCCGGGATGTTCCTGCGCGAAGTCGATCGCATGCTGCAGGGCCAGAACGACTTCTATGGGGGAATGGGGAATGGGGAATGGGGAATGGAAGGCAAGGCGGGCAATGCACCGGCCGAGCAAGCCATTGCCCGCAGTGGCTCACCATTCCCCATTCCCCATTCCCCATTCCCCGCTTCTGAGCTCAAGTCCGTGGCGGCGGCGATGGCGCTCGTGCGCGCGCATCGGCTTCACGGCCATGCACTCGCTCGCCTGGACCCGTTAGGCACGGAGCCGCCGGGTGATCCTGCGTGCGATCCGGTGCGGCTGGGCCTGACCCCTGAAGCCATGGCGCAGATTCCCGCCGACGTGCTGCGCGTGTTCGTCCCGGGCCAGACGATGGCGGATGTCCTCCCCGCGCTGCGCGCGGTGTACTGCGGGACGATCGCCTACGAGTTCGAGCACATCGCGAGCCACGAGGAGCGCGTGTGGCTCCGGCAGCTCGTCGAGACCGGCCAGGCGCGGGCGCCGCTCGCGCCGAACGAGAAGCAGAAGCTCCTCGGCCGCCTCACCGCGGTGGAAGCGCTCGAGCGCTTTCTCCACAAGAGCTACCTCGGCCAGAAGCGCTTCTCGATCGAGGGACTCGACATGTCGGTCCCGATGCTCGACCTGGTCGTCGAGCTGGCGGGCGAGCAGGGCGCGCGCGACGTCGTCATCGGCATGGCGCATCGCGGCCGTCTCAACGTGCTCGCGCACGTCGTGAACCTGCCGTACGAGACCATCGTCGGGGAGTTCGAGAGCCACGGCGCCGGCGGCGAGATGAAGCCCGAAGGCGGCACCGGCGACGTGAAGTACCATCACGGCGCAACCGGCGAGTTCGAGACGCCGTCCGGCCGGCGCGTCACCGTGACGCTCCTGCCGAACCCGAGCCATCTCGAAGCGGTGAATCCCGTCGTCGAAGGCCGCACGCGGGCCGAGCAGACGGTGCGGAGCCCGGAGATCGAGCACGATGTGTCGGTCGCGGTTCCGGTGCTGCTCCACGGCGACGCGGCGTTCTCCGGCCAGGGCATCGTCGCCGAAACGTTCAACCTCGCGCGGCTGAAGGGCTACTCGACCGGCGGCACGATCCACATCATCACGAACAACCAGATCGGCTTCACCACCGATCCGGGTGATGCCCGCTCGACGGACTACGCCAGCGATCTGGCCAAGGGCTTCGACGCCCCCATCATCCACGTCAACGCCGACGACCCCGAAGCCTGCCTCTCGGCCGTGCGGCTGGCGATGACGTACCGCGAGACCTACCGCAACGACGTCGTGATCGATCTCGTTGGCTACCGGCGCTGGGGTCATAACGAGGGCGACGAGCCGTCCTATACCCAGCCGTCCATGTATGAGACCATCCGCACGCACCCGCCGGTGCGCCAGCGCTACGCCGAGCAGCTGATCGGCGAGAAGGTCATCGACCAGGTGGACGCGGATGGCCTGGCCGAGCGCGCGTACAAGCGCCTCGTGGATGCGCAGGCCTCGGTGAAGCGGAAGCTCGCCGCGACGCACGCGCCCGAGGAGCCCACGCGCATCGCCACCCGCGAGGCCGCGCCCGAGCCCGTCACCGCGGTGCCCGCGGACGTCCTCGCGGCGCTCAACGAGAGCCTGCTCGCGGTGCCGGAAGGTTTCCAGGTCAATCCGAAGCTGAAGAAGCAGCTCGACCGCCGGCGCGAGACGATCGGCCCCGCGGGCGGCATCGAGTGGGCGCACGCGGAAGCGCTCGCGTTCGGGTCGCTCCTGGCGCAGGGCGTGCCGGTGCGCCTCACCGGCCAGGATGCCGAGCGCGGCACGTTCAGCCAGCGTCACCTCGTGCTGCACGACGCGACGAACGGCAATGCGTGGGCCCCGATCCAGCACCTGCCCTCGGCGAAGGCGGGCTTCGAGCTGCACAACAGCCCGCTCAGCGAATACGCCTGCGTCGGCTTCGAGTACGGCTATGCGGTATGCGCGAACGAGGCGCTGGTCTGCTGGGAAGCGCAGTTCGGCGACTTCGCCAACGGCGCCGAGATCATCGTGGACCAGTTCATTTTCGCGGGACTCGCGAAGTGGGGCATGACGTCGCGCCTCACGCTCCTGCTGCCGCACGGATACGAGGGGCAGGGCCCGGAGCATTCGAGCGCGCGGATCGAGCGCTTCGTCGCGTTAGGCGCCGAGGGCAACATCCGGGTCGCCAACTGCTCGACGCCGGCGAACTACTTCCACCTGCTGCGCCGCCAGGCGCTGCACGAGGAAATGCGCCCGCTCGTCCTGATGACGCCGAAGAGCCTCCTGCGCCTGCCGGCCGCGACGAGCCGCATCGAGGACCTGGCGAACAGCCGGTTCCAGCCGGTGCTCGCCGATCCGGCCGATGAGACGCGCCGCGACAAGGTGACGCGCCTGATCCTGTGCTCGGGCAAGGTCTACTACGATCTCGCGGCGTCGCCCGCCCGCGCCGGCGCGGAGCACGTCGCGATCGGCCGCGTGGAGCTGCTCTATCCGATGCCGGCGAGGGAGATCGCGGCGCTGATCGCCCGGTATCCCAACCTGAAGGACATCGCGTGGGTCCAGGAGGAGCCCTTCAACATGGGCGCGCGGAAATTCCTGGTGCCGCAGATCCGGAAGCTGGCGCCGGCGGGAGTCACGATCACGGAAATCTCGCGGCCCGAGCGCGCGAGCCCCGCGGAAGGGTATCCCGCGGCGCACGCCGCGGAGCAGGCGCGCATCGTCAAGACGGCGTTCGAAGCCTGATGCGCGCGCGCGCCGCGGCGGTGACCTTGCTCGTCGTCGCTGCCGCGTGTCATCGCGCGCCGGCGCCTCCCGCGCCAAGCGGCGGCCAGGCCGTCGTGCTCGTCTCGATCGACGGCTTCCGCCCCGACTACCTCGACAGCATCCAGCCGCCGCATCTCCTCGAGCTCGCACGCTCCGGCGTGCGCGCGCGCTGGATGCAGCCGGCCACGCCGACGCTCACCTTCCCGAACCACTACACGATCGTCACCGGGCTCTATCCCGAGCACCATGGCGTCGTGAACAATCACTTCCGCGATCCTGCGACGGGCGTCATGTTCCACTACACCGACTCGAATCGCGTACGGGAGTCGCTGTGGTGGGGAGGTGAGCCGCTCTGGGTCACGGCCGAGAAGCAGGGTGTGCGGGCGGGTTCGTATTTCTGGGTCGGCAGCGAAGCCTCCATCAAGCACGTCCGGCCGACGTTCTGGAAGAAGTATGACGATCACTTCCCCGCCGCGGGGCGCGTGGACAGTGTTCTTTCGTGGCTCACGCGCGCGGACTCGCTGCGCGTGCGGCTGGCGCTGCTCTACTTCAGCGGCGTGGACCACATGGCGCATGACAGCGGGCCATGGTCACCCGATACGCGCGCCGCGGTGATGGGCGTGGACAGCGCGATCGGCCGCCTCATGGGCGGGATCCAGGCGCTGGGCCTCGCCGATCGCGTGAACGTCATCATCGTGTCGGATCACGGCATGCTGCCGACCAACCGCGAGCGCGTCGTCATCCTCGACGACTACGTGAATCCCGACGATTACGTCGATGAAAGCATCTATCCGTTTCTCGCGTTTCGTCCCAGGAACAACGATGTCGGCGGGGCGCTGGCGGACCTCCGGCGCGTGCCGCACCTGCGCGTGTACCGCGCGACGAACACGCCCGGCTACTGGCACTACAGCGGCAATCCGCGCATTCCCCCGATCGTCGGCGTGTGGGACGACGGCTGGATCGGCGCGTCGCGCGACTTCTTCCGGCGCCGCCCGCCGCGCGAGCACGGCGGCGAGCACGGCTACGACCAGTCGTCGGTCGGCATGCACGCGACCTTCCTCGCGTTGGGCCCGGCGTTCCGGCAGGGCCTCGTCGCCGAGCCGTTCCAGAACATCCACGTCTACGACCTGGTGTGCGCGATCCTCGGCCTCAGGCCCGCCCCGAACGACGGCTCCCTCGACTCCTTGCGATACATCCTGCGATAACGCAGTTTCGCGCACCCCCACGAGAGGTGCGCATGGAGTTCATCGGACAGCTGTGGCTGCCCATCCTCGTCGCGACCGCGTTCTGCTTCATCGCGTCCGCGGTCCTCTGGATGATGGGTCCGCACCACAAGGCCGACTGGAAGGGACTGTCCAACCAGGACGCCGTGATCGCCGCGCTGCGGCAGGGCAACCCCTCGGCGGGCGCGTACATGTTTCCGTTCGCCGATCGGAAGGACAAGACGGCCTTCGAAGCATCGATGAAGCTGTGGGCCGAGGGGCCGGCCGGCATCCTCTACGTCTACCCGCGCGGCCGGCTGGGCATGGGCGGGATGATGGCGAAGCAGCTCATCTTCTTCCTCGTCGTGAACGCCCTGATCGCGCTCCTCGCCTCGCGGACGATCGCGACGCCGATGCCGTACCTGCGCGTCTTCAAGATCATCGTCACCGTCGCGTTCATGACCTATGCGTTAGGCACGGTACCCGAATCCATCTGGTTCGGCCGGCCCTGGCGCCATTGGCTGTCCAATGCCCTCGACGCGGCGATCTACGCCGGCCTGACCGCCGGCACGTTCGGCTGGCTCTGGGGCCACTAGGCGCCGGGCACCGCCAGCCAGGTCTTGCCGTGTAGAGGACTCGCTTCGTCGTCGATCAGGATCGCCTCCGGAAACAGCACCGCCGGGCCCTGGCGCACCAGCATGCGCCGGGGCTTTGCGTTGGCCGGCAGGTTGATCGACACCTGCACGTCGTAGCTCCGGCCCGGCGCGACGTCCTGCTCCAGCGGCGCCGACGCGCCATCGGTCACGCGATCGCCGCGCGTGTAGCGCCGCCCGCTCTCGTCTTCCAGCACGAGCTGCACGCGCCAGGGCCGCATCGTCTCGCGGACCGCATTGCTCGAGAAGCGCAGCGTGAACGTATGCCGCACGCGGCCGTCGTCCTGCGCCCGGGTCGTGTGACCCGCCAGTGCCACGCCCACGTGACAGTCGAGGAAGAACCCGCAGAAACGCTTGATCTCGCCGGGCGCGAGCAGGACGTCGCGGCTCCGCGCCGATGCGACCAGCAGCGCGCCGCCGTACAGGAGGGCCCACGCGCCGGCCGAGAGGGCGAAGAAGAGGGCGCGGCCCTTGGCGGCGGCGAAGAGCGACACGATCGTCGCGAGCAGCAGGGCACCGACCGCGAGGACGCTGCCGACCAGGAACAGGACGTTCATGCGTGTCTCCTCAGGACGCTTTTTCGTCGGGGAGCGCGCCGAAGCGTCGGTCGCGCATGCGGAAGTCGGCCACGGCGGCGGCGAGATCGGCCGCCGTCCATTCCGGCCACATCTTGCGGCTGAACATCAGCTCGGCATACGCGCACTCCCAGAGGAGGAAGTCCGACAGCCGCTGCTCCCCACCCGTGCGGATGAGGAGATCCACGTCGGGGGTCCGGCTGCCGGACTGCATCGCCTCGCCGAGGAGCCACGCGAAGTGATCGCGGTCGAGCGGCACACCCGGCTGCTGCCGTGCCTTGTGCGCCGCGATGATGATCGCGTCGCGCGCGCTGTAGTCGATCGCGATCCTGAGGTGCAGGGTGCGCCCGTGCGCCGTCGCGGACTCGGCCGCTTCGATCGCGCTCTTCAGGTCGCTCGCCAGGCGGTCGCGCCGGCCGATGATCGTGAGGCGGATCCCCTTCTCGACGAACGTCGCCGTCTCGCGGCGCAGGTACGTGTGGAAGAGCCGCATCAGCGCGCCCGTCTCGGTGATCGGGCGCTGCCAGTTGTCGCTCGAGAACGCGTAGAGCGTCAGGACGTCGATGCCGAGCCGCGGCGCGTGCGTCACGATCCGCCGCACCGCTTCGGCGCCGGCGCGGTGGCCCACGACGCGCGGCCGGCGCCGCTGCGTCGCCCAGCGGCCGTTCCCGTCCATGATGATCGCGACGTGGAAAGTGCTTTGTATCACAAAGTTACTCCTCAAAAAAAGGGGCTATCCCCTCGTGGCCTGGATCAGCGCTTCCATGTGGTCGAGATATTTTTCGAGTGCCTTGCGGCCAACCGACGTCAGCCGATACTCGGTCTTTGGAAGCCGGCCATCGAAGGACTTCGTGCACGTCACGTACTCGGCTTCCTCGAGCTTGCGCGCATGCACGCTGAGGTTGCCGTCCGTCGTCTTCATGAGCCGCTTCAGGTCGTTGAACGACAGCGCATCGTTGACCGCGAGGGCGCTGAGAATGCCGAGGCGGATGCGCTCGTGGATCAGGCGGTCGAGCGCGAGACTCGCGTTCGACGCCGTCTTCGACGGCTCGGCCTTGAGGGGCCGGGCGTCGGGGGTGCCACGCGGCGGCCGGCCTTCCGGAACCGCGCTGCTCTTAGCCACCGTACCTCCGTGCGATGAGGAAGCCGAACACGATGTGCAGCCCGCCGAATCCGACGGCGAGCAGGATATCCTGCCAGGTGACCGGCGCCAGCAGCGCCGCGATGCCCGTCAGCAGGAAGCAGAAGCCCATCACCGGCACCGCCGACACCGACAGCGCGCCGCCCGTCATGACCGCTGCGCCGTAGCACAGCAGCCAGACCGCGGGCAGGAAGTGATGCGACGGCGTGCCGGCGAGCGCGAGCGTCAGCGCGGCGCCCACCAGGACGGGAGGCGCGTACGCCAGCGCGAACTTGCGGGCCGGCGCGGAGAGCAGGGAGGTCTGGCCCTTGCTCGACTTCCGCCACATCGTGATGCCGCCGATGACCGTGCCAAGCACCGCTTCCGCGATCCAGATCCGGAGCCACGTTCCTTCGAACGGGAACGGCTGGACCGCCGCGAGCCCCGCGGCCACCAGCGCGGTCACGCCCATCAGCACGCCACCCCAGCCGGGCACCGCCGTGAACGCGCCCGCGTGCTCCATGGTCTCGCGGATGAACCGGAGATTGTCCATCGCGCGGACGGACAGATCCGGCGGTTCATCTTCCACGGGACGCCTCAACGGTGCGCTCGCCACACCTCATGTTTACACCCCTCCCCGGATTCCGTCAAGTACTTTGTGTAACAAAGTGCGATAGGTTATCCCGATGACCCAGAACATCCGTGTCCCGGCGGAGACCACCCCCGGTGAACGTCGCGTTGCCCTCGTCCCCGAATCCGCGAAGAAGCTGGTCCAGGCCGGGTACGCCGTCGCGATCCAGTCGGGCGCCGGCGTCGCCGCCGGATTTGCCGACGATCTCTATCGACAGGCCGGTGCCACCGTCGAGGCCGAGCTCGCGACGCTGCTGTGCGACGCCGACATCGTGCTCCGCGTCAGCGCGCCGCCCATCGACCAGGTCGGCCTCATGCGGGAGGGGGCGATCCTCGTCGGATCGCTGATCCCGCTGCGCCACCTCGCTGCGATGCGCGCCCTCGCGGCGCGGAACATCACGGCGTTTTCCACCGATGCGATTCCCCGGACCACACGCGCGCAGGCCATGGACACCCTCTCGTCGCAGGCGAACATCGCCGGCTACAAGGGCGTGCTGCTCGCCGCCGCGGGACTCCCGAAATACTTCCCGATGCTGATGACCGCGGCCGGCATGGTGCCGGCGGCGCGCGTGTTCGTCATCGGCGCCGGCGTCGCGGGGCTCCAGGCCATCGCGACCGCGCGGCGGCTCGGCGCCGTCGTCTTCGCGACCGACGTGCGGCCCGAGGTGAAGGAGCAGATCGAGAGCGTCGGCGCCAAGTACGTCGGCATCGAGCTCAAGCAGGACGCCTCGGCCGGCGGCGGCTACGCGAAGGAGCTCTCGGCCGACGACCAGGCACGGCAGCGGCAGCTGCTCATCGAGCAGTGCGCCACCGTGGACGTGGTAATCACGACGGCGCTCATCGGCGGCGTGTTCGCGCCGAAGCTGATCACGAAGGACACCGTTTCGAAGATGCAGGCCGGGTCCATCATCGTGGACCTCGCGGCCGACGGCGGCGGCAACTGCGAGCTCTCGAAACCGGGTGAAACGATCACCGTGGGCGGGGTGACGATCATGGCGCCGCTCAACGTGCCGGCGTCGATGCCGACGCACGCGAGCACGCTGTTCTCCCGCAACCTCACGGCGTTCCTCACGACGTTCACGAAGGACAAGGCCTTCGTGCTCGACCCTCACGACGACATCCAGCAGGGCGCGCTGATCACGCAGGGCGGGCAGGTCGTCAACGCCCGCACCAGGGACGCGCTCGCGGCGGAGAAGACATGACCGACTACTGGTCGCTGGCATTCGTGTTCCTGCTGTCCACCTTCATCGGCATCGGGGTGATCCGGCGCGTCTCGCGGCTGCTCCATACGCCGCTGATGTCGATCACGAACGCGATCTCCGCGATCGCCGTCGTCGGGTCGCTGATGGTCACGGGGTCGGACCACCCGCTGCCCATCCGCATCCTCGGCGCCGTCGCGCTCTTCGCCTCGATGACGAACATCGTCTCGGGCTTTCTCATCACGCAGCGCATGCTGAAGATGTTCAAGACCGAGCGCGAGGGAGCGCCCCGAGCATGATCGGCGCGATCGTCCAGCTCGCGTACCTGGTCGCCGCGGGCCTCTTCGTCTTCTCGCTGCACTGGATGAACGATCCCAAGACGGCGCGCCATGCCGTCATCGCCGGCGTCATCGCGATGGCGCTCGCCGTCGGCGCGACGTGGATCCAGCCGCAGATCGTCCACCACCTGTGGGTCATCGGCGCGATCGCGGTCGGATTCGCCGTCGGCGTGCCGCTCTCGCGCGTGCCGCTCACCGCCGTCCCGCAGCGGACCGCGCTCTCGCACGCATTCGGCGGCCTCGCCGCCGCGCTCGTCGGTGCGGCCGAGTTCTTCCTGTGGTCGCAGCACGAGCCGGAGAATCTCACGCGCTTCCGCGTCGGCGCCCTGATCGTCGAAGTCATCCTCGGCGGCCTGACGTTCACCGGCAGCCTCATGGCCGCCGGCAAGCTCCAGGAAGTGAAGTGGATCCCGCAGCGGCCGGTGACGTTCAAGGGCCAGAACATCGTGAACATCGCGATGCTGCTGCTGGCCGTCGGGGTCGGAGTCGCGATCGTGATGAATCCCGAGGCGGCGCGGGCACCGCAGCTCTTTCTCGTGATCCTCGCCCTGTCGCTCGTCTTCGGCGTCATGCTGATCATCCCGATCGGCGGCGCCGACATGCCGACCGTCATCGCGATTCTCAATTCGTACGCCGGCCTCTCGGCCGTCGCGATGGGCTTCGCGCTCGACAGCAAGCTGCTGATCACGGCGGGCGCGCTCGATGGATCGTCAGGCCTCATCCTCGCGATCATCATGTGCAAGGCGATGAACCGCTCGTTCACGAACGTGCTGTTCGGCGCCTTCGGCCAGGTGCAGCAGGCGAAGGCGCCAGGCGAAGGGAAGGAGTACAAGTCGGAGTCGATCGAAGGCGCCGCGCAGGTGCTCGAGCAGGCCAACCTCGTGGTGATCATTCCCGGCTACGGCATGGCGGTCGCGCAGGCGCAGCACAAGGTGCGCGAGCTGTACGACGCGCTGAAGAAGCGCGGCATCACGGTCAAGTTCGCGATCCATCCGGTCGCGGGGCGCATGCCCGGCCACATGAACGTGCTGCTGGCGGAAGCGGACATTCCGTACACGGATCTCATGGAGATGGACGACATCAATCCGGACATGCCGCAGGTCGATGTCGCGCTGGTCGTCGGCGCGAACGACGTCGTGAATCCCGTCGCGCGCTACGACAAGAGCAGCCCGATCTTCGGCATGCCGATCATCGACGCCGACAAGGCGCGGACCGTCTTCGCGATCAAGCGCAGCAAGAACCCCGGCTTCGCCGGCATCGACAACGAGCTCTACTTCGCGGACAAGACGTGGATGCTGTTCGGGGACGCCAAGAAGGTCATCGGCGACCTCGTGAAGGATCTGTCCGAGGGCAGCGGCGGCCACTGAGGCGTACCCTGACACCTTCCCGGGCGTTGTCCCGTAGAGAGGGCGTCCGTCACTCAACGCGGGGGGAGCGTGGTGAAGTCCATCGGCATGGTCGCGGCGGCCGGCATCGTCGGCCTCATCATCACCAAGCTGTTGTGGATGATGATGTTACCACTCGTCGGCATCTTCATCGGCTTCATGGTGCTGGTGCTGAAGATCGCGCTGATCGCCGGCCTGGTCTGGCTCGGCTACAGCCTCTTCCGCAAGTGGACGGACCGGCCTTCCGAAGCCTGACGAACCGGAGAACGCCGTCGTGAAGGACACGAAGACTGCGTACGTCTATTGCGCGCTGGGGCTCATCGGGATCGGTGGGCTCCAGCGCCTTTATCTGGGCAAGACGGGTACCGGCCTGCTGTATCTCTTCACCTTCGGGCTTTTCGGGGTCGGGCAGTTGGTCGACGCCTTCCAGATCCCCGACATGGTCGAGGAATACAACGAGCAGAAGCTCGAGGCGCGGGAGCGCGCGCGGCTCAGGCGCGGCGATTTCCGCGCGCTGCCGTCGCACCGCATTCCGCGGAACAGCGAGGAATTCCAGGTGGCGCTGGTGCAGGCCGCGGGGCGGTGTGGCGGCCGCCTAACGACCGCGGAGGCGGTGACGCACACGGGCCGCGGGTACGGCGAGGTGAAGCGGCAGCTCGACCAGATGGCGGTCGAGGGTTACATCGAGCTCGATTCCGACGACGAGGGCAACGAGTACTACCACTTCCCGGGGTTGTAGCGCCCGCGCCGCAGAATCACGAGCTCCGCCACACGCCGATCCCTCGGTTTGGCCCTGTAACTCATTCTCTTAAATATGGTTAGCGTTTCTTCATGAAGGGCGCGCATCTTGCGGGCTTTTCGGAAGTTCAGCTCATACGCAGCATCCTCGCGACAGGCACGATCGGAGCTCTCATGCGACTCTCCAGGTCACTCCTGGCCATTGGCGCCACGTTGTTCGTCCTCGGCTGCGACGGTGGGCCACTGCCATCCAGCCCCAAGCTCGCCAGCGACTTCCTGCACAAGCCCTGGGATGGCTCGCTGCCGACGCGCGGCAACGGCCTCACGTCCCCCGAGCAATTCCAGATCTGCAAGTACGGCTCGAGCGCGACGTTCGACTACGCCATTACCGACAACACGTCGCACGTCACGACCAGCTCGCAGATCACGATGCAGGACGGCGAGTGCTGGATCGTGGCGGTCGCGGCTGGTGTCGGCCAGACCGTGAGCGTGACCGAGGCGTCGGCGCAGAGCGGCTACATCTTCGACCACGTCGTCACGGAAGTCACCGGCGGCAATCCTCCTGTCATCCAGTCGCAGACCACGTCCACGACACCGACGGCGAGCGGAACGGTTGGCGGCGGCGTCATCGGCCTCCCCGGTGTGACGACCAAGTTCTACAACCGCGGGGCGCCGGCCGGCGAGATCGGCGATTTCGTGTGGGACGACGCCAACGGCAACGGCATCCAGGATACGGGCGAGCAGGGCATCCCCGGCGTGACCGTCACGCTGACCGGCCCGGTGAACCAGACGCAGGTGACCGACCAGAACGGCGGTTACCTCTTCTCGGGTCTCCCCGCGGGCTCGTACACCGTGACCGTCGGGACGCCCGCCGGCTACACGCCAGCGCCGTCGACGCAGGGCAGCGATCCCACCGTGGACAGCGACGGCAGCCCGGCGAGCGTCACGCTCGCGAGCTTCAACAGCTCCGATCACACCGTCGACTTCGGCTTCACGCACATCAACACCGGCGAGATCGGCGACTTCGTCTGGAATGACCTGAACGGCGATGGCATCCAGGATGCTGGCGAGCCCGGCATCGCGGGCGTGACCGTGACGCTGTCGGGCCCGGTCAATGCGACCACGACGACGGACGCCAACGGCGGTTACGCGTTCACCGGTCTTCCCGCCGGTACGTACACGGTGACCGCGGCGACGCCCAGCGGCACCACGGCGAGCCCGCCGGGACAGGGTTCCGATCCGGCGATGGACAGCAACGGCAGCCCGGCCACGGTGACCCTGCCGGCGTACAACAGCGTGGATCACACGGTGGACTTCGGTTTCGTGCCGCCGCCTCCGCCGCCCCCGCCGCCGCCGCCGCCCCCCCCGTGCCCGCAGGGGTCGTTCAGCTACGTGTTCAACACGTCCGGCGATCTCGTGATCACGTACGACCAGTTCCCGGCGCCGAACGACAACAGCTACGGCGTGAACGCCGTCGGCTGGGGCACGCGCGGCCACACGTTCAGTGACCTGACGGGCAGCGACCACGCCGGCTTCCAGCTGGTGGATGGCAACGGCGTCGTGCAGCTGTCGTTCAACGTGGACTACCTCAGCGCGAACACCGCGGCGCCGTCGGGCTACGCCTCGTTAGGCGTGCTGGGCGGCGACGGCAAGATGCTGATCGGCACGTCGGCCGGCATCACGGCCACGACGTCGCTGGCCAACAACCTGAACAACATCAACATCCCCGGCCTGTTCAGCGCGTCGCACGTGCAGCAGTTCGGCAGCGTGAACGTGCTGGTGAACTCGCCGCCGACGGATGCCGCGCACCAGACGTACAACACGTCCGATCCGCTGCTCGCCGGCTGGGACTTCCACGACACCTACTTCGTGACCATCTCGGCCGCGAAGCTGGCGAGCATCGGGTTCAACCCGGCCACGTGGCAGGTGCAGCCGAACGCCGCGCAGTTGCACAACTCTCCCGCCAAGCCATGCCCGGTGACGGGGACCACGACCTGCGCGCTGGTGGTGACGAAGACGGAAGTGAAGGACAAGCAGGTCAAGATCACGATCCAGAACAACGGGACCGCGGACGTCTACCTCAGCGATATCGTGATCAACTGGCCCGGCATGAACGGCAAGGTCATGCAGGTCAAGCTGGACGGCGACATGGTGTACGACAACCCGGACCTCGCGGGCGGCAGCGCGCACCTGGCGCTCGCGCAGCTCACGCGCGACCCGAACCATCGCAAGATCCAGCACGGGACGAGCGACCAGCTCATCTTCATCTTCGAGAAGAACGCGGATCGTGACCTGTCCCATTACTTCGGGACGTTCACCTTCGGCGACTGCGTCGTGACGATCGGTCCGTAATGGCCGGTCGGTGAGGGAAGACGAAGGGCCCGGTTCGCCGGGCCCTTTGTTCTTGTTCCATTCCCCATTCCCCATTGCCCATTCCCTGGCTTCAGACTTCCCGCAGCACTTCCATCGCCGTACGCCTGAAGACCTCGCGGCTCGCCGTGAGGCCGATGACGGTGACGAGGCCGGTGACGATGAGCAGCACCACGCCTAACGCCGGCCACGGCAGGGCGAAGTCGAGGGTCAGGACGAAATGCACGAAGGCCCAGCCGCCTAGCGTCGCGAGGCCGATGCCGACCAGCGCCGACAGCGCGCCCAGCGCGAGATACTCGGAGAGCAGGATCCGGCTGAGCTGCTTGCGCGTCGCGCCCAGCGCCTTCAGCAGCGCACCCTCGCGGATGCGCTGCAGCCGGCCCGCCGCCACGGCACCGAGCAATACCAGCGCGCCGGTCGCGAGGCTGAATCCCGCCATGAAGCGCACCGCGAGCGCGATCTTCCTGAAGATCCGCTCCACCGTGCTCTGGATCAGCGCCACGTCGAACACGATGACGTTCGCGAAATGCTCGGCGATCGTGCGCTGGAGCAGCGCGCGCTTGCCGGCGTCCTCCACGCGCGTCAGCACGACCCACGTCGCCGGTGCCTGGTGCAGCGACGCGGTCGAGAACACCGCGAAGAAGTTCGGCTCGAACCGCGCCCAGTCCACTTCACGCAGCGCCACGACGCGCGTCTCCACCTTGATGCCCTGGACGTCCCACGTGATGCGGTCGCCGAGGGCGACGTGCAGGTCCGCCGCGACGTCCTGCGTGAGCGACATGGGATAGACGTCCGCGCCCGTCGAATCGCGCACCGGGTCGCCCGCGCCGGTCCAGAACTTCCCCTTTACCAGCTTCTCCGAGCCGACGACCGAATCACGGAACGTCGAGCGATACTCGCGCCGCAGCGTCCAGCCGGCGGGACGCTGCGCGGCGGGCGTGCTGGAATCGGCCTGGATCTGCTGGATCGTCCTTCCCTTCACGGCGCTGATGCGCATCGGGATGATGGGGATGGCCTGCACGACGGGATGACCCGCGTCGCGGATCGCCTGCTGCACGCCCGCGGCCTGGTCCGCCTGGATGTCGATCAGCACGAGGTTGGGACGGCCCTCGGTCTTGCTCGTGACGAACTGGACCTGCCGCAGCAGGTTCGCCTGCACGAGGTACAGCGTCGCGAGGAGGCCGACGCCGAAGCCTAACGCGGTGATCACCGCGCGCGTCTGGTTGCGCGGGCGATGCAGGTTCGCGAGCCCCTGCCGGACCACGTACGGCCAGTGCTCGCGGGCGCGCTTCCGCGTCGTGAGCCGCTTCGCCAGCCAGGTGACGAAGCGCGCCGCGAGCGTCAGGATCAGCACGCTCATCATGATCGCGGCCGAGAAGAACAGGCCGACTTCCGGCTCGTCGTTGCGGCTCATGCACAGCCACAGCACGCCGACGGCGAGCAGGCCGAGCGCCGCGAGCCGCCACGGATCGCGCGGCAGCTTCGTCTCCATCTCGTAGGCCTTCCGGATTGCCTGCAGCGGCGACACCAGGCGCACCTCGAGCAGCGGCCGCAGCGCGAACAGCACCGACACGCCGACGCCGATGCCGATGCCCGCCAGCAGTACCATCGGCTCGAGCACGACGTTCACGTCCCACGGCAGGATGCCCGTCAGCAGCTTCGGCAGGAGGAGCTGGATGCCCGCGCCGAGCCCGGCGCCGAACGCGGCCGCGATGAGGCCCAGCACGATCGCCTGCGTCAGGTAGATCGCGAAGACGAGCGCGCGCTTCGCGCCGAGGCAGCGCAGCACCGCGATCGTCTCGTTCTTGCCGGCGAGGAACGCGGTGATCCCGCTCGCGACGCCGATGCCGCCGAGGAGCAGCGCGATCAATCCGACGAACTGGAGGAAGCTGCCCATGTTCTGGAGCGCCTCGGTGATGTCGGACTCCGTCTCCTCCGCCGTCTGCACGCGCACGCGCTCGTTGCGGAGCAGCCGCCCGTTGCGGTCCGCGAACCGCTTCGCCTGCCGCGGCTCGTCGAACTTGAACATCACGCTGTACGTCACGCGGCTGCCGAAGACGATGAGGCCCGTCTCGCGCGTGTACCGCTCGGGGATGTACACCTGGGTGCCGAACGCCGTCGCGCCGCCGGCGAACCGCCCGGGAACGTCGCCGACCGTGCCCGCGATGATGAACGAGCTGTTGCCGAGGACGAGCGTGTCGCCCAGGTGCGCGCCGAGGCCGACGAGGAGGCTCGTATCGACGATCGCGACGCGACCCGTGTCGAGCCACGACCAGCGGCCCGCGGGGCTCGTCGCCACGTTGCCGTAGTAGGGGAAGCCGCGTCCCACCGCCCGCACGTCGGCGAGGCGGCTGCGCTCCTGGATGCGCGGCACGTACGCCATCGAGCTGAACACGGTGCGCTTCGTCATCGTGATGCCCGCGCGTTCCGCGGAATCGAGCAGGCGCTGCACCGGCGGCGTGAACGCGCGATTGCTGGCGAGCGCGAGGTCGGCTCCGAGGAGCGAGCGCGCTTCGCGCCGGACGGCCGTCTCGAGGTTTGCCGTGAACGAGCCGATGGAGACGAGCGCGGCGACGCCGATCGAGATGGAGGAGGCGAAGAGCAGCAGGCGGCGCCGCGCGGCGCGCGTCTCGCGCCACGACATCGCCAGGATGAAGGCGAGTCGCATGCTCATGCGACCACCGCGCCGTCCTTGAGGCGCATGACCTGGCCCGCCTGCTGCGCGAGCGTGGGATCGTGCGTGACGAGGATCAACGTGGTCTTCCGGTCACGGTTGAGCTGGAGCAGGAGCTCGATGATCCGTCCGCCCGTCGCCGCATCGAGGTTGCCGGTCGGCTCGTCGGCGAAGAGGATGCGCGGCTCGTTGGCGAACGCGCGCGCGATCGCAACGCGCTGCTGCTCGCCGCCCGACAGCTGCGAGGGATAGTGATGCTCGCGGCCGGCCAGTCCAACCCGGCCCAGCCACTCCCGCGCCTGCTCGGCCGCCGAGCGTGCGTCGCCGCCGGTACCGAGCTCGATAGGCACCTGGACGTTTTCCTGGGCCGTGAGTGTCGGGATGAGCTGGAACGACTGGAACACGAACCCGACTTTCTCCGCCCGAAGCTGTGCGCGTGCATCCTCGCCCAGCTTCCCGAGATCGTGTCCGTCCAGGGTGACGGTCCCGCTGCTCGGCACATCGAGCCCCGCCAGCAGTCCGAGGAGCGTGGTCTTGCCGCACCCCGAAGGGCCGACGACGGCGAGGAATCCACCCGGCTCCACCGAGAGGCTAACTTCCTTGAGGACGGTGAGCGGACTTCCCCCACTGAGGTAGGTCTTGGTCAGACGGTCGGCTGTGAGCATGGTGACAAAACTATACGGAGCTTCGGCCGTTTTGCTTCTGATGGCGTCCTGCAAGGCCGATGGCCGGCGGGCGACGAGGCCGCCCGCAGCCGACACGGCCGTGGTGCAGCCGGGTGGTCCCGTCGTCCTGTTCGTAGGGACGAGCCTGACGGCCGGTCTCGGTGTCGATCCCGATTCGGCGTACCCGATGGTCGTCCAGCGGATGATCGACAGCGCGCACCTCAACTATCGCGTCGTCAATGCGGGCGTGAGCGGCGAAACCTCGGCGGGCGCGCTGCGACGGATGCCCTGGCTGCTGGGCTCGCCGCCGCGCGTGCTGGTCCTCGAGACCGGCGCCAACGATGGGCTGCGTGGGCTCGACGTCGACTCCACGCGCCGCAACATCGACTCGATCATCAGCCTCGTCCACCACGCGGATTCCCTGGCGACCATCGTGCTCGTCGGCATGGAAGCGCCGCCGAACATGGGCGCGGCGTTCACGTCGCGGTTCCGCGCGCTGTATCCTGACCTCGCGCGGCGCCATCACAGTGTGCTGGTGCCGTTCCTGCTCACGGGCGTCGGGGGCATCGACAGCTTGAACCAGGCCGATGGCATTCATCCCAATCCGCGCGGGCACCGCATCGTCGCCGCGACGGTCTGGAAGACGCTCGAGCCCATCCTTCGCCGGGGGGGCGCATGAAGCAGCACGTGCCGGTACCGGTGAAGATTTCCCGGCTCGAGAACGGTCACGTCATCGAGATCCAGTGGGACGACGCCGGACACACCGGCCGCTGGAACGCGCGCGACTTGCGGTTGGCGTGCGCCTGCGCAGAATGCGTCGAGGAAATGACGGGGCGGCCGATGCTCGATCCGGCGCGCGTGCCCCCGGCCGTGTATGCGGCGGCGGTGAAGCTCGTCGGGGCGTACGCGGTGCACTTCACCTGGAGCGACGGCCACGCGTCCGGCATCTACCCGTGGGAACGTCTCTACGCCCGGTGTCCGTGCGGCGGCAGCCAGCACAAGGAGCCCTGAGTGTTCGACTGGATGAGTGATCCGCAGGCGTGGATCGCCCTCGTGACGCTGACGGTCCTCGAGATCGTCCTCGGCATCGACAACATCATCTTCATCAGCATCCTGTCGGGGAAGCTTCCCCCGGCGCAGCGCGGTCGCGCGCGCCGCGTGGGTCTCGCGGCGGCGATGCTGACGCGCATCGCGCTGCTGCTGTCGATCAGCCTGCTGACGAAGCTCACGACGCCGCTGTTCACCGTCCCGATCACGCATCACGGGATGTCCGGGCGCGACCTCGTCCTGTTCATCGGCGGCCTGTTCCTCATCGCCAAGAGCGTGCACGAGATCCACGACAAGCTCGAAGGCGAGGAGGGACGCGTCAGCAAGCGCACCGCCTCGAGCTTCATGGGCGTCGTCGTCCAGATCATGTTCCTCGACATCATCTTCTCCCTCGACTCGGTGATCACCGCGGTCGGCATGGCCCAGCACGTCGAGGTCATGATCGCGGCCGTCGTCATCTCGGTGCTGTTCATGCTCTGGTTCTCCGGACCGGTCTCCGTCTTCGTCGAGAAGCACCCCACGATCAAGATGCTCGCGCTGTCGTTCCTCATCCTGATCGGCGTGAACCTCGTCGCGGACGCGATGGGGCAGCACATTCCGAAGGGCTATACCTATTTCGCGATGGCCTTCTCGGTCGGGGTCGAGATGCTCAACATCCAGCTGCGGAAGAAGAGCACGCCGGTGCACCTGCACGAGGCCGTCGTCGAGGAGGCGAAGCGCTGATGCCCGGGACGCTGCACATCACGAATGGCGATAGCGCCGCGGAGCGCATCCGTGCGTCGGGGATTCCGGGCGACATCCTGCCGTGGCGCGACGTGCTCCACGAGGGCCCGGTGCCCGGCAAGCTCGGCTTCGCGCAGCTGCGCGAAGTGCGCGCGAAGTTCATCGCCGACGGCGGCTGGGCGTCCGAGCAGGAGGTCACGGCGGGCTTCGCCGAGCGCGACGCGATGATCGACGCGTCGGGCGACCGCGACGAGGTCATCCTCTGGTTCGAGCACGATCTCTACGACCAGCTCCAGCTGATCCAGGTGCTGCATCGCTACGGCACGCAGGGCCCCGACCCGAAGCGCCTCTCCCTCGCGGTCGAGAACGAGTACCTCGGCATGCTGAGCGTGGATCGCATCCGCGCGCTGTACGCACGGCGCACGCCGCTGTCGACGTCACAGGTGCGCCTCGCGGTACAGGCCTGGAATGCGTTCACCTCGACCGAAGCGGCGGCGATCACGCGTTTCCTGGACGAGGACACCAGCGTGCTGCCGTATCTCGCTCCCGCATTGCGCCGTTTTCTCGAGGAGTATCCTTCGCAGCGCACCGGCCTGTCGCGCTCGGAACAGCAGGCGCTGGAGGCGATCGAGGGCGGTGCCGATACGCTCGCGAAGGCGTTCCCGGCCTCGCATCACGAGCGCGAGGACGCGATCTACCTGGGTGATACCGTCTTCGCCGATTACGTCGCGCGCATGAGCGATGCCGCCGTCCCGCTCGTCACGTACGACGACGGCGACGTGATCACCACGCCCGTCGACTGGACGCGTCGCATCGTGCTGACGGATGCCGGCCGCCGGGTGCTGAAGGGCGAAGTGAATGCGATCGCGCTGAACGGCATCGATCGCTGGTTGGGTGGCGTGCACCTCGAGGCGCCGCCGGGACAACCCGCGCTGCCGCCACATTAGAGAGACAGAGACAGGTTCCGGTTGAAAACCTATGACCAGGCCTACTTCGACCGCTGGTACCGTGATCCGAAGCATCGCCAATGGGCCGAGCCGGCGATTGCGCGGAAGGTGCGGATGGTGGTCGGGGTGGCGGAGTATCTCTTCGAGCGGCCGATCCGCTCCGTCCTCGACGTGGGGTGCGGCGAGGGCAGCTGGCAGCCGATCCTGAAGGAGCTGCGGCCGAAGGCCGCGTACCAGGGCATCGACAGCAGCGAATACGCGATCGCGCAGTTCGGGCGGGAGCGCAACATCCGCCGCGGGTCCGTCGGAACGTTAGGCAGGATCGGCCTGCGGCGGAAGTACGACCTGGTGGTCTGCTGCGACGTGCTGCACTACGTGAAGACGCCCGAGCTCGAGCAGGGACTCGAGGCGATCGCGAGGCTCGCGCGCGGGCCCGCCTACCTCGAGGCGTACACCAGCAGCGACGACGTCACCGGTGACAACGTGGACTTCCAGCGCCGCTCACCGGCGACGTATCGACGCCTGTTCGCTGCCCATGGCTTCACGCACGTCGGCCCGCACCTGTACGTGACGCGCGACATGCGCAAGGGCCTCGTCGAGCTCGAGAAGAGTTAGCGCGCTCTCGGCCAGCGGTTATTCGAACGATCCAGGTCGGGATAGAGCCCGCGGGGATCGACGGTGACCCTGGTGACGCGTCCCGGCACCTTCAATTCGAAGCGCGGTCCGTAGTTCCACATCTCCACGGGAATCCGCCGCGTTTCCTCGCGGCCGTCCGCATAACGAATCGCGAGCTCGGCCGGCATCGTCATCTCGTGACGATACGCCAGCCGGATGACGCTCGTATCCCGGCCCGGGGTCACGGATTCGACCAGCTGGTCCAGCGTGCTCGTCGTGTAGACCCACTGCCGCCAGTACCAGTCGAGTGACCGGCCGCTCACGTTCTCGATCGTGCGGAAGAAGTCCGCCGGCTGCGGATGCCTGAACGCCCATCGACGGACGTATTCACGGAACGCCGGGTCGAACGCTTCGGGCCCGAGGACGTCCTCGCGGAGCAGGCGCAGCATGAGCGCCGGCTTCTGGTAGGCGCTCCAGTACACGTTATGCACCTCCGCGGGCGCCGTGATCATCGCCTGCTCGCGGTGCCGCACCGCGTTCTGCGCATAGGACGTGAGCGGGCCGTTGAGCACCGAGTCGGCGTGGGTCTGCTCGTTCGCGAACCACTCCGCGACCGTGTACAGGTCGATGAACGAGTTGAAGCCTTCGTCCATCCACGGGTAACGCCGCTCGTCGCTGCCGACCGTCATCGGGAACCACTCGTGGCCCAGCTCGTGCATCATCACCCAGCTGAGCGAGTGGCGGCTGGTGTCGGGCGGCACGAACACGATCATCGGGTATTCCATGCCCTGGATCGGTCCTTCGACCACGCTCGCCTGGGGATACGGATATGGGAACCAGCGCACGCTGTTTGCGCGGATCGCGTGGCGCGCCATCTCGGTGGCCTCGCCCCAGTTCGCCGCGTTCGGGCGGTAGTACGCCTGGATGAGGACCGAATCGCCGGTGCCGATCGGCGCGTTCGTGGCTTCCCAGATGAAGTTGCTCGCCGTGGCCCACGCGAGATCGCGCACGTTGGTGGCGGCGAAACGCCACGTGCGCGTCCCGCTCACCGGCCGCGTCGCGGCCGCCTGCGCCTCGGGATAGCCGATGACGATCGCGGCGCGGTCGCCATGGCGGGCGCGTGCAAGGCTGTCGCGCTGCGCGGCCGTCAGGACGTCGTTCGGATTCTGGAGCGTGCCGGTCGAGGCGACGACGAAGCCCGCCGGAACCGTGAGCGCCGCGGTGATGTCGCCGTACTCGAGGTAGAACTCTCCCGCGCCGACGTAGGGCAGGGTATTCCAGCCGTGCACGTCGTCGTAGACCGCCAGGCGCGGATACCACTGCGCGATCTCGTAGAGCTGCCCGTCGCGGCCCATGCGGGCCGCGCCGTTCACCGGCACCGTGAAGTGCCAGGCGATCGTCAGCTCGAGCGACTGCCCGGGCGCGAGCGCGCGCTCGAGATTCACGCGCAGCATCGTGTCCCAGTGGTAGGTCCACACGCGCTGGCCCGTGACGCCGAGCGTGTCGATCGTGAAGCCGCCGGCGGGCCCGCTGACCGCCAGGACGAACGGCGCACCGGCGAACACCAGGTCCGGCGGCGGCGCGGAGCGGTTGATCGAATTCGCGGCGAAGATGTCCTGGTCGGTCTGGAGCCAGACGAAATGCAGCGAGTCCGGCGAGTTGTTCGTGTAGCGGATGGTCTCGCGTCCGCGGATCTCGTGGGTCGCGGTGTCGAGCGACGCGGTGATCGCGTAGTCCGCGCGATTCTGCCAGTAGCGCGCGCCGGGCGCGCCGGACGCCGAGCGGTACTCGTTAGGCGCCGGCAGCTCGAGGCGGCGGAAGGGCGAGGTGTCGGCGACCTGGGCGGCGAGCGGGGTCGCGGCGCACACGAGCGCCGCGAGAAGGGTCGGGATTCGCATGGGGAGATGCTACGCCGCGGCGCGATGCACCGCCAGCGATCAGAGCTGGTTCGGAATGCGCGCCGGCGCGCGGGCCGCCGACAAAATCAGGTCAGCCGGTTTCCCACCATGCAACCTCGCCGCGGTGGCCGCACTCGCCGCAGGTTGCGACGGGCACTTCGCCGAAGAGGCGAATGCGCGACCCACAGGCGGGACACACGCCGTACACGCGGCCCAGGTCCCACGCCTTGCCCGCCGCGGGGCTCGGCTCACCCCGGCCGCGGCTCACCACGGTGATGCGCGTCGGCCGCTCGGCGCGGATCTCGAGCAGCTTCTTCTGCACCGCGACCTTCTTGCCGCGGATCTCCAGCACCACGCGATCGTCACTCGCCTCGGCGACGACCGGATACCACGCCCCCGCGCGCGGCGCGGGCCGCGTGGCCGGGCGCGCGAGCGCCCAGGGACGTGCCCAGCCCAGCTCTGTCTGTGCTTCAGTCATGGTCATGGATGGCCATACGGAAAAGGGAAGACGAAACAGGACAAGGTATGCTACCATTCGAGCCGGCAATCGTGCCGTGAGATAGATTACGGTCATCCATCACACCGGATCACACATGCGCCCGTGCCTCACCCTCGTCGTCGCGTTCGTCGCCGCAACTCCACTCGCGGCACAGACTTCTCATCGCCCCGTGCCGTCGGCCGCACGGCAGATCGCCGCCGCGGTGCTGCCCCTGCCCGAAGCCATGCGCGCCGGCGCGCGCGTGTGGGGGTACGCGCCCGACGGCCGCTTCGTCGAGCTGCGGCCCGGCACCGGCACGATGACGTGCATCGCGGACGATCCGACGGACGACCGTTTCCACGTCGCGTGCTATCACAACACGATGGAGCCGTTCATGGCGCGCGGCCGCGAGCTTCGCGCGCAGCACACCGAGGAGAACCGCCTCGACAGCATGCGCACCGCCGACGTGCGCGAAGGCCGCATCCGCATGCCCGCGACCGCGAGCCTCTTTTCGCTGACCGGTCCGCTGGCGGCGTGGGACTCCGTCGCGAACACGGCGACTGGCGCGCGCGCGCTCTACGTCGTGTACCTGCCGTTTGCGACGGTTGCGAGCACCGGGATACCGGAGACGCCGGTGCGCAATCAGCCCTGGCTGATGCACCCCGGCGCCCCGAATGCGCACATCATGTTCGTGCCGACGATGTAGCAATCGGCGGTGCCCTGTGCCCTGTGACTAGTTCTTTGGGCGCATCAGCTCGCCGTTGATCGTGATCTTCACGGTGTCGCCCACCACGACGCCGCCCGTTTCGAGCGCCGCGTTCCAGGTGAGGCCGAACTCCTTGCGATCGAGCTTGCCCGTCGCGGAGTAGCCGAGGCGCTCGTTGCCCCAGGGGTCGCCGCCGCGGCCTTCGATCGTGACGTCGAGCGTGATCGGTCGGGTCACGCCGCGAATCGTCAGCTCGCCACTGAGCTTGAACTCCTCGCTGTCCGCATCACCCTCGATGCGGCCACCCTTGAACGTCATCGTCGGGTGCTCGTCCGCCGCGAAGAAATCGGCCGAGCGCAGGTGCGCGTCGCGCTGCTCGACACGCGTGTCGATCGTCGACACCGGGATCGACACCTCGATCTTCGGCGAGCGCGGGTTCGCATCGTCCGTCTCCACCGTGCCGGTCACGTTCGCGAAGTGGCCCTTCACGTTCGACACCATCAGGTGACGCACCGAGAACTCGACATCGGTATGCGTCGGGTCGACCTGCCACGAGGTCTGCTGGGCAATCGCTACGTTCGTCATTGGTCTTCTCCGGTTGTGGTTGTCTATCTGTTTATCGTCTATCTGTCGAATCGTCTATTTATCAATCATACACATATGAAGTATTGGGCCAAATAAAAAGGCGCGACTACTTCACCGCCGACAATGCACGAACCAGGACGCTTCGATCGGCCGCCGGCACCATCTCGGCGAACTCCGCCTGGACCTTCTCGAGCTCCGCCGCGCCGGCCGCCTGCTTCTCGCGACCCATCGACGTCAGCTCCGCCCGCACGATGCGGCGGTCGACGGCATCCGGCACCCGCTTCACGAGGCCATCGGCCTCGAGACGATCGACCAGCTGCGTCATGTTGGACCGCACGCACGCGAGGCCCGCGGCGAGATCGCTCAGGGTCATCGGCTCGCCCTTCGTCACGAGCTGCGACAGCACCGTGAGCTTGGGACGAGACAGGCCGACCGTCTCGAGCGCGCTCTCCAGCCGATCTTCCAATACCCTCGCCGCATGCAGCAGCGAGAACATCAGCGGATCCGCTTTCGGGGGTGTCCTGACCGCGATATCGTTCACGCCTGTACTATACAGTAGATCAAGAACTGTGTCAAGTCCGGCATAAGTAAATCAATATCAAGATCTTACGAGCTTCTTGTACTTCAGCCGGTGTGGCTGATCGGCATCGGCGCCTTTCCTCTTCTTCAAGTCGGCGTGGTAATCCTGGAAGTTGCCCTCGAACCACTTCACCTCGCCGTCGTCCTCGAAGGCGAGGATGTGGGTCGCGATGCGGTCGAGGAACCAGCGGTCGTGACTGATCACGACGACGCAGCCGGAAAAGCGCACGAGCGCGTCTTCGAGGGCGCGCAGCGTGTCCACGTCGAGATCGTTCGTGGGCTCGTCGAGGAGCAGCACGTTGCCGCCGCTCTTGAGGAGCTTCGCGAGGTGCAGGCGATTTCGCTCGCCGCCCGACAGGCTGCCGACGTTCTTCTGCTGGTCCGCGCCCTTGAAGCCGAAGCTCGCCGCGTACGCGCGCGCGTTCACCTCGCGCTTGCCGAACATCAGGGTGTCGAGGCCGCCGGAGATCTCGTCGTAGACGGTCTTCTTCGCGTCGAGGGATTCGCGCGACTGGTCCACGTACGCGAACTGCACGGTCTTGCCGACGGTGAGCGTGCCGGCATCGGGTTTCTCGCTGCCGGTCATCATGCGGAAGAGCGTGGTCTTGCCCGCGCCGTTCGGCCCGATGATGCCGACGATGCCGCCGCGCGGCAGCCGGAAGTCCAGGTTGTCGAACAGCACGCGGTCGCCGAAGCCCTTCGCGAGCTTGTCCGCGATCACGACGTCGTCGCCTAACCGCGGCGGCACCGGGATGAGGATTTCCGCCGTCTCGGCCCGCGCTTCCTGCTCCTGCTTGAGCAACTCCTCGTAGGCCGTGTAGCGCGCCTTGCTCTTCGCCTGGCGCGCGCGCGGCGACATCTGGATCCACTCGAGTTCGCGCTCGAGCGTCTTCTGCCGCGCGCTCGCGGCCTTCTCTTCGTTCGCGAGGCGCTTCTGCTTCTGGTCGAGCCACGACGAGTAATTGCCCTTCCACGGGATGCCTTCGCCGCGGTCGAGCTCGAGGATCCAGCCGGCGACGTTGTCGAGGAAGTAGCGGTCGTGCGTGACGGCGATGACGCAGCCGGGGAATTCCGCGAGGTGCCGCTCGAGCCACGCCACCGATTCGGCGTCGAGGTGGTTCGTCGGTTCGTCGAGCAGCAGGATGTCGTTCTCGGAGAGCAGAAGCCGGCACAGCGCGACGCGGCGCTTCTCGCCGCCCGAGAGCCTGGTGACGTCCGCGTCGCCCGGCGGCAGGCGCAGCGCGTCCATCGCGATGTCGACCTTGTGGTCGAGCTCCCACGCGCCCGCGTGGTCGATCTTGTCCTGGAGCGCGCCCTGTTTCTCGAGCAGCTTGTTCATCTGCTCGTCGTCCATCGGCTCGGCGAATTTCGCGCTGATCGCGTTGAACTCGTCGAGCATCGCGCGGATGTGTGCGAGGCCTTCTTCCACGTTGCCGCGCACGTCCTTCGTCGCATCGAGCTGCGGCTCCTGCGCGAGGTAGCCGATGCGGATCCCGTCGGCCGGCCGCACTTCGCCGATGTAGTCCTTGTCCACGCCCGCCATGATCTTCAGCAGCGTGCTTTTTCCCGCGCCGTTGCTGCCGAGGACGCCGATCTTCGCGTCGCGGTAGAACGAGAGGTAGATGTCTTTCAGGATGTGGCGGCCGGGGGGGACGACCTTCCCGGCGCCAATCATCGAAAAGATGTATTCGTTGGCCATGGCGGAAAGCTACTCAGGCCTCACCGTGGGAAGGAACCGAGGTGGCTGCCGGAGGTGGGTCGCCTGCTCGTACGCGAAGGCGTAGCCGAGGAGCTTCGCTTCCGTCCAGGCCGTGGAAAACATGGAGAGTCCGACCGGAAGTCCCTGGATCTGTCCCATCGGCACCGTGATATGCGGATAGCCCGCGACCGCGGCGGGCGTGGTGCAGTTTCCGCCGAAGGAATCCCCGTTCACGAGATCGATCGGCCAGGTCGGTGCCTGGGTCGGGCAGACGATCGCGTCGAGCTGGTAGCGCCGGAGGGTCGCGTCGATGCCGAGCGTGCGGGACCAGCGCAGGCAGGTGGCGCGCGCCGCGCGATAGGCAGGCGAGGTGAGCGGGCCCTTCGCCTGCGAGCGTTCGAACAGCTCCTGGAGGAAGAAGGGCATCTCGCGCCCGTGCTCGCGGGTGTTGAACGCGATGAGGTCCGCGAGCGTCAGGCGCTGGGGCGCGAGGTAGGCGTTGAGGTCGGCCTTGAACTCGTACAGCAGGACGTCCGTTTCCTCGTTATGCAGGTGATCCTCGGTGACCACGTCCGCCGGATCGTGGACGATCGCGCCGGCGTCCCGCAGCGCGCGCAGCGCGTCCTCGAACAGCGCATCCACTTTCGCGCTGTAGCCGGTATAGCGCTTGCGCGCGACGCCGAGGCGGGCGCCGCGCAGGGCGCCGGGTCGGAGTGCCGCCAGGTAGTCGGTGACCTGCGCGCGGCGCGTGGCGTCGTCGCGCGCTTCCGCGCCCGCGATGGCCGACAGGAGGATCGCGCAGTCGGTGACGGTGCGCGTCATGGGGCCGGCGGTGTCCTGCGAATGCGAGATCGGTATGATGCCCGCGCGGCTGACGAGGCCGACCGTCGGCTTGAGACCGACCAGTGCGCACGCCGATGCCGGCGACGTCACGGAGCCATCGGTCTCGGTGCCGATGCCTGCTGTTGCCAGGTTCGCGGCGACCGCGGCGCCCGTGCCTGACGAGCTGCCCGACGGCGAGCGGTCGAGCACGTACGGATTGCGGCACTGGCCGCCGCGACCGCTCCACCCGCTCGACGCGTGTGTCGAGCGGAAGTTTGCCCACTCGCTCATGTTCGTTTTCGCGAGCAGGATCGCTCCCGCCGCGCGCAGCCGTTTCGCGACGTCGGAGTCCTGCGCGGCGAAGGCGTTCTCGAGTGCGAGCGAGCCTGCGCTCGTGTGCATCCGGTCCGCGGTGTCGCAGTTGTCCTTCAGGACGATCGGGATGCCGTGCAGCGGCCCGCGCACGCGTCCCGAACGCCGCTCGGCATCCAGGGTGTGGGCGAGCTGCAGGGCATCCGGGTTCGTTTCGATCACCGAGTGCAGGGAAGGGCCCTGCCTGTCACTCGCCGCGATTTTCGCGAGGTACTGCTGCGCCAGGTCGCGCGCGGTTGTTGCGCCGCTGCGCAGCTGATCCTGCAGCTCGGTGATCGTGACTTCCTCGAGCGAGACCTGCTGTTCGCGCGAGCGAGGAAGAGAGCGGCGCGAGAGGGCCGTGGCGGCCGCGGAGGCGGCGAGAAAGGAGCGACGGTTCATCAGCCTAAACAACCACGTCGAGGTGAAGGAGGCTAGGGAGGTTAAGGAGGTCGGGACGTTGAAGGGCGGGATGCAAGGGATGTTGGAAGGTGGAGGGGATAACTACGATAATCGGCGCTCAAGGCTCGCGATGAATCGCAGAATCAGATAGCCCACACGGCGCGCTTGATCGATGAGGCGTTCCACAACTTCGTCGGGCAGACGGCGCTTCATCTGCGCCATGCGAAGTTGGCCTTCTAATTCATCACAGGAGGCTTTCGCGATGCGGAAGAAACGAATGCCGTCGCGCGAGACTCCCTTGCCGTAGCCTTCCGCGATGTTCGAGGTAATCGAATTGGCGGCACGGATCATCTGATCCGTTTTCGATCGCGCGCCAGGGCCCGCAAGCTGCGGCATGGCGTCTTCAGTGTTACAGACGAGCGACGCTGCCTCTTTCCAGACAATGAGATCCGCAAACCCGGCCACGCGGCAATCTTCACTGAGGTGGTCAAGCGCCCGGCATCATGGGAACGCGCCCTGGCGCATTCGATTGCCGACACCTCCCCACATCCAACCTCCCCACATCCAACCTCCCCGCATCCAACCTCCCCACATCGTTAACCTCCTTAACCTCCCTAGCTTCGTTTTTCGTTTATCAACAGAACCGTTACCCCCCTCGTAGTTGAAGGCTAGATTCCCCCGTTCCCAATTGTCGTTCATTCATCAGGAGCAGGATCATGCGTAATAGCCGCATCCTTACGGCGGTCGCACTGGCTTGCCTCTCGGCAATGCCGTTGGCCGCGCAGCAGTCCGCGACGCAGGAGCGCCTCGATCTCGCGGCCCTCGCGCGCATCCGCGACGAGGGGCTGAACCGCTCGCACGTGGACTCGCTCGCGGGCTACCTGACCGACGTGATCGGTCCCCGCCTGACGGGCTCGTCGAACCTCCGCCGCGCGCAGCAGTGGGCACAGCAGATGTTCACGTCGTGGGGCCTCCAGAACGTGCAGGTCGAGCCGTGGGATTCGCTCTTCGGCCGCGGCTGGGAGCGCGTCTCGTACGAGGGGCGCTGGCTCGCGCCCTACGAGCAGCCGCTGTATGCGATGCCGCTCGCGTGGAGCGGCAGCACCCACTCGGCCGCACCCGCCGGCCGCTCGCGCAACGCCGCGGCGGACAACGGCAACGTGCAGTGCGACGTGAAGGTCGCGGAAATCCGCGACAGCGCCTCGCTCGCGCGCCTCGACGGCACGCTGCGTGGGGCGTGCGTCCTCCTGCTGCGCCCGTTCGGCAACCAGCCGGGCATGCGCGCGTTCGAGCCGGAGTGGACGTTCTCGCCGCGGCGCACCGACGCCGATTCGATCCTCGCGATGGCGTCGCGTCCGCTGCCGGCCGCGCCGCAGAATCCCCAGCGCAATTTCGCCGCCGGCCAGAACTTCGCCGCGCAGATTCCCGCGTGGCTCGGCCGCCAGGGCATCGTCGCCATTCTCCAGCCCTCGGCCTGGCAGTACGACCTCATCCTCGGCGCGGGCGGGCCGCAGCAGCGCCAGGCGCGGGACAGCGCGAACTACGAGCCGCTTCCCGCGCTCGTCGTCGCGAGCGAGCAGGCCGGCCAGATGTACCGCGACATCCAGCGCGGCGTGCCGGTCCGCCTGTCGCTCAACGTGCAGAACCGCTTCGTGAATCCCGATCGCCGCGAGTTCAACGTCATCGGTGAGATTCCGGGCACCGACAGGGCGGCGCAGTGGGTGATGATCGGCGCGCATTACGACTCGTGGTACGGCGGCACCGGCGCGACCGACAACGGCGCGGGCTCGATCGTGATGATGGAAGCGATGCGGATCCTCAAGACGCTGAACCTGCCGATGCGTCGCTCGGTGCGCATCGCGCTCTGGACCGGCGAAGAGCAGGGCCTGCTGGGCTCGCGCGACTGGGTCCGCAAGCACGCCGCCGACATGCCGAACATCTCGGCGTACCTGAACGTGGACAACGGCTCGGGCCGCCTGCGCGGCGTGTTCGCGCAGAGCAACCTCGCGGTCATGCCGATCTTCGACCAGATCCTCTCGCCGCTGCACGACCTCGGCCTCGTGGCGAGCGTGCCGAACAACACCGGCGGCACCGACCACCTGTCGTTCGACGCGATGGGCGTGCCCGGCTTCCAGTACATCCAGGACCCGCTCGAGTACGGCATCCGCACGCACCATTCCCAGGCGGACACCTACGAGCGTCTCGTGATGGATGATCTCAAGCAGGCGGCGACGGTCGTGGCGTGGACGGTCTACACGATCGCCAACCGCGACGAGATGATGCCGAGGAAGCCCGCGACCCCGCGGGCGACGAACTAGCTAGGGCCGGCCCGGGCCGGCGCTGGTGACGGGCGGCTGTCCTCTCCGGAGGATGGCCGCCTGTCGCGCTTCGAGGGAGTCGGCCTTCGTACGCTGATCCATGTCGAGCCACGACCACGCGGTGTCCTTCACGGCCGCGGTCTGCGCGCGAATCTGGGCCGCGAGGGGGCCGATGGCCGTGCGGACGTCCTGCGGAATGGCGGTCGAGTCGCCGCGATTGCGCGCGTTGAGCCGCACGTCGCGCATCGCCGAATCGATCTGGTTCTGGATCGGCTGGTTGCGCCGGAAGAGCCGCAGGTTGAGCTGCACCAGGCGCTGCACGGTGCTGTCCGCGAGGCCGATGCTGTCGCGGTTCAGCAGGAGGAAGCCGACGGGATCGCGGTCCGTCGGGCTGAAGCGCGCCATGCTTCCCCCGGGAGGGCCCGCCGGCACACCGATGGCGCAGGCGGCCGCCGCCACGAGAAGAAGGGGAGCTAGGTTCTTGCGCATCGATCCGCCCATTCTGGTGAAAAGACAGTAGTTTTCGTCAAACGTAACATATGCGCCCTCCCATGGAACGCCTCTCGGCGGACACGTTCCGCCTTGTGCTCGACACGATGGTCGAGGGCGTCGTGCTGTACGACGGCGCCGGGGACGTCGTGTGGTGCAACCCGAGTGCGGCGCGCATCCTGGGTCCCTCCGTCATGCTGGGACGCAGCTCCGGCTCGCACGAGCAGCCGATCCGCGCGATTCGCGAAGACGGCGCCGACCTGGCCTGGGACGATCACCCCGCGATGGTCGTATTGCGGACCGGGAAGCCGCAGCGCGACGTGGTGATGGGCTTCGAGAAGGCCGACGGGTCGCGCACCTGGGTCTCCGTGAACGCCGAGCCGATCGCGCAGGCGCGCGAAGGCGTGCCGACGTCCGTCGTCGTGTCGTACGCGGACGTGACCGTGATCCGCGAAGGCGCGCTCAAGCTGCGCGCGCTCGAGGCGCAGCTGCGACACGCGCAGAAGATGGAGGCGATCGGCCAGCTCACCGGCGGCATCGCGCACGACTTCAACAATCTCCTGACCGCGATCCTGACGAACGCCGACCTCCTCACGGATTACGTGGCGGACGCTCCGCCCGACGCGAAGGAAGAGCTCAACGACCTGCGCCGGGCCGCGCGCCGCGGTGCGGATCTCGTCCGCAAGCTGATGGTCTTCGCGCGGCGCGATCGCCCCGAGCTCATCAAGGTGGACATCGCCGAGCTGCTCTGGGAAACGACCCGCCTGCTGCGCCGGGTGCTCCCCGAGTCGATCGCCCTCCAGACGCACGTGGAGAAGGAGCTGCCGGCGATCCAGGCGGATCCCGCCAGCCTCGAGCAGGTGCTGCTCAACCTCGCGACCAATGCCCGCGACGCGATGGGCGACACGGGCGTGCTGCGGATCCAGGCCGAGCTGCGGGTGCTCGACGAGGACGGCGTGCGCTCGTTAGGCTGGGGACGCCCCGGGCCCTACGTGACCCTCGCCGTCATCGACGACGGGGCGGGCATGGACGCGGCGACCCTCGAGAAGATCTACGACCCGTTCTTCACCACGAAGCCCGTCGGCTCGGGGACCGGCCTCGGCATGTCGATCGTGTACGGCGCGATCCAGCAGCACCACGCGCACATCCAGATCGAGAGCACGCCGGGCACCGGCACGCGCATCACGCTGCGCTTCCCGCCGGCCGCCACGGCGGCGCCGCTCGAGGACGAGGACAGCGCGGCCGAGGTGCCCGGCGGCTCGGAAACGGTCCTGCTGGTCGAGGACAACGAGGGCGTGCGCGCCGCGGCGCGGCGCATTCTCGAGAAGCGCGGCTACCGCGTGCTGTCCGCGACCACGGGCGAGGATGCGCTCCAGCTCTACCAGGTGCACGGCGACGAAGTCGCGCTCGTGCTCGCCGACGTGATCATGCCGCAGATGGGCGGGATCGAGCTCGTCACCGCGCTGCGGCGCCTCGGCAGCCGCGCCCGGATGCTGCTCACCAGCGGCTATACCCAGCGCGCCGCGGATGCGGCGGCGCTGGACGTGCCGCTGCTCGCGAAGCCATGGACGCCCGTGCAGCTCGCGCGGCGCGTGCGCGAGACTCTCGACGAAAACCCCGCCGACGTGGAAGCTCGCGCATGAGCGCCGCCGACCGCGAGCCCTTCTTCCAGCGCTACGAGCAGGGCCCGTCGCTGCTGCGCGCCGCGCTCAACCGCGCGCCGGAAGACATGCGGAAGTGGAAACCCTCGCCGGAAAAGTGGTCGGTCCACGAGATCGTCGTGCATTGCGCGGACAGCGAAACGAATTCGGCGATGCGGATCCGGTACCTCGTGGGCGAGGCGTCACCGACGATCGCGGGCTATGACCAGGACCGGTGGGCCAGCGTGATGAAGTACGACGCACTCCCGCTGGCGCTTTCGATGACCCAGATCGAAGCGACGCGCGCGTGGACGGCCGCGTTCATCCGCAGCCTGCCGGACGAGGCGTGGACAAGGAAGGGGAGGCACACCGAATACGCTGAACCGTACACCGCGATGCAGTGGCTCCAGATTTATGCTGAGCACCTGGAAATCCACGCCCGTCAGATCGCCAGAACTGTCGATTCATGGAAGGCGGCACCAATTTGATGCACTGATATGGTGCAGCGTTCCCGCCCGCTTGTAGTGCCGAGTGCATTTCCTGCCAATAAATCACCCCTCTGTCATGTCAGATAACTGTATGACATTCATGCAGTTACACTGGAACACCCACTCGCCGCGTTCTGTGGCACTAGCGTTGCTCCTCTGACGGGGGCACCCTAAGTGTGTTTCCGGGCCGTCAGGCCAGCCATCCTCTGCACAAAATCAGGAGAGGTTCACGTTCCATGGCCGCAAAAGGCGGGGAAGTGACTCGTTCGCAGGCATCCAGCGCGCCGCCGGCGCGTACCCAGCCGACCGCCGCGCTGCTCAGCGAGCTGGTCGCGCACCTGCGCGAGAACCGGACGCAATTACGGGAAGAGTGGGTCCGTCGCATTACCGAGTCGCGATTGCTCACCGCGATGACGAAGGACGAAATCTTCGCGGAAGCGACGTCGGTGTTCGACAACTACGTCGAAGTGCTCGAGACCGGCAGCGTGGAAGCGCTCCAGGCCTACGCGCGGAACCTGTCCGAGCGCATCATCCCGCGAGGCGTCGAGACGCACGAAGTCGTCGGCATCGTGCTCCTCCTGCGTGACGTGCTCGCGCGATCCCTGTTCAAGAAATACCAGGCCGACTTCGCCCTCCTCAATCGCGTACTGGACGCCTACGAACCCGCCGCCAACCGCATCGCGAACACGGTGGCCGTCGGTTTCGTGCAGGAGCGCGAGCGCATCATCCGCCAGCAGCAGGAAGCGATCCGCGAGCTGTCGACGCCGGTGCTGCAGGTGCGCGAGCGGCTCCTCATCCTTCCGATGATCGGCATCGTGGACAGCCAGCGCGCGCGCCAGCTGACGGAGCAGCTGCTCCGGGGCATCCGGTCGAACCGCGCGAAGGTCGTCGTCATGGACATCACCGGCGTGCCGAGCGTGGACTCCACGGTGGCGAACCACCTCGTGCAGACGGTGGAGGCGTCGCGGTTGTTAGGCGCCACGGTGATCGTCACGGGCCTCTCTCCCGAAATCGCGCAGACCCTCGTCACCATCGGCGTCGACCTCGCGAAGATGAACACGGTCGGCGACCTCCAGGGCGGCATCGAAGAGGCCGAGCGGCTGCTCGGCTACGAGGTGCTCCTCAGCAAGGACAAGAAAGAGCTCGTGCCCCGGGACGAGGAGTAGCGCGTGCAAGTCCCGATCCTGAAGCAGCGCGATTACCTGATCGCGTCGATCCAGTCCGCCCTGACGGACGCCGACCTCCTGCGCCTCCGTGATGATCTCGTGGAGCAGGTGGGGCGCTACCGCTCGCAGGGCGTGATCGTGGACGTCACGGTGCTCGACGTGATGGACTCGTTCGCGGTGCGCACGCTGAGCTCCCTCGCGCACATGATCAAGCTGCGCGGGGCGGAGACGGTGATCGTCGGCATTCAGCCCGAAGTGGCTTTCGCGATGGTGCAGCTCGGCCTCACGCTGTCGACGGTGGCGACCGCCCTCGACCTCGAGGAAGGGCTGGTCTATCTCGACATGCGCAAGAAGGAGCGGGGGCGCCGCGGTGGACGCTGAGCTCCGGGTCCCGATCGAAACGGACGCCGACATCGTCACGGCGCGCCAGGAAGGGAAGCAGCTGGCGTCCCAGCTCGACCTGACACCGAGCGACCTGGTCGTCATCGCGTCCGCGATTTCCGAAATCGCGCGCAACATCGTGGAGTACGCGAACCGCGGCGAGGTGGTCATCCGCCTCGTCGAGAAGGCCGGCCGGCGCGGCATCCTCATCATCGCGCAGGACGTCGGCCCCGGCATCGCGGACGTGAACGCCGCGCTCCAGGACGGCTACTCGACGTCGGGGAGTCTCGGCCTGGGACTGCCCGGCGCGCGTCGCCTGATGGACGAGTTCGAGATCCAGACCGAAGTCGGCAAGGGCACTCGTGTCACGATGAGGAAATGGGCGCGTTGACCGCGGAACGTCCGGCTATCGAACGCTCGCCGTTCGTCGAGTGGGGCGTCGCGTCCGCCGCGCTCCCGGGACAGCGCACGTCGGGGGACCTGCAGCTGTTCCATCCGCTGCCCGAAGGCGTGCTGCTCGCGGTCGTGGATGGCCTGGGCCACGGGCCCGAGGCGATGGCCGCCGCGGAGCGCGCGGTCGAGACGCTGCGCAAGCATGCCGAGCAGACCGTGATGTCGCTCGTGCGCCTGTGTCACCAGGCGCTGATCGGCTCCCGCGGTGTCGCGATGAGCATCGCCGCGATCAACAGTCTCGACGAAACGCTGACCTGGCTGGCCATCGGCAACGTCGAGGCCGTCGTCCTGCGCGCCGACAAGCGCGCGAACCCGCCGCGCGAGTCCGTCGTCATGCGCGGTGGCGTCATCGGCTACGAGCTCCCGCCGCTGCGTGCGGCGGTGATCACGCTCCAGCGCGGTGACCTTCTCATCTTTGCCACTGACGGCATCGATGCGTCCTTTACCGACCAGCTGGACGTGACGCGACCCCCGCAGCGCCTGGCCGATCACATACTCGCGGAGCACGCGAAAGGCACCGACGACGCACTGGTGCTGGTGGCGCGCTACCTCGGGAGAACTCCCACGCGGACATGACCATGACCATGAGCGGCGGTATCGTCACGCCGGACACCGCGACTCGCGCGACCGATCTTCGCCTGCTGCTGGTAGGCGAGGATACGGCCCCCCTCCGCGAGTTGATGCGCATCGTGGAAGCACACGGTGCGACGCTGGAACGCGTGCCCGACGCATCGAGCGCACTGCGCTCGCTCCGCACCGGCCGGTGGGACCTCCTCCTCGTTGCCCTCGAGGCCGACGCCGAAGACCAGCTGACGTGGTGGGTCGATGTGCTCCGCTCGGCGCCGCGCCGGCCGCGACTCGTCGCGCTCGTGCCGTCGCCGTCCATCGGGCTCGCCATGCGCGCCGCGCACCTCGGCGTGTTCGACGTGCTGCCGCTGCAGGTGAACCGCGAGCAGTTCCGCGAGCTGCTCCTCCGCATCCGTTCGACCAGCGAAGAGAAGCCGATCCAGCTGCCCGAGGTGAAGCCGATCAGCTTCGGCACGCACCAGATGGTGTCCGAGAGCCAGGCGATGCTGCCCGTGATCCGCGCGATCGCGCAGGCGGCGCCGAGCACGGCGACGGTCCTGATCCAGGGCCAGTCGGGCACGGGCAAGGAGCTCGTCGCGCGCGCCATTCACCTGCACGGCTCGCGGTCGAACGCACCGTTCATCGCCGTGAACTGCGCCGCGATTCCCGAGAACCTGCTGGAGTCGGAGCTGTTCGGCCACGACAAGGGCGCCTTTACCGGCGCCGTCGCGCGGAAGATCGGCCGCTTCGAGCGCGCGCACAACGGCACGCTGTTCATGGACGAGATCGGCGACATGAGCCTCGCCCTCCAGAGCAAGATCCTGCGCGCCATCCAGGAGCGCGAGATCGAGCGCGTGGGCGGCACCGAGTCCATCTCGGTGGACGTGCGCCTGATCGCGGCAACCAACCGCGACCTGAAGCAGATGATGACGGAAGGCAAGTTCCGCGAGGACCTCTACTACCGCCTCGCCGTCGTCATGATCAAGCTGCCGACGCTCGGCGAGCGCGGCGACGACCTGCTGCTGCTGACCTCGTCGTTCCTGCGGGAGTTCGGCAAGCGCACGGGCAAGAACTTCACGGACATCTCGGACCGCGCCCTCGACCTGTTGCGCTCGCACGACTGGCAGGGCAACGTGCGCGAGCTGCGCAACGTGATCGAGCGCGCCGTGCTGGTCGCGGACGGCTCCTGCCTGCGCAGCGAGCACCTGCCCGAGGAGTGGCGCACCAGCGGCACCGAGCGGACGGGCACCGGGGTCGCGGACGACACGCGTCCCTTCGCCACGCTGCAGGAGATGGAAGCGCGGCACATCGCGCGCATCCTCAGTCACACGCGCGGCCAGATCGGCGAAGCGGCCGGCATCCTGGGCGTGCATCGCAACACGCTGGCGCGGAAGATCCGGGAGTACGGGTTGTGAGCAATGGCGTAGGCCAGCCTCCCCTTCGCGTCGAGCAGGCGCTCCGGCTGCTGCCGGACGTCGATGCGCTCGCGCCGCTGCGCGGATTCCTGATCTCGCGCTCGCAGGCGCGTCCGGCGCTCGAGCCGCACGCGACGGTCGGGAAGCGCACGGTGGAGCCGGCGGAGCTGAAGGAGTACGTGCCGCAGGCAATCGCCGCCGTGTCCGCGCACTTCACGGCGTTGTGTTACGCGGCGGTCAGCGCGCTCGAAGCGGAGCAGGCCGGCGACATCCCCGGCGTGGTGCGCGCGCTGCTGCCCGCGGGCGAGCGCGAAGAGGAAATCGGCCGTCACGACCAGGCGCGCCAGTGGTACGAGCAGGCCCTGCGCGTGGCCGAAGGGCTGCGCGACCGGCGGCCGGAGATTTCGTCGCTCTGGCATCTCGGTCATCTCGAGCTTGGCCGCGGTGACTACGAGCAGGCCGCGCGCCTGTTCACGCGCAGCTTCTTCCTCGCCGACGCGGAAATGGACCATGCCGGCGCCGCGCTCGCGTGCGAAGGCCTGGGTGATGTCGCGCAGGCGCAGGGCAAGTGGCAGGGCGCCGAGGCGTGGTACAACCGGGGCCTGACGTTCGCGCAGGACGACCAGGTGCGCTCGGGCTTCCTGCTCCTCGGTCTCGGCGAAGTGTCGCGCAATCGCGGGCTGCTCGAAGTTTCGGCCGAGCGGCTGGGGCGCGGGCGGCAGATGTTCTCCTCCCGCAATGACACCAACGGCATCGCGCACACGCTCAACGCGTGGGGACTCCTCGAGGCCGATCTCGGCCGCAACACCGAGGCAGTCGCCGCGTGGATCGAGGCGCTCGCGGAGCTGCGCAAGATCGGCGGCCGGCCGCGGCTCGAGATGAGCATCCGGCTGAACCTCTGCCGCCTGCATCTCGAGGCCGGCAATCTCGCCGAGTGCGAGGACGAGGCGCGCCGCGCCGAAGAGCTCGCGATCACGCACAAGCTCAACGACCAGCTCGCGCGCCTGTACGTGCTGCTCGGCCGCCTGCGCGGCAAGCAGGGGGACGAGACCGGCTTCGTGTTCTTCGAGAATGCCATCGAGCTGTGCCAGAGCTCGTCGGTCGCGCCGCGCCTCAAGGCCGAGGTGTATCGCGAGTACGCGAGCTTCCGGAACCAGATGGGAGAGCGCGAGGAAGCCGTGGCGTATCTTGGACGTGCCCGGGAAATCCTGGAGACGTCCGGCGACCAGTCGATGCTCATCCGGATCGAGAACGAGCTGGAGCAGATGCGCACGTCCTGATTTGACTGCACCGTCGAGTTCCCTCCGCACCATAATGGTGCGTCAAACATCAGTAATTCCCCGATCAAGGCCGTCGAAAGTCGTTGTCCCGCAAGGGCCTGCGGAATGTTCCCTGACCGGCACGAAGGGTGCTTTGGATTTCCGTCAAGGAGACCCATGACGGAACGTGACCTGACGATCGTGCGACGTGGTGCGGTGCCGGGCCTCGCGGAAACGCGCGGACCCACCGGCATCTACGCCACGCGGCTGCACCAGCTGGCTCGGCTCGAGCTCGAGGAGTCGCGCGCCGAGGCGCTGTGGCGCGAGGTCAGCCGTCACCGTCGCTCGTTAGGCACGCGGCTGGGGCGCGACGTGGGTGCGCAGGTGGCGCTGCTGGACTACCTGGCGAACGTGCAAGGCCGCGACGAGGTGGCGCTGGCGGATCGCCGCGAGGCGTCGGAGGCCGCGCAGCAGGCGATCACGGATCCCCTCACGGGCCTGTTCAACCGCTTCTTCTTCCAGCTCGAGCTCGGGCGCGAATGCGAGCGGACCCTGCGCTACCAGCTGCCCGCCTCCCTCGTCCTGCTGGATCTCGACCGGTTCGCGGCGATCAATGCCGAGTACGGCCGCGAGACGGGCGATGAAGTGCTCCAGGCCACGGCATCGGTCATCCTGCACCACGTGCGCGTCCCGGACGTCGCCTGCCGCGTGGGCGCGGACGAGTTTGCCGTGCTCCTTCCGGGCACGACGCAACCGGACGCGATGACGACGGCGCGCCGCATCGCGGCGGACATCGCGGACTGGTTCCGGCGCAGCCCGGTGGGCCTCGTGACGATCGACGTCAGCGCGAGCGTCGGCGTGTCGTCGCTGCCCGCCGGCGGGAGCGGCGAGACCCTGCTTTCGAATGCGCGCGTGGCACTGCGCGACGCCCGCAGGCTCGGCGGCCATCGCGTCGTCGCGCCCGTCACCCAGGCGGTGAACTGATGACCGGGCCGCGGAACAGCGCGGCGAAGCTGCGCGAGCTCGCGCGGCTCGACCTCGACGAGAACGAGGCCACGCAGCTGTGGCGGGACGTTGCGCGGCACCGGCGCGCGCTCTGGAATCGCCTCGGCCGTGACGTGGGCGCGCGCGTCGCGCTCCTCGATTATCTCGTGAACATCCGCCCCGACCGGAGCCGCGAGCCGCAGATCATCGAGCGTACCACGCTCGAAGGCATCGAGCAGCGCGCGACGACCGACGCACTCACCGGGCTCCAGAACCGCAACGTGTTCGACCTCGAGCTCGAGCGCGAGGCGAGCCGCGCGGCGCGGTATGGGCTTCCGCTCTCACTCATCCTGCTGGACCTCGATCACTTCAAGGACATCAACGACCACCACGGCCACCAGGCTGGTGACGCCGTCCTGAAGAGCGTCGGCACCATGCTGCTGCGGCACGTGCGGGGCGCGGATGTCGCCTGCCGCTACGGCGGCGATGAGTTCGCCATCATCCTGCCCGATACCACGATCGAGATCGCGTCGAACGTCGCCCAGCGCATGACGGCGGAGCTGAGTGGCTTCTTCGAGATGAACCCGGTGGAAGGGCATTACCTGGACGTCGGTGCGAGCGCCGGCGTTGCGGCATTGCGTGCCGAGCAGACCGCGGTGGACCTGCTCCAGTCGGCGGACCTGGCGCTGTACCGGGCCAAGCGGACGGGCGGGGAGACGTTTCCGACGATTCCCATTTCGGGGGCCTTCTTATAGGTATAGAACGTCAGCCCTCCGCATAGCCTGTAAGGGTTACCTGACATCATGTAGGTAGACCCGCACATCAAGTTGCAGTGTTGCACCTTGAACTGAGCGTTCAAGGTGGTTTAATTCCTTCCCACGTAGCGGTGAGCCTCTCCCGAGAGTGGTCTTACGACCTAGGGACTCCGCGCGGACAACTCAGCTTCACGCTGCCTCAGAGCAAACCCGTCGAAAGACGGCGACGCAGAGCCACGGGACTTCGATGACCCTTAAGGGTCGTCATGTCCGCCGGGCCTCCAGCGAGACGAATCCCGAGAGGGACTTGTCAGCTGGGGGCTTTTTTGCGTCCGCGCGTCACTCGAATGGGAGGAGCAGCTGTGAACTGGAAATTCAAGCTCTCGAAGCGCCTGGCCATTGCACACTCCGCGGCGATCGTCGTTGCCGCGGCCGCCATCAGCGCATGCGCCGCGGATCGCTCTCTGACCGATCCCGCCGCACCCTCTACTCCAATTGATCAATCCGTCGTCGCCTCGATCGCCCTGACTCCGAAGAGCGACAGCGTCGGCGCGGGTGCCACCACGCAGCTGAACGCGCTGGTGCGCGACGCGCAGGGCGCGACGCTCGCGGGCTCGGGCATCACGTGGCAGACCACCGATGCGTCGGTTGCCGCCGTGTCGTCCAGCGGTCTGGTGACCGCGGGCGCCGAAGGCAAGGCGTACGTCATCGCGAAGATCGCGGGCAAGAGCGACACCGCCACCATCACGGTGACGGCGGCCGCGGCCCCGTCCAATCCGTCGACCCCGACGCCGAGCGGTCCGCACGCCGGCTATCACGTGGCGCCGAACGGCTCGAGCGGCGGCGACGGCAGCGCGTCGAATCCGTGGAGCCTCAGCACGGGCCTGGCCGGCGGTAACGGCAAGGTCCAGGCGGGCGACACGGTCTGGATTCACGGCGGCACCTACACGGGCTCGTTCCGCGAGACCGTGAGCGGCCAGTCCGGCAGGCCGATCGTGTTCCGCCAGTATCCCGGCGAGCACGCGGTCGTCGACGGTGCCGGCACGCCGGGTGGCGCGCAGAGCGTCTTCTACGTGGGTGGCCAGTACACCGAGTTCTGGGACTTCGAAGTGACGAACTCGGACGGCGGCCGCAGCACCACGTCGCTGGCGAACAACGTGCGTCCGAACGTGATGGCGAACTACGCGTCGCACACGAAGTACATCAACCTCGTCGTGCACGACGGCGGCGTGGCGTTCTATAACGAGCCCGAGTACGGCGACGTCGAGATCACGGGCTGCCTCATCTACAACAACGGCTGGCAGTCGACCGACCGTGGCCACGGCCACGCGCTGTACCTGAAGAGCGACGGCGGCCGCGTGGTCGCGCAGGACAACGTCATCTTCAACCAGTTCGGCTACGGCGTGCACCTGTACTCGAACGCCGGGTCGGGCGCGAACAGCAACATCCACGTGCTGAACAACGTGGCGTTCAACAACGGTGCGCTGGCGACGAACTCGACGAGCGCGAACATCCTCATGGGCGGCGAGAACCCGTCCACGAACGACGAGTTCGCCGGCAACATGACGTACTACACGCCGGGCAAGGGCGGTACCGGCGTGCAGATGGGTTACCAGTCGACGCAGAACGGCAGCCTGACGATCAACAACAACTACTTCACGGGTGGTTCGACCGTGATGTCGGTGGGCTACTGGTCGTCGCTGTCGATGTCGAACAACACGCTGATCGGCACGGGCTCGCTCACGAGCTCGTACGGCGGCGCGTCGCTCAGCTCGGGGCTGTCGCTGTTCAATACGCTCCCGGGCGCCACGAAGGTGTTCGTCAACGCGAGTCCGCGTCAGTCGGGCCGCGCGAACATCGTGGTCTACAACTGGGCGGGCCAGGGCTCGGTGTCCGTGAATCTCGCGGGCGTCGTTCCGGCCGGGGTCCGCTATGAAATCCGGAACGCGCAGAACTTCTACGGCGCGCCGGTCGCTACCGGTACCGGTGGCGGGACGGTGTCACTCCCGATGTCGGCGGTTGCCGCGCCGACCGTGGTGGGCATGGGCAACATCGCGCCGTCCACGGGCAGTGCCTTCCAGGTCTTCGTCGTCACGATCGTCTCGTAACGGGTGATGGGTCATGGGTGATGGGTGTTGGGGAGGTCTTCCCGGCACCCACCACCCATCGCCCCCCACCCGCCTTTTCTTGTCGCTCGGTGCATCACCAGTCACGAAGGAAGGCAGGCTCATGAGGTTCACCCGCAGCATCGTCGCAGTCCTCGCCGCCGGCGCGCTCTTCGCGTGCGGCGGCGATCGTGTCACCGGCTCGGACGGCGCGCCCTTCACGGCGTCGTTCTCGGCCCTCAGTCCGACGAGTACCGCACCTGGCGCGCGCATCCGCACGACGGCGATCGCCAACATCCGCAACGCCGCGAAGGCATCCGCGACGCTCCTCGGCACGCAGCCGGCGGGAGCGGTGGGGACGGTCGTCGCCGGGCCGGTCACCGACGCAACAGGTGACAAGCTTACGCGCTGGCAGATCAACTTCGATACCGGCGTGGACGGCTGGGCGGCGCAGGACTACCTCGACCAGACGGCGAGCGCGCCGGCCCCGGCGCCGGCGAAGTTCACGGTTGGCCAGCGGGTGCAGGGGGCGAACGGCGGGGCGAACGTTCGCAGCGCGCCGAAGGCGTCGGCGACGCAGGTCGGCACCCAGCCGGATGCGTCCGCGGGCTTCGTCGTGGCGGGCCCGGTGCTCGACTCGACGGGTGACAAGCTGGTGCGGTGGCAGATCAACTTCGATACCGGCGTGGACGGCTGGGCGGCCCAGGACTACCTGGCGGCCTCCACGGTTCCCGCGCCGGCCGCGAGCGTGGTGATCACGCCGGATACGGCGACGGTCATCATCGGCGCGACGAAGCAGCTGGCCGCCGTTGCGCGCGACGCGATGGGTGCTAACCTGCAGAATGCCTCGTTCGCGTGGTCCAGCACGGACACGATGAAGGTGAAGGTGACGGCGGCGGGACTCGTCACGGCGGCAGCCGCCGGGACCGTCTTCATCGTCGCGCGCAGCGGCGGCGTCGCCGACACGGCGACCATCACGAGCGCGCCGGTGCCCGTCGCGTCGGTGACTGTTTCCCCCGCCTCGAACAGCCTCGTCCTCGGTGACAGCGTGCAGCTCACCGCGACGGCGAAGGACTCCGCCGGCGCGACGCTGTCCGGCCGCGCCTTCGCGTGGACGAGCAGCGACACCGCCGTGGCCAGCGTCTCGACGAACGGCAAGGTGCACTCGAAGAAGTCGGGCAGCGCGACCATCACGGCGACGAGCACCGTGTCGGGCAGCGCGGCCCTGGTCGTGACCGTTCCGCCTCCGCCGACGCGTCCCGGCTGGTACGTGTCGCCGACCGGCACGGCGAGTGGCGACGGCAGCATCAACCATCCGTGGAATTTCGCGACGGCGGCGAACGGCGCCTCGAGCCGCATTCTTCCCGGCGACACCGTGTGGATGCGTGGGGGGACCTATCGCGGGCCGTTCCGCGTGACGGTCAGCGGCGCGCCCGGCTCGCCGGTCGTCTTCCGGCAGTATCCCGGCGAGCGCGCGATCATCGACGGCGCCGGCACGTCGTCGAGCGTCAGCGTGTTCTACGTCGGCGGCCAGTACACGATGTTCTGGGGCTTCGAGATCACGAACAGCGATCCGATCCGCACCACGACGTCGACCGCCAACAACGTGCGGCCGAACGTGGTGTCGAACTACGCTTCGCACACGAAGTACGTCGCGCTCGTCGTCCACGACGGCGGCGTGGCGTTCTACAACGAGCCCGTGTATGGCGATGTCGAGATCACGGGCTGCCTGGTCTACAACAACGGCTGGCAGGGTCCCGACCGCGGCCACGGCCACGGGCTCTACCTCAAGAGCAACACCGGGCCGGTCGTCGCGCGCGACAACGTGATCTTCAACCAGTTCGGCTACGGCATCCACGCGTACAGCAACGCCGGCTCGGGTGATCTCGTGAACCTGCATTTCGAGGGCAACGTCGCCTTCAACAACGGCACGCTGTCGAGCATCGGCACCTCGTCGAACATCCTCCTCGGCGGCGATTCGCCGGCGCGGGCGGACGTGCTGCTCAACAATTACACGTGGTTCGCGTCGGCCGGCGCCGGCACGAACGTGAAGATCGGCTACGGCTCGCTCCTGAACGGCGACGTGCAGGTGCAGGGCAACTACTTCGTGGGCGGATCGCCGGTGCTGGACGTCGGCTACTGGACGACGTTCGTCGCGTCCTCGAACCTGTTCGCGGGCACGGGGTCGATCCTCAACCTGCGGAACGTCTCCACTATCGGCCAGTCGCTGACCGGCAACACGACGGTGATGCCGACGACGACGCAGGTGTTCGTGCGCGCGGTGCCGTACGAGGCCGGCCGGGCGAACGTGATCGTGTACAACTTCGGGCACCAGGGGAGCGTGACCGCGGATCTCAGCGGCGTGCTCGCGGCCGGCGATCGGTACGTCGTACGCAACGTGCAGGATCTCTTCGGCACCCCCGTCGCGACCGGGACGTACTCCGGTGGCTCGATTTCGCTGCCGATGAGTGGAGTCAACGCCCCGGCGCCGGTGGGAATCAGCTCGCGGGCGCCGAAGACGGGGCCGGACTTCGACGTGTTTGTCGTGACGAAGAACTAGAGGCGACGCGGAAGAAACGACGCGGGAGTGAGCGACGCGGAAAAGGCGGCGCGGGGAAGATACCCTGCGTCGCCTTTCCTGCGTCGTTTCTTCCGCGTCGTCGTACCCGCGTCTCTCTCTAGAAGGCTCCTGCAATAACCATGTGCGAGTACTTCAAATCATTCAGCGTCTTCGATGTATCGGCCACGGCCGGTCCGAGGTTGTACGCCGCTGCTGCCACGAACCAGTCGCCATAACGCCGGTGCATCAGCTTGATGTACGAGAACCCGCATTCGAGGTTGTCGCGCACTTCGCGCAGGTTCTTGCCGGGACAGTTGTGTTTGCCCGTGCTGGGCAGCACCTGGGTCAGTCCGATCGCGCCGGTGGGGCTCACCGCGGTCGAATCGAAGTAGGACTCCACGCGGACCAGGCGGAAGGCGATCGCCCGGGGGACCCGGTTCAGGTCGGCAGCGTGGAGTATCTCCTGCGCAAGCGGAATCCGGATGCGATACCGGCGCGCGAAGGGCGCCGCTTCCTGCATCGCCGCATGCCGCTGCGCGGCGCCGACGGGGGGAGCAAACGCGTGTCCCCACACGACGCAGGTGAGCACGATGAGGACGAACAACGATCTGAGCATTCCATCTGCCATCACTTTCCAGCGGGCTTGTCGCGGACGGGTCGCGAGGCACGCTCTGTGTACTCCAGGGTGAACAGGACTCCGAATGGGCCCTGCGTCAGGCGCGCTTGGCGCCGACGCGGTTGGCGGGGAGCGTGCTGCGCTCCACGTAGAGGCGATACAGCGGAGCCATGCCGTATCGCGCGAGGCCTTTCAACCCGCGCTCGAGGCGCTGACGGCGCCACCCGCGGAACTGCACCAGCTCCTCGACGCTTTCGGCGGAGGTGCCGGCTTTGAGACACACGCGGCCCAGGATCCAGCAGTTGCCGACCTTGCGCGGCGTGGTCCAGGGCTCGGAGGTGAAGAGGTGCTGGAAGCCGGCGTCGTCCGCCGATTCCAGGACCGACGCGGAGATGTCGCCGCCCGGGACGGACGCCACGCGGCACGGCTCGCCGAGGAGGTCCTCGAGAATCCGCGCGCTGATGCGCCATTCGTCGAGCATGCGCATGCGCGTGAGGTCGCGGAAAATGTCGGGGTGCGTGTGCGAGTGGCTGCCCACGACGTGGCCGAGATCGCGGATGGTGCGGATGCCGGCGGCGTCGAGGAACGTGCGCTCGCCGATGCGCGCCGTGACGATGAAGAAGTGGCCGTGCCAGCCGAGGCGCGTCAGCTCTTCCGCGGCGTAGAGCGCGCTCTTGCCGCCGTCGTCGAAGGTCAGCAGGAGATGACGGCCGGGGGTCGCCAGGTCGATCGTGCCGATGGTCGCCGGTGCGAGCCCGGCGCCGCGGAAGCGGCGCAGGTGATCGGTGAAGGTCGCGGGCGTCAGCGTGTACGGCCGGGCCGACGCACGCTGGAAGCCGGTGACGGTCGCGTCGTCCGTGACCTCGTGATACATCAGGCAGGCAAGCTCGGCGTGCGTTTCCACGGCGACTCTACCGGGTCAGGGGAACCGTGGCGGGATCGCGCCAGCGGGAGCGGCGGCTCACGAGCACGCTCCAGAGGCCGCGCAGGAATCCGTAGCCGTACGCCACGTGCAGGATCGGAAAGACGGCGACGAGGGCCGCGGCACTGCGCCAGCCACGGCCCTGGATGGTCGTCGCGGCGGCGAGCAGGTCGGCGGCGAGATACGTGAGCACGATGGCGGTGAGGCCGACGCGGGCCAGCGGCCACACCATCGACAGCAGGGCCATCGTGCCTAACGAGGCGACGAAGGCCGGCGGCACCAGCTGCCGCACCGTCATCACCTTGCCGATCTTCCGCGCCACCAGCGGCTTGAAGTAGCCGTACTGGTAGAGCATGCGCGCCGCGAGCTTCGGGGCCTCGCGCGCGTAGTAGTACGCCACGACGTCCGGGCAGAGCCGGACGCGTCCGCCGTGACGCAGCAGGCGGTAGTTCAGCTCTTCGTCCTGGTTGCGGACGAGATCCTCGTCGAACATCCCGATGCGCTGGAAGGTGTCGCGGTACCAGCAGCCGAAGGGCACCGTGTCCACCCAGCGCGCTTCGCTCGAGCCGACGCGGAAGTACGAGTTGCCGACGCCGAAGGGATGCGACAGCGCGGTCGCGATCGCCGCGGCCATCGGCGTGTTGTTCGCGGGCAGCGTCTTCACCATCGGGCCCACGTTGTCCGCGCCGCTCGACTCGAGCGCGGCCACCAGCTTCGACAGGTAGTCCGGCGGATACACGACGTGCGCATCCATGCGCACGATGATGTCGCCGGTCGCCGCCTTGATGCCGAGGTTGAGCGCCGTCGGCACGATGCGCTTCGGGTTGTCGACGAGCCGGATCCAGGGATACTTGCGCGTATAGTGGCCGACGATGTCGCGGGTCCGGTCGTTGCTCTGGCCGTCCACGACGAGCAGCTCGAGCTTGTCCTTCGGCCACGTCGTGTCGAGGAACGAGTCGAGGCACGGCCCGATGAACCGCTCCTCGTTCCGGCAGGGCAGGATGACGCTGATCGTTCCGCTTCTCATTTGCGCGCCGCCGCGAGGACGTTCTCGCGCTCGTCTGGCGTGAGACGGCACACCACCGCCTGGATCTTGCCGTTCGCGGTGCGTTCGATCTCTTCGACGATCTGGACGGTGATGTCGCCCGAGCCCATGCGCCCGCGCAGCCGCGTCTCGATCGTCTTCGACGTGTCGGGACCGTAGCCAAGCCCCGGTGCGACGCGGACGGTGAACTTGTCGAGTCCCTCCTGCACGATCTGCGACTGCCGCACCGGGAGGCCGTAGAACACCGGGTTCAGCCAGAAGACCTGGCGGCCGTCGCGCGTGAGGAGCATGTCGGTGCTGCGTCCTTCCACCTTGCCGAGCAGCGGCAGCGTGCGGCCGCACTCGCAGCGGGTCTGCGTCGCCGGGAGCCGGCCACGGTCACCCGCGCGATAGCGGATCATCGGCATGTCGGGATTCAGCAGCCCGGTGCAGACCAGCTCGCCCGTCTCGCCGTCGGCGAGCTTGCGGCCATCCTGCATGACCTCGATGTAGCCGATCTCGGGCCACTGGTGCAGCCTGCCGCTCGGGCATTCGCTCGCCGCGGCCACCGACTCCGTCATGCCGTAGGTCTCGCGGACCGGGCACTGGAAGGCTTCGCTGATGATGCGGCGCTGGTCGTCGTGCAGCGGCTCGGCGTTCGTGAAGACCGCGAGCATCCGGAGGTCGCGGCGGCCGAGGCGCAGCACTTCGTGCGCGAGGGCCAGGAGCGACGACGGATAGGCCGCGAGATACTCGATGCGGTATTCGCCTAACGCGTCGAGGTAGTGCGGGATCAGGTCCGGCGCCAGGTGGTACGTGGACATGTAGAGCTGCCGCATCGCGACGTTCCACACCCAGAAGGGAGGGCGGCGCTGCTTCACCGGCGTCACGAGCTGGCCGCCGAGCCGCGCCCAGCGCGCCTCGCCGGTGATCCCGTGCCAGCCCGAGGTGCGGGCGTCGACGATCGCGTACAGCGACTCGACCGTGCCGCGGGTCCGCCAGATGTCGAGCGGCTTGCCGGTCGTGCCGCTGGTCTGCTCGTGGAACATGCGGCGCACGTCGCAGTCGTCGGCGACGAAGAGGCGCGGGTTCTCACGCACGGCGTCCTTGTCGAGGACGGGCCAGTTCTCGATGAGCTCGTGCGAGGCGCGGTCGCCCAGCCGGCGGCGACGTTCCCACTGGTAGCGATAGAAGGGCACCTGCGTCGCGGCGCGGTGCAGCAGGAAGGCGAGGCGCTCCTCGCGCCACGACTTCCACTGCTCCTCGCTCCAGGTGTCGCGTGCCAGGGCCTCTTCGCGCAGCCGCTGGCTGCCGGGGCCGTAGCGCCAGCGGCGCAGGTACAGGCCGCGCAGGGACGCGGCTGCCGAGCGTGCGGGCGCGGGCAAGCGGTGGTACAGGGCGAGGATACCGTCGCGCATGACTCAGAGACCTCCAGCCATCGGATGGGCGAGCCGGCGATAGCCCGCGGCGGCGGCTACCAGCGGCAGGAAGACGAGGCGGGTCGCGGCTTCCCAGTTGCCGGTCGCGAGGTCCGCACAGAATTCGTCGAAGTAGAGACGGCTTGTGACGCGCGCGGCCGGGAAGCGATAGCAGCCGCTTTCGAACGCGACGCGACCCCAGTCGCCGCCGGCGAGGCGGGAACGGATCGTATCGGCGAGCAGGGGACGGGCGAACAGCTGCCGGTGAATCTGCTCCGCGTAGTCGAGATAGCAGCTGAGGCCGGCGATGAGACCGGTGCTGCGTGCGGCGCCGATGAGGTAGTCCCAGTCGAGCCCGTTCGAGCGCACGGTCGAGATCGTCCAGTGCACGTCACGAAGCGGAATCGCCGGACGGCCGTAGAGACGATCGAGCACCATGAGCAGGAGTGCATCTTCGGGCGGCGGCGCGGTCCAGCTCACGCTGCCGATGCATACGCGGCGCTGGCGGCGCAGCAGCTGGCGCGCATAACGCTCGTGCTCGCCGAGCCGGCCGACGCGGCCGTGGCGTACGACGAGCGTCGTGTCGCACTCGGGAATGCGTAGCGTGCTGGTGGCGGCGATGCGGCGGCGAAGCGTCGCCGGCTCCGCGATGCCGGACTCGCGGCCGAGCAGCGCGGCGTCCACGCCGCGCGCCGACGCGGGCACGAGCACATCCACGTCGCGGCCGACGTCGGGAAACTGTTGCGCGATCTTGAGGAAGACGTGATCGATGCCATGCTCGGCGCACCGGGACTCGATGCGCGCGATCAACCCCACGATGCAGCCGAGGCGCTCGCGGGCCTGCTCGATGGCGTCGCTGACGGGACCGGGGGCCATCTCGTGGCGGCGCTCGAACCACGCGCCGAGCCGGAGCACGAGGCCGTTGCGCGTCGCGGCCGGCAGGACCAGGCTCCAGTCGAGATCATCGGGATCCACCCGCGCGTCGTCGAGCAGCAGGCGAAGAAGCGCCAGCTCGACTGCACCACTCGGGGGACTCTGCGTCGCTGTGATCATGCTCTTCCTCCCGCGTCCCCCTTTTGCACGGCCTATGCCGCGACCCTTGCGGCGCTATGCCGCGAGGGTCGGCGTGACCCTAAGTCGTTGTGTGGAGCGAAGAAGCGAGGCGAGACGCTCGCCGTTGCGCCACAGGTCGTAGCGCTCTTCCACGCGGCGGCGGGCCTTCGTCGCGATCTGCGTGCGCGCCTCTGCATCGTTTAGCAGCATTTCTATCGCATCCGCGAGTGCATCAGGGTTTTTCGGAGGCACCAGAACGCCGCAACCCTGGTTCAGTGCGTCGGGAATCCCCGCGACGTTCGACGCAATCACCGGTGTGCCGAGCGCCATTGCTTCGCGCACGACGTTGGGCAGGCCGTCGCCGAGACCGTCGGACGGATGCACCAGGACGGTGGGCTCGCTCATCGCGCGCCGCGCTTCGTCGGACTTCACCCAGCCGCGGAAGCGCACGCGCTCGCTGATGCCGAGATCGGCGGCGAGTTTCTCGAGATTCCTGCGCTCGGGCCCGTCGCCCACGAGATCGACGACGACGTCCACGCGACGCCGCTTGAGAATCGCGGCGGACTGAAGCAGGTAGTCGAAGCCCTTGTGCGCCGCGAGGCGTCCCACGGCCATCACCACGTTGCCGGGACGGCCTTCCGTCGTGAACGGGAATTCCTTCAGATCCAGCCCGTGATGGCAGACGTGCACGCGACGCGCGGTCGGCGCACCAAAGCCCTGCTCGATGTAGCCGCAGTTGAACTCGCAGCAGGTGATGATGTTGTCGGCGTAGTCGAGCTTCTGCCGCATGAAGACCGGCGTGCGGTAGAGGTCGACGCCGGCGTGCAGCCAGATCGAAAATGGAATGTCGCGGCCGAGCATGCGGTGGAAGAGATACGCGCAGGTGCCGGCGTAGTTGCCCCAGTACGCCAGGACGTGATCGTACTGATCGCCCTTCGCGGCGGCCCAGGCCCACGCTTTCGGCATCACGTACGCGGTCTTCGCGGTCGGTGCGGGACCGAAGCGCAGCGCCGAGAGCATGATCGACGCGGCATCACGGAGCGCACCGGGACGGCGGCTGAGCATCGACGTGGCCTGCGGCAGGCTCGCGCCGATGCCGAGATGATGGATCTGCTCGCGCGGGAGTCCGGCATCGAGCAGCTCGTGCGAGTAGCGCCAGAGGTCTTCCTCCAGCGACCCGATCACGAACACGTCGAGGTCGAGGCCCGCGGCGCGCAGCGCACGCATGTCGCGCTCGAAGAACGTCGCCACCTTCGCCGGATACCGGCTCGTAAACACCGCAACTTTCACAGGGTCTCCCAGGCGAACAGCCTCACCACGTGAGGTTGTATTCGCGCATCCACAGTTCGAGGGACAGCAGCGTGATCACGCGCTGGTAGAGGCCGCCGCGGCTGATCGCGCCACCCCTGGGGTTCGCGCGCGCGGCGGCGAACGCCGCGAGCCAGCGCCGGACGAGCGCGCCGTTCACGAAGCAGCGCGTGCGCGCGTCGGGCCAGCAGAGCAGGTCCTCGAGCGCGGTGTGCATGCTCGCCGGCATCATGACGTCGAGCGGAATGCTGAAGCCGTGCTTCGGATGCTTCGCGGCCGCGGGCGGCAGCCACTTCTTCGCGAGCGAGCGGAGCACGAGCTTGCCGGTGCGGCCGTCGGTCTTGAGGCGGTGCGGCAGCGTGAGGCCGAGCGCGACGAGCTCCTCGTCGAGGAGCGGCACGCGCACCTCGATGCTCGCGCGCATGCTCATCATGTCCACCTTGCGGAGCATGTCGGACGGCAGGCTGACGGCGAAGAGCGTCTCGGTCATGCGGCGCGAGAGCTCTTCGATGTCGGTGACGCCGTGCGGCCGGTACCCGTCGAAGTGCCGCCAGCCGGGCAGCAGGTCGTCGCGCGCGGGCGCGGCAATCAGCTCGGCCTTCTGGTCCTCGGTGAGGTAGCTGGACAGGCCGCCGAGCAGCATGGCGGACTCTTCCATCCCGGCTTCGGCGAGCGTGACGGCCTTGGCCATCTGCCGTCCGAAGTCCCGCGTCGCGGTCGACAGCGTACTGCCGGCGAAGACGGCGGCGCGCCGCGCCCAGCTCGGCGTATGCATCATCCGGACGAGCGTGTTCGCGCGCCAGAAGCGCGCGTACCCGCCGAACGCTTCGTCGCCACCGTCGCCCGAGAGCGCGCAGATGATGCCGCGGTCGCGCACCGCCTGCGACACCCAGTACATGGGGATGAAGCTCGTGTCGGCGAAGGGCTGGTCGAAGTGCCGGATCAGGTCGAGCACGAGATCGGGCGTGAGCCCGCGCTCGCCCGGATCGACGACCTGGTGGCGGGTCTCGTAATGCTCGGCCACCGCGCGCGCGACGGAGGTTTCGTCGTGCGAGGGGTCGCCGAAGCGCACGTTGAAGGTGCGCGTGACGCTGCCCGTCGCGCGGCGATGCGCCGCCACGACAAGCGAGGAGTCGATGCCGCCGCTGAGCAGCGCGGCCACCGGCACGTCCGCCACCGACTGGCTCGCCACCGACTCCAGCAGCCGCTCGGCGAACAGCTCTTCGGCTTCCGCGAGCGTGCGGGATTCGTCGGGACGCGCGCTCGGCCGGTGATACTGCGAGAGGCGGTGCATTTCCGGCGACAGCAGCAGCGTCGTGCCCTTGGGCAGCGCGGCGATCTCGGCGAAACCGGTCGCGGGCTCGGGGATGTAGCCCAGGCCCAGGAAGTCGTAGCAGGCCTGGCGGTCGATGCGCGGGCGGAAGCCCGGCAGGGCGGTGATCGCCTTGAGCTCGCTGGCGAACACCCACTGGTCCGCGCGGGTCGCGTAGAACAGCGGCTTGATGCCGAAGCGGTCGCGTGCGAGGAGGAGCGAGCGGCGTCGCGTGTCGTAGACGGCGAACGCGAAGATGCCGCGCAGGCGCTCGACCATGTCGGCGCCTTCTTCCTCGTACAAGTGAACGAGCACCTCGGTGTCCGAGGTGCCGCGGAAGATGTGCCCCTTGTTCTCCAGCTCCCGTCGCAGCTCGCGGTGATTGTAGATCTCACCGTTGAGGACGAGCTGGATGGCGCCGTCCTCGTTCGCCATCGGCTGTCGCCCGGTGGGAGAGAGATCGATCAGCGCGAGGCGGCGGTGGACGAGCTCGCAGCGCTCGTCGCGGAAGAACCCGGCGCCGTCAGGTCCGCGGTGCGCGAGTAACGCGGACGCCTGGTCCGCCCATCCTTCGGCCGCCGGGAGCTTCCCCGGATGAAAGCGGCCCGCTAACCCGCACATGGCTCGACACTCCAACGCTTGATCGTGATCGGATCGGTCCACCGCGCGCCGGCGGCGAGCGCCACCGAGAGCGAGAACCAGAGGATTTTCGAAATCAGCCAGGTACCGCTGAGGCATCCCACGAGCACGGCACTCAGGAGGCCGAGCGGCAGGTAGCCGAGCGCGCCGTTGCGCGCGCGGAAGGCTTCGCGCATGGCGAGCACGAGGCCGACGAGGAAGGGCACGGTGCCCACCATGCCGGACGTGGTGAGCAGCTCGCCGATGAGGTTATGGGCGTCGCGGCTCGGGCGGCGGCGCTCGTTGATGCGCCGGCCGATCTCGAACTGGTTGTCGATCGGCCCCCACCCGATGATCGGGCGCTCGCGGATCATCGTGAGCACGGCCGGATAGATCTTCTCGCGGCCGGCGAGGTTGCCTTGCTGCGCGGCGTTCTCGAGCCGGTTGCGCATCATCGGGGAGTACGCGGCGGCGAGCCCCAGCGCGGCCAGGCCGAGGATGCCGAGGATGGCGTTGCGCACGCGGATCGCGGCGGTGCGGCCGCTGAAGAGGAAGACCAGCAGGCCGGCCGCAATGCAGAAGAGACCGCCGCGCGAGCCGGTCTGGATGGTGGCCCATCCCATCAGCGCCGCGAGGGGCCACGTGAGGAAGTAGCGCTTGGGCAGCCACGTCGCCGGCGTGGCGAAGAGACCGATGACGGTCACGAGGCCCGCCGAGAGGACGATCGCGCTCATGTTCGTATTCTGGCCGAGCACCGTGATCCGCTCGCCGCCGGTCCACACCGTGATGCGGTGGACGCCGATGTGGGCCACCTGCATGGCGGCGCGGATCGTCGCGGCGAAAATGAACCCGACGAGCGTGCTGCGCAGGGCGCGCGCGTCCGCGAGGACGTTGGTGATGGTCCAGAGGAGGAGCAGCAGCAGCGTGAGGTCCACGAAGTGCTTGATCACGGGGCCGACGTGCTCGACGCCATTCCAGATGGCGGAGATCGACAGCACCCAGAGGTGCACCGCGAACCAGATCAGGGGCGTCGGGATCCTGCGGTAGCACGCGCGCGGATTCAGGAGCGTCGTCGCCAGGAAGACGGCGGCGAAGAAGGTCGGCACCTCGACCGGGAAGCTGCGATGCGGGATCTCGAAGAAGATCGACATCGCGAACAGCACGAGGGAGCCGCGGACGAACGGATTGACGCGGACGGCGGGCTTCGCCGCCACGGAAGGCGGGGGCGCCGGCGCGACCTGCGCATTCGCGATCTCGAGCGTCGTCACGCGCGGCTCCGTCCCGTCCTGATCGTGCGCACGCGGGCCATCAGCATCTTGCGGTCATGGCTCGAGGTGCCCAGGAGCAGTGCGAGGCCTGACGCCGCGAGTCCTGTCGCAGCGACGCCGAGGATCCAGGCCGGCCAGCTCGCGGCCACGATGCGGGCGCCGACCATCGCCGCCGTGCCGAACAGCAGGAGCGTGACGAGCGCGCAGCGCAGGGCGTGCAGCGTGTTGCCTTCGGCCGGCGCGTGGCCCATGCAGCGCCTGACGAGCACGGGGTAGGCGAGCGTCTGGACCAGGCGGCCCACGATGATGCCGATCGAGATGCCGATCAGCCCGAAGGTGCGCGTGAGCGAGATGCTCATGGTGATGGTGAGGACGGCGGCCAGCGCCGCCACCACGACCCGCGTCTTGGGCCGCAGGGACGCGTCGATCACGTACGAGTCGATGCGGATGAACATCGTCTGCACGGTCGCCAGGACGATCAGCAGATCGACCCACGGCCCGGCATAGTTCTGCTTGCCCACCCAGAGCGCGATGAACGACTGGTTCCAGCAGAGCACGACCGCGCCGACGATCGTCGCGAAGAGCCATGTCAGCAGCAGGAGCTCGCGGCGCGCGCGGTGCGCGCGTGTCGTGTCGCCCGAACCCAGCAGGCCGCCGAGGCCGGGGATCGCCGCTCCCGCCGTGAAGACATGGATGCCGACGGCGGAGCGGGCGGCGTAGCTCGTGAGGGCGTACGTCGTCACGATGGCCGGCGCGAGCACCGAGCCCAGGATGAGCACGTCGCTCGCGAGCAGGATCTTGGAGATGCCGTCGCCGAGCGCGAGCCACACGCTCATGCCGAGCAGGCCCTTCACCTCGGGACGGCTCGGCTTCGAGGTCCCGTACCAGGTGACGTACTTCTTGACGAGGACCCAGTAGACGACGCCCGTGACGACGGCGCGCACGAGCTGCGAGGCGCCCAGCCCGGCGAGGCCGAGGCCCATCCAGACGGCGCCGACGGCGCAGATGCCGCCTAACGCGTTCAGGCTGGACTGGAGGCCCATCCGCCGGTAGCCCAGGTTCATGCCGCGGAGCACGGACTCGGGGACCTCGCCGAGGCTCGTCGCGCAGAACGAGAGCACGATGAAGGCGCATGCCAGCCGGACCGGCGAGAGCAGCTCGACCGTCGCCTTGGTGAGTTTCGGCGCGATGGTCCAGGAGAGGATGCCGCCGCCGATCAGGATGACGGGCAGCATGATCAGCCAGACGATGAGCGCCGCGCCGACCTGGCGTCGCTTGGCCTCGTCGTCGGTGTCGTTCTGCTTCTGCGCGATGACGAGGCGCAGCGCTTCGGTCGGCCGTCCATCCGTGGCCGACATGTAGCTGCCGAGGCGCGCGAGCATCTCCCACATCCCGTAAATCGAGCGGCCGAGGCCCGTCACGAGCAGCGGCGTGATGACGAACGAGACGCCGGCCTTCGCGAAGTAGTCGAGGAGCGACGCGGCGGCGGTGAGCGACGCGCGCCGGGTCAGCGTCGACTTCGGCTTGGCGACTGGTGCGGCGACGGGCTCGTCGGCAGGCGAGACCGCGCCGGTGACCGCCATCTCGATCCCCGCGGCGACGTCAGTCTGCATCGCACACCTCGTGAATCGCGCGGTCGAGCCGGCGCACGTCCTCTTCCACGTTGCCGGATGACCGCACGTCGCCGACGCGCAGCGAGCCTCGCTGCGCCATGTCGGACAGGACGTCGTCATAGGCCGCGCGGAAGCGGCGCGTGAAATCCTGGATCTCGTCGTCGCTGCTGTTCTTGACCATGTGCTCCTTGGCACGCTGGCGAATACGCCGCGCCAGCTCGGTGTCCGGTGCATCCATGCGGACTACGGCATGCAGACGGCGTGCCCACGTCTCCCGCTCGCGTCCGCGCCACCGTTTGCGCCATGGATCACCATTCGCCCCGTAGAACACCTCGAACCACGCCAGGGCAAACACCGGGCCTTCATCGATGAGGACCGCTTCGCCGTCACCAGTCCCGCTGCGCTCGACCGCACGGCGGAGTGCGCCAAGACGCACCATTTGGCCCATTTCGGCAGGCCTGAAGGGGTGGCCGCTGATGGCGGCTGCCAGAAAGGTCGGGGTCAGCTCGAGCGCGCTCGTGAGCAGAAGGCTGCGAGGCAAGCCCCACAGGTTCGGGCCCCTGGCGACTTCGGGGTCGAGCCCGGGAAGCGTCGAGGCCATCGTGCTCTTCCCGACGCCGGCCGGCCCCACAAGCTCGACGAGCCGCGGAGTGGTGCAGGGAAGGTTCTGTGCCGCCTTCATTTACAGCGACTCCCAGACGACGCGGCGGAGATCCGCCTGGACTTCCTCCAGCGTGCGTCCGACGTCGATGACCTTCGCGCCACAGTGCGACCAGTCGATCTTCCACATGCGCGTCGCGCGGGCGCGCACATAATCGGCGGGCTCGGTCGTCTTGCGCTGCACCGCGAGCTCGGGCTCGATCTGCAGCACGATCACGAGGTCCGGTGCCGTGATGCGGTCGTAGTACCAGTGCTCGACCTTGCGCATGCCGCGGGCAATCCTCGACTGCGCGTCGAGCGCGAGACCCTGCGCGCGGCTCGGTCCGGCGAGCGCGCGGTTTTCGCCGACGGGATAGCGCTCGCAGATCGCGATGCCCCCCGCGGTCGCGAAGCGGCGCATGCGGCGGAAGAGGCGATAGCGATCACGCCCGGTGCAGACATGGCGGAGCAGCTCGAGGTGCACCGTGAGCTGCGAGGTGCGCTTCCTGCCGGTGAGGGCATCCAGTCGCTGGCCGAGCTTGAGCAGCAGGCCCGCGACATAGGTCGCGATGGTGCGCGGCGGCCGGCCGAGGTGCGCGCGGCAGGTACGGAGCTCGCGGCCGAGCCACTGGTCGAGCAGCCGGGCCGAGGTGGACTTGCCCGAGCCGTCGGCGCCTAACAGGGCGATCAGGCTCCCCCCCGCGAGCAGGCGCTTGCCGTCGTCGGTGGTATTCGGTCCGACGGCGCGCGCGATGCGGTGCGCGGCGCGGCGGGCGAGCGACGCCAGGCCGCCCCGCCACGCCATCGCGCGCAGGCGGCGCACCAGCTGGAACCGCGCAAGCAGCCGTGCGCGCTGCGAGGTCTCCGGTTTGAGCGATTCCACGCAGCGCTCGAACACGGTCACGCCGATGTCGGGGAGCTTCTCGCTCAGCACCTTCACCACGCTCGCCGGTTCCGCCGCGCGCTCGAGGCGCGTGAGCTCGGGCTGCAGGGCGGCCACGCGCTCGCGTGCGCTGCCCGGCGTCGCGAGTGCCTCGTGCTTCACCGTCTGCTGGAGCACGAAGAGGATCAGCTCGAGCTCGGGCGATGGAGCGGGGAAATGGGCACCGGGCACGGCAGAGGACAGCAGCACCTGCTCGAGCGGCAGGTGAAACTGTCGCTCCCCGACGCGGCCCAGGACGAGCTTGTAATGCACGTGCAGGTGGATCAGCTTGCCGAGCTCGTTGTCGAGCCCGATGAAGCTGATGACGCCGGGCGTCTGCTTCGCCGGCGCGGGGAGCGCGGGCTTGAAGCCAAGCTCCGCAAGACGGAAGCCGAAGGTGGCTTCGGCGCCGCGCGCCACGAGCAGGTCGATGTCGCCGTCTCCCATGCCCCAGCGCGCGACCTTGCCGTGTCCCTTCCACTGGCAGCACGAGATGCCCGACTCGGCGATCATCGCGGCCACCTGGCGCACGAGCGCCGAGCGCACCGCGACGTCGTCGGGCCGCTGGCCGGACGCGGGAGACAACGAGGCTAGCGACACGAACCGCTCCCCGAGTCGCTAAGCGCGCCGGGAATGACCGGGACGAAGTCCCACGCGTAGCTGCCGTCGCGCAGCGTCAGTTTCAGCACGCCGAAGGTCGCGCCGCGCACTTCGCTGTTCGGATTGATGGCGACCGTCGGCATCTCGACGCTCTCACCCCCGGTGCCGACGTTGAACTGGCGGATGCCATTGGTGTCGTCGCGATCGCCCGAGGGCCTCATCGGGGCCATGCGCTCGTAATGATGCTGGTGGCCGGTGACCACGACGTCGACGCCGGCGGAAAAAAGGACGGTCCAGAGCGCCCGGCGACTGTCGCGCTGCGTGAAGCCGGCGGTGTTCGACGACAGGAAGAGCGGCTGGTGCCAGACGGCGAGCGTGCAGGCGTTGCGGTGTGCGCCGAGATCCGCACGGAGCCACTGGAGCTCCTGCGAGCCGGATGACACGTCGAGGTTGTCGTTGATCAGGACGACATGCCACGTACCGATGTCGGTGCTGTAGTACCCGCGGTCCACGGGCAGCTGGTCGCCCCAGTAGGCATAGGCGCCCTGGGCGGTCCCCGTGTTGTAGTCGTGGTTGCCGAGGACCGGGAACGTGCGCGCCTTGAAGCGACCCCACGAGGGTCCATAGCAGTTGTTGTAGTCGTCGATCGTCCCGTTGGGGAAGGCGTCATCGCCCGCGGTGATCACGGCCCCGCCGATCGAGTCCACGATCTGCGCCGTGGCCTCGTCATTGTGGGTGCCGCAGGTCGCGATGTTGCCGGCGATCACCACGCTCACGCCCGGTGGCGGGGGCGGTGGCGGTGGGGGCGGCGGGGGCGCAGGCGGAGGCGGAGCGGGCGAGACCGCCAGCGTCACGCTCACGACCTGGGGACTGTTCGCGACGGCCGTGGAGCCGACCGGCACCGTGGCGGTGTAACTGCCGGCCGCAAGGCCGCCTAACGAGTAGGCGAGGCGCAGCGTGGCCGGCGCCGTGCCGCTGTCGAGCGACGCCTGGAGCCAGCCCGTGGCGCCCGTCCCGTAGTTGATCGGCCCGCTGGTGAGCGCGGGATGTCCATCGCTGCTCGTGATCGCCACGCTCGAGGGTGCGGGCGCGCCACCGACCGTGTCGCTGACCGTCACCGCGGAGGGCGAGATGGCCAGCGACGGCGGCGGCGGGGGCGGCGGTGGAGGCGGCTCGTCCACGATGACGTGGCTGGCGCAGGCGGCGCCGAGCGTCGTGCCCAGGGCGACGAGAAAGCGGCGCCGGATCCTGCGCAGCGGGATCAGGCGGCCGGCGATGCGCACCATCAGTGACACGTGCCGCTGCCCTGGTCCGTGAAGGTCGCCCCGTGGACCGGGATGAACTGCCAGTCGTACGTACTGTCACGCAGCGTCAGCTTGAGGACGCCGAAGTCGAGGCCCAGCGCCTCGCTGTTGGGATGCCGGTACTGCGGGGGCTGCACGCTCTCGCCACCGACGCCACTGTTGAATTGCCGGATGCCGCGCACGCTGTCGCGCGCGCCCGACGGGTCCATCGGCGCCATGCGCTCGTAGTCGTGCTGGTGGCCGTTGACGACGACGTCGGCGTTGGCCGCGTAGAGGTCATCCCACAGGACTTTCTGCAGGGAGCGCTGGTAGAACCCCTCGGTCACCGGCGACAGGAAGAGCGGCTGGTGCCAGATCGCCAGCGTGCATTTCGCGCTGCTGTGCGCCGCGAGGTCGGCGCGGAGCCACTGCTCCTGCGTCGAGTTCGCCGTGAAGCTCACGAACTGGTTGTTGTCGTTCAGCACGATGACGTGCCAGCTGCCCAGGTCCATGCTGTAGTAGCCCTTGCCCGCCGGTCCCATGCGGTCGCCGAAGTAGGCGAAGGCAAACTGCGCCGTGCTGCTGGAGTCGTAGTCGTGGTTGCCTAACGCGGCCCAGGTGCGCGCCTTGTAGCGGCCCCACGCGCGGTTGTAGCAGTCGCCATAGTCGGCCGCGCGGCCGTACGGGAAGGCGTCGTCGCCCGCCGTGATGATGGTCCCCTCGATCGTGTCGAGAAGCGCCGCGGTCTGGATGTCGCCCGTCAGGGCGCACCGCGAGATGTTCGCCGCGACGAGCAGCGTCACGCCCGGGGGCGGCGCCGGCGGTGGTGGAGGCGGCGGTGGCGGCGGCGGAGGCGGTGGTGGCGGGGGCGGGGGCGGCGGCGGCGGTGGCGGCGTCACCGTGGTGTCCGGCGGCTGCGTGCCGGTGTCTCCCCTGCCGCCGCAGGCGAGGGCGGCCAGGGCCGCCCCCGCGATCACCAGTCGACGGAGCTGCTGCGCGTACACGAGCTGACCTGCCATGAGCCACTCCGTCCTTGTCGTTCGTTATGGTCCAACGCGGAGACGGATGCGACGGACCGGCAATGCTGGTCCGCGCACCCGCCGCCGCTTGATGCCTAGTGGCAGGTCGCCCTGCCGGCGTCCGACGTGGTGCCGTCGTTGTTGAGGAAGGCCCACGCATACTCCCCGTCACCGAGCGTCATCTTGAGCACGCCCTGGCCGCCCTGGCGGTACTGGCTGAGGGGATGGAGGTTGCTGACGGTTGCGGCGGCCGAGCCGTCGCCGCCGAGGCCGGAATTGAACTGCCGGAGACCCAGCGAGTCCGCGACGAACTTCGTCGAGTCGGCCTGGTTGTAGTACATCGGCGCCATGCGCTCGTAGCTGTGGTCGCCGCCGTTGATGACGACGTCGGCATGCGCGTTGTACAGCTCGCGCCACACGCCGCTCTGCCGGCTGTTCTCGATGCCCGTCTGGCCCGCCGTGTTCGACGAGTACCACATCGGGTCATGCCAGATCGCCAGCACGCACTTCTTCGAGGCATTCGCCGCGAGGTCGGCGGTGAGCCAGTTGAGCTGGGTGCTGTTGTTGCCGTACGACGCGCCGTTGCGCACGCCGCCGATCACGTTCAGCACGATCACGTGCCACGTGCCGAGGTTGAAGCTGTAGTAGTTCTTGTTGGGCGGGCCGAAGCGCGAGGCGCCGAAGTAGGCATCCGCGCCGGCCGCGAGCGACAGCGAGTCCTGCTCCATGTTGCCGCTGACCGCGTACGTGCGGGCCTTGAACTGGCCGAACAGGGGCGCGTAGCAGTTGTTGAAGTCCGCGAGCGTCGTCGGGCCGGAGCCGCCGGCCTGCGGATACACCATGTCACCCAGCGCGATGAAGACGGCGCTGCTGTCCTGCGTGGCGATGGTGTGCGACGTCGCGGTGCCCTGGCCGACCGCGGGCGCGCAGTGCGCGAGGTTGCCGGCGGCGAGGATCACGGGACCGCTGACCGGGGGCGGCGCAGCGCGGCCGGCGCGGTTGAGCGTGATCGTGAGGGGCTGCGTGGTCGCGTTGGTGCCCTTCACGGGCAGCGTTGCGGTGTAGGTGCCGGCGGCGAGCGCGGAATCCTTCACCGTGAGGGTGATGGTCGCGGGGGCGTCCGCGCCGCTGATCGCGGCGGAGACCCAGCCGGTGCCACCGGTGCCGAACGTCACCGTATCGAGCGCCAGGCCACCGAGCGTCCCGGTGCCGGAGTTCGTGATGTTCACCGTGATCGGCGCGGCGACGGCGCCGCCGATGGTGTCGTTGATGGTGACCGTCGCGGGCGCGAGCGCGATGACGGGCGCCGGCGGAGGCGGAGGCGGCGGAGGCGGCGGAACGACGTCCACCACGTCCTTCGAACCACCGCACGCGGTAGCCGCGGCGGCGAACGCGAGCACGACGAGGCTGCGAAGTGTCGTGCGAGTCGTAAGGGTCAGTGACATGAGTCCAGTTCCTATGCGTCGAGTTGTGCGCGCCGGTGTCCGGCGGCGGCAAAAGCCTGCCGCGAAGCGCGTATGGCGAGAATCGTGCCGACAGGTTCCGTCGTGAATGCCAGGCGCGCGTGCACCGCTTTGTGGCTCGGCGGTGGAGGCGGTGGTGCAGGCGGCGGCGGTGGCGGCGGCGGGATGAGCGCCCGGTCGACGTGACAGGCACTCGCCAGCACCGCGAGGAGCGCGGTGCTGGCGAGGGTCTGCAGCAACTTCCTTACTTGCACGCGATGCTGCCGTTATCGGAGCCGTTGGGCGACGCGGCGGTCCGGTACGAGTAATCGGCGCTGTTCGCGTTGAGCGACAGGCGGAGTACGCCCTGGTTCACGTTGTCTACGAACGCGGAGGCCGGGTGCTGGCCGTTGACCACGCCACCGAAACCGTTGGCGACGCCACCGCCCATACCGACGTTGAACTGGGTGATGCCGTTGGCGTCATCGCGAACGCCGGACGAATTGACCGGGCTCATGCGCTCATAGGTGTACTGGCCGCCCACGAGCACGAGATCCACGCCGCCGGCCATGAGCTTCGCCCAGATGCTGCCGAGGTTGGAGTTCATGGACGCGCCGGCGGAACCGGAGTACACGAAGGGACGATGGAAGATCGCCAGCTTGCACTTGGCCGTGCTGGCCGAGAGATCGGCCGCGAGCCAGGCCTGCTGCTCGGAAGCGGCGTTGTACGTGGTCGTACCGCCTTCGGTGTTCAGGACCACCACGTGCCAGCCGTTGAGGTCGAAGCTGTACCAGCCCTTGCCGGCCGGACCAGCCCGGTCATTCCAGTAGGCGTAGTACGCGCCCGCGTCACGCGTCGTCGTGTCGGTCACGTCGAGGTTGCCCATGGTGGCATACGTCTTCGCCTTGAACTTCCCCCAGAAGGGCTCGTAGCCGCAGGTGATGTTGTCGGCCGTGCTCCGGGGACTGGCGGTGTTGCCGAGCATGAAGACGGCCGCGGCACTGGTGTCGATCATCCGTGCGGTCGCTTCGGCTCCGCCGTTAGGCACGCAGCGGCCGACGTTGCCGGCGGCAAAGACCACGGCAGCCGGGCCAGGCGCTGGGGGCGGCGGCGGGGGCGGCGGATTCGTGTGCGACGTATCCGGGGGCGGCGGAGGCGGCGGCGGAGGCGTGACGGTCGTGTCCGGTGGCTGGGTGGCGTCCTTGGACGCGCCACCGCAGGCCGCGGAGGCCGCGACCAGCGCGAGGGCAATGAAAGTAAGGGACTTCTTCACGGTGGTTCTCCTTACATGCTCGCCGGCGGAGCGCCGACGGGTGCGACGGGTTGGGAAATGCGGCCGAACCAGCGCCACAGGGCGGCGCCGATCAGCGGGAAGGGGTCGTCCCACGCGAATGCACTCTTGGCTTCGCAGCCGAGCATCCATGGGACCCAGCGTGACATCGAAACACCGCTGGCGCGGGCGGCCGGCCGGTCGCTCCACACCTTGCACCAGCGCACGCCGGGTCGAGCGGGCGTGGGCTCCGGCCGCGGCCGGCCGGTGAGATCGGCGTACACCATCGCGGGGATGTTCACGCCCGCGCGGGCACCGCAGTGATTCCACAGCGTGAAGCGGGGATTCACCTCGAGCAGGTACAGCGTGCCGTCCTCGGCGCGCTTGAAGTCGAGCTTCGCGACGCCCTTGAGGCCCAGCGTGCCGGTGATCGCGCGGCCTAACGACAGGAGATCCGCGGTATCCGTGGTCTCCAGCGCCGTCGTGTCGCCGTACGCGACCGGCCAGGTACGGACCTTCCGGCCGGTGAAGTCGGCCACGATCGTGCCGCGCTCGTCCACGTACGTGTGGTAGCTCTCGATGCGCGATTCCGGGCCCTCGATGAGCGACTGCACCAGCACCTCGGCATGCTCGTCGGCAAGCCGCGGCCAGAGTGCCGCGAGCTCGGCGGCGCTGTCGACGCGAAGCGCCTTGCCCGACGGCACGATCCGCTGCCAGCGATCGTTCCGGCGCATCACGGGCTTCACGATGGCGGGGAAGCTCAGGTCGCCCTCGCTCGGCGCGGCCTGCTCGGCCGCCTTGAGCATCTTCGCGGGCGGCACCGGCAGCTTCAGCTTCGCGGCCAGCTTCTGGAAGCGCTGCTTGTCGACCAGGTCCTCGACGAGGCGCGCATCCGGCAGCACGAACCGGAATGCCTGGCGCAGCCGGTCGCGATGGCGGGACACGAGCAGGAGCGAGCGGTCTTCCTGGTAGAACAGCACCGGCGGCTCGCTCTGCCGCAGCGCGCTTTCGATCAGCGCATCGACCATCGCCTCGGACCGATCCCAGGGATCGATCCACGGAAGCGTTTCGGATGCGGCGCGCGAATAGCGCGACGGGCTGCCCGGCGGCGACACGACCACCGACGGCACGCCGCCGAGGGCGAGCGCACGAACCAGGTCGACATCGCCGAGGACGAACGCGGCCGCCTGCGTGTCGCGCTCGGCGCCACGCGCGCGGGCGGCGAGCTGGCCAAGCCTGCCGCGGATCGTCTGCTGGAGATGGAACGCCGTGCCGGCGACACCACGCAGCGACGCGAGCCAGCGCGGACGGCTGCGGGTCCAGCGGCGCTTCGTCACGTCGAGCTCGGCGCCGAACTTGGCCTTGAAGTCGCCGCGGCCCATGAAGTCGAACGTCGTGCAGCCGAGCGCGATGGCGCGCTGCATCGCCGTCCACGTCAGCAGCTCGGTCGGGCGATACCAGCGGTAGTGGTGGTTGTGCGCCCACATCCACAGGTAGAGCTCGCGTCCTTCGACGAAGAACATCCCCGTCGCGATGTTGATCTTCCCGCCGGGCAGGTAGACCGAAACCGCGATCAGGTTGCCGGAGCGCTCAAGCTGGCGGAAGCACGCCAGGATGCGCCGCTCGGAGAATGGAATGATGTGCCCGCCGCGGAGGTACACGGCCTTGAGCTGGCGATAGTGCTCGGCGACGAAGCGCTCGTCGGTCTCGATCCTGGCCTCGAGGCCCAGGCGCTGCGCGCGCTTCACGTTCCGGCGCGCGCTGTCCTTCATGTTCTTGAACGTCTTCGCTTCGTCGAGCAGCGGCGCGCGGAACGTCGGCACCACTTCGGACTCGAACCCTGCCGACCGCATCGCGTCGGCGTCCAGACCGAGGTCGAGCATCTCGATGTGCGAGACGCCATGCTCGTGCTCGAGGTAGGGGACGAGCGCGTCCATGATTTCGGCGGTCGACAGCGTGTCGGGGTCGTAGACCGGGCCCATGCTCACGGTCTGCCAGCCTTCGAGGGGCGAGCCGTAGAGCGTGAGGCCGGCGACCGAGGCCAGGAGTCCCGGCTGCGCGCCGACGATCTCGCCGTCGCGCTCGAACACGAGATAGAGCGCGCTGCCGCAACCGGCGTCGACGAGCGACTCGACCCAGGCCCGCAGGTGCGTGACGCGGTGATTGTCGAAGCGCCGCACGAGCGTATCCCAACCCTCGAGCTCTACGCTCGTGGCGGCGCGAATGGTGAGGGTGCCCGTCGCGACGATGGTCACGCGGCGGTCCCCTGGGCCTGCGTGTCGCGCAGCGGCGACCGCATCATGACGGGCTGATTGAGCAGCTCCTGCGTCGCCGGATCGTAGCGGCGCGCCGGCACCTGGAGGCGCCACGCGGCGGTGATCTCGGGAGGGTTCGCGAAGTTCCGGAAGCCGAGCAGCGAGCGGATGATCACGATCATCGTGCGGCCGATGATCTGCATGTCGTACTTGAAGCACTTGCGGCGCACGTACACGCGCTCGAGCGCGAGCTTGAGCGGCAGCATCAGCTCGAGGTAGCGGCCCTCGGGGTCGCTGCCGGCGAGGATGCGGTCGCCGTGCGTGCTGCTGTAGATGCTGCCCGGGCTCGCGAGCCCCGGCAGGACCCGCAGCGTCTCGCGATGCTCGGCCGTGTAGTAGCGCGCGACGAACACCGGGTCTTCGGGACGCGGGCCCACCAGCGCCATGTCACCCTTGAGCACGTTCACCAGCTGCGGCAGCTCGTCGATCTTCAGCGTGCGCAGGATCCTGCCCCACCGGAACACGCGCGGATCATCGGCGCCCGTGATCAGGCTGCCGCTGGTCGACGTGAGGTGCATCGTGCGGAGCTTGAACATCGTGAACAGCCGTCCGCCGATCCCGACGCGACGCGCGCGGTAGAGAACGGGACCCGGGCTGGACAGCATGATGCCCAGGGCCCCTATGGCGAGGAATGGAATCGCGAGCGCCAGCCCGAGGACGGCGCCGGCGACGTCAACAGCGCGGCGCTTCACGGAGGGTTCTCCGGACGGTCATGAAGACTTCGGCGGCGTCGAGGCAGTGCTGGTTGCCCCAGGCCTTCGCGCGGTTGCGCAGCGCGCCGAGCGAACGGGGGTGCGGATACTCGCGGACTTCGCTTTCGTAGCAGGCCATCGCGGCGATCTTCGTGTCCAGCGTGCTCGAGATGTCCACCCACGTGTCGGCGGTGAAGCTGCGCGGGAAGCCCCACTCGGTGCTGCTCGCGGTGTCGAACGCGTACACGGTCTCGATCTCCGGCACGGTCGGCCGCAAGGCGACGAGCGCCGCCTTGAAGAGCAGCTGGTGGTCGCGATTGATGTCGCCGCCGAACTGGCAGTACACGATCGTCGGCTTGACCTCGGCGACGATCTTCTCGAGCGGCGTGATGATCTCGGTCAGCGTGTGCCTGTCGAGCTGCTGGTCGCCGAAGCCGAGCGCGCGCACGTCCTGCACGCCGAGCGTCTGCGCCGCGACCTGCATGTGGGACGACTGGCCGACGCCGCCCGGCCCGTAACGCAGCGACTCGCCTTCGCAGACGATCACCGAGGTCACGCGGTCACCGTTCCTCGTGTGCAGGGCCACGGTGCCCCCGCATCCGAGGAGCTCGTCGTCGGGATGCGCGGCGATGACGAGGATGTTGCGACTCATGAAGCCACTCCTGCGGGTTGCTCGGACAGGAAGAACTTTCCGGTCCACTCCTGGTTGCTCAGGTGACGGCCCTTCAGCACGGTGCCGTCTTCGGATTCGATTTCGAGAAGCACCACGGCGCCGGCGCCGGTCGCGACGAGGAGGCCGCTGCCTTCGTCATGCGTGCTCATCACGGGCCCGATGATCTCCCCGGGCCTCCCGTCGGGAACGCCGGGGGCAACGGCCGCCTGCCAGATCCTCCACGTCCTGCCGTCGAGCGTGCTGAACGCGCCCGGGTAGGGACGCGTCAGGCCGCGCACGAAGTCGTAGACCGCGGTGGCCGGCTTGCTCCAGTCGAGCAGGCCGTCCGCGGGACGGCGGCGCTTGAGGACGGGCTCGTCGGTGCGCGGCTGCGGACGGCCGGGACGCTGGCCGGCGAGCAGCTGCGGAAGGACCTTCAGCAGCATCTCGCGATTCGTGCGCGCGACCTGGTCGTACAGCGTCGCGCAGGTGTCCCAGGCCTCGATCGGGAAGGACATCTGGTCGATGAGGTCGCCGGCATCCACGTCGGGCGCGAGCCAGATGAGGGAGTTGCCGGTTTCCTTCTCGCCGTTGATGATCGCCCAGTTGATGGGGGCGCTGCCGCGGTTGTGCGGCAGGAGCGACGCGTGCGCGCCGATCATGCCGGTGCTGGCGAGCTTCAGCGCGTCCGGGCGGACGATCTGGTGCCACCCGATCACGAACACGACCTGCGGCTGGACGAGGGTGAGGATCTCGCGCGCATCGGGTGCGTTGATGTCGGCGATGTAGTGCAGCGGGATGCCATGCTTCGCACAGACCGGGAAGTAGTCCGCGCCCCCGCTCCGCTTCGCCGCGAGATCCGGGCGGAGCGTGAGCACGCGCTGGATCGGCGCACCGGCGGCCAGCATCGCGTCGAGGGCGTCGATGCCCTCGCGGTGGAAGCCCACCCAGGCGAACCGCATCGTCTCAGCGACGGAAGGTGTGGGCGACATCGAGAACCGCGTCGATCACGTCGTTGACGTCCTGCGGCGTGAGCATCGGGTGCAGCGGCAGGCTCAGCATCCGCTGGTAGTTGTCGAGGGCGACCGGGAAGGCGTCGGGCGCGAAGCCGTACCGGTCCCGGTAATAGGGGTGCAGGTGCACCGGGATGAAGTGCACCGACGTGCCGATGTTGCGCGCGGTGAGCTCTTCGATGAACTCGTCGCGGCCGATCGCCAGCATCCCGGGACGCAGGCGCAGCACGTAGAGGTGCCACGCGCTCTGCACGTGCGCGAGCTCGACCGGCACCTGGAGCGCTTCCTCGGTGCCGAAGACCTCGTTGTACTGCCTGACGATCTCGCAACGGCGCTGGTGGAAGGCTTCGAGCCGCTTGAGCTGCACGAGGCCGATCGCCGACTGGATGTCCGTCATGTTGTACTTGAAGCCCGGCAGCACCACCTCGTACTTCCAGCTCCCGCCCTTGGCGTAGCGCTTCCAGGCGTCGCGGTTCATGCCGTGCAGGCTCACCATGCGCGCGCGGTCGAGGAACGCCGGATCGCCCGTGAGCATCCCGCCCTCGGCCGTCGTGAGGTTCTTCGTCGCGTAGAAGCTGAAGGCCGCCGGGTTGTTGCCCGAGCCGATCTTGCGGCCGCGGTACGAGGCCGGCAGCGAGTGCGCCGCGTCCTCGATCACCACGAGCCCGTGCTCCTGCGCGAGCGCCATGATCGGGTCGAGCTCGACCGGGTGGCCGGCGTAATGCACCGGGATGATCGCGCGGGTCCGCGGCGTGATGGCGGCCGCGACCTTTGCCGGGTCGATGTTCAGCGTGTCGGGCTGCACGTCCACGAGCACCGGCGTCGCGCCGACGTGCTCGATCACGTTCACCGTGGCGGTGAACGTCATCGGGGTCGTGATCACTTCGTCGCCCTCGCCGATGCCGAGGCAGGCGAGCGCGGTGTGCAGCGCGGCGGTGCAGGAGTTGAGCGCCAGCGAACCCGGCGCGCCCACCTGGGCGGAGAACTCCTGCTCGAAGCGCCGCGTCTTGGGGCCGGTGGTGATCCACGGCGAGCGGAGCGTATCCACGACCTCCTGGATCTCCTCTTCACCGATGGCCGGTGGAGAGAAGAGCATGAACTCCTTGCGCGCCGTGCGCGGAGTGGTGGAGGCGGGTCTGCCGACCGTCGTCATGCCGTGCCCTTTCTCGTCGAGCCCGCTCCGCGGCGCGGCGGAAGCGGAAGTGCCTGGCCGCGCGCGTCCCGAACGCCGATGGTCCGCCGCGCGCGCGTGCCGTTGCCGTTGGAGCCGCCGTGCCGGCGGCCATTGCCGTTGCCGTTCCCGTTGCCATTCCCGTTGCCATTCCCGTTGGCGTGCGCGCCGGCGCCGAAGGCCACGCGGCCGGTGATCATCGGCGTCACGTGCGGCTCGCGGACCTGGAGCTGGTGATCGGGGACGAGCGTATCGAGCGCGCGGATGAGACCGGCTTCGTCGTGGCGCGCCATCAGGTGCAGGAGATGCCGGAGCCGCTGGGCGAGGAGCGCGCCATCGGCGGGCGTGGCTTCGACGACACGGATCTTGTCGATCGCGGTCGCGAGTGCCTTCTCGCCGGGCGCGAGGAGCTCTTCCTCGAGCTTCTCGCCGGGGCGCAGGCCGGTGAACACGATCTGCACGTCCTTGCCGGGCACCAGGCCGTTCAGCCGGATGAGCTGCTCGGCGAGATCGACGATCCTGATCTGGGTGCCCATCTCGAGCAGCGCGATGCGGCCGCCGCACTCGGGGAGCACGACGGACTGGAGGACGAGCTGCACGGCCTCCGGGATCGTCATGAAGTAGCGGCGCACCTCGGGGTGCGTGACCGTGATCGGGCCGCCGGCTTCGAGCTGGCGCTTGAAGAGCGGCACCACGCTGCCGTCGGAGCCGAGCACATTGCCGAAGCGCACGACGCGGAAGTCGGTGCCCTTTCCAGCACAGTGGGATCCGAAGCTTGGAATTCACGTGACTTGAAGTCGCG
>JADMIO010957408.1_pt1 | contig 83155 bp, 67 predicted proteins | sample 8958161 | NCBI WGS metagenome assembly JADMIO01 (sample SAMN16585339, study PRJNA669376) | soil metagenome | isolation source: Crop rotation soil | place: USA: Cullars Rotation, Alabama | collected 2011
CGTCGGGGTCGTTGAAGTAGAACGAGCGGCTGCCGCTGCCGCTGAGGTTCCCGCCACCCTCCAGACCGTGGATCAGCGGGCCATTGACCAGCTTCACGCCGTGGGCGTGCAGATGGGCCAGCGCCCGCAGGAAGGCGTCGCGGTCCTCCACCTCGAAGGCGATCTGCTGAATCAGCCGCTCGCGGCCGCTCGCCGCCGTGACGTCAACGCCGGGCGGAGCAGAGGCGATTACGAAGTCGTGGTGATTGTCATCAAACCGCAGGAAGGCGGTCTCCGAGCCATCGGCGGCCTTGCGGCGGGTGGTGACCTTGCAGCCGATCACGTCGGTGTAAAAGCGGAACGAGCGCTCGAAGTCGGCCACCAGAATCCCAATGTGGCCGAGCCCCTTGATCTGGATACCCATGTCGGGTCCTCCCACACCACTGCTCGCTGCCCTGACAGCGGGCGCTGTCCCCCACCTACTCCAATGAGCGAAATACCGGCCGCACCTCCTGGTCAAAAAATTCGGAAGACTTCCCTATTTGTGAGAGCTTCAGGCTGACAGGCGGAGCGGGACGCTGGTTGGAACGATTCGCGACCTGGATCAAGGTATAGCCATGGCTGGACGGCCCGTCAAGCTCCAGGTCGGCTCGGATTTGCCGCGGTTCCGCCGTTACACTCCAGGCACTTGCTCGCTCGTGAGGACCGCCGCCATGCTCGACCTGTTAGTCCGTCAAGCCCGATTGCCCCGCGCGGCGGAGCTGCAGGACATCGGGATCCGCGATGGGCGGATCGTCAAGATTGGCACCGACCGGACCGCCCACGCCACGCTCGACGTGGCCGGCGCGTTGGTCACTCCGGCCCTGGTCGAGCCGCACATTCACCTTGACGCCGTGCTGACGGTCGGCCAGCCGCGCTACAACTTGAGCGGCTCGCTGTTCGAGGGGATTGCCATCTGGGGCGAGCGGGTCAAGGACCTGACCGTCGAGGACGTCAAGCAACGGGTTCGGACGGTGCTGCGCTGGCAATTAGCCAACGGGGTGCTCTTCGTACGCAGCCACGTCGACGTTTGCGACCCTCAGCTTACGGCGCTGCGGGCGCTGGTTGAGCTGCGCAATGAGATCGCCGGCCAGATGACGCTCCAACTGGTGGCGTTTCCCCAGCAGGGCATCATCTCTTTTCAGGACGGTGAGCAGTTGATGCGCCGCGCCATCGAGCTGGGCGCCGACGTGATCGGGGCGATTCCGCACTTCGAGATCAGCCGCGAGTACGGCGAGCGCTCGGTGAAGTTCGCACTAGCGCTGGCGGCCGAGCAGGGCAAGCTCGTCGACATCCACTGCGACGAGACTGACGACGAGCAATCCCGTTTCATTGAGGTGGTGGTCGCCGAAACCATTCGACTCGGCCTGGAGGGCCGGGTCACGGCCAGTCACACCACGGCGATGCACTCCTACAACAATGCCTACGCCTACCGTCTGATCAATAACATTCGTCGGGCCGGACTACACATGGTCACCAACCCGCTCGATAACTCGACGCTCCAGGGGCGCTTCGACAGCTACCCAATCCGTCGCGGCCACACCCGCTTCAAGGAGCTGCTGACGGCCGGCGTGAATGTCTGCATCGGCCATGACTCGATTATGGACCCCTGGTACCCGCTCGGCTACGGTGACCCGCTTCAGGCCGCCGCCGTCCTGGCCCACTACGGCCAGATGACCGGCTTCGAGGAGCTGCGCAGCCTCTTCGACCTGATCGGCCCGAACGCCGCGCGCGCTCTTCAGCTCCCCGACTACGGTCTCACCCCCGGCTGCCGAGCCGACCTGGTGATCTTCGACGCCCCCAATGAGCTCGAAGCCGTCCGGCTGATCGCGCCGCGTCGCGCCGTGATCCGTGGCGGCCAGATCGTCGCCCGCACCGAACCGGCCCGCCACACCGTGGTCTGGGACGGTCGCGAAGAGGCGGTAGACTTCCAGGTCTAGGCCTTCCACCGGCTTGCGACATCGGCGCCCCCTCCCCTACCGTAGCCGCTAGCACCAGCCCGATCGGAGCGAATTGTGCCGTCAGCCCAGGACCCGGCCGCCCGGGAGATCCGCGAGCGCCGCCGGGACGTCCTGCTGCTCTACATCCTCTCGACCTTCTCGACCACCAGCAACGGCTCGATGGCCTTCGTCCTTCCGCTCAACCTCGACCACCTGGGCCACCCGCTCCCGCTGGTCGGAACTATCGTCGCGTTGATCGGTCTCGGCTCGCTCCTCTCGCGCTTCGCGGGCGGCGCCTGGTATCGGCTCACCCGCGCCCGCTGGCTCAGCTCGGTGTCCTTCGCCCTGATGGGCTGCTCCACCATCGCCCTGGGCCTCGACGACGCGGTGCCGCTCCAGGGGTTCTTCGCCGGCCTCTGCGGCTTCTCCTTCGGCCTGGCAACAACCCTTCTGCTGGCGTTGCTGATCGACATCCGCCCGCCGGAGGACAGCGCCGCGACAACTATGTCCTGGTACACCGCCGCCATCTCGGCCGGCTACGCGCTGAGCGCCTACATCGGCGCCCAGGCCATTGAACGGCTCGGCTACGGCCCCGCCTTCTTCGTCTCGGGCCTGATTGCCCTGGCGGCGGCCGCGCTGACTCTGGCCTTGCGCCTACCGCGTGAAACCCCTCCCCCCGCGACGCTCGACCAACGCGCCACTCCACCTCCCACCAGCCGGCTCCGCACGGTGCTGAGCCTGCCGGCCGGCGTCTGGCTGGGAACCCTCCTGGTCTTCTATCTGACCTTCATCGCCGACACCTACCAGACGTTTTACCCAATCTACGCCGTCGGGATTGGCGTCTCGGTGAGCACGATTGGTCTACTCAAAGTGGTCCACTCAATCGCCTCGACCGGCGTTCGCTTTGCCGGTGCCGGCCTGTTCCGGATCGTGTCGGTCGGCGTCGTGAATCACACCATGACGATCACCATGGCGCTCGCCCTGATCTCGCTGACCTTCGTGACTGGCGACACGATCTTGATGCTGATCTGGGTGATCCTCGGCACCTGCCGCGGCCTCTTGCGAGTCACCAGCGCGACGATCGTCGCCGAAGAACGACGGCGCCCTGGCGTGAGCGCCGGACTCGTCTCCGGTATTTACAACTCCGGCTCGGACTTTGCCGACCTCTTCGGTCCGCCGTTGGCCGGCGCACTAGCCGCCGCGCTCACCATCCCGACCACCTTCACCGTCGTTGGGTTAACCCTACCAGCCGTCTATTACGCAGTCTGGTTCGCCGTCCGGTTCCAGCGACGTCGGCAGCCATCAGGGATCGCAACGGCTGGGTGACCGGCTCCACGGTTGAGTCTCGCGCAAGTGCCTGGTCCACGTCCGACGACTGCTACGATCCGTTCAACCCACCCGCCCGTGCCAGTCACGGCCTGGCTCCGCGTTTCGAAGCGATCGCTCGGCGAAGAAACCGGGCAACAGGCGCTGAATCATGGCCGCCGTCACGAGTAGGTTGCTCCCGAGCAGGATTAGATCCGGATCAGTGTGGTGGCGGAGCAGCCCCACGACGACAATCAGCCCGGCCAGGCCAAGCAGCAGCAGTGAGATGCCCCGGTGGAAGCGCGCGATCTCAGATTGCGGCCAGGGATCCAGCGAACGTACAACTTCGCGTCCGCTGTCATCGTCGGTGCAACGGGTCTTGAGCGGGCACCGATTACAGGCCGTTGGCCTGGCCCGGTAGCGGACCAAGCCTCGCACCTGGTCCACTTCGGCAGGATGGAGCAACGTGCCGGTCGGACATTCCCAGTGATCCAGCAACCGGTCGTAGCGAAAGCTGGCCGTGGTGGTGTCCTCAGCACGTCGGTGCGAGCGCGCCGCCAGATGCTCGAGCCCCAGCGCGACCAGTGGCAGCAGCGTGGCATAGCCGGCCGCGAGGAGCGTCTCCAGGTTGACCCCGGAGTGCGCGAGCGTGGAGAACATCAGGCCACCTCAGCGACCTCGGTAAACAGCGGATGTTCCGGCTCTTCCAGGGTGGTGCGACCGACCCGGTAGCGGACACCGAGCCAGCACAAGTACAACAACGGCAGCACCCCACCGACGATGAAGACCATGTCGCCGGGCAGGCGGAACCATTCGAGCAACGCGTTGGTGCTGCCGCTCAGATACTGCAGTGTGCGCGCCACGAAGTAACCGTGGCTGACCGACTCGTAGAGTTGCAGAATGCCGAGTGGGAAGAGCGTCGCGAAACACATCCAGACCAGGCCGAGATTGAGCGGGTCGAGGTACTCAAAACCCTGGTTCCCGAACCAGTCGGCGCCCGGACCCCGCCAACCGTGGATGCCGGCCATCTCGCCGAATAGACTGCCCACCACCACGATCGTAAGGGCGGCCAGCAGCGCATAGGCTAGCCAGCTCTGGCGGAGTGGCTCGCGACCAGCGGTTCGGGCGGCCAGATGTTGGTGTAGGAGTAGGCTTCGCCCGGGCGATACGCCGCGGCGGGCCAGGCTGACCAGGCGAAGAACGCCGGTACCTGCTTAATCTAGGCCGGGTCGCTAATGGCGCACGGCCGCAAGCCGTAACGGGTGCTGGGCTGAGAGAAGGTGCCCTGATAATAGGCACGCGCACTGGCAAAAGCTTGCGCCTGCGCTGCGCTGAACTGGAGCGTGCCGGTCGTCGGATCGTAGCGGTTGGTCCGTAAGTCCTCAATAGTCTTCGCCCGCGCTTGATCGGAAGTTGCACCGCCGTACTGGTCCTGGACAGCCAGCGCGCTGCGCCGGAGGTAGTCAGCGTAACCGCCGTGACCAAAGATCGAGCCGTACTCCATCAGCCCGTTGTGCAAGAAGATGACCTGGCCACTCGTGATGTCGTCGCCGCTGAAGATCACCGTGCCCGCTGGATCGACCACTCGCGCCGGAATCGACGGTGCCTCGGTGGAAGCCTGATACGCCAACCAGCCCAGAATGCTGAATCCGAAGAGGATGACCAGCAGCGCCGCTTGTACCCAGCCGCTCGAGACAATCAGACCACGTTTCCGCCCTGCATCAACCATTGTCTTACCACCTCATCCGCGAGAGCGTCCCCACGCAGACATTATTAGCAAATTCGAGGCTTGCTTCAACCGGTCCGGCTAGCATCTCGCGCCGCAATGATCCATCACGTTCGCGCCACGCCTACCCCACGCTGGGTCCCCTGGCCGGTATGCTTGGGCCGCTGGAGGCCCACGATGATGCTCCTGATTCGGTTTCTGGTCCTGAGCGCCGCCATCCTCGGCACTGGCGGCCTTACCGCCGGCCCCGCCCGGGCCGAGATCCAGATTGGCCCGGACGGCACACCCCAGTTCGACCGTGACGCCGAGACCGAGCACTACACCGCCGCGGCGCCGCTTCAACTCAAGACCTATCTCAAGATCGTCCTGACCGAAGTCGACGCCCTACCGGACGATCCCGACCCCAGCCAGGTCAAGCAGTCTCCGCTGCGCAAACGGCTGCTCGACCTGCGCTTGATCATGGACCTCAACGCCTACGCCTACCGCCCGCGCGACTTCGAGCAGTACCGCGACCGGGTTGACCGAGCCTACGAAACGCTCGGCGCCTACAAGGACCTCTTCGACCAACAGAAGTTGACTGGCCAGCCGATCGACCCGGACCGGCGCGCCGAACGGCTTAGCGACCTTGACGAAGCGCTCGACTGGTTCCGTGATCCGGAGACGCGACGCGAGTTCCAGCACTTCATTGCCGCGCCGGCCGATCGTCCGCTCAACCTCGACGACCAGGCGCAGCCGCGCCTCTGGCGGCTCGCCGAAACACTCCCGAACGGCGACCTCAACTCGGTCGCCAACGCCGCGCTGCTCTCGTCGCTGGTGCTCCGCAATCTTCAGCGCGACGGCGTCCTGGTCCAGGACATCCTTAACCCAGACGACGAGGATCACTTCCACGACGTGCGTAAGGCGATGCGCTCAATCCTGGTTTTGGCCGACATGTTTCCATCGCTAGCCCAGGCCACCGCCGACCAGCGTGAGCCGCTGGCCGACCTGGTCGACGCCTACGGCGACGTCAACGACTGCTCGATCGCCTACCACGACGCCCAGGGCAGCGGCGGCGACGTTGACGCCCGCGCCAGTGAGCTGCAGGCCGCCTTCGCCAAGGCCCAGAAGCTGGTCAAGAAGTACGTTGAGAGCGGTCTGCTCGACAACTACGTCGCCCGTCTCGACACCTTTCTCGCCATCTACGGCCACTAACCAACTTTCCAGAATCGGCCGACACACGGTTCCATCTACCCAGCCGTGAGCTCATCGCGTTCTCGCCACGATTGGCCAATAACGGTGCAGTGGGCGCTATCCTTGGCGCTGGAGGTCCCATGATGCGCCTGTTCCGGGTTCTAGTCCTGAGCACAGTCCTACTCGGCGCGATTAGCTCGAGCGCCGGCCTGGGCCGGGCCGAAGCGAGTGTCGGTCCGGACGGCACACCACAGATTGAGCGCAGCGCCGAGACGCAGCGCTACACCGCCGCGGCGCCGGTCGAACTAATGACCTACCTCAACATCGTCCTCAGCGAAGTCACCGCCCTGCCCAACGATCCTAATCCCAGCCAGATGAAGCAATCTCCGCTGCGCAAGCGGCTGCTCGACCTACGCCTGATTATGGACCTCAACGCCTACGCCTACCGTCCGAGCGACTTCGCCAAATACCGCGACCGAGTCGACCAAGCCTATGAGACGATTGGCGCCTACAAAGACCTCGACGACCAGCACGACCTGACCGGCCAGCCGATCGACCATGACCGCCGGGCAAAACGGCTCAAGGACCTCGATGATGCGCTCGATTGGTTCCGAGCATCAAAATCGCAGCGCGAGTTCCAGCAGTTCATCGCCGCGCCAGCCAACCAGCCGCTCAATCTCGCCGACGCGGAACAACCGCGCCTCTGGCGAATCTCCGGGACGCTGCCGAACGGCGACCTCAACTCGATTGCCAACGCGGCGCTGCTCTCGGCGTTGGTACTGGGTAATCTCGAACGCGGCGGATTACTGATGGACGACATCCTCAACCCTGACAACGAGGCGCGCTTTCATGATGCTCGTAAGGCAATGCGCTCGGCGCTGGTCCTGGCCGACATGTTTCCATCGCTGGCCGCGGCGACCGTCGAACTGCGCCAGCCGCTAGCCGACCTGGTCGACGCTTACGGCGATGTCAACGACCGCTCGATCGCCTATCACGATGCGCAGGACAGCGGCGGCAACGTCAGCGCGCGGGCCAGCGAGCTGCAGACCTCCTTCGCCACGGCCCAGAAGCTGGTCAAGCAGTATGTCGAGAGCGGCCAACTCGACGACTACATCGCCCGCGTTGCCAACTTCTTGACCATCTATGGCCACTGATCGCGGGGGTAACCAGACCGGGTCGCGATGACGCAACGGCTGCGCCTGATCTCCGGCCTGGTTCTCCTGACCTACGTCACCAGCCACTTACTCAATCACAGCCTCGGCGTCATCTCGCTCGGCACCGCTGAGGCCGGCCGCTTCTGGTTCATCGGACTCTGGCGAAACCCGTTGGGCACAACGGTGCTCTACCTCGGACTGAGCTGCCACCTGACGCTGGTGCTGTGGGCGCTCTACCGCCGACGCCACCTGCGGCTGCCAGCCTGGGAGCTTGTTCGGCTCACGCTCGGCCTGCTGATTCCGCTGCAACTCCTGCAGCACGTCCTTGGCACCCGCGTCCAGCACGAAGCGTTCGGTGTCGAGGACAACTACGCCCGCCAGGTGCTGACCTATTGGCTGGTCAACCCGACCGCCGGCTTGCAGCAAATCGCGCTGCTGATCGTAGCCTGGAGCCACGGTTGCATCGGCCTCTGGTCCTGGCTGCGGGTCAAACCGGGGCGAGGTTACACACTGGCGATACTACGGATAGTCGGACCGCTGCTGCCGCTGCTGGCGCTGGCAGGCTTTGCCAACATGGGGCTCGAGGTCAGCGAGCGAGCCCGTGACCCGGATTGGCTCTACGCCGCCCTCCAGCCACTCGGGCCGGCTGAGAGCGATCGGGTGCAGATCTGGCGCAACGCCGGCTTGGCCGCCTACCTGTCGCTAATCGGGCTGGTCGGCCTAGCTCGCCAGATTCGCGCCGTCTGGGAGCACCGCCAGGGTGTCGTTACCTTAACCTACCCATCCGGCCAGCGGGTGCCGATCGGGCCAGGCACGACCGTACTCGAGGCCAGTCAGGCGGCCGGCATCCCGCACACCTCAATCTGTGGCGGGCGTGGTCGCTGCTCGACCTGTCGGGTTCGCGTCGGCGCCGGCCTCGATCGCCTACCATCGCCCTCCGCCACCGAAGCGCGGGTGCTTCAGCGCATTCAGGCCCCGGCTAACGTGCGCCTGGCCTGCCAGCTCCGCCCCACGGTTGATCTCGAGGTCTTTCCGCTCTTCCCGGTCACACCGAGCTCACGCCGCGATCGCAACGCCTTCCAGCAGGCCGCCGGCCGCGAACAGGAAGTCGCGGTGCTCTTCGCCGACCTGCGCTCTTTCACCCAGTTCGCCGAGCACCGCCTACCTTACGATGTTGTTTTCATCCTCAACGAGTACTTCGCCGCGATGGGCGGCGCGATCGAGCGCAGCGGGGGCCGCCTCGACAAGTTCATCGGCGACGGAGTGATGGCGCTCTTCGGCCTCGATACCAGCGCCGAAACGGGTTGCCGCCAGGCGCTGGCCGGCGCTGCCGCGATGGTCCGCGCTCTCGAGCAGCTCAACACGGCCCTGGCCCACGACCTCCGCGAGCCACTCCGCCTCGGCATCGGCCTCCACATCGGCACCGTCATTGTCGGTGACCTCGGCTACGGCCAGGTTCGCTCGCTGACCGCCATCGGGGACGCGGTCAATACCGCTAGTCGCCTCGAATCTCTCACCAAAGAGTACGCTTGCCAGATCGTCGCATCCGACGACGTTTTCCAACACGCCGGCCTGGCCGCCAGCCCCTTTCCTCAATATGAGATCCAGGTCCGCGGCCGGACCGCGCCACTGCTGATCCACACCATCGCCGATCCAGCCGGCCTGGAGCGAGCGCTGGCGATCTAAGTCGCCAGACGCCACTGGTCTGCCGGTCGCAACACGTGTCGTCAGGAGCACTTACGCGCTCGCCGCGAGGCATCCGGCGGCTACCATCCGCCCAGAATGCCGCAGCCGTTCGACATCACGACGAAGCGCCTCTTTGATGCTGATCCCCGAGCCTGGCTTACCCTGGCCGGGCTCCCGACGAGCGACCCGATCACCTTGGTCGACCCGACCCTGCCCGCCAGCAGCGTGCTGGCAGACAAAGCCGCCCGGGTCGATGCCACTCAACCCGGGAGTTTCCACCTCGAGCTACAAGCCAGCTACGATCCTTTGCTCCCCGAGCGACTCCTGAACTACGGCGCCCGCTTGAGCATTCGCGAGCATCTCCCGATCCGAAGCATCCTCTTGCTGCTCCGTCCGTCAGCCGATGGGCCAACTCTACGCGGCACCCTGGACCGGCGACCTGATGCGCAAGGCGAGGGGCTTCTCCTCAGCTACCGAGTCATCCGCCTCTTCGACCTACCGGTCGAGCAACTCATGAATTCGCCGCTTGCCACGCTACCGCTCGCGCCCCTGGCACGTGGCGCGGCCGCACACCTTCCGGCGATCCTCGAGCACCTAGGATCGCGCGTCCGTCGTGAAGCGCCCCCCGCGGAGGCGCTCGAGTTGCTGGTAGCCACCTATACCCTGCTCGGATTGCGTTATGACCGAAGTGTCGCTGACCAACTGCTACGCGGAGTCCGGGAGATGCACGAATCCGTAACGTATCAGGCGATCATCGAAGAGGGCGAGGCCCGGGGCCGCGTCGAGGGCGAGGTCCGGGGCCGCGTCGATGGCGAGCGGCGCCTGCTGTTCATCTTGGCCGAGCACAAGCTGGGTCCAGCCGCTCCCCGGGCGCGAGCCTGGCTGGAGCAAATTGACGACCTAGCTGAACTCGAGGCGCTGGCCCAGCGGCTACTCCGAGTTTCCTCCTGGGTGGAACTCCTGGAGCCGGCCTGACCATTCAGGCGCCCTAGCTGACCAACCGCGGACGCTACCCGCTCAACTCCGCCATCACCGCCACTCGCGTCGATGGTCAGGTTAGCACCCACCCACCGAGGTGCTGGACGAAGCGCTCCATATCCGCGAGGCTGAAGCCGCGCATCGACTCGGTACGCATCAGGCCCTGGGCGCCAATCGCCAACATCAATCCCATCACCGCGTCGTCGTCATCTGACTCAACGATTGTCATGGCGTCGTACTGCCCCTCCAACCAGTACAACGCTAGCACTCGCACGCCACGTTTTTGCGCCTCGTCCTGCCAGCCGCGGGCGATCTCGGCCGCCTGCTTGACTCCTTTGATCCCAGCATCGGTATATCGATAGAGCGTCACGTGGACGGCCATAGCCACACCTCGACCTGTCTTGTCTCGATCATCACCTTCGAAATCGTAGCAATTCCAAAAAGCACCGCACCTGTCAGTGGCCTCCTGGCAAGCCGTCGCGAAGAAGTGGTTAGCCGACCGTCCCGGCGACGACAAGTCCACCGTTCACCTGTCAATAGGGATCGGAGCATCGCTTCTGCCAGATAGCGAGAGGCAGTTCGTCGGGCCACCTGGGCCCAGGTCCGGCGAGCTATCTCGTCATCACGCGGCTCTGATTCTGCTGGTGGAGCAACCGCCAACTGATTACCCACATCTGCGGGCTCGAGCGGCGGGACGCACCACCAAGGGGACAACGCTCGGGGCAGTGGACGGCAGGCAAGGAGCGGTGGACAGCAGTGGCTCGGCCCGCCCGCACACCACCAGAAGGGCAAACCGATAGCGGCAACCAGGGCGGATGGAAGCACTGGCGGGTCGATCGCATCAGAGGTGACGGTTGTGCAGTGGTTCAAGTGGATCATGGGTCTGCGCTTGCAGACGAAGGTGATCGGTGCGCTCGTCGGCGTGCTTCTCGCCATGAGTATGATTGGCGGCTGGTCGGCCTGGCAGCTTCAGCGCCAGAACGACGCCTACGTCGCCCTGGTCCACGATCCCGAGACGACGCTCAGCCAGCACGGACTCATGCTCGCCGACCAGGTGAACCACGAAATGGTCCAGGTCATCTGGATCGTCGCGCTATTACCAAGCCTGGTTACCTTACTCGGCTTCAGCGGCGCCGTGGTCCTGGCCCGCCTCATGATTAAGACGGTGGAAGAGACCTCGGCTGCCGCCCAACGACTCGCTCTCGAGGACGTTCCATCGCTCGTGCAAGCGATGCTAGCGCTCGCGCAGGGTGACCTGACCCAGAAGGCATCGGTCGCGACCGGTCCACTGTCAGTCGCGTTTGACGATGAATTCGGCCGCATGGCCGGCGCGGTGAACCAGTTGATCGGGAGTCTCAGTAGCGCCCAACAGGCACTCCTTCAAACGAATCGCGGTCTGCGCGAGATCGTGGGACGCGTTCAGGCCGAGGCGAACGGCCTGTCCAGCATCTCGAGGCAAATGGGCCAGGCGGCCTCTCAGACTCGCGGCGTCGTCCTACAAGTGACACAGGCCGTCGAGAGCGTAGCGACAGGCGCTCACGATACGACCCTCTCCGCCCGGAGCTCGAACGAAGCGGTTGACCAACTCTCACAAGCGATCGAAAGTATCGCCCGAGGAGCCACCGAACAGACCGACCAGGTCCAGATGGCCGCCAACACGACGACGCAAATGGCGGCCAATATGGACCAAGTCGCCAGCAACGCGCAAGCGGTCGCCACCGCCAGTCAGCAGACCAGAGCGTCAGCTGAGCGTGGTGCCCAAGCCGTCCGTGACACCGTCGCTGGGATGCAGGAGATCAAAACAGTCGTCAACGAGGCCGCCAGTAGGGTTGAGGCCCTCGGGCGGCTCGGCGAGCAGATTGGCGCAGTGGTTGAGACCATCGACGACATCGCGGCCCAGACCAACCTGCTCGCGCTCAACGCGGCCATTGAGGCTGCCCGGGCCGGCGAGCAGGGACGCGGCTTCGCAGTCGTGGCCGACGAGGTCCGGAAGCTGGCCGAACGGTCGCAGCGGGAGACCAGGTCGATCGCCGAGCTCATCCGCGAGGTTCAGCACAGCACCAGGGACGCAGTCAAGGCGATGGAGGTCGGCTCGGTCAAGGTCGAGCAAGGAACCGTGAAGGCCGATCAAGCCGGGGCATCGCTCGGCGAAATCCTGGCAGCGGTCGAGACCACGGTCGACCAGGTCAACAGTATCGCGGCAGCCGCCCAGGAGGTGGCCGCGGGAGCGCGGTCGGTCGTGAATACGATGAGCAGTATCGTGGCAGTTGTCGAGGAAAGCTCGGCAGCAACCGACAAGATGGCAGCCCAGGCCGGCCAGGTCACCAGCGCCATCCAATCGATTGTCGCAGTCTCGGCGCAGAACTCAGCGGCAGCCGAAGAAGTATCCGCTTCAGCCGAAGAGATGAGCGCCCAGGTCGAGGAGATGACGACCCAGGCCGAAACGCTCGCAGCCTCCGCGGAGCAGCTCCAAGACCTGGTCGCGGGGTTCCAGCTCGACGAGCCGACCAGCGCAACCGCAGCAGATCCAATCGCCCAACGTCGCGCCGACAACTGGCGTCGTGATCTTGCGTTGGTTGGAAATCGCCGATTGAGCTGATCTCGATAAACCCCGACCTGGAACTACAGGGCGAGCCGCTCGAACCCAGGGAGGATCGGAGCGCGACCGAAACGATCGCTGCGCTCCGAAGGCTGCGATTCACCTCCGCGTAAGCGAATGAGAACTTCGCTCATCCGACCAGCCAGGCGAACACTCGCCAACCTGGCTGCGACCCAGGTGGCAACAGCGTCAGACAGTAGTCAAGGTGAACCGGTCTCGACTCCCTCGGCCTCCGCGATCGCAGCGTACGAACCCGATGGTGGAGGGCTGCCTGAACAGGCGATTGGCCGTCGGTACCTGTGAACCGCGGCGGCATCCCCATCCCAACAAGAATCACACTGCGATTCTTCAGGTCGTTCACTATCCCAGAGCTATGCTGACCGTGGCTGCCAGATCGTTGAGCTCGCCTGTACGTACTGGAACCGCGAGCCAACGATTGAACCCGACTCCAGGTCAATCTAGGCCGCGGCCAGATGATGGCCAGCGACTCTCGTCTATTTCACGAGGCGCGTAGGTCGTCGCGAACCGAGCTCCGAGGGTCGATGGGAAGTAGCGCAACATGCTTGTTCCAAACCAGCTCGCGCAAAAGTCGGCTGCTTCCACGCTGACTAACGATGACCTGCCCACTACGAAGCCGTCATCGACCGCGATTGTCATCGTCAATCACAACACCAGCGATGAGTTACGCGCCTGTCTCGACTCGCTCAAAAACGAACGCTTTACCACGGTGATTGTGGTCGATACCGCATCCTCGGATGACAGCGTCGCAACCCTGCGGCGAGAGTATCCATGGGTCTCTCCGGAGGCGTTGACGAGCAACGTTGGATACGGTGCTGCCGCTAATCGTGGCGTGGCGAACTGCACCGATCGCTACGTCCTTCTGCTGAATGCCGATACCGTCGTGGTGACCGGCGCGGTGGCGTCATTGGAACAATACCTTCGCGATCACCCGAAAGTCGGAGTTGCCGGCCCTCGGCTGCTGAACACCGATGGAACGATTCAGCACTCCTGCTTCCCATTTCCAGGAACGTTGCGCTGGTGCGTCGACAATGACGGTATCGCTCCGTGGCTCGGACGCCTGGCTCCTCTTCAAAGATCACTCTTACGGATCTGGGATGAGCGGCAGTCGCGAAAGGTTCCCTGGGTCAAGGGGGCCGCATTCATCGTTCGGCGCGACGCGTTCGATGCGGTGGGCGGCTTCGACGAATCGTACTTCATGTACTTCGAGGAGACGGATCTCTGCCGGCGTCTCGAGCGCCAGGGCTGGGAGGTCCACTTCACCCCGGACGCTTCGATCATTCACCATGGTGGCAGCAGCGCCGCGCGGCAACGCACCGCGATGACGGTGCAGCTCGTGCTAAGTATGCGACGCTTCTGTTCCTACCACTACTCGGCGACACACGCAACCAGCGTTGCCGCCGCGATGTGGCTTGTGACGGCGATTCGCCTCGTACGCACTCTGACGTCATGCCTGAGCGGCAGCGTAGCTCAACGCCAGTCATCGCGTGAGATTGCCAGAGGCTATCTCGAAGTCCTGTTCGGCACCGGTCGGATCAAGCGGGGTGGTCTGGCCAAGCGGACCAGGTGGCGATAGCACGAGGCTTGCGTTGAACCCGTCAGCACGTACGGCCGAGACTAACGTTTGCTCGCCTCTCGAGCTCTGGCATCCTCTGGGGGCTGCACCGCGTCAACTTCTCATTGGTAGCAACTTGCCGGCGAGTTTAGGCCCAACAAGGCCTGCGATTTCTCCTTCTCGGGGACTGGTGGACTTAGCGATTCTGGCGCCCACGGCCGCTGAGTGCAGATCGGCCACCTGGCTCACTCGGGCGGTCGAACGGCTCAGGACCAACCTCGCCACGGATGGGATTGTTTACGTTGCCGTGCCGCGCCGCTGGCGCTTACTGGCGACTCAACTGCTCCGGCGCGCGAAGCTCGTCCTCGGCCCGCCGGTGCTCCACCTCCCCAATTGGCGCGCCAGCCACTACCTGGTACGCCTCACGCCGCCCGCTCTGCGCTATGCCTTGCTTAGATTGATCCCATCTCATCCACTGGTCCGACGACTGGTGGCGGAAGCGTCGCGGCTGCCCCTGAGCATCCGTCTTGGTTCGCTGCTACTGCCAGGAATTGCCCTGCTTGGGCGGCCGGAGGAGGGGCCTGCAGCATTCCGCTGGCTGACCGTTCCGGGCAGGTTGGAATTGCCACCCGCGGCCACGATCGTGTCGCGGAGCTGGCGCGGCAACCAGGGGCCGGTAGTGGTTCACGCCTGGCGAGCCGGTGAGATCTGGCCTTCCGTCGTGGCCAAGGTCGTGCCCGCGGCGCAGTCAGACCGAAGCGTTGGTGAGGCAAACATCCTGACTGAGCTCGCGGATGGCGCGCGAACCGCGGGAACCGCGGTGCCGACCGTCACCTGGGTTGGCCGAGTCGCCAACTCGGCTGTTCTGGTCGAAACCGGCATACAGGGCACCGCGGTCGCGGCGCTGCTGGCGGCTCAGCCAGATCGACTCAAGATGGTGCTCCGTCAGGTGGTCCGTTGGCTGGCGGCCTGGAACCGGGCAAGCCGCGTCGAGTGCACGTTGAACGAAAACTTGATCGAGCGCGAGATCATCGGTCCAGCCCACGAGTGCACCCAGAACCTGGCGGACCGCTCGCGCTACCTGAAGTGGTTAGAGGCGGAGTGTCAAGCCCTCCGCGGGACGCAGCTGGGGTTGGTCGCGACACATGGCGACCTCACGATGAGCAATCTTCTGCTGTCTTCCAACGGACGGCTTGGGGTCGTTGACTGGGAAGCTGCGAAGAGGGTGGACCTGCCTCTAACCGACCTGTTCTACGCAGTAGTAGACGCCGTTCTGGCGACCGGCGCCTACACCTCCAGGCTCGCAGCCTGGCAGGCGAGCTTCGAGCTGACCGGTGCCTGGGCCACCCTGGTGGCTAGCCAACGCAGCGAGTTGGAACAGGCTGCCGGCATTTCACCGCGCGTGAGTGAGCTTATCTTTCAGGCTTGCTGGCTTCGTCACGCGGTCGCGGAGCTGAGGCGGGGGGCCCGGCCGGGAGATGGATCGTTCTTGGACATTGCTGGTCGTCTGATCGCCCAATCCCGTGACGTCACGTCAGGTCGGTGAGTCAGCCCATCGCTCCAAAGGAGCGCATCCTGTGCCTGGCGCCTTTCGCCCCGCGCCAAGACGCTCCCCACGGCGGCAGTCGTGTCATCGCGCAACGATTGATCCAATTTACGGCGTGCCACGAGGTCGCATTAGCCTGCCTCCGCGAACCGATTGAGCAGCCGATCGATCCCGTGTTGCGCGAACGCTGCTCGATTGTAGAAGAGATCACGCGGCCGCCGGTTCGCGGCACCATCGCCGAGCGGACGGTCCGCCGAACGCGACACCTGCGCGGGTTCGCTCGGGGCGAACCGATGTGGGTCACCGACTGTCGGGTTGGCCGCTACGCCAAGGTCATCGGACAGTTGGCGCGGGACTGGCAGCCAACGATTATCCTGATCGACTATCAGGTGATGGGGCAATACTTGCCCGCCCTAGCCGCTAGCGAGGCGCCAAAGATTCTGATCGTGCACGAGCCGGCCACGGCAGCAGCGCGCGACATGTGGAAACGGGCGCGCGGCGGCGCGCGGCTAGTCTATCGCACGGAGACGATAGCCTGGCGCGGATTCGAGCAGCGAGTGTTCGGATCGGTGCACGGAATCGTCGCCTTCAGTGAGGCGGACCGCGCCGCGGTGCGCCAGCTCGCGCCACGAACCCTCACAAAAATAATTTCGTTAGGAGTGCCTATTCCTAAGCGAGTAAGTTGCCCGCTCGGCGGTAGTCCTCCCAGTGTGCTGTTCGTTGGCAATTTTATCCATCCACCCAATCTGGAGGCAGCCGATTGGCTGATCCGGCGGATCTTCCCGCGAATTCTCGCCGCCTGCCCATCAAGCAGACTTGAGATCGTCGGCAGCAACCCGCCGGCGTCTATTCAGCAATTGGCATCGGAACGGATCGCGGTTCGAGGACACGTTCCGAGCGTCGTGCCGTACCTGGAACGAGCCACCGTGGTCGTCGCCCCGATCCGGAGTGGTGGCGGCATACGCGTCAAGGTCATCGAAGCGCTCGCCGCGGGAAAGGCCATGGTAGCAACCCATCGGGCAACCAAGGGACTGGCGCTAACCACAGGTGACCAGCTATTGCTTGCCGAAACCGAAGCGCAATTCGCCACCGCGGTAGCTCATCTGATGAACAGCCCATCTGAACGGGTAGCCATCGCTGGGCGCGCTCGGTCCTGGGCCGAGTCGTATCTCAGCTGGGCCAGCCGCATCACTGCCTACGAACACTTTTTTGGCGACCTGCGGCGCGAATGCAGTCGTACACCAACGAAAGAATCGAGCGTTCGCGGATGAGCACAGGTATTGGTCCATCCGACTTGACAGTCGCCATCTCGACGCTGGATCGACCGGCGGCGCTAGCGCGCTGCCTGGAAGCGGTACTCTCGAACACCATCAGACCCAGCCGAATCCTGGTGGTAGACCAATCGCAGGACGACAAGTCCGAACGGATCGTCCAAGCGGCCGAAGGGCGGGGCGTGCCGCTGGCATACATCAGGCAAACCAAGCGGGGATTGTCGGCGTCCCGAAACGCCGCATTGGCCGCGACCGACACGCCGCTCCTGGCAGTCACCGACGATGATTGCATTCCGGATGCAGACTGGATCGCGGCGCTGCGACAGGCATTTCGGGTTGCCCCGGCACCAGCGGTCGTGACCGGGCGAGTGCTCCCGTTCGGGCCGGAACAACCTGGGCGCTTTGCCGTCTCATCACGCACTTCGGAACGCCGCACCGACTTCCGCGGCTACGCACCACCCTGGATGGTGGGGACTGGCGCCAACTTCGCGGCGCGCAGCGAATGGCTGAAGCGCGTCGGCGGCTTCGACGAACGTCTCGGCGTGGGATCCGCTGGTAGAGCGGGTGAGGATCTCGACATTATTTTTCGGCTCTTGCGTGCCGGCGCACTGGCGCGATTTGCCCCCACTGCGATCGTCTTCCACGAGCGCCAGGAGCGTGCGAGGCGATTGCTCAGTCGGACCACCTACGGCATTGGCGCCGGCGCCTGTTGTGCACTCTGGCTCCGCCAGGGGGATCTCCGTGGCCTGCGCGTACTTCTGGATTGGGTAGTGTTGCGCAGCTCCAGGTTGGTCGGCGCGATCCCACGTCAACACATGATGTTGGTTTACGAGGAGCTGTTGGTGCTCGCGGGGACGGTGCGCGGAATCCTGTACGGGCTGCGAACCCGCGGCTCAGCAACTTCGCAGTTGGAGAACGGCCTGTGCTCAACGTAGGTAACCGGTGGCTGAGCGGGCTGAGCAGCCACCTACCAAGATCGGTACGCCATCGTCTCCGACGCCTGGCCCAGCCGGCCTGGCTGGGCACCGTTCGCCGCACGACGCCGCTGAGCGACCATTGGGGCTCCGACCGGGGTCAGCCGGTTGACCGCTTCTATATTGAAGAGTTTCTTGACGTCCATCGCGCCGATATCCAGGGGCGGGTGCTCGAGGTCAAGGATAGCGGCTACACCAGACGCTTTGGTCGAGACATCGCGCAGGCTGATGTCCTCGACATCGACGCTACCAACTCCTGCGCGACCATCGTTGCCGACCTCACGGGGCTCGATGCTACATTGGAAGGCCGGTTTGACTGTTTCATCCTGACGCAGACGCTGCAGCTTATTTACGACGTGAAGGCCGCTGTGGAGCAGGCACATCGCCTGTTACGCCCCGGCGGAGTGCTGCTAGTCACCGTGCCGGTGGTTAGCCGAATCGTGCAAGGCGCGGGTTTACAGAACGACTACTGGCGGTTCACGGTAGCATCCTGCCGACAACTTTTCGAGTCAGTCTTCGGGACGGGGCAAGTCAAGGTAGAGGCCCGGGGTAACGTCCTGACCGGCCTTGCTTTTCTAACTGGTCTGGCCACTGAGGAGCTTTCGCACCGCGAATTGACCCGCCACGATCCCTATTTCCCACTGCTGGTCACGGTTCGCGCAGTTAAGTCGATTCCCGCGGCCGGCTAGCGTGGCAGCCAGGTTTGCAACCATTTTGCAAATCGATCACCGTCCCAGTTCCGCACTTCCAGACGGGGCAACCGGAAAGGGTCCGCACCCTGCTCTACCCGGCCTGGGCGACTGCTGCAGGCCTGGATGAAGCCGGCCTGGCGGACCAGGTTGACCGTCTCGGCGCTGTGTGACCCGTGCGGATAGGCGAAGCTTTCGACGGGGCTGCCCAGCACAGCCTCCAGCGCAGTCTTGCTGCCGCGGATCTCGGCCTGCTGCTGTTCACGGGAAAGTGCCGCCAGGGCCGGGTGGCCCACGCTGTGCGCGCCAATCTCGACCAGACCGGCGGGGAACGCTTGCAGCTCAGACAGATTGAGCGGCCGGTGGTCTGGCCGAACGCCAGTACCGACCCCGGACCAGGCCTGCAGCTGGCGCAGCGCGTCGTTGCGCTGTTCAGTGTCGAGCGGCTGCAGCGCTTGATAAAGTCGGTCAAGCAGCAGCTGGCGAGCGCTGCGGGGCCCTTGGCCGAGGTGCCAGGCTGCCGCGGAGTCAGCAGGAAGATCCTCCAGGTCGAGCTCCCAGGCAATTGTCTGATTGGCCAGCCGGAGTTCAAGGCGAGCGGGCAATTGGGACGGGCAGAGCACACAACGCTCCAGATCATCCCACCAGAACTCAGCTTGCTGGTCCAGGTACCCGCTTGCAACGAATACGGTCGCCGGCAATTCGTGCCGGTCAAGCAGCGGTCTGGCCTGATACAGATTGTCGGCATATCCATCGTCGAACGTAATGACGACGGCCCGAGGAGGCAACTTGTCGGCTCGCACCCGCCGCGTCAACTCCACCAGGGTAAAAGGATGCGTCTGGCGCCGCAGCACCTCGAATTGCTCATCCACATGTCCCGGCGACACTGCTAGGCGGAAGGGGTCATCCTGCAGATCGGCTACGCGATGGTAATGCAGAATCAGCGCACCCGGCCGGAGCCGATTCTGGAGCCACCAACGGGCTCGTGGCACCAGGCTGTTCAGCAAAAAGCGTACACCGGCCGGCGACACTCAGCGGCCTCGAGCCGAGCGAGCAAGCTCACCGGAACTCAACCGGTCAGACAGGACCCGGCGGATACGGCGGATCAGAGCCAAGCTCGCTCTCGCACTACGGTTTGGCAGCGCCAGCCAGGGGTGACGGAACGGCCAGAGCTCCCGCTGCACTACATCCCAGGTGGCGCTGCCTTGATATCCCTGGTCCTGCAAATAGCCTGCGAACCAGAGCAGGAACTGGTGACGAACCGGGCCGGAACGGCGGGAGCGTCGCGCCACCGCGCAGGCGGACGTGGGGTGCTGGCGATAGCGATAGCCGCAGGTGGAGGAGACGTAAATCGACTCCTGCAGGCAGATCTTCGCGCAGAAAGCCTGGTCTTCATACAGGCCAGGAAAGCTCGCCTCGAAGCCATTGACGCGCAGGACGGCTTCGCGACGAATCAGGATTCCCGATGGGACGGCAGCCCGTCGCCGCAGCCAAAGCAACAGCAGGTCCGGCGCATTGACGACACAGTCAGGCATCACACCGAGCGGTTGATGAAAATCGCGCGGGCGAATGCCAGGACCAGCCCAACTGAACCACCACTCGATCGGTCCATAGGTCATCGCACAGCCTGGATGCTGGTCGAGGGCACGCACTTGCTGGTCCAGCATGCTGGGCAGCCAGACGTCATCCGCGTCGAGGAAGGCCAGATATTCGCCGCGGGCGTGGCGCAGACCCAGGTTGCGGGTCTCGCTCATACCGCGGTTCGCGTGCCCCGGATGCTCAAGGTAGGCCAGCCGCCCACCAGATGCCTCGGCCAAGGATTGTGCAATTTGACTACTGCCATCAGTGGAGCCATCGTCGACCAGCAACAGCTCCCAGTCTCCAAAGGTCTGAGTGCACACCGAGTCCACAGCTTCGCGCAAGAATCCGCCGGGATTCAGGAAGATGATGACGACTGAGACCCGCGGTGTGGAGCTCAACGCGAGCGGCCTGCTGATGAACCAGCGTCTGGGACCTGGCAGGCGGGCAAGTCCGAGCAACCGCGCCTATAGCCTGCCTCACTCCGGTACGGTCGAGCTCCTACTGACATCACGCACCAACTTCTCACAAGACCAGACGCGGCTGCGCCGCGCAGCCGCTCTAGCAGTCCAACCCCGCGCATCGACCCCGGTTGAGTGGATTATCCTTGATCTACGCTATCTGCCGCCGCCAGAACCGTCGGTACTAGCAGTCCACCAAGAATGCCACGCACGCACCCAGGCACGACAGGACCGTGGCGAACCCAGGCGACTGCGAGTCGACGACTCACCCATCTCTCGTCAGCGTACTTCGCAGCCGAGAGAATCAGGCCGGGGTAGTCGGTGCATCGCCAGGAAGCGAGCCCAAGGGTGAAGAATGGGCGATTAGCGGTTGGCGCTATCAGCAATTGCGCTTGTCAAGCGATCGTATTCGGCACGTGGTTCCTGCTGACCCCGTTCTTACTTCAGCATTTAGGTCAAGCAGCTTACGGGCTCTGGATCTTAGCCAGCTCAATTGTTGCCTATGGCTCGCTGCTCGAGTTGGGCATTTCCGGCGCGGTCATCAGATACGTTGCCCAACACCGAGCTCGCGGCGACGCCGAGGCTGCCAGACAGTTGATTGCCACGGCCCTGCGGCTCTTCACCCTGCTTGGCCTGGTGGTGGCAGCACTAGGTCTCGTACTCGCCCCATTCTTTCCCCGCGCCTTCCATCTCGATGACGAAGGATCAGCCTCCGCCGCGTGGCTGATCGTGTTGATGGCGCTGACAGCTGGGGTCTCGCTGCCCTGCTTGACTGCGTCAGCGGTGCTCCGGGCATTGCAGCGCTACGACGCGGTGAGTCTTCTGACCGCGCTCGGGACGATCCTCTCCGCAGGGCTGATGATGCTCGCGGCGAGCAACGAGCTGGGTCCAATTGGGCTGGTGGCAGCCAATCTCGTTGCCACTCTGGTAATGCAGATCCCGAGCATCTGGATGGTCAATCACCTGGCGCCCGAGCTGCGCTTTGGCTGGTCCGGTGGCCGCCGCGGCATGATTCGATCAGTACTGTCATTTAGCACACCCCTCTTCATTAACAACGTCGCTGGCCTGATCCAGACCCGGACGGACGAGCTCGTGATCGGGACATTCCTACCACTCGGCGCGGTGGCGCCGTACGCCGTCGCTCACCGTCTCAGTGAGGTGCCGCACTTGATGGCCAACCAGATGCTCAAGCTCCTTCCACCGCTAGCCGCTGAGCTGGATGCGCTAGGCGACCTGGTACGACTTCGCACGCTCTACCTGGTTGGAACCCGCCTGACCTTCGCTATCGCGACCCCCATCGTTGTCGTGCTGACCGGCTTAGCGGGCCCTTTTCTGGCCATCTGGCTCGGCGAGGAGTATCGCGCGGCAGCTTCCTTGGTCACAATTCTGGCAGTGGCCGGGCTCATTGACACCAGCCAATGGCCGGCCGGTGCGGTCCTCCAAGGAATGGCTCGGCACCAGCCACTTGCGAGCATCGCAGTAGTGGCGGCAATCACCAATCTGGCGCTTTCGATGATTCTCGTGACACCACTCGGACCAATTGGGGTCGCGCTGGGCACCTTGATCCCGACCATCTGCAGCTGCCTGTTGGTCATTCTGCCGTATGCGGCTCGCACCCTCAATTTACCGCTCGGCGTCGTGCTGCGCTCGGCGTTCTTACCAGCGCTCCTGCCCGCGGTCCCCGCGATTGCCCTGCTCAGCCTACTCCAACATACCTATTCCACGTCGTCTCTAGACTTGCTGGCGCTTCATGCCGCCGCAACCGTGGTCGTCTACCTGGCAGGTTACCTCGGCAGCGGTTCGACCCGCCTGGAGCGCCAGACCATCGTCAACGCAGTGGCCGTGGCGCTCCAGACGGCGCGTGCGCACCGCAAATCTTGATACATCACAGGGGAGCCACTTGGGCTCAACGCCATCTCAATGCGCCGTCGATTAAGCTCAAAGAGTGAAACTTGAGCGACAAATTGTGAATCATCCTAGCATTGTCCGGGTAGCTTGTTGGAGACCACTCCGTTGGTATCGGTAAATGGATCCAGTCTCCATGGTAGCTCCGCTCCACCAAAGATCAGCGTAGTGGTGCCGGTCTTCAACGGGATGCAGGTATTGCGTCAATGCATCACGGCGATCAAGTCGAGCGTGGGCGTCGACAGTGAATGCATCGTCGTCGTCGACGGCGCAACCGACGATTCGGCGGAACTTGCTCGGGAGCTGGGCACGCGGGTCATCCAATTAGAGGGTCCGCCCAGCGGGCCGGCGAGGGCACGCAACATCGGCGCTCAGCAAGCGCGCGCCAATTTGATCTGCTTCGTTGACGCCGACGTCGTCGTTCGTACCGACGTGCTAGGCCGGTTTGTGGCGCTATTCGAGGCAGACCCGGATTTGGCCGCGGCCTTTGGGTCTTATGACGGTCAGCCGGCTGCTCCAGGCCTAGTTTCTCAATATCGGAATCTTCTCCACCATTTTGTCCATCAAACTGGCGCCGGTTCCGCTTCAACATTTTGGGCCGGCTGTGGGGCCATTCGCCGCGAAGTATTTGCCGAGCTGCGAGGCTTTGACGAGACGTACCGTCGACCCTGTGTTGAAGACATCGAATTAGGTATGCGCCTTCGACAGACGGGAAGAAAGATTCGTTTGGATCGGCACATTCAGGTTACCCATCTAAAGCGCTGGAGCTTCTTGGGCATGGTTCGGACGGATATCTTTGACCGAGCATTGCCCTGGACTGCCCTGATTCTGCAATCGAGCTCGATGCCGAATGATCTGAATCTCGACCTAGCGAGTCGGGCCAGCGGGGTGAGCATCTATCTTCTCCTCGCAACGCTCCTACTTGGACGCTGGCACCGCGCCGCTCGCGCTGCCGCGCTCGCTCCGCTGGGGGTGCTGCTGTTCGCCAACCGCCACCTCTACCGCTTCTTCCTCATTAACCGTGGCGCCTGGTTCCTAGCACGCTCGCTACCGTTGCATTGGTTGTACTACGCCTACTCGACCCTGGCGTTCGGCATCGGCCTGATCGCCTATCGAATTGAGCGTTGGCAGCAGCGCTCAGCCACGCAGCCTTTCATCCGCCGTCGAGGTTCTCAAACCTGAGTCTGGCTGGTGTGCAAAGCTCGCTCGCCCCGATCACCGCGCGAGCCTTCATCTGGCTGCGGCGTTTAGCTGACTCGCCCTGGCTCACCGCGGTCACCTTCAGTCTCATTGGTATCTTTCAACTCCTGACCATTCGTTCCGGCCACGACTGGTGGGACGACTATAGCCTTTACATTGCACATGCGAAGAATATCGTCGAAGGTCGACCGTACGGCGAAACGGGCTATGTGCTCAACCCGTTAAATTCCGGTATTTCGCCCCTCGCCTATCCGCCTATCTACCCACTCCTGCTAGCACCTATCGTTCGGATCTTTGGACTAGATCTGACCCCGATGAAGGTAGAACTGGTTGGCCTGAGCCTCACGGCGCTGGCGGTCCTCTTCATCTGGTCGTCCCGTTTTCTGGAGCCCCGCTATGCCACGCTCAGTACCGCGCTCATCGGCTTCAACCCAGCGATTTGGGATCTCAAGGACCAGCTTGGTTCTGAAGTACCCTTCATGCTGTTCACGTCGGCCTGCCTGCTCGTAGTTGCCCGATCCCAGGAGCGGAGTGTTTCTACTCAAAGAAGAACCTTTGCCGCACTCATAACGGGCATATTGCTTTACCTTGCCTACGGCACCCGCACCATCGGCTTAGTGCTCCCAGCTTGCGTCCTAGTCATCGAACTCCTGAAATTTCGGCGCATCACGAGCTTTAGCGTGCTCTCGCTCGGACTGTTCTTCATCCTGCGCTGGATTCAGGGAACCATGCTTCCCAATCCTGAAGCGGCCTATAGCCGACAAATGACAAGCTATCCGCCGGCACTTGTCGATACGATCATTGAGAATCTTGACTATGTCCGCACGCTCAGCCTTGTCTGGGACAATAGTCGCTTCAGCGCCATCCGCTGGGCCTTATTCGGGGTAGCGAGTGTATTAGCGGTGATTGGTTGGTGGACTCGGATAATATATCGTCGCTCTATATTTGAGTTGTTTTTTGTGGCATATATTCTAGCCATGATGACCTGGAGGACCTACCAGGAACTTCGCTTCCTCGTGCCGATCGTGCCACTGTACATCATCTACATGGTGATCGGTCTCAGATATCTTGCGCGACAGCGTCGTGTCCCCACATGGGCGCCTGGCTTGATACTGCTCGTGGTCGCCAGTTCGTATTTCATGAACTACACGACAACAGACCTGCACGCTATTCCCGAAGGAATTGGTAAAGCCGAGACCATTGAGCTGATTCAATTCTTGAAAACAGCGACGCCGCCGGACGCGCTGATCGTCTTCAAGCATCCGCGAACCATCGCGCTCTTCGCCTCGAGGCGCAGCACCGCGAGCGACCGGGTTCGGGATCCGGCCGATGAACTGGAGTATCTTCTCACCACGGGGGCCACCCACCTGGTCTTTCGCCGCTACTCGGACCAGGACCCCATCACGCTGGGGCCGCTCGTGGCCGGTTACCCCGGCGTCTTTTCATTAATCTTTCAAAACCAGGACTTCCAAATCTATCGGATTATGCAGCACTGAATCTAGGTTTCTGCTTATCGACAGAACCAAACTCTCAACGTGAACTCAATTTCATTCGGACGCGCCTACAACGCTCGTTTTGCATATTTAGGTAGATATGAAATGTAAAGCCGGGGAGCGTATGCCAGTGTCGTCGAATGTTGTCGTCCTGGGCGCTGGACCAGCGGGACTGGCAACGGGTCTAGCCCTAGCCCGTGCCGGTTACAAGGTTGACGTGTTCGAGCAAGCTCCTGGGGTCGGCGGGCTGGCACGCACCATCTCGCGCGGTCGATTCCGGTTCGACATTGGGGGCCATCGGTGGTTCACCAAGAAGGACAACCTTAACGAGTTCTTGATCGACCTCTTGGGCGATGAACTCCTGCTCGTGAACCGCATCAGCCGGATCTATTTCGACGGGAAGTATGTTCACTATCCCTTGCGCACGGGAAATGTCTTGAGCCAGGTGGGGGTTGGCACGAGCGTGCGCGCCTTCGGGGACTTTGTAGCGTCTCAAGTGAATCGTCGCGTGACACAACAGAGCATCGACACGATGGAGGACGCATTCGTCGCCCAGTTTGGCCGGACGCTTTACGAACTGTTCTTCCGTCGCTATTCCGAAAAGGTTTGGGGTCGTTCGTGTACCGACCTCTCTGGAGATTGGGTCGCCCAACGCAGTAATGGTCTCTCGCTCTTCACCGCTGTCCGCAATGCCGTGAAGCCGAGCGAGGAGCAGGTGCAAAGCCTGGTCGAACGCTTCATGTATCCATCCGCTGGGTACGGGCGAATTTCGGAGCGAATGGCGGAGGAACTCGAGGGTGCGGGAGGACGGGTGCACCTCGGCTGGCGGGTCGTGGGCGCCAACCACGAACTGGGGCATATCACGCAGATCACTCTTTCCGATGGCCACCATGATCGCCTGGTCGGCGCGGATTGGTTCGTCTCGTCGATACCCATGACTGAACTCGTCCAGATTCTCCGACCGGCAGTAGATCGTGAAGTGCTGGAGGCGAGCGAGAGCTTGTCTTACCGCGGCGTGATCACCATCCATTTGCTTCTGGACCGACCGGCCGTCAGCCAGGACACCTGGGTCTACGTCCACGACCCCCGAGTCAGCTTCGCCAGGTTGCACGAACCGCGCAACTGGAGCCCCGCGATGGCACCGGAGGGACAAACATCCCTGGTGCTAGAGATCTTCTGCGACGAGGGAGACCTTACCTGGAGACGGTCTGACCAGGAGCTGTGCGATCTCGCCATTCATGATCTCGAACGTTATCTAGGATTCATCGAGCGGCGGGACGTTCTCGATGCTTTCGCGGTCCGCAGCCGGGACGCCTATCCGCGTTACAGCCTGGGCTACAGCGACGCGGTTGGCCTGGTCAAGCAGCAACTCCAAACGCTGAGCAACCTGGCGATCGTTGGACGAGGCGGAACGTTTCGTTACAACAACACGGACCACGCCATCGAAACCGGCTTGCTAGCCGCGGCGCACATTCTCGGCGATCGATCCGCGCCTCCGATTGAAAGCGTGAACGTCGAACAGGAGTATCTCGAGGTCCGACGCGCAGTGGCAGGAAGTCGACGTTGAGGCGGTGGCTTAGAGCAGGGGCTTAGGCCGTTAGCCAAGAAGCGGTTCCGGAGCGCTGGGCCGACCAGTTGAAGACGATACTGGACTCCCAGCGCCGCGGATGGCCTGAGAACTCTGGTAGAAGTGAGAATTGCCACGATGACTCGTGCCCGCTCCGCGGTCTCCATCGAAGGCTAGCGTCGCTAGCGCCTCGACTTCTCTGTGTCCCTTTGTGCAACCACCCAACCCACTGCTACGGTAGGACACGCATCGCGCCGGTCCATCGTTCCGACTGGCCGTGAGCTGAACTCGTAGCAGGAGAAGATCTCGTGCCGGACCGTCCCCTGGCCGGTATGCGCGTCCTCGAACTAGCCCAGGACATTGCCGGCCCCTACGGCGGCAAGTTGCTGCGCGACCTCGGGGCCGAGGTGGTGAAGGTCGAGCCGCCGGGCGGCGATCGCAGTCGCCTGCGCGGACCGTTTCCGAACAATCGGCCAGACCCGGAGCGGAGTAGCCTCTTCCACTATCTCAATGATGGCAAGCGCCTTCAGCAACTCGATCTCGAGCAGGCAGCCGACCGAGACAGCTTTCGCGAGCTGTGCCGTTGGGCCGACATCCTGGTGGAGAACGAGGGGCCGGGTGGGCTGAAGCGATTCGGACTTGGCTGGGACGAGCTGCACCAGCTCAAACCGCGGCTGGTGCTCGTCTCAGTATCGCCCTTCGGGTTGTCCGGCCCGCGGGCCGGCTGGCATGGTGACGACCTGGTCGCCTTTCACAGCTCCGGGTTTGCCTTCGGCTTTCCGGCCCTTCAGGTTGAGTCGCTCGACCTGCCGCCGCTCAACGCTCCCAGCTACGGCGCTGCCTTCCTGGCTGGTGAGCTCATCGCCGCGGCGGCCGTCCACGGACTGTTGCTGGTCCAGCGAGACGACCAGGGCGCGCAGCTCGATCTCTCGCTGCAGGAGGCGATCGCGGCGGTCAACCAGTCCCAGTTCAACGCCTTCGAGCGCACCGGCGCAGTCCGCCGTCAAGCAACTACCTCGCCATCGAACCCGGTGGTCCCGCTCCTGCCCTGCAACGACGGTTGGGTGGCGATCTCACCGCGAGAGGAGCACCAGTGGATCCGCTGGCTCGACGTGATCGGCAATCCGGCCTGGGGCCAGGAGCCACGCTTCGCCAATCGCCGCGCCCGGGCCGAACACTGGTCCGAGCTCTACCCGCTGCTTGCCGCCTGGACCGCCGAGCGCTCGCGCCTCGACATCTTCGAGCGCGCCCAAGCTGCCCGCGTTGCCTGCTACCCGCTCGGCGTCCCAACCGACCTTTTCACCTCGCCTCAACTTGCCGCGCGTGAGTTCTTCGTGGACGCCGATCGATCATCCATCGAGTCGCTTCGGGTGCCCGGAGTCCCATACGAAATCGAGGACGCAGGTGGAAAGGAGCGGAAAGGGGCCGAAGATGCTGCAGGTGTGGGTGTCAGGAGCGCGGTAGGTGCGAAAGCGCGGGAATGCCGCTCGCCTGATCCTCAGCCCATCTGCCGCCCCACGCTCCCACTACAGGGCGTCCGCGTCGTCGACTTCAGCTGGGTCCTGACCGGGCCAATCTGCACGAAGTTCCTGGCGGCGCTCGGTGCTGAGGTCATCAAAGTTGAATCGCGGGCCAGACCGGACCTCTCCCAGCGCGATAACTCCTGGGAGGAGCTCAACCCTAGCAAGCGGAGCATCACGCTCAACCTGAAGCACCCGCGGGCGCGTGAGCTGGCCCGTCAGCTCATTGGCGTCAGCGATGTGGTCGTCGAAAACTTTTCGGCCGGCGTGATGGAGCGACTTGGGCTCGGCTACGACGCGCTCAGCGCGCTCAACCCGAAGCTGATCATGGCCTCATCGTCCGCGCTCGGCCGCAGCGGTCCTGAGCGCGATCGCGTGGCCTACGGCACCCTGATCCAGTGCTTCACCGGATGGGCCGCGCTCTCGGCCCATCCGGGCCAACCGCCTCGCTCGGCCGCTGGCATCTGGACCGACCCATTGACCGCTTCGCTCGAGACGATGCTCCTGCTGGCCGCCATCTGGCGCCAGCGCGCCACCGGACGCGGCTGCTTCTTCGACATCTCGATGGCCGAGGCGACCATCGCCGCGCTACCGGAGCCAATCCTGGCCTGGTCGCTCAATCAAGAGCTGCTCGAGCCGCGCGGCAACCGTGACCCACTCTTCGCCCCGCAGGGCTGCTACCCGAGTGCCGGCGAGGACCGCTGGCTGGCGCTCAGCGTCCAGGATGACGCTGCCTGGCGCCGACTCTGCCAACTCATCGGCCGGCCCGACCTCCTGGCGGCACCCGATCTAGCCAACGCCAGCGGGCGCCATGTGCGCCATGACGAACTCGACACGGCCATCAGCGCCTGGACCCGGACGCACCCAGCCGACCAGGCTGCCGCTCAACTCCAGGCCGTCGGTATCGCCGCCACCCCAACCCTAACGCCGGCCGACGTCCTCACTGATGAGCACCTGGCCGTTCGGAACTTCGTGAGCCAGGTCGAGAGCCTGGCCGGCGGCAACCGGGCGACGCTCGGCTTCCCCTGGCTGATCGATGGCCAGCGCCCGGCCGACTTCCGGCGCCCGCCGGCCGTCGGCGAGGACAACGACGATATCTTTGGCCGGCTGCTCGGCCTGGACCGGGTCGAGTACCACCGCCTGATCGACGAACAGATTATCTATTGAAGGGATCCTACGCCCATGGCCAACGATGACCAACCCCAGTACGTCGACTTCGAGCAGACCGGCTCAATCGCCCGGATCACCCTGAACCGTCCCGACAAGCTCAATGCGATCAACTTCGAGGTTGGCCTCCAGCTCTACGAGGCCTTCGCCCGCTGCGAGGACGACACCAGCATCCGGGCGATCGTCCTGGCCGGCGCGGGACGCGCCTTCTGTTCCGGCGACGAGCTTGGCCGGGAGCGCACGCCTGACGAAGAGATCTCCTACCGCCGGCGCGGCTACATCAAACACTACACGGGCGGCCCAGGCCGCTGGACCAGCACGGTCAAGCTGATGCGCAACCTACCCCAGCCGATCGTGGCGCGCATCCAAGGGTACGCTTACGGCGCCGGCTTCAACCTGGCGCTGGCGTCCGACTTCCGGGTGATGGCCAGCGACGCCCGCCTAGCCACACCGTTCATCAAGCGCGCCCTCTCAACCGGCACGAACTTGCTCCAGCAGTACGTCGGCATTGGCAAAGCGATCGAGATGACGCTGCTCGGCGAACCGGTCGACGCCCAAGAGGCGCTCCGCCTCGGCCTGGTTACCCGGGTAGTCGAACTGGCCGAACTGGACGCGGCGGTCGAAGCGCTGGCTACCCGCCTGGCCGAAGGTCCGACCGCCGCGATCAGCCTGAGCAAGACTGCCGTCTACCGCGGCTGGGACCAGGACCCTGATGGCGCTTACTGGCATCAGGGCTCGGCCCTGGCTCAGGGCCGCAACCTGGAGGATTACGAAGAGGGCGTCAGGGCCTTCAAAGAGAAGCGGGTACCACGTTTCACCGGACGCTAACTCACAACTACAGCCAGCCCGCGATAGTCAACCACGCCGCGATGGCCATCAGCGGCAATGGATGCACCTTCGCCTGCAGGAACAGGACGACCGAGATAGCGGTTATCAGGGAGGCCAGCGGAGTGTGGTTGGCAGACCCCGCCAGCAACATTCCGCTCCCCAGCACGAGCCCGGCCGCGACCGGCGCCAGACGTAGATTACGAATGATGTCGCTCGATCAGCCTACGCCGGGCCCAGGGCATCGCCCCGCCCAAGCCGGACAGGCCGATCCCGAGCAAGACTCGCAAGATCTCCCACGGCGAGCGCCGCGGACCACTATCCAACCACCCCCCCGAACAGCCCGACTAGCGTGATCGCCAGGTAGATCGTCGAGAGCAGCACCACGCCGACGACGGTGGCCCAGGCCACCAAGTTGTAGAACCAACCGTTGACGTGCTCGCCCATGATCTCACGATTGTTAACGAGCCGCAGGATCGCCACTAGCACCACCGGCAAGAGCAATCCGTTCAGCACCTGGGTAAAGATCAGCAGCCGCAGCACATCCAACCCCGGCAGCAGCGCGACCGCCGCGCCGACCCCGATCAGCCCGCTGAAGAGCCCCAGAAAGACCGGCGCTTCGCGAAACGACCGCGACACTCCCTTCTCGAAGCCAAAGGCTTCAGTCACGGTGTACGAGGTCGCCAGTGGCAGCACCGCCGCCGCCAATGTGGAAGCCCCGAACAACCCGATGCCGAAGACGACTCTGGCGTAGGGCCCCGCAAGCGGCTCGAGCGCCCGCGCCGCGTCGGCCGCGCTGGCGATCTCGATACCTGCCACGTACAGCGTCGCGCCGGTCGCGATGATAATCGAGGCAGCGATCAGATTGCTGAAGACCGCTCCGGCGTAGGCGTCCAGCCGGGCCGCGACCGGCGTCGAGCGAATGTCTTTCTCGGCGACCGCTGACTGGATGTAGAGCTGCATGTACGGCGTAATGGTGGTTCCAACCAGCGCGATAAACAGCGTGATGTAATCGGCGCTCCCCTGGAAGGAAGGCCGGATGAGCTGGCGACCGGTATCGGCCCAGTTCGGGTGCGCCAGGAACGCCGCCAGCGGGTAGGCAAAGAAGAGCAACGTCATTGCCAGGAAAACCTTCTCAACCCGCGGGTACGAACCGCGAATGACCAGCCACCAGATCAGGAGCGCCATTGGCGGGATCGTCAGCTCTCGCGGCAAGCCGAACAGCTCGGCCGCCGCCCCGATACCGGCAAACTCCGACACGACCAGACCGGCGTTCGCCACCAACAGCGTCAGCATCACGAAGGCGGTTGTGCGCAGACCGAGATTCTCGCGCACCAGATCGGCAAACCCTTTGCCGGTGACCGCGCCCATTCGCGCCGCCATCTCCTGAACCACACCGAGACTCAGCGTAATCACCGCCATCGCCCAGAGCAGCGCGTAGCCGTAGCGCGCGCCAACCGAAGCGTAGGTGGCGATGCCACCGGCGTCGTTGCCGGCATTCGCCGCGATCAAGCCCGGCCCGAGCAGTCCCAGCCAGCCCAGTGATCGGCCGCGCGGCAGTCGGATGCTTGGCGCCAGGCGGCCGCGCCAGAGGCGGGCCAGCCGCTCGACGATCAACCGAAGATCCCGGCCCGCCGCCGCTTCCAGAGCTCCGGCACCAGCACCTCGATCGCGTCGTCGACCAGAATCACTCCAAGCAAACAGCCGGCCTCGTCAACCACCGGCAACGCCGCCAGATTGTATTCGGCCATCCGCTGCGCCACCGTCCGCGGTGCTTCATCGGCGCGGGCGGACTGGAAGTCCAGCCAGGCCAGCGCGGTGACCGGCGACGCTGGCGGAGCAAGCACCAGGTCGCGCAGCGGTAACACGCCAACCAGGTGCTCGCTGGCCTCGTCGTCGACCAGGTAGAGGTGATAGAGCGGGTTCGGTGGCTCATCCAGCGCCCGCACCCGCGCCAACGCATCACCAGCACTCAGCGCAGCCGGCAGCACAACGTAATCGGTGGTCATCAGTCCGGCCGCGGTGTCCTCCTCGTAGGCCAGCAACTCGCGGACGTCGTCACGCTCGTCCGGCTCCATCAGGTCGAGCAGCGCGGCGGCCTGTTCGTCCGGCAGGTCGCCGAGCAGGTCGGCAGCGTCGTCCGGATCCATGGCGTCCAGAATGTCGGCCGCTCGCTCGCGATCGAGCCCCTGAATCATCTGGGCCGCGTCGTCCGGCGGCAGCTCCTGCATCGTGTCGGCGAGTGTCTCGTCATCGAGCGCGTCGAGCACTTCCTGGGCCTGCCGTGGGGAGAGCGTCTCGACAATGTGGGCGATGTCGACCGGATGCAGCCGCGCCAACCCCTGGTGCGAGCTGCGCAGCCGGACCATCGGCACGTCGGTGGCGAACGACTCGACATCTTCCCAGTCGATCACCCGCGGCGCCTTGATCGCGCCGGTCAGCGCCGCCGGCCCGAGCCGACGTAAGAGCCCTTGGGCGCTCACATCCACGCCGACCAGGCGATACTGCCCGCCCAGCTCAGCCAGCTCGAGGTCGTTGGCCCGCACCAGTCGCCGCCCATCGACGTCGATCAACTGTTTGTCGAGAATGTCCCGCCGAAGCAGCACCTCTCCTTCGCGCCGGACAAACGGTCGGAGATTGACCGTGAAGGTCCCCAACCGGACCCCCTGCGCTGAGATCTCTGCCACCTGGGCCCGGTCGACGAAGAACTCCCGTCCGCCTACTCCCGCCACGATCCCGCTGATCGGTGGATGCGGCTCACTCCCAAACTGCGCGAGCAGGTCGCGGACCCGGGCGATCCGCTCGCCGGCCGCGTCGAACACCGCCCGGCCCAACACCTGTGACAGGTAGAGCCCCGAACGTATTCCGACCGCATTCCTGACCAACATCGACATGCTGTCCCCCAACCACGGTCAACAAAAAACCCTCCCATCGCGGGAGGGCCCCAGAGGCATCCAATCCGCGCCCTAGGGGCGCAGACGAACCGGGGGCAACGCGCTCTCCCGAATGGGACCGGCGCAGGACCAGAACCAACGACTAGCAGGCTCGGCGCTACTCATAACCACCGGGAGTCTACAACGCGACCTTGACCCCAGCCCAGCAAATCGTCAGTGCCGACGGTCCAGCGCCATCGCGTGTGACCCGATGAACTCGATCAACGCCGCCGCCATGGCGGCGGGTTCCTGTACGTACAACAGGTGACCCGCTCCGGCTAATGTGAACACCTCAGATCGCGGCAGCCAATCCACCAACAGCCGCTGCCGCTGCGCGAAGACCAGCGGACTCTCCTCCCCCGCCACGACGAGCACTGGCTGGCCGATCCGAGCCGCCTCCGCGGCCCCGAAACGCCACGCTCCCAGCGCGGGCAGCTCGTGCCGGAAGAAGTAGTCGGCATCAGCCACCGCCTGCTCAAACGCGCCGGGTGGCAGCGCCCGCTCGATCCAGACGCGATAGTCCGGGCCACAGACACCGCGCATGAACGCATCGACCGCCGCCGCACGATCTCCGGCGCTGTATCGCGCTGCGGCGTCAACGATGAATGCTGGCTGCCCAGCCGGCACGCCCGGCAACGCCGCGATGGCCGGTTCCAGCACCGCCAGACTCTGCACCAGATCCGGCGCGTCCAGCGCGACCTGCAGCGCGATGCTGGCGCCGGCCGAGTGGCCCACCAGGTGCGCCCGCTCGATGCCAAGCGCCCCGAGCAGCGCCCGACAGTGCGCCGCCTGATCGGCGACGCTGACCCGCCCGTCCAGATGGGTGCTCCCCCCGTAGTTCACCCGGTGGTAGCTCACCAGCCGAAACCGCTCGGTCAGCGCCGGCTGTTCCAGCAACGGCACCGACCAATCCGCGAAAACGCCGGCATGGAGGAAGACAACCGGCTCGCCGCTCCCGCGCGCCTCGTAGGCGAGGCTAATGCCGTTCAGATCCAGCCGGGACATGGTGCGATGCATGGTGGCCCCCCTATCACCGTGCATTAGTCAGCGAGATCTACCCCAGCCAACCCGCTCGCAACTAGCGGACCAGTCTCGGTCCCGGCGTGTTGCCGCTCGTGCCGCAGCAGCCAGCGCTTGCGGTCGATGCCGCCGGCGTAGCCGGTTGGCGAGCCGTTCGCGCCGACCAGCCGGTGGCAGGGGATGACCAGGCTGACCGGATTGCGCGCGTTCGCCCCGCCGACCGCGCGGGCCGCTCCGGGACGACCTAGCTGCTTGGCCAGTTCGCCGTAGGTGGCGGGTCTCCCAGGAGGTATCATCCGTAACGCTGTCCAGACCGTCATTTGAAAAGGCGTTCCACCGGGGTCGATCGCGATCTCGTCCAGCGCCCTGAGCTCGCCACGAAAGTAGTCCCGCAGTCGATCCGTGTAGCCGTTGGGGGCGGTTGCGCACTCCAGTTCGACCGGGCCATACCGTGCCTGCAGAAATCGCTCCAGCCGAGCCTGGCAGTCGTCGAAGTCGAGGGCACAGACTCCCCGCGCGCCGATCACCAGCGTCAACCTGCCGAGCGGAGAGTCAATCTGGTCAACCTGCAACAGTGCCATCCACGCCACTCCTCACCAGCTATCACCGATACGATACGCGCAGCGATGTGGGGAACGTTCGACCAGATCCGGCGCGACGATGAGTAAGGCGAGCCGGCGCCGCGGCTCCGACATGTTCGACACGATGCGGCTCCCGCACGTCAGCGCCTACACCATCGGGCGGGCGGCGACCACGATGGGTACCCAGGTCGTCTCGGTCGCCGTCGGCTGGGAGCTCTACGAGCGGACCCACGATCCCTGGGCGCTTGGCCTGGTTGGCATCGTCCAGGCCGGTCCAGCGCTAGCGTTGACGCTGCCCGGTGGCGAGGCGTCCGACCGCTTCCCGCGCCGAACCGTTGCGATGCTGGCCCACGCGCTGCTCGGTGTCGGTGCACTTGGCCTGGCGCTCGTGTCCTGGCTCAGCGCGCCGGTTGGCTTGGTTTACGCGCTGTTGGTCCTGACCGGCGTCGGGCGGGCGTTCTCAGGCCCAGCGCTGACCGCGTTACTGCCCGAGTTGGTCGAGCCGCGCCACTTCGCCCGGGTCAACGCCTGGGTCGTACTGACCTCGGAGCTAGCGAGGATCAGCGGGCCGGTGATTGGCGGTGTCCTGATCGCCTTAGCCGGCGCGGCCGGCCCGGCCTACCTGGTCGCCCTCGTCGCCCAATTCACCTGCGTCACCTTGCTCGGGACCATCCCGGCCCTGCGTCTACCGCCACGATCAGCCCAGACGGGCGGACACGGGCTGTTCGACGGCATCACCTTCATCCGCCGCAGCCCGGTCTTCCTCAGCGCCATCACGCTCGACCTGTTCGGCGTGCTTTTGGGTGGCGCCGCGGCGTTGCTACCGATTTTCGCCCGCGACATCCTGGAGGTCGGTCCGGCCGGACTCGGTCTGCTCCGCGCCGCGCCCGCGGTCGGCGCGATGGTGATGGCGCTTCTGGTGACCAGAATGCCGCCGTGGGAACGGCCGGGCCGGCTGATCCTGCTGACCGTGGTCAGCTATGGCATTGCCTCGATCGGTTTCGGCCTCTCCCATAACCTGCTCCTCTCGCTAGTTTGCCTTGCCGCCACCGGCGCCTGTAACACGATCAGCGTGGTGGTCCGCAAGACGCTGCAGCAAGTCATTACACCGAACCGGCTGCGCGGGCGGGTCTCGGCGATCAGCTCGCTCTTTTCCGGCCTGGCCGACGAGCTGGGCGCCTTTGAGAGTGGCGCCACCGCGGCCCTACTTGGCCCGGTCATCTCGGTGGTGGCGGGTGGCGTCGGCACGATCGTGGTCGCCGGACTGGTCGCTCTGGCATGTCCTGCGCTAGCACGGATCGGTCCGCTCCAAACGCTGCACCCGGTTGAGGCTGATCCAGAGCCGCATCTTGCATCAACTTCACGGAGCACCGCGACCTAACCTGCTCGCCCCGCCGATGGCCCAACCGCCTGAAAGCGCGTATCCTACCGGTCAGCACATCCACCACGGGAGGGAGCAACATGGCACGCAAGGGACGAGCCATCTACCTGGTCTACGGCGACCTAATCGATCCGGCCAAGGCGGAGGAGTTCAACGCCTGGTACAACACCGAGCACATCCCGGAGCTGCTCTCGATCCCCGGCGTCCTCGACGCGGCGCGCTACGAGGCCGTGAAGGGTGGACCAAAGTATCTAGCAGCTTACGAACTCGAGAGCGTCGACGTCGTCCAGACGCCCGAGTTCAAGAACCGGCCGCGCACGCCCTGGGGTCGGCGCAACTCGCTCTCCTTCAGCGGCACCAACCGCGCCCGCATCCTCGGCGAGCAGATCTTCCCGGATGCCCTGGAGAATCCCGACCGCGGCATGGCGCCAGCGCTCCAGATCGGCCGGATGTCGGTGCCGGCCAGCGCCGATGCCGACTGGAACCGGTGGTACAACGGCGAGTACATCCCTGGCTACCGCAAGGTGCCCGGCGTGATTTACGCTCGGCGCTACCGTGTTCTTGACGGAGAGGTCGGCTACACCACCGTCTACGAGTTCGAGAGCGTCTCGGTCCCCGAAACCGCCGAGTGGAACCACCAGCGTGCCAACTCCTCGCCCAACTCAGAGCGCATGCGCGATACGATGACGATGGCGCCCGGCTCGCCGGGCGTGTACCGCCGCAGCGACGCCTGAACCCAGCTAAGAGGAGTATCGCCGTGAGCATTGCCGCCGATAGCCGGGTCTCGGAGTTAACAACGGCGCTGGCCGCGCAGGTAGTCAGCGCCCGAACGTGCTCGCTGCCGGCCGCGGCTCGGGCGGTTGCCCGCGACGCCGTCATCGACACGTTGGGTGTGGCGCTCGCCGGTAGCCGCGAGGATGCCGCGCGCATCGCGGTCAACCTGGTCCGGCCCTATGCCGGACCGGTTGGCGCCCGGCTGGTCGGCACCACCCTGCGCGTCGCGCCGACCGAGGCCGCTCTGGTCAACGGGACTAGCGCCCACGCCCTCGACTTCGACGACGTTAACCCACCGCTCAGCGGCCACCCCAGCGCGGTGCTGGCTCCCACACTCTTCGCCCTAGCCGAGCAGGCCGGTGCATCCGGCGCTGACCTGCTCGACGCCTTCGTCGTTGGTTTTGAGGTCGCCGCCCGGCTCGGGCGAGCGCTCAACCCGGTCCATTACATCCGCGGCTGGCACTCCACCGCCACGCTCGGCGGGCCGGCCGCGGCAGCCGCCGGTGCCTACTTGCTTCAACTGGATGCTGAACGCACCGCGATGGCGATCGCGATCGCCGCTTCGCTCTCCGGCGGTCTGCGGGTCAGCTTCGGAACGATGGTCAAACCGCTCCACGCCGGCCACGCCGCTCGAACCGGCGTGCTGGCGACGCTGCTGGCCGCCGATGGCTTCACCGGTGCCGCCGACATCTTTGAGACACCGCGTGGGTTCGGCGAGATATTTGGCCAGGCACCGGATTGGTCTGCCCTGAGCTGCAGCTGGGACTGGGAGCAGCCCGAGATCATCCGCTCCGGCATTCAGGTTAAGCCGTTCCCAAGCTGCGCGCTGACCCACTCGCCGATCGACGCGATGCTCGCCCTGCGGCCAGACATCTCGCCGGCTGTGATCGAGCGGATCGAGTGCTTCGTCGACGCCCAGATACCGGAGGTGGTTACCCACAGCCGGCCTCGCACCGGGCTCGAGGGCAAGTTCAGCATGGAGTACTGCCTTGCCACCGCGCTGCTGGACGGACCGCCCGGTCTGGAGCAGTTCACCGACCATGCGGTCAATCGGGACGCCGCTCAGCAACTCATCCGGCAAGTCGAGGTGCAGGTCGACCCAACCTGGTCGGTCGACCGCTCCGACGGCCGCTTCCGCGGCCGGGTCACCGCTCATCTGACGGACGGCCGCACCCTGACCGCCGAGCGTGAGTTCCCACCCGGCTCACCCCAGCGCCCGCTGAGCCAGGCCGAGCTCAAGCAGAAGTTCATCGCTTGCGCCCGCACCATCCTTGGCGCCGAGCGGGCCGGCCTGGCCCTTACCGCGCTGGACGGCCTGACCGACGCGCCTCGGGCCGCCGAGGTGCTGGATCTCCTGACGGCGTCCTAAGAGCCAGACGCTCAAGGTGCCCAGGCGGAGCTCGCGCCCGTCCCAGGACGCTCTCGGCAGCCTGCGAATCCCCTTTGTACGGACGTTCGCCCTCGGGCGAGCGGCTCAGAGCCTGGGCACCCAGATCGTCTCGATCACGGTTGGCTGGGAGCTCTACGAGCGCACCGGCGATGCCTGGGCGCTCGGCTTGATCGGCCTGATCCAGGCAGCACCGATTCTGGCGCTGAGCTTACCGGCCGGGGAGGTCGCGGATCGCCTCTCCCGCCGGATGGTCGCGATGCTCGCCCACGCGCTACTGGGCCTTGTCGCGCTCGGACTCGCGCTGTTGTCCCACCTTGGCGCGCCGATTGAATCGGTCTACGGCCTGCTGTTGCTCGTCAGTGTTGGCCGCGCCTTCTCACAGCCCGCGGCCAATGCCCTGCTGCCTCAGCTGCTCCGGCCGGCCCAGCTCGCCAACGCCAACGCCTGGGTCACCCTGACAACTCAGGTCGCCTCCGTTTCAGGCCCGGCGGTCGGCGGCCTCCTGATCGCGCTCTCCGGCGCGGCCGGCCCCGCCTACCTCGTGGCCGCGGCCGGACAAATCCTGACCGTGGCCACGCTGGCCACGCTCCCCACCGTTCCGATTCCGACGCGCCCGCGGCAGCGCGGCGCTGGCGACATGCTGGCCGGAATCAGCTTCATCAGGCACAGCCCGGTCTTTCTCGCCTCGATCACGCTTGATCTCTTCGGGGTGTTGCTTGGCGGCGCCGTCGCCCTCTTGCCAGTCTTTGCCAGGGACATTCTGGAGGTCGGCCCAGCAGGCCTCGGACTGCTCCGCTCAGCCCCCTCGGTTGGTGCAATCGCCGCCGCCCTGCTCGTCACCCGCCTGAGACCGTGGCCCCGCCCTGGGCGCGTGCTACTCCTGGCTGTTGCCGGCTTCGGGCTGGCCACGATCGGCTTCGGCCTCTCCCGCGATCTGGTGCTCTCGCTGAGCTGTCTCTTCCTGGCCGGCGCCTGCAACACGGTTAGCGCGGTCATCCGCAAGACGCTCCAGCAGGTCATCACCCCCAATCGCCTGCTTGGCCGGGCCAACGCGATTATCTACCTGTTCACCGACCTCTCCAACGAGCTGGGCGCCTTCGAAAGCGGCGCCACCGCCGCTCTCTTCGGCCCAGTCATCTCCGTCGTCGGCGGCGGCCTCGGCACCGTCGCGACTGTGATGTTGGTCGCTTTCATCTGGCCAGCGCTCGCCAAGGTCGGCCCACTCCACACCCTACGCCCGCTAGAAGAACCCGAAGCCGGGTCGGAGCCAGCCGCCGAGCAGGTCGCCAGGCCTGCTGCGAGTTGAGTCAATCAGTGTTCTGACGTCGGTGCTGTTCGACGACCGCGACGCCCTTCGTGGCACACTCAGGCCCAGAGACCTGGAAGCAACTGCACCGACCACGACGGGGGTGAGTCCGATCATGCCGATCGACGTCGAACTGTACAGCGACACCATGACCAAGCCCAGCCCGGCGATGCGGCGCTTCATCAGCGAGGCCGAAGTGGGCGACGAGCAGAAAGGTGAGGACCCGACCGTCAACCTACTGCAGACCCTGGTGGCCGAGCTGCTCGGCAAGGAGGCTGCCCTCTTCCTGCCGTCGGGGACGATGTGCAACGAGATCGCGCTGCGGGTCCATTGCAGACCGGGCGACGAGTTCCTGGCTCACCCCAGCGCCCATCCGATTCATTACGAGACCGGTGGACCTGCCGCCCTGGCCGGCGTCAACGTCCGTGTCGTCGACGGCCCGAACGGGCAGTATGACGGCGCCGCGCTGGAGGCCTCGATCCGCGTCCCCAGCCGTTACGGCCCACGGACCCGACTGGTCTGGGTCGAGCAGACCAGTAACATGGGCGGCGGCACGGTCTGGCCACTGACGCGCATCCAGGAGGTCACCGCGGTCGCGCGGCAACACGGACTGAACACCCACCTGGATGGCGCTCGGTTGATGAACGCGGTCGTCGCGAGCGGCGTGTCGGCCCGCGACTACGCCGCTGGTTTCGACTCGGCCTGGGTTGACTTCAGCAAGGGGCTTGGCGCGCCGGTCGGCGCCGCGCTGGCCGGTAGCCAGGATTTCATCGCCGAAGCCTGGCGCTGCAAGCAGCAGATGGGCGGCGCGATGCGCCAGGCTGGCATTATCGCCGCGGGCGGCGTCTACGCGTTACGTCACAACGTCGAGCGACTGGCCGAGGACCACGCCAACGCCCAGCGCTTGGCGGCCGGTCTAGCCGAGCTGCCGGGGATCAAACTGGACCCGCTGACGGTCGAGACGAACCTGGTCTTCTTCGACCTGACCGGCGATCTCGACGCGCCGACGGCGGTCGAGCGCCTGCTCGAGCACGGCGTCCGGATGGGCGCGGCCGGGCCGCGCACGATTCGCGCGGTGACGCACCTGGATGTCAGCGCCGCCCAAATCGAACGTGCCATCGAGGCGGCACGAATGGTGTTCGCCCGGTAGGCACAGCCCCGCGAAGGCCCTTCACGCCACCAGACTGCTTGAGCATCACCCGGCACCCTGGTAGAGTCGGATAGCGAGCACCGGCACGGCCGGTTGCCGGGAGGAGAAACCATGAGGGTTTACGACGCCATCGCCGACATCCTGCGCCGCGAAGGTGCCGAGTACCTATTCGTGTATCCCACGACGGCGCTCATCGAGTCAGCTACCAAGGCGGGACTGCGACCGATGCTCTGCCGCCAGGAGCGCGTTGGCGTCCACATCGCCGACGGCTACGCTCGCACATCTAACGGTGCCAAGCCAACCGTCTTCGCGATGCAGTACGGGCCGGGCGCTGAGAACGCTTTCTCCGGCGTCGCCACAGCTTACTCCGACTCCACCCCGATGCTGCTGCTGCCGCTTGGCCACGCCCGCGAGCGCGCTCAGGTCTTCCCATTGTTCAGCTCGACCCGCGGCTTCGCCGAGGTCACCAAGTCGGTGGAGTCGATCGCCATGCCGGAGCACACGTCGGCGGTCCTACGCCGGGCCTTCAGCCGCCTGAAGATGGGGCGGCCCGGACCGGTCATGGTTGAGATCCCGGAGGACGTCGCCAGCTCGGATTTCGACGAAGCCAGCCTGGACTACGGCCCGGTCCACACAGCCCGGACCGGCCCCGACCCGCGCGATCTCGAAGCCGCCGCCCGGGCGCTGGTCGACGCCAGCCGACCAGTCATTGTCGCCGGTCAGGGCGTCATGTATGCTGGCGCGGCCGCGGAGCTACGAACGTTGGCCGAGCTGCTCCAGGTGCCGGTCATGACGACCATGGAGGGCAAGGGTGCCTTCCCCGAGAACCACCCGCTGGCGCTCGGCACCGGCGCTGGCGTGATGACCGGACCGGTCCGCCACTTCCTGATGAACGCCGACACCATCTTCGGCGTCGGCACCAGCTTCACCCGCCACGGCATGGTTACGACGATGCCAGCCGGCAAGGTGATGATCCATGCGACCAACGACGAGCGCGACCTGAACAAGAGCTACGTCACCGACTACCCGGTGCTCGGCGACGCCAAACTGATCCTGAGTCAGCTCGTCGAGGTTTGCCGCGACCTCGTTAAGGGTAAGCAGCGCGACGTCAGCGCCGCCGGCGAGATCAAGCAGACTCGCGAACGCTGGCTGAGCGAGTGGCAGGCCAAACTGACCTCCGACGAGACGCCAATCACGCCTTACCGGGTGATCAACGACTTCATGAAGGTGACGGACCCGGCCAAGACGATCGTGACCCACGACTCCGGCAGCCCGCGCGACCAGATTATCCCCTTCTACGTCACCACCGAGCCGCGCGGCTACATCGGCTGGGGCAAGTCACACGCGCTGGGTACCGGTCTCGGCCTGATTATCGGCGCGAAGGCCGCCGAGCCGGACAAGTTCTGCGTCAACTTCATGGGTGACGCCGCCTTCGGTATGACCGGCCTCGACTTCGAGACCTCGGTCCGCCTCGGTCTGCCAGTGACCACGGTGGTGCTGAACAACTCGATGATGGCGATCGAGATCCCCCATTTGGTCGAGTCGCACGAGCGGTTCCAAACTCGCGACATCGGCGGCAGCTACGCCGAGCTCGGTAAAGCGCTCGGCGGCCGCTCCGAGCGGGTGACCGACCCGGCCGAGATCGGCCCAGCCTTCAAGCGCGCCCAGCAGGCCAACGCCGATGGCCACGCCATGCTGCTGGAATTCATCACCAGCGCCGAGCGGGATTTCTCGCATCGACGGGGAGTCTAGCGACGAGGTCACGCAAACGCCAAACGGGGTGATTGAGCTGTCCTGGGCGGCGCGGAAGCTGTCCAGGAGGCCCGATCAAGCTTGATGGTGTGATGGTGCATCCAATGTGGGGCGGTCGTGAAGGCACGGCGCACGGCCGCGCACCGAGGAGGGCAGAGGGCCTGCGAACGGGAAGGGGCATAAAGACAAGAACAGAGCGGGATTGACTGGTATCATCCCCGAGCCGAGGAGGGCAGATGGCCGGGAGCGATTCCCAGACGGATCCCGAGGTTCGGGCCGAGGAGCTGGCCCGTGGAACAGACTTTTACTGGGTTGCTGAAGCGCTCATCGCGCGGCGGGATGAGGTGCTCTGCCGCTGGCTTGAAGCCGCGGCAGCCCAGCCATTTCACGCTGGCCGGCGAGAACTGGCGGTGTCCGACCACATTCCATGGCTCTTCGACGCGCTGGTCGAGCAGCTTCGGCGAGACGCCCCGCGCTGGGTTGACCCAACTGCGCCACTGGACGATCCAGCGATTCGCGACGCCGCGCAGAAGCATGCGACAACTCGCGCCGAGCAGGGGCTCCAGCCGGCCGACATCGTAGCGGAGTTCCGCCTGCTGCGGCAGGAGATCTGGAATGCGCTGCGGCAACATCTGCCAGACCAGATCCCGACCGGCGACGTGGTTGGCGCCCAGGTGATGCTCAACGATGCCCTCGACGGGGCAATCACGGTGGGGCTCGGTGAACTGACCGCGCGGCTCGAGGCGGTGCGGGAGGATTTCCTGGCGACCACCGTCCACGAGGTGCGGCAGCCAATCACCTTGATTCGCGGCGCGGCCCAGCTTGTTCGGCGGATGCTCAGCCGGGACCAGGTCGATCGGGAACGGAGCGCGGAACAGCTTCGCCGAATCGAGCGGAGCGTCGACCGCATGGCGGCTCTGCTGACCACGCTGACCGACGCATCGCGAGCGGCGCTTGGTGCGCTCGACATCCAGCCAGTCTCCTGCAACCTCGTCGCGATCGTTTCGAGCGCGGTGGACCAACTCGACCCTGCAATGGCCAGCCGTGTGCTGCTGGATCTGCCGAACGGGCTGGACGCCACCGGCCACTGGGACCCGAATCGTCTCGAGCAGGTAATCAGCAACCTGTTGTCGAACGCAATCAAGTACTCGCCAGCAGATGCGCCGGTCGAGCTGAGCGTGCGGGGCGATGTTGTCGCGATCAGTCTCAGCGTTCGGGATCAGGGCATCGGAGTCGCGGCGGCCGAACTGCCGCGACTCTTTCAACGGTACGGCCGGGCGCGCGGAGCGATTGAGCGCGGTATCGACGGGCTGGGGTTGGGGCTGTACCTGTGTCGAGCGATCGTCGTCGCGCATGGCGGCCAGATCTGGGCTGAGTCGGCTGGCGAGGGGCAGGGTACGACCGTACGGATGGTGTTACCGCGCCGTGCCGCGGTGAGCGACCACCAGGCGCGGTAATCCAGGCGTCCTCTCGACAGTGCACATCCACAAGGCCGCCCCAACTGAGGCGGCCTTGTGCGTGAAGCGGACTGTCGATTAGACCGGTGAACGGCCGGGCAACGCCCGAATCAGAGCAACCAGGATCACTGCGCCGATAAAGGCGACGACGATGCTGCCCCAGAAGCCAGCGGCGGCACCGGGCATCAGGAAGCTGAAGAGTAAGCCACCCATGAAAGCACCGACGATGCCGACCACGATGTCACCAATAATGCCGTAGCCGCGGCCTTTCATGACCTGACCGGCTAACCAGCCGGCAATGAGGCCAACGATCAACCAGGCCAAAAACCCACCGGGTGCGAGTTCCACGATCAAAACTCCTTATTCAGGCGATCCCGAGGACACGAAGAACGACGATGATGACGACGATTGCGCCGATGATGTAGAGAATCGAGTACATGAGTTCCTCCTGCTGACTCCTAAAGCAGGAGGCGTGCCAGGTCCTGGCCGGGTGGGTCGCTCCGCCGCTCAGTGGACCTCGACGGCGGATCGAGCCTGGAGAGAGCTGGGCTTCAGCTCTGGCTCGGGCGGCGCGGTCGGTAGCCAAAGACTCACCGAGGTGCCCTGGCCGGGCTGACTGGCGATCTCAAGGCGGCCAGCATGGGCCCGGGCGATCCAGTCACAGATGGCGAGACCAAGGCCAGCGCCGCCAGCCGCGCGGGAACGGGCGCGATCGGCGCGATAGAAGCGCTCAAACACGCGCTCAAGGTGCTCCGGCGGAATACCCTCGCCGGTATCAGCCACCTGCAGGCGAGCACCGCCATCAACCGGGCTGAGCGTCACGGTGACGGTACCACCGGGTGGAGTGTGGCGAAAAGCGTTGTCAAGCAGGTTCAGGAGTAGCTGGGTCAGCCAGGTTGGGTCGCCACGGACCGGTCCGACCGCGGTGAGCTCGACTCCAAGCCGTAGCCCACGCTGGTGGGTACGCGTCGTCATCCGGGCGCCCACCTCGGCGACCAGCTCTTCGAGATCGAGCGGGGCCAGCGAGAGCTCCTGGCCCTCATCGGCCCGGGCCAACACCAGCAGGCTTTCGGTCAGGTGGGTGAGCCGCTCAACCTCCTCGCGGGCGCTGGCGAGGACACGGATGTACTCGCCAGCATCTCGCGGGCGGGCCAACGCAACGTCGACCTCGGAGCGAATCACCGCCAACGGGGTGCGCAGCTCGTGAGCGGCGTCGGCAGTGAAGCGGCGCTGCCGCTGAAAGGCGCGATCGAGCCGTTCAAGCATGCCATCAAACGCGATGGCCAACCGGCCAAGTTCGTCATCCGGCAGCGTCAGCCCCAGACGAGCCGAGAGATCGTCGACGCTAAGCTGCTCAGCGGCACGACGGATTCGGTCGACCGGCGCCAGCGCCCGAGCCGCCAGAAAGGAGCCGCCGATCCAGGCCAACAGCATCGCAGCGGCCAGACCAAGCAGACCGCTGCTGCCGAGCCGGGTCAGGGTCGCATCGAGCTCAGCCGAGGAACGGCCGACCTGGAGCGCGCCGACCACCCGACCGTGATCGAGGACCGGCTCGGTGTAGAGACGAAAGCTGGCGCCACTGGCAACGCTAGCACGCGTAGATGCGCTCTCACCGGCCAGCGCTGGCCCGAACGCGGTGAGCCCAACCGCCGAGGAGCCGGACCAGGCCCGCTCGAGAATCAAGTGGCCGCTACCGTCCCAGACGCGAGCCAGATCGAGTCCGGTCGTCAGCGCCGCCATCTGGCTGGTGTCGTCGTCGGCGTCGAGCTTCAGACGACCCTTGTCGACCTCGAGCCTGGCCCGCAACTCGTTGGCGCGGCTCCGGAGCAGGGCGTCTTCGGCGCTCGCTAGTGTCTGGGCAACCGACCAGAGCGTTGCACCGCCGATCGCCAGGAGCGTGCCGGCCAGCAACGCTATGTACCAGAGCGTCAAGCGGGTTCGGGCACGGAGGCGCCGGGCCGCGCGGATCATTCAGCGCCGATCTGGAGCCGGTAGCCTGCACCGCGGATGGTCTGGATCAGGGACGGTTCGCCGGGACCTGCCAGCTTGCGGCGTAGTCGGCCGATGTAGACCTCGACGAGATTGGATGAATCCGGGTAGTCGAAGCCCCAGACGCTTTCGATGATTGTCTCGCGGGTAACGATGGCACCTGGCCGGCGCAGCAGCGTCTCGAGCAGACGGTATTCCCGGGCGGTCAGGTCGATTGGGCGGTCGGCCCGACTGACGCACTGGGCGGCGGGGTCGAGCGTCAGATCGCCGAACCGGAGAAGCGGCGCTCTGGTCGCCGAATCGCGCCGCAACAGAGCCCGCAGGCGAGCCAGCAACTCGCCGAACGCAAAGGGCTTGGTCAGATAGTCATCGGCGCCGCTGTCAAGGCCAGAGACCTTGTCCGCCAGCTCATCCCGGGCGGTTAAGAGAAGAATCGGGGTGCGGGTGCCGGCCGCGCGAAGCCGTTGACAGACCTGGAGACCGTCGACTTTGGGCAAGAGCACGTCGAGCACGATCGCATCGTAGGCGACGGTGCGGGCGAAGGCGAGCGCCTCTTCGCCGTCGAGCGCAAGGTCCACCGTGTACTGCGCCTCACGCAGCCCGCTCTCGAGCGCGGAGCCCAGCTTCAGCTCGTCTTCGACTACCAGCACTCGGGTCACGTCAGTGGACCTCTCTGTCAGCGGGAGTATATCGAGCGACTGGCCCGGAGAATGCCAAATTCATCGCCGGTTTAGCTTTGCCACGTAAAGTGAGACAGCGTCCGGAATGCGGACGTTCGGAGTGGTCTGCATGCTCAGAGCGGTCTTACGCGGTGGACTGGTGGTCGTCGTAGTCATCCTGATTGGTATCCAGTTTGTGCCGTATGGGCGGGCTCACGCGAATCCACCGGTAAGTTCTGAACCGCCCTGGAACAGCCCGCGGACGCGTGAGCTGGCGGTGCGAGCCTGCTTCGCCTGCCATAGCAATCAAGTGGAGTGGCCCTGGTACAGCAACCTGGCTCCGGTCTCCTGGTTGGTCCAGCGAGACGTCGAGCAGGGACGCCGCAAGGTCAACTTTTCCGAGTTCGACCGGCCCCAGCGCGACGCCCGCGACGCCGCCGAGCAGGTGCAGAAGGGGGCCATGCCACAACCCTACTTTGTCGCACTACACCCGGAGGCGAACCTGACGCCAACCGAGCGCGAGGCGTTGATTCAAGGTCTCCAGCTCACCTTCGGCGGGAAGCGCTGAGCCAGGTAGGCGACGGAAGGACCAGTTCATGCCACGCAAGGCCGCGCTCCTGATTGCGACCGCCGTGACCAGCTTCCTGCTAGTAGCGGCCGCGCTATTGGCGCTGCAGATCAGCCAGGCCGCGGCTACAGCTTCGGGTGACGCTGTTACCGCGGCCACGACCGACGCGGCCGAGCCCGGACAGGACGAGCGTGAGCAGCGGTTTCGCGACCTACTCGACCAGGCCAACACCCAACTCGAGCAGGACCGCGATCAGCTTCAGGGGCTGCAGAGCGAGCTGGAGCGCTTGCGTGGCCAGAACGCCACGCTCCTGGAGCGGGAGGCCACCTACCAGCAGCGGCTAGCCGAAGCGGCTCAGCTTGTTGCGCAGCTCGGGCCGTCCAGCCCAGACCGGACTGCCGAGGCCACGGACGAACCAGCCGTGGCGAGCGCCCTCCCGGTGGCGATACTCCAGCCGGCGGCGGCCCGTCCGGCGGCAGCGATTCAGAGCTGGACGGCGCCAGAACCAGCGGTGGCGGAGTCGAGGCCGGCGCCCGTCCCGGCGCAGACGGCGCCGACCTCGACTCCGCCACCGACGGCGATCGCGGCGGTCAGCCCACCACGAACCTGGTGCGGCCTGGCCCAGTGCCCAACGAGCGCCAGGCCGGAGCTGCCAACCGTGACAGCGCCCCAACCAACCGTGGTTACACCGCTTCGGGCACCGACACCGACGATACGACCGGCCAAGCACGATGAACACGATCGCCATGATTGAGACGAAACGCCTTCGACTGGCGCGGCGTGGCCGAGCCGCGGCGAAGGCGAATCTCCTGGCCCTCTCGTTGGTGGCTACGCTGGGAGGCTGGGCCTTGCTGGCGCGGGCTGATAACGCCGCCCTGGTCCGTGAGCCGGACCAGGTGGACGCGGCGACGATTCAGGAACCGGCCGCGATCGTCCTGGGACCTGATCTGCCACCGCTGCCGACGCTCGTACCGATCATCGCGGTAGAGCTCCCATCGGCCGACCGGTCGGCCGATCTGGGCCTGCCACCAATCCCGACGATCAGCCTACCGACCTCGACCCCGCCGCCGGCGCCGACGGCGACGCCACCGACTGCCCCGGCAGTGGCGGCGGGGTCGACTAGGGCGCCTCAAGCCCCAGCCAACCGGGCAATCGGCCCGGTAGCGGCGGCGACGGTCAGCGGTCAAAGCGCACCGGCGGTGCCGGCCGCGCCGGCTGGTCCACCGGCCGTGCCGGCCACGCCGGCTGGTCCACCGCCCGCGCCAGCTGCTCCACTGGCTGCTCCGGCACCAGCCAAAGCTCCCCAGGTGGCTGCGCCACCGCCCACTCCGGTCAAGGCCGCCCCACCGCCGCCACCCCCACCACCACCGAAGGTCGCGCCACCCCCGCCGCCGGCCAAGCCTGCCGCCCGCTCCCGCTCGTCACGATGAGACAACGCGGCTGGCTCAATGGGCCGATGATCGACGGGGTGCAAGAGACCGCGGCCGCGAACTTGACCGCCAAGACGCTGGAGGTGCGCTGATGCAGATGACGATGGTCGAGGAGCTCGACCGGTCGAGCGGGCGAGCATCGACGGTGGTCTGGCTGCTCGGGGTAGCGCTCGGGACGATTGGCGCGGCGCTAGTGCTGCCTGGCTGGCTGCCCGATCTATCCGCCTCCGCGGTTGGCAATGAGCCGAAGGTCTACTGGTATCTCAGCCGGGCGGCTGGGCTGGTAGCCTACCTGCTGCTCTGGCTCTCAGTCGCACTGGGGCTAACGATCACCAACCGGCTGGTACGGGTCTGGCCGGGTGGGCCAACCGCCCTCGATCTGCACCAGTTCAGCAGCCTACTGGCGCTGGGCTTCGCGGTGTTTCACGGGTTGATCCTGCTCGGCGACCGCTACATGAACTACAGTCTGGCGCAGCTGGCGCTGCCGTTCGGCGACAGCGATTACCGGCCATTCTGGGTAGGCCTTGGTCAGCTCAGCTTCTATCTCGCGGTGCTGATCACCTTCAGTTTCAATGTCCGGCGGCTCATTGGCCTGCGAGCCTGGCGCTGGCTGCACTACGCCAGCTTTGCGCTGTACGCGATGGTGACCGCCCACGGGCTCGGCGCTGGCACCGATAGCACCACGCCGCCAGTGCTGGTGCTCTACATCAGCACAGGTGCAACGACGATCTTCCTCACACTCCTGCGCGTGCTGCTAGCGTTGCCGCTCGGGCGCAGCGAAGCCCCGCGAGTTAGCGAGCCGGGATCAGCGGCGACCACCCGCTAACGTCGGTCTCGCTTACCGAGACGGATCGCAGATCTGGTGGGGCCGGCCGAGGCAGGTGACACCGAGGCGGAGCACGACCAGTAGACCATCAAATGTCCGGCTCGCGGCGGGTAGCGACTGGCGTAGCAAAAGGCCGCTAGCCAGCAGAAGCCCCAGTGCCAAGGTTGGCTCGAGCCACGCGGTGAACTGGAAAGCAGGGCGGCGGGTGCTGCGCATCATCGTGGTCTCTCCAGTTGCTGGTGATTCTGGAGATCAGCCTAACGGTCGGCATATGCCAGCACCTGGGTCAAGCGGTCCATTGCCACAATAGGAAGCTTGACCTATCTGGAGCACAGGAACGGCGCAACGGCGAGCGCTTGGTTAATTCATGAAGATTGTCGGGGATGGCACGTATGATGCCGGCTGGAGACGGAACAATCTTGCACAGGTTGGGTTCATGCACTGGAATCGTGTTGTTGTCGCACCTGCGGTATTTAGTCTGAGTTTGATGCTCGCCGCCTGTAGTGGGCAGCAGGCTCAGGTCACTGCGCCAACCAGCGCCCCGGCCGCTACGAAGCCGGCGGCACCCGCTCCGGCCGCCGCTTCCCAGGCGGCCTCGCCAGCTGTGCCAACAGTGCCGCCGGTTGGGGCTCCAAGTGCTTCACCGGCCGCCAGCCCTTCACCATCACCGGTCGCGGCAGTGCCAGCGGGTGGCGTACGCTTAACTCTAACGAGCGATGGGACCGAGGCACGCTTTCGCGCTCGCGAGCAGTTTGCGAATCGCGATACGCTGAGCGAGGCGGTCGGGACAACCAGTGTCGTCAGTGGGAACATTGTGCTGAACGCGCAGGGAGCAGCGCTGCCAGAACAGTCGAAGATCGTCATCGACCTGACCACCCTCCAGACCGACCAGGCTCGACGCGACGCCTACATCAAGAGCAATACGCTCCAGACCGACCAGTTCCCGAACGCCGAACTCGTGGTAAGCCAGGTGTCCGGCCTACCCTGGCCGCTGCCCACCAGCGGCCAGGCGACGGTTCAGCTCACTGGAGATCTCACGCTCCACGGCGTGACCCGACCAACCACCTGGGAGGTCCGGGCGACGATGGCTGATCGCGACCTCAGCGGATTGGCCAAAACCACCGTCAAGATGACCGACTTCGGGATGACCACGCCGCGTACCGCGTCGGTTTTGAGCGTGAACGACGAGGTGGCGTTGGAGCTGACGTTCAAGGCGGTCCGAGCCTAGCAAGACGCCGGATGTGTTCGACGCGGACGCGGCTGGCTGTCCACCCACTCAGGCGGGTGGCAGCCTATCTCGCGACGCCAAACCACGCTTTGCCCACCCAGTCCCTTGGTGGATTCGGTAGGATTGTCCAAGCGGCGGTACGACCGGGGGAAACATGGCGGATGATCCGGAGACTGTGCAAGCCGAGGGCGGTTCTCAGACACCGTATTACCGTTTCCTCGGCCTGGAGCTGGGCGAGCGTGCCGACGGGCGGGCGCTGGTGCGGCTACCGCATAAGCCGGAGCTTTGCAACAGCCGTGGTGAGATCCACGGTGGCGCTCAGGAGTCGCTGCTCGACGTCGTGCTCTCCCAGGCGATCCGCTCGGTTCTACCAGCCGGCTCGCAGGTTGCCACCATCACCCTGACCTGTAACCACCTCGCCGCCGGCCACGGTAGCCTGATCGCGTACGGACGGGTGGTGCAGGCCGGCCGCTCGGTTGCCACCGCCGAGGGTCACGTCGAGGACGCCGCCGGTGCGCGGGTAGCCTGCGCGCTCGGCACCTACCGTGTCAGGCGGGCCAACGTGGCGGGTCCTGCTCCAGGACTTCAGGAAAGATAGACAGGCCCCACTGACCGCCTGGTCAGGTCAAGTCATGGCCTTGGCAGGCCAGGAAGGCCGGGTATTCCTGGCACATCCGGCAGCCCCGGCACATCTGGCACCTCCGGAAACTCGGGCAGCGCTGGGCCAGCCGGGAGCGGCCCCGTTGGCGCACTGCCGAGCAGTCCGTTGAACTGCTCGGCATCACTCTGGAACGCCTGCTGGTCGAACCAAAGATTTCTGGTGCGAAAGTAGTTCTGCACCGTGTCCTGAAGCTTCCGGTACTCCTCGACGCTCCCGCGCCTGGCCGTATCGCGCTGTGGGTTCAGCTCCACCATGTCATGGTAGAGCCAGGCGGTGGGGGGGATGCCTGGGTCGCGCAAGCTAGCAAGCATGTGATCGCGGATCACCTTCGGCTCGTGGTCGTCGGTACTGGGGATGCTTGGCGGATCCTCGAGATAGATGGTCTTGCCCACATGCTTGCCGCCCGCCAGACGGCTTGTTATCAGATCGCCTGGCAACAGCACTCGGAAGCCTGCCGGCTGCGTGTTGTCGGTCAGCCGTGGCACGATGCTCGGATCGGTCACCTGGAGTGCCGCGCCATCGTACAGGAGATCGTCGTTCGTGTCCCAGAAGTCGGAGTGCAGAGCTGCCGTCGTCAAGGTCCTGGCCCAATCGGTGTCGCCGGCGCGGGGTGCACCGAAGGTGATCAGCTTGAGCTGCATCCAGGGCCAATTGCGCAGCTCAGGTGGCATTTTCGGTCCCTTGCCGTTCGGGCCGTAGAGCTCGCCGAGGAGCATTGCACTCGCAAAGTGCTGGGCCAGTGCACCGCCGAGGCTGTGCCCCGTTACGAAGATGCGATCGGGACCGCCACCGGTGAGTGAAGCAATCTCTTTCAGGCAGCGGAACACCTGAGGGTAGATTGACCCAACAGTTCGGGCAAAGCCACGTCTGACTTCGCCGATCTGACTGATGTGCCCGGCGTCGATCATGCGGGTGCCCAGGTCGGTGATCCAATCGGGATTACCGCTGGCCAGCTCGGTACTCAACGCGAGCAGCGCCGCTCGCTTGGCATCGCCACTCCGACTCCCACGAAAGGCGATATGGATGTCAAAGGCATCCTTGTCCAGCCGACGACGCAGGAGCACAAAGCCCATCAGGCTCTGGGAGCCCGGCTGGCCCGGCTCGCCCTTGTCCCCGGTCACCCCTTCGAAACTCAGGAGCAGGTCGCCCGGATTCGGGGCGGCGGCATTGCTGGCGTGTGCGATCAGTTTGAAATCTACGGTGCCTTCGGGCTTCCCGGCCTGTTGGTAACAGACGTAGACCTCGCGGATCTTGTTCGTAATCTGGCTCGGCGTCAGGTATTCCACCCATTGGCCATCCGGGGGTGGACCCGCGTTAGTGACGCTGCTGCTCAGGGGGTGGAGGCGGTCGTAGCGGTACACAATCGGGTCGTGGAGCGGGTTGTCTGGAAAGCCGTTGAGGACACCGGGACCGCGGTAGGCTTCGGGCCCGGCCTGGCGAGCAGCCTGTTCATCACCGGTTCTTTTTGCCCAGGCACGGACCGCCTGCATGAATCCGACCCGTTCCCACTCGGTAGGCAGATCTTCGTAGTAGGGGTCGAACGGCCAAACGATGGATTGCGCGTACAAATGATAGGTCAGGATGGAGAGATCGAGGTGGTAGACGAGCGGATGGTAGGGAAAGCTGCTTGCGTCTTGCTGCTGAACGCTATCAGCCGCTCGCCGTGGGTTTAATGCCATTCGCTCGGCAAGCTCCGGAGGGCTCCCCGGGCCAGCCTCCGCGGCAAAGACTGGTCGCAGGCCAGCCGAACCTGTCGGGCCAAACAGGGAAGCCGCTGCGCCGGTGAGCGCCACCCGAAGCATCTGGCGACGCGACACCCCGCGTTCGAGTCCACCGTCAGGTCGTCGTGTCACATTTTCAAACGGTTCCGTTTCCACCGTACACTCCACGCACTGCCCGCTGGTGCCCGGATTTGGAGAAAGTCCACCGCGGCGAGTATATCCACCAGACAACGTTCAATCGAACGCCACGAGGAGAGCGTCATGATGTCCACCGGCCAGGGACTCGCTATCGAGCCGGGAGCATTGGAGGCGGTGAATCGTCTGCTCGACGACGATAGTCCGCTGGTCCGCAATCTGCGAGCGGTCGTCGTGAAGTACGGCACCCCCGCCGAGATCAACGCGCGGGCCGAACGGGCCCGGGCGCTACCGACGCTGTTGGAGCGCCTGGACCAGCTTGGCTCTCCCTACCTGGCCGATGTGCACTGGCTCGACCAGCAGCGCGCCAGCGGTGCGTTCGTCCCGCTGGCGGAGTTCGAACAGCAGGTGCTGGGCGAACCCGCGAACTACCGGACCGAGGCGCCGGTCACGCTCGAGATCAGCGCATTGCAATACTTTCCCTGGTTAATCGACGAGGCTCGGGCCGCTATCGCGGCGCGCAACTTGCTGCCGGGTCGTTTCATCCGCGTCCGCAACATGAAAGAAGCGGCGCAGGACCAGGGTGACCTCTTAGCGGTGGCGGCCGGCATGCAGATTGTTGGCGCCAGCTATGTCGAGACGCTCGACACCCGCGGTACTGACGGCTCGAACATCCACCTTGGCGGCCCGGCCACCCTGGCCGGCTACCTTGGCGGCGTCGGCCAGCCCAACGACTACCCGCTCAAGTGGGCCGACGAGTTTCTGCATTACTTCACCGAATATGGCATTCAACAGGTGCTCAACACTAACCCCGGGACGATGCTGGTCGGCTTCCTGCTGCACCGTCTTGGCGTCGATATAGAACTCAAGATTTCAGTGCTGATGGGCACCGACAACCCCTTCTCGGTGCTGCTGACACTGCTCTGCGCTCGGCTCTTTGCTCGCCCGGATGGCTCGACGCCGCTGATCGGCCTGAACTTTTCCAACTCGGCTGACAACACCACCGTAGCCCTGGCCGCCCAGCTCCGCCGTGAGCTGGGCTTCGAACAGCGGATTCGCTTCGAGATCCACGTCAACCAGGCCTACAAGGGCATCGTTCGTCAGCCGTTCTGCCGCCGCGACGAACTGGTCGAACTGGCCGCTACCGTACCGAACATCTCGGCCAAGCACGAGGGTGGCGAGCTGGCGGTCGAGCAGGCCAGCGACTTTCCGTCCGACCTGCTCGACTACTTCCGCGCGAAGGCTGACATCGAGGCGGCTGGCCAGATGACGCTGATGCGTCGCGGCTACCTCGAGCGCCACGACTCGCTCAATCTCACCGCCGCTGGCCTGATCCGGGGCGGCATCCCGGTCGCGCCAGCGGCGAACCTGCACTGACGGCGACCGTCACCGAGCCAGGTATGCGCCTCCCCCGCGGACGCCTACCGGACGCCGCTTGACTCCAGCGCCTGGGCCAGCCCGACCGGGTCCGGCAGCGGCGGCAGCGTCATCACGCCCAGGGCGTCGGCCACGTAGGCTTCGCTGCGCATCCCACAGAGCACGCAGCTCGCCCCCGGACTGGCGGCCACGAAGGCGAGCGCCAGGCGCGAGAGGCTTTCGCCCCGCGGCGTTGGCTGCAGGTGGGGCTCAAGGGCCGCCCGGAGCTCGGCAGCTACCCGCGGGTCCTGGCGCTGCGACCGGGCCTGGAGGCGCTCAATCAGCTCGTTCACGGCGGCCTGGTAGCTGCGCAGGGCGACCGCCTGCTCGGGTGACGGTTGGCGCTGCACTGAGGTTTGCAGCTCGACCAGAATCCGTCGGGCTTGTGGCAACAGCTCGCCCCGGAAGAACTGGACGAAGCCGGGTCGTTGGCCGATCCGCTCCCAGCGCGCCTCGATCAGGCCGGTCAGCTCTGGCGGTGGAGCGTTCGGGAAGAGCGTGGCCAGCTCGGACTCCTGCCCGGCGACCTGGTCCAACCGGGTCCGCAGCGCCTCGTCACTGCCTGGCTCGCCCGGCCGCGGCGGGTCGGCCAACCGCACCAGGCCCCGCCGACCGGTCGCGTTGAGCGGTCGATTGGCCAGCACGCCAAGCCCGCGCCGGGCCGCCGCCTGGAGCGCCGAACCGTCGGCCGTGTTCCGCTCCAGCAGCGCCCCGCGCTCCAGCAGATTGTAGGGCAGCTGGAGCACCGCCAACCGACCCTCGGAGGCGTCGAACATGCGCACCACGCTGGTGGCATCGGCCGCCCCGGCCGGGCCGACGCAGGTGTTCGAGGAGACGCCGTACCCGCCGATCTGGCCAGCGGCCACCGCTGTGTCCAGAAAGGTGAAGGCCCGCCGCAGTCGGTCGTAAAACTCGTCACGGACTGCTTCAAGCGACGGCCCGGCCGGATGGTGCGCCGCCTCGCTCAGGAAATACTCGGGATTGTGCAGCAGCAGAAAGTCGATCGTCGTCAGACCGAGTCGTGCGAGCGCCCGCTCGAGTTGGTCGGCCAGGAACTCCGGCGAGATGCAGTGCCAGACGCCGTCGGCGTACTTCACGATCTCAGGGAAGGGCCGTCCCTCGGCTTCGCGCTGCACCGCCAACTCGAGGTTCGGCCCCTGGAGGTAGCCGATCTTGGTAACGATCACGATTTCGTCGCGTTGGACCTGCCCCTCGGCCAGCACCTCCCCGATCAATCGCTCGGAGTCGCCGAGCATGTAGTTCGAGGAGGTGTCGATCAGGTTAACGCCGCCGGCCAGCGCCGCTCGCAGCGCGGCGCGATGGGTTGGATCGCTCCGACCGGTACGATAGCCGCCGAAGCCAACGGCGGAGATGGTCAGCCCCGTGCCTCCGAGCGACCGGTAACCGGGCTGCCCAGCAGCTCGTCTGCTGGTGCCCGCGGCTGTTGCCCGGCCGTCGATCACGCCAGACCACGCATGGCTCACCTCTACCGCTGGGATGATAATGATACGCGCTGACAGAATGCCCGCTCGCTCCCAGCTCCCAATGCTGCGACTTGACGGTCGGGACACATCACCAGCGCGGCTCGACCTGACGTTCTCAAACCGCCTCGACGTCCAGGGTGGGGTCCTCGGCCGGCGCGAGCAGTCCACGCTCCTGCACCAGCTCGGCATCCAGCGTCTTGTAGCCGACCCGCTCGAACAATATCGTCAGGCTATCCCCACTGACATGCTGCACCACCCCGTCGCCCCAGCCAGCGTGCGTCACCCGGCTGTTGACGGCGAGGGTGGTCTGGGCCTGCTCAGATCCTAACCGTGGCAGTCCGGAACGTGCGCTTGGACGTTCGAACGGATCGTTGTCACACCAGCCGCAGCGCGGCCGGTCCGGGACCTCGCCGAAGTAGTTGAGCAGGAAGGCGCGCCGGCAGCCCGGGAGCTCGGCGTAGGCGCGCATCATATCCAGGCGGCTGCGCAGATAGGCCTGGCGACGCGCCTCGTCCTGCGAGGTCGATTCTTCCGGCTGACTGCCGCCGCTCAGGAAGGCAGCGCGGCCCAGAGCAGCGGGCCGGTAGATCAACGTGCAGCGAGCCGGGCGGCCATCCCGCCCAGCCCGTCCAGCCTCCTGGTAGTAGGCCTCCAGGCTGGCCGGCACGTCGCGATGAATCACGAAACGAACGTCGGGCTTGTCGATGCCGAGACCGAAAGCGTTGGTGGCGGCGATGACGCGCAGTTCGCCAGCCATGAATGCATCCTGAACCCGAGCTCGATCGGCCTTACGCCGCTGGCCGTGATAGTAATCCGCGGCGATACCCCAGGAGCGTAACCAGGCAGCCGTCTCGCGCGCCGCGCGAGTCGTGGCCACATAGATGATCCCGCTACCTTCAAATGAAGGCGCGCTGGCGACTGGCGCGGCCGGCTGGGCGCCAGGCAGATCGTCTGCCAGCCAACTCGGCACGGTGTCTGCCAGATCGTCGGTCGCATCTTCAGCCTCGAGGAGGCGTCGCAACAAGCGGTGCTCGGCAACCGCCGACTCGACCCGCTGGACCTCGAGGAAGAGATTCGCTCGGTCGGTGCCATGCACCACGACGTCCGGGTCGCGCAGCCCGAGCCGTTCGACGATCTCCTGGCGGATCCAGCTGGTCGCCGTCGCGGTCAATGCCAGGAGCGTCGGTCGTCCGAGCCGCTGCGCCACTTCGCCAAGCGCGAGGTAGGCTGGGCGAAAGGTGTGTCCCCACTCGCTCACCACGTGCGCCTCGTCAACCACCAGGAGACATACCCGCTGTTGGCCCAGTCGGGTCAGAAATTCAGGTTGGGCCAGGCGCTCCGGCGTGACGTACAAAAGGCGGGACTCGCCTCGCTGCACCTGGCTCAGCTCATCGGCCGACTCAGCGGCGCTCAACGTACTGTTGAGCAGGCTAGCCTCAACGCCGGACTCAGTGAGCGATTCGACCTGATCCTTCATCAGCGCGATCAGCGGCGACACGACGACGGTCAGGCCCGGCAGCAGCTGTGCCGCCAGCTGGTAGACCAGCGACTTTCCACCGCCGGTCGGCAACACCGCCAGCACATCTCGCCCGACCAGCAGGGAGCGGATGACCCGCTCCTGACCGGGAAGGAAATGCTGGTGGCCGAAATGCTCGCGCAGCAACCGCTGTAGGTCGGGCGCGTTGATCGACACCCTTACTCCCCCAGGACAGACTGGGGACTGTCCGAAGCAAGCCGCGTGCCGTCGGCATTCCCGCGTCCGCGGGAAAAGCGCCAGTGTCACCAGCCAAGCGACCTCGGGTGTGTCGACCTAGTAGATACCAGCCCTGGCGGCCAGAGGCCTGCCAGGGCTTAGGAGCGGTAGCCTACCGGATCTGTCAGGTCGCCGGCAGGCTCATCTCATGCGGTCTGAACAACCACCTTCTTTCGATTGCTGCAGACGACCGGGCCACCAGCCGCTACCGAATGATTACTTCGCGAGCCAGGGGTGCGGCTGACCGGGCACCTTCACCTGAATCGAATAGACCGAGGTGCGAGCAGTGAAGAAGAGTGTCTTGCGGTCTGGTCCGCCGAAGGCGAGGTTCGCCGGGAGCTCTGGTGGGGTGATGGTGCCGAGGTGAGCGCCGTAGGGCGTGAAGACCCAGACACCGCCCGGCCCGGTGCAGTAGACGTGGCCCTCGACGTCAACCTTCATGCCGTCCGGCACGCCGTCCGGCTCGTCGGAGTTCATGTCGGCGAAGATCCGCCGGCGACGGAGCGTCCCGTCGTCGTTGACCTCGAGAGCGTGGATGTACTTGGACCAGCGCGAGTTCGCGACGTAGAGGACCCGCTCGTCCGGCGAGAAGGCCAGACCATTGGGGTACTCGCAGTCGGCCACCAGTGAGAGCGCGCCATCGGGAGCGATCCGGTAGACGCCGGCGTGGGGCACCTCGCGCTCGGCGAACGGCACCCGCAAGCCCGGGTCGGTGAAGAAGATACTGCCGTCCGATCGGCAGACGACGTCGTTAGGACGGTTGAAGCGCTGGCCCTCGAAACGGTCGGCCAGCACCTCGATCGACCCATCGGCGTTCATCCGGGTGATCCGACGGCCGCCGCCCTCACACATGACTAGCCGGCCCTGCATATCGAACGTCGTACCGTTGGTCTCGTTGCTGTCCGCACGGGCGATTTCGGCCGCCTGGCCGGGCTTGATCCGGTGCACCCGGAAGGCCCGCATGTCGACGAAGTAGAGGTAGCCGTCCGGGTGCCAGGTGGGTCCCTCGGTGAACCCGAAACCGGTCGCTACTTGCGTAAACTCCGAGCTTTCCAACAGATCATCTAATCCAGCAGTCACAAAACTACCCTCCCTGGGTACGTCAGGTCCGGCAGATCAGGCCGATCGGCCCCACCTGATCCCGCGGGCGCTCCACACCAGGTCCGCGCTGATCAGGCTCTCCCGCCAACCTTGATACTCGATCGGGCCGACGCGTGCAACCGGGCCGGGTCGGGTGGGGCCTAAGTCAGCGGCACCCAGCGGGCCAGGACGGCGGCCAGCTCGGCGCGCTTGACCGGCTTGCTCAGGTAGTCGTCCATCCCGGCCGCCAGGCAGGCCTCGCGGTCCCCGGCCATCGCCGCCGCGGTCATCGCGATGATCGGCGTGTGCCGCTGGCTCCCCTCCCGCGCCCGGATCGCCGTGGTCGCGGCCAGCCCGTCCATCTCCGGCATCTGCGCGTCCATCAGCACCGCCGGGTAGCGGATCCGCCCCAGCGCCTCGACCGCTTCGAGCCCGTTGGCCACCGCGTCGACCTCGTAGCCCAGCTGCCGCAGCTGCCGCATCGCCACCTTCTGGTTGACCGCGTTGTCTTCGGCCAGCAGCAGCCGCGGCCGCGCCCGGGCTGGGCGGGGCGCTGGCGCCGCCGGGCGCTCGGCCGCCTCGACCTCCGGCGCGGCCGGGCCGCGCAGGGCGCTCAGCAAGCCGGCGTACAGCGGCCCCTGGCGGAGCGGCTTGCTCACCGTCGCGGCGATCCCGGCCGGCCGCGTCGTGGTGCCGCGGCCCGCCAGCGTGGTCAGCAGCACCAGCCGGGTGGCCGCCAGCACCGGCTCGGCCCGGATCCGCCGGGCCAGCTCCAGCCCGTCCAGCCCCGGCAGCTGCTGGTCCAGCAGCGCCAGCGCGTAAGGCTGCCCAGCCTGCGCCGCCCCGCGCAGCGCCGCCAGCGCGCCCGGGCCATCGGCCACGCTGGTGCTGGGCAGGCCCCAGCTCCGGGCGTAGTGCTCCAGCAGCGCACGGCTGGTGGCGTTGTCGTCGACCAGCAGCACCCGCTGCCCGCGCAGCTGGTCCCGCGCGGGGGGCGGCGCCGCCGCGGCGGCCCGGGCCAGCGGGACCTCGAACCAGAAGGTGCTGCCCTGGCCGACGACGCTGTCGACCCCGATGGTGCCGCCCATCAGCTCGACCAGCTGCTTGGAGATCGCCAGCCCCAGCCCGGTGCCGCCGTAGCGCCGGGTGGTCGAGCCGTCGGCCTGGGCGAAGGCCTGGAACAGCCGCGCCTGGACCGCCGGGGCGATGCCGATGCCGGTGTCGCGCACCTCGCAGCGCAGCTGGACCGTCGGCGCCGCGGCGGCCACCAGCCGGGCCTGCAGGCTGACCTCGCCCGCGGCGGTGAACTTGACGGCGTTGCCGGCCAGGTTGGTCAGAATCTGGCGGAGCCGGCCGGGGTCGCCGCGCAGGCGGCTGGGCACCTCGGGGGCCACCAGCGCCACCAGCTCGAGCTGCTTGGCCGCGGCGCTGCCGGCCAGCAGGTCGGCGACTTCCTCGACCACCTGGCGCGGCGCGAACTCCAGCGTTTCGAGCGCGAGCTTGCCGGCCTCGATCTTGGAGAAGTCGAGAATGTCGTTGATGATGGTCAGCAGCGCCTCGGCGCTGCCGCGGACGGTCTCGGCGCAGTCCCGCTGCTCCGGGCTGAGCGGGCTGTCCAGCAGCAGGCCGGTCATCCCGATCACCCCGTTCATCGGCGTCCGAATCTCGTGGCTCATGTTCGCCAGAAACTCCGCCTTCGCCTGGGCAGCCGCCTGCGCGGCGGCGCGGGCAGCGGCTTCAGAGGCGTACAGCGCGGCGTTGTGGATCGCCAACGCTGCCTGAGCCACAAAGCTGTCGAGGATTTCCTGGTCACCGGCCTCGACGTGGAAAGGCTGCCGCCCAAACATCGTCAGCACCGCGAGCAGCCGCCCGTCGAGCAGCACGGGCCGGGCATGGAAGCTGGTCAAGCCGTGGGCCTTTCCCCAGGCGGCTTGTTGGAAGCGTTGCAGGCGGATGTCTGCCTGGAAATCGGGAATGGTCAACGGTTCACGGTGCGCGGCAACCCAACCAACCGCCCCCTCGCCAAAGCAGGCCCGGTCGAGCGGGAAGTCAATTGCTGCCGCCGCGACATCCGCTGAGATCGCACGCCGCTGGAGGGTCCGGTTGGCCTCATCGGCGATCCAGCAATAGACCAGCGGAGCATCCATCAGCTCGGAGGCCGCGCGCGTGATGGCTCCGAGGAGCTGATCGAGATCCAGGGTCGAGGAGATCACCTGATTCAGCCGAGTCAGGATAGCCCGCCGAGCCAGGTGCCGCTCCAGGCGCGCCTGGTGACGGGCACTCTCGATCGCGACCGCGGCCTGATCAGCAACCCGTTGGAGCAGAGCAACCTCGGCAGGGGTGTAGATGCGCCCGGCCCGATCGCCAGCGGTCAGTATCCCGAACATGACGCCCGAGCTGCGAATGGGAACGGTCACCCAGGCCGCCAGGCCGTCGGCGGCGAGCTGCTGGCGCAGCTCATCGGTAATTCGTAAATTCGGGTCGTCGAACACATTCGGGCTCTGGGCTGGCCGGCCACTCGCCGCCACCCGAGCAGCGATGTCGTACACCGGCTGCGGGCCATCCCGAAGCAATTGGCGGTTCGGTAGGACCCCGGCCGTGGCGACCAGGTCCAGCACACCGTCCGGCCGAAGGAGCCGAACAGTCGACGCCCGCGGTGTGAGCAGGGTTAGCACGCTGGCGACTACCCGCTCACTCGTCGCGGTAACACTCAGATTTTCGGTCAAACTCAGGGCCAACCGGGCAAGCTCCTCCGCTTCGCGTTGGGCCTGAGTAGCGGCTTGGTAGAGCGCGGTATTTTGCAGGGCGGTCGCGGCCTGGGTGGCCAGGCTTGCCCGTAACTCCGTCTCGGCCCGCTTACGCTCAGTAATGTCGGTGAGCATGGCCAAGGCGCCAGTGTAGTGACCCGCCTCATCGGTCAGTGGGTTGGCGGAGACGATCGCCCAGAGCTCGCTGCCATCGCGCCGGCGATAGCGCATATCGTGCTGCTCGCTGATACCGGCGCGACGACGAGCCATGCCGGCCTCGGCGAGGACCCGCGCCTCTGGGTCCATGAAGGAGAATAGGGTTCGCCCGAGCATCTGGTCGGGGGTGTACCCGAACATCTCCGCCAGCCGGTCGTTCACGAAGGTGGTCCGGTGCTCCTGGTCGACGATCCAGAGGCCCTCGCGGGCGGTCTCGACGATGGTCCGGTAACGTGCCTCGCTAGTCCGCAGCGCCGCCTCGGCCGCCTGGCGCGCGCTGATGTCGCGCGCGATCGCCTCGTAGAGCACCCGGCCGCCCACCACACGGCGACTGATGGTTGCTTCAACCGGCACGGCGCTGCCGTCCTTACAGCGCAGGTTGGCCTCGCCTCGCCACCAACCGGCCGCGCCACTGTGCCGCAGCGCCCTGGCAAAAATTGCTTTCTGGCCCGGGGGACAGAGCTGCATGGGGCTCAGCCGCAACAGCTCCGACCGGCTGTAGCCCAGGAGCTGCTCGGCCGCGGTGTTGGCGAGCAGATACTTTGAGTCACCCGCTTCGAGGACCAGCATCGCGTCAGGGGTAGCCACGACCAACTCACGGTAGGACCGCTCGAGCGGGCCGCGACCGAGCACCAACCGATCGCTCACGCCACCTGCTCTGGTCGCGACGGTGAACGGACGAAACTCGCCAGTCGGCTATCGCATGGAAAAGTTTTGACAACCATGATGTCGTCCCGTGATGAGAACGCCCCCGCTAGGCGGGAGGGGATGCTCTAGCGAACCCATGGACCTCGCCGCTATCCAGACGACGCACAGCGCGGGTGATTCCACCTGGCTTCGCGGAGGGTTACGGGCAGACTGGAAGGGCGCAAGACTTGCGCCCCGGATTGGAAATGGCCCTTTACGGCTTTGCCGGGACGGTGGCGCACTGGGCACAAGTCTGGCGCCCCGACCATTCCCTAGGATGCCGCTGCTTCTCCGCCAGGGGCAGGGGTAACCTGGAGATCAGGTGCCGCTCCCGGTCGGAGAAGCAGCCTGGTGTTACGACTCGGCCGGGACGGCCAGGCCGGTGGGGCAGCTCACGCCGGTGCCGCCCAACCCACAGTAGCCGTTCGGGACCTTGTCGAGGTATTGCTGGTGGTAGTCCTCGGCGAAATAGAACGGGCCGGCCGCCGCGATCTCGGTCGTGATCGGGCCGTAGCCCGCTTTGGTCAACTCCTGACCAAAGGCCTCGCGGCTGGCCTCGGCTAACTGCCGCTGCTCATCGTTGGTCCAGTAGATCGCCGAGCGGTACTGGGTCCCGACGTCGTTGCCCTGGCGCATCCCCTGGGTTGGGTCGTGCGACTCCCAGAACACCCGTAGCAGCTCGCTGTAGCTGATTTTCTCGGGATCAAAGACGACCAGCACCGCCTCGGTGTGCCCAGTCTGGCCGCTGCAGGTCTCCTTATAGGTTGGGTTGGGGGTGAAGCCGCCGGCGTAGCCGACCGCGGTTGAGTAGACCCCCTCGGTCTGCCAGAACTTCCGCTCGGCGCCCCAGAAGCAGCCAAGGCCAAAGATCGCCTTCTGCAATCCGTCCGGGAACGGCGGCTTGAGCGGGGTGCCAAGCACCTCGTGGCGGTCCGGCACGGAGAACGACGGATGCTCGCGGCCACGTAGCGCCCGGTCGGGCGCAACCATGGTCGGTTGACGACTGAAAAACATCTCTCACTCCTTCGGTGCGCTTTCATGGACCTGATGCGGGCGACTGCCTGGGTCGAGCGAACAGTCTCGGTGATCGTGGCATTCGTGACGCGAGGTGCGTCTGTGAAGATGCTAGCACCGACCCCGCCCCAGGATCACGATTGGGTCGATCCTGACGTGCTATCGTGCCTGACGCATTCCGCTCGGGAGAAGCACCGTGGGACTGATTCGCCAGGATGAGAGCACCGCTGACTCGCCGGGGCCGGGCGTTCACCGCCAGACCTACGCTTCGCGCCAAACCGGGGCCGGGGCGCTGACCACCCGGGTGGTCACCTTCGAGCCCGGCGCCAGCAACATCCACTGGCACAAGATCGAGGAAGCGATGCTGGTCATCGAGGGCGCGGGCAAAGCCGTCCTGGGCGACCAGGAGCTCGACATCAAGGCCGGGGATACCCTGCTCGGCCCGGCCAACGTCCGCCACGGTTTCATCAACACCGGCTCGGTGCCACTCAAGGTCGCGGTAGCCTTCCCGGCGGTCGACGTCGAGAGCTTTCCGGCCTGATTGCCGCGCGGGGTTCGCTCAGCTACCACAAACCGAATCCGGACCTGCTGGGTGACCAAGCCGCGGGCCGAGTTGCCAGACGGTGGCGGCCGGCTTCAACCCTGCGCCCCTCGATTCGATGCACTCCTGCCACCGCAAGGCTGCAGGACAGCGTAATCATTTCGGTTGAGCCGATTAGCCAACTAACCGTACTATCACGATCGTGGCGGAACTTGGGCAGCGGCGGCACCAGGAGCGTCGCTGAAACGTTTCACGCAAGACACCCAGGCGCTAGTCCAATTGACCGCCATCCCCGGCCACCAGGCCGTCCGAGGCGCCGCTGAGGCAGGCTATGCAGCAGACGCTCTCCGCTCGACTTGTTCTAGATCTCGGTCAGGCGATTCTGGCAGCGGATGGGCTGGAAGCAACCGTCGCGATGGTGCTCGAGTCCGCCGAGCGGTTGGTGGGTGCCGAGACAGTTGGTCTCTTTCAATTCGACGTCACGGGCGCGTTGCTGCGCTGTACCCACGCCGTTGGCCTCGATCCCGAGAGGATGAAGTCGCTCCAGCCACTGCCGATCGGCGTTGGCGTGGTCGGACTCGCGGTCGCCGAGCGACGACCGGTCTGGTCCGTCGACATTCTGCAGGACCGCGCCGGCGGGCTGCCGCCGGGCCATCTGGCTGAGGTGACGGGGCTCGGGCATCGTTCGGTGATGGCAGCTCCACTGCTGGTCAGTGGCACCTCGCGTGGGGCGCTGGTCGGCCACAGCCGGGCACCCGGTCGCTTCGCGGCCGCCGAAGTCGAGATCCTCTTCGCGCTGGCCTCGCTGGCGGCGATCGCGCTCGAGAAGGGGCGGCTGTTCGAGTCCGAACGGCGGCACCGACGCGCCGCGGAGGCGGCCGCGCGGTCGGCGGCGGCGATCGTTTCCGAGCTGGACTCCCAGCGGCTACTCGAGGTGATCGTCGAGCGCGCGGTGGCGCTGGTTGGTGGAAGCTCCGGAGCGCTGGATCTGATTGACCAACAGACCGGCGAGCTAGTAGTCCGCGCGACGGCTGGTCAGAACGTCGTGCCGGTCGGACAGGTCATCCCACCTGGGCAGGGTACCTCGGGCCCGGTACTAGCCACGGGGCGGCCTTTCATTAACAACGAACATGTCTGGGTGGGCGATCTTGTCGGCGTCGATCTCAAGGACGGCGGCAGTTCAGTCGGCGTGCCGGTGGTCTCTCGGGGCCAGATGCTGGGCGGGCTGGTCGTCATGTCGGCTCGCGGCGAAGCGCATTTCAGCACCGAAGACGCCGAGCTGCTGCAGATCGTAGGAGATCAGGCCGCGATCGCGATCGACAACGCGCGGCTCTACGCTGAAAGCCAGGCGCGGGCACAGCAACTCGAAGTGATCGGTCAGATCGCCCGGATCGTCAACTCGGCACTTGACGTGCCCAGTTTGTTGACGGCCGTTGCTCGTGAGGTGCGCAAAGTCGTCCCTTACCACCGCCTGACCTTCTCGTTCTACGAGAGCGCCAGTGATGAGATGGTCCAGCAGTTGATCTGGGGGTATGAAGGCACCTCCCGAATTGAGACACGGCGGCACGCGGCGGCCGGGACATCATCCTGGCAGGCGATGCAATCTCGTCAGACGGTGGTCTGGGGTGACATCCGCCTCAGCGCGGTGCCGTCACATCGTAAGTTAGCCGCCGACGGCATCCTGGCGATCATCGCCTTACCGATTCTCCGGGGAGATGTCTGTCAGGGTGTGCTGAATCTGAACAGCGACCAGCCGAACGCTTTCACCAGCGATCACGTCCAGTTCCTCGAGGCGCTGGCACCGCACCTGGTGGTTGCGCTGGAGAACGCGCGGCTGTTCGAGCAATCGGCCGCCCGGGCGGAACGAACCAGGCGGCTGGCCGAGCTGAGCCGGCTGGTCTCTGAGAGCCTTGACGTTGCTCGAGTACAGCGGTTTGTTGTCGAGGCCGCCGCCGACTTACTGGGGGCGGAGTTAACCCGCCTCTATTTGCTGGACGAGACCGGTGACAAGCTCTTGCTAGCCGCTGCAGGTGGAGCGCTCCAGGCGTTGACGGCAACAGAGACTCTGGTGGGCCCAACGGTACTGCCGGTGCGGGGGTCGATCACTGGCCTGGTGGTTACCAGCCGGGAGCCACGGTACACTCGCGATCTGCAGACCGATCCGCTCATGCCAAACACGACCTGGGCCCGCGCCCATGGTCTGCACTCGCGACTGGCTGTTCCGCTCATCGCGGGGAGCCAGGCGATTGGCGTTCTGGCGATTATCTTTCGACAGTTTCGTCAGTTCAGCCCGGACGAAGTGGAGCTGCTGGAGATGCTGGCCGCCCAGGCGGCCAACGCCATTCAGAACGCCCGACTCTACGATCAGGCACTGGAGTCGGCCCGCCTGAAGTCGGAGTTCATGGCGAACATGAGCCACGAAATCCGCACACCGATGAACGGCGTGATCGGCATGACCAGCCTCCTGCTCGACACGAAGCTCGATCCCGACCAGCGCGAACTGGTCGAGACCGTCCGCTCCAGCGCCGACGCACTGCTCACGATTATCAACGACATCCTCGATTTCTCGAAGATTGAGGCCGGTAAGCTGAAGCTCGAGCGCATGGACTGCGACCTGCGTCAGGTGATTGAAGATGTCGTCGATCTGTTGGCCGAGTCCGCCCACCGCAAGGGGCTCGAGCTGCTCAGCCTGGTCGAGCCTGACGTCCCAGCGTTGGTGCGCGCTGATGCCGGGCGATTACGCCAGGTGCTCACCAACCTGGCTGGGAACGCGGTCAAATTCACCGAGCGGGGCGAGGTGGTGCTCTGGGTCAGCCTGCAGCCTGCGGCGGAGGATCGCGGCCGGGCTGGGCGCCCGTTGATTCGCTTCGAGGTTCGGGATACCGGCATCGGTATCCCGGTTGAGGCGCGAGCCAAGCTGTTTCAGGCGTTTGCACAGGCTGATGGGTCCACGACGCGGCGCTACGGCGGTACCGGACTCGGCTTGACGATCTCCCGGCAACTGGTCGAGCTGATGGAGGGAGAGATCGGCCTGCAGAGTGAGCCCGGCCAGGGTAGTACCTTCTGGTTCGCGGTACCGCTGGCAGCGGCGGCTACTGAGGTGAGGGCAACGCCGCTGCCGCGGGGTGATCTGGCCGGATTGCGCCTGCTGATCGTCGACGACAATGCAACCAGCCGGCTGATCCTCGAGCGCCAGGTCGCGGCGTGGCAGATCCAGGCTCGCAGTGTAGCCGATGGCGCCGAGGCGCTGGCGCTGTTGCACGCCGCGGTAGCGGCCAACCGGCCCTATGAGCTGGCGATCATTGACCTGCAAATGCCGGGGCTGGACGGCGTCGAACTGGCTCAGCGGATCAAGGCGGACCCCGCCCTCGCTGGTCTGCCGCTGGTGCTGCTGGCGCCGATCGGCACCCTGGGACGTGAGTTGGCCAGTCGCCAGCGTGGGCTCGGGGTAGCGCTGGCTAAACCGGTGCGTCAGGCACAGCTCTTCCGGTCGGTCACCGCCGCGCTCGGCCCGCGGGTCGCGGGGCAGGCAAAGGCAGACTCGTTCGCACCGGTTGTGACGGAGCCGGTGCACGGTCGCCGCTTCAGCGGCCAACCGAGGGTGCTGGTGGCCGAAGACAACTCGGTCAATCAGCGCGTCGCGGTGCGGCTGTTGGAACGTCTGGGCATCAGCGCCGATGTTGTTTCAAACGGTCGTGAAGCGCTCGAGCGGCTGGTCGGTCATCCTTACGAGCTCGTGCTCATGGATTGCCAGATGCCCGAGCTGGATGGTTTCGGGGCGACCGCCCAGATTCGAACCGGCGAAGGTGCTCAGCGCCACACGCCGATCATCGCGATGACCGCGTCGGCCATGCCAGGTGACCGTGAACGCTGTCTGGCCGCGGGCATGGACGATTACATCAGCAAGCCGGTCAACGGCGAGGCGCTTGCGACGGTGCTCGCGCGCTGGCTGCCGGCGCGACCACCGCGCTGAGCTCAGCGCGGCGCTGTCACCACGTCGAGCAGGGCTGGTCGACGTTCGTCCTGGACTACCCGTAACGCCCGCTGGAGGGCCGGTCCCAGCTCAGCGGGCTCCTCGAGTGGCCCTTCAGCCCAGATGCCGAAGCCGCGAGCGATATTGGCGAAATCCACCGCTGGGTCGGTCAGATGCACGCCGATACCGCTGCGTGCCAGGGGCCGGCCGCGCTGCTCGGCCATCCGGCGGGCGTGCTCCTCTGAGTTGTAGTAGGAGCGATTGTTGTGCATCACCAGCAGCAGCGGAAGGCGTTCGTGGGCCAACGTCCAGAGCGCAGAGGTAGCGTAGAGCAGATCGCCATCGGGCTGCAGACTGACGCAGAGTCGGTCGTTGTCGCGGTTGGCTAGGGCGACGCCGATCGCGCCACCGATGCCGTAGCCGACGCCCGCCCCGCCGGAGCCACCAACGAACTGGCTCGGTTCGAGCAGGTCCCAGAGACGAAGCGGCCAGGGATTGAAGCTGTGGTAGGCCAGTACCGGTCGCTGGTCCTTGATCGCCGCCCAAACCTCGGCCGCCATATAGGCCAGTGAGATCGGCCGGCTGTCGGCCTCGCGCTGGGCCTGGGCCTGCCAGCCGGCCCGCAACCGTGCGTGCCGGGCCGCGAGCTCCTGGCGTCGAGCCTGGCGCGCCTCGGGTCGCGTCCTGACGGAGCCCACCTCCTGGTCCAGGCGGGTCGCCACGAACTCGACCAACGTTGGCACCGCCAGGCTGGTGTCCGCCACGATCGAGAGATCGGTCGGGCAGAGCTTCATGAAATCGTGGGCCCAGCTCCGCACAGCCAGGTCAGCCAGGCCAATCTGGACGATTCGGGCGGTCGCCGACGGGCCGCTGGCCGATGGTGCAGCGGTCAGACCGCCCTGGAGGTCCAGTAGGTCCAACGCCAGGATCAGGTCGGCCTGCTCGAGCAGCTCGCGATTGGCACCGCTCAGGTTGAGCGGGTGGGTCGTCGGCAGGTTCAGCCGCTCACCGGTTGAGACAACCGCTGAGGCGGTCAGCTCAGCCAGGCGCGTCAGAGCGGGCAGCGTGGCCGGGTTGCGACCCAGACTGGAGGTCAGGATCACCGGGCGCTCGGCCGCCACCAGCCAGTCGGCCAGGCGTGCCAAGGCGGCAGGATCAGCCTGCAAGCGGGTGCTCGCCACGTAGCGATCGACGTCTGGGATCGGCAACGCTTCGGCAGCGCGCTGCTCCTGGAGCGTCACATCGAAGTTCACGTAGACCGGTCCACAGGGCTCGGCCAGCATAGTCCGATAGGCGCGTAGCAAGCTGTCGGGGACCGCTGCCAGGCTGGCCGGCTGGTCGTCGAACTTCACGAAGTCGCGAATCAGGTTGCCCTGGACCAGCGCAGTGTGGATCCACTCGATCCAGGGCCGCCGCAGGGTGCTGTCAACCGGCCCGGTGCCGCCGAGCAGCAAGATCGGCACGCGGTCGACCCAGGCGTTGTAGATCGCCATCGAGGCGTGCTGGAGTCCAACCATGTTGTGCAGCACGGCGGCCATCGGCCGGCCGGTCGCCTTGGCATAGCCGTGGGCGATCGCGACCGAGATCTCCTCATGGCAGACCTGGATGACGCTCGGGCTGGCGGTGTCGCCAAAGTTCACCAGTGAGTCGTGCAGCCCCCGGAAACTGGCGCCCGGGTTGAAGGCAGCGTACTCGATGCCCAGCGCCCGTAACAGCTCGACGATGTAGTCCGACCCGAACTCGGCCCGCGAAAACACGCTTCCCGCGCTCACCGCTCGCCCTCCTCACCCATCATCGGGATAACCAGCGCAGTTGTGGTTCGCATCCAAGGTACTCAAGGCACCCAAGGTACTCAAGATACTCAAGGTGCGGACGTCCAGAGCGCGGTAAGTGCGAAATAGCGGTGCAGAACGATGGCCGCGTGCTTAGCTGGGCCGGTGGCTGGAGCACCGAGCGCCCCCGGCCGGCTGGTTGCTGAACGAGGGCAGATTGTTCCGGAATAGACGTGAGAGATCAACCGGATCGACCGCCGCGTGACCGGGGTGGTGGGGTCGTTCCAAGCACCAGCGCGCCGAGCAGCATCAGGCCGATGGCTACCAGCCAAACGTTGTGGTAGCTGCCGGTCAGGTCCCGGACGTAGCCAGACAGCGGGGCGCCGATTCCGCCACAGAACAGCATGATCGGCATGGCGGCGCCGCGAATGCTGCCGAGGTGCTGTCGGCCGAAGTACTCGGCCCAAAGGTAGCTCTGCATCAGCAAGCCGACGCCGATCCCCAAGCCGAAGGTGATCATCGCGAGAAACATCAGTGGGTGGCTGTCGGCCACGATCGTCAGCGCGGCGGCCGTGGCGAGCAGCAGAAAACCGCTCGCGCCGATGAGACGCGGCGCGAAGCGCTGGGTGAGAAAGCCGGACGCGAAGGTGCTGAGGCCGGCCGCCGCGGCGTCCAGCGCGGTCGCGTAGGAGATGATGCGTGGATCGAGCCCGCGATCGGTGAAATCGGGGATGCGGTGGACCCCGACGCTGTTGGTCGCCAGCATCACCATGCTGAACACGAACACCAGCCGCCAGAACGTGGTGGTGCGCAGCGCCTCAGCGCGAGTCCACGATCGCTCTTCGGTCCGGCTGACCGCGACGGCACGGCACGGCTGCGGCCCGGTGGACGTCAACGCTGGTACGCCCTTACCGGCACCGTCGGGTAGCAGTCCGAGGTCTTCCGGTTGTCGACGCAGGAAGATCAGCGCCAGTGGGATGATAACCCCAGCACCGACCAGCGCCAGCAGGACCCAGGCGGTGCGCCAACCGAAGGCATCGATCAGGATCTGGGTCAGCGGCACGAAAATCAGGCCGCCGATGGGGATGCCCAGCGAGGCGTAGGAGAGCGCCCGGCCGCGTTGCTGGACGAACCACTTGGTGACCGGCACGGTGGTGACCAGCGCGCCAGGACCGTTCATACTGACCAGCCCCATCAGCGCGTAGAGCGCCACCAACTGCCAGCCGTCAATGACGAACCCGAGACCGCAAAGGGCGCCGCCGGTGACCAGCGCCGCCACCGCCAACAGCGTGCGCGACCCGAAGCGGTCGATCAGCGCACCCACCAGCGGTGCGGTCGCGGCGCTACCAACCTGGCGGGCCGACTGAGCCCAGCCGAAGATCGATCGGCCGATTCCGAGCTCATCGCCCATCGGCCGGACAAAGAGCCCGAAGTTGAGCGTCCCGAGCGCCATGCTCAACGCTGAGGTGGCCGCCATCACAGCGACGATGACCCAGCCGTAGAAGAAGGCCGACTGGCGCGGTGCCACCCGGTCAGCACGCCGCGGTCTGGCTGAGCCTGTTGTCATCATCTCCCCGTGCTGGTCGGCCCGTCGGACGTTCCGGCGGTGTCTGGCGAGCGGTTGGCTGGCAGGGTACGGCCGGCTCCGCGGCAAGGTGCACGATCCGTCTGACGAAGGTACAGTATCGCCCAGGAGGAGGGTCCCGCTATGCCACTATCTCACATCAAAGTTGTCGATCTCTGCCGGGCCAGGGCTGGACCAACCTGCGTGCGTCAGCTCAGCGAGATGGGTGCCCAAGTCATCAAGGTTGAGGCGCCGGACCCGGAGCTGACCGGCAGCGAAGAGCGCCACCACTACGACTTTCAAAACATCCATCCGAACAAACGCAGCCTGACGCTTGATCTCAAAACCGAGCAGGGTAAGGAGATTCTGTTTGAGCTGGTCCGGCGCTCGGACGTGCTGGTCGAGAACTACCGGCCGGACGTCAAGCACCGGCTCGGCATCGACTACGAGACCTGCGCCAAGATCAACCCGCGGCTGGTCTACGCGAGTGTCTCCGGCTTTGGCCAGACCGGGCCCTACAGCAAGCGGGCCGGCGTCGATCAGATCGCCCAGGGACTGTCCGGGATCATGTCGATCAACGGCCAGCCGGAGTGCGGACCGGTGCGGGTCGGCCTGCCGATCTGCGACCTGCTGGGTGGGTTCATGGCCGCCCACGGGGTCATGGCGGCGCTGATCGAGCGTGAGAAGTCCGGGCGCGGCCAGTGGGTCCACACCTCACTGCTTCAGGCCGGCATCCGGCTGATGGAGTTCCAGGCGGTTCGCTACCTGATCCACGGCGAGGTGCCCCAACAGGAGGGGAACTACCATCCGATCTCTCAGCCGGCCGGAGTCTACAAGGCCCGCGACGGCAGCCTGATCATCCAGTCGGGCGGCCAGCGGATCTTCCGCCGCCTCTGCCAGGCGCTCGGCGCGCCCGAGCTGGTGGACGACCCGCGCTTCATCGGTCGCGACAATCGCCTGGCCAATCGCGACGAGCTGACCGCCGAGATCGAGAAGCGGCTGGCGACGAAGGACGTCGCGGAGTGGACCGACATCCTGGTCGAGATCGGCGTCCCGACCGGCCCGGTCTTCAACGTTGAGCAGACCTTTGCCGACGAGCAGGTCAAGACGCTCAACGTGACCGCGCAGGTCGAGCACCCCACCCTGGGGCCGCTGACGCTGCTCCGCAGCGGCGTCAATCTCGAGCGGACCCCAACCAGCATCCGCATGCCCGCGCCGGATCTCGGCCAGCACACCGATGAGGTCCTGGCCGAGCTTGGTTTTGACGCGGAGCGGATCGCCGCGTTGCATCAGGAGGGGGTAGTCTAACATCGGCTCAGCGGGGTGGATCCAACCCCAGGCCGGGCAGCCTCACCCGATGTTCTGACTACGCTAAGCGCCGCCGGTCATCCGGACCGGCGGCGCTTGACTCCGGAGAATGGCATGGACATCAACAACCCCACCGGCCGGGCCGGCCTGCTCGCAATCGATAAGCGTGGCTGTAAGGCGCTGTTCCTGAATCCGGTCAGCTACGAGGAGGAGGGCCGACTCGACCTGCCGGCGCGGCCACATGAGCTGGCGATCAGCGCCGACCACCGCACCGCCTACGTCTCGATCTATGGCTCTGGCGTGTACGGCAACAACCCCGAGCCGGGCCAGACGGTGGCGGTCATCGATATTCCCAGTCAGCGGCACACGCAGACCCTGAGCGTAGCGCCCCACCTGGCGCCACACGGCTTGATGCTTGGTCCGGAGGGCTTGCTGTACGTGAGCTGCGACGCGAGCGGGGTCGTCGCCGTGCTTGACCCGGACAAGCAGCGCCTGGTGAGCACGATCGACGTGGGTAGCCTCGGCAACCACAACATCACGATGCTGCCAGACGGCAGCAAGCTGTACTCCGAAAACGAGGACCAGGCGCCATTTGTCTCGGTCATCGACCCGGAGAGTCGCCGGCGGGTGGCGGAGATCCCGATTCCCCGTGGCGCACTTGGGCTGGGCGCGGCCGCGGATGGGCGGCGTCTGTTCGTGACCGATGGCCAGGAGCCGGCGCTGCTGGTCATCAATACGCGTACGGACCGGCTGGTCGATACGGTGCGACTCGACGGCTACGCCCGCCCGGCACAGCGCGTGCGGGCCAGCCCGGACGGTCGCTTCGTGGTGGTGACCGCCGACGACGAGCCACTGGCCACCGTGCTCGACGCGAGCCTGACCCACCAGGCGACCTTCGCAGTGGCGCCAGGCCCGATGGGCATCGCCTTCCACCCGGATACGCGGACCGCACTGGTCGCCAACCACGGCTCCGGTCGGATTACGATTGTGGACCTGGAAGCGGGCCGGCCGACCGGCGACTTCGAGATGGGGGTGGGGGTCGAGACGCTGGCCTTCTACTAGCCGCGGCTGCCGCTGGCGGTAGCTCCGGTCGGATCCTGCCCAATGGCCAAGGGGTGTTGGCCCCGACTCAGCTCCAGAAGCGCGCGACTGGGCAGGCGAATCCCGGCAACAGTGGAGAGCTAAGCGTGTCGCCGTCGAGAAGCGTGGCGATCAGCTCGAGCGTGGCGGCCTCCCGGCGATAAACCTGAACCTGGCGCGCCCGCCAATCGACGATCCAATATTCGCGAGCTCCCTGTCGAGAGTAGAGCCGTAGCTTCAGGTCGCGGTCACGCCGTTCATTCGCCGCGCCTGGCGATAGGACTTCCACAACGATCTCGGGCGCGGCCCGTAGGTGGCCGCTGCTATCGAGCAGCTCCAGGAGCCGCTCCTTACTCGCCCAAACAAGATCCGGGGCTACGTCGTTGTCCGCAGCGAAAACCAGACCGGGAGCTACCCCGGTCGCGCCCAGCCCAGTCTGGTCGTTCCAATTTTCCAGCGCCTGAGCGATGCGGCTGCAAGCGTGCTGGTGGTGCCACTGTGGCTGCTTGGACACGTGCAGATCCCCATCGATGATCTCATAGCGGGTGTCATCCAGCGGATCGGGCAGCCCTTCGAGATCGGACGAGGTATAGCGCGTTGAAATGCTCATGCGCGACTCCCCGGTTGCCTCTGCTCAGTATACGTGGCACACACCAATGCGGCCCTGGCCACCGCTGGCTCGGCGCACTCAACACCCGGCGAGCAGGTTGTGTCCGGACCCGTTTTCTGCTTTCCTTGGGTAACACGCAGCGCTCCCGCATCCCATCTCGGGTGGCTCCATGCCTTCTTGGCTCCCTCGCCGACCGCGCTTCGGGTCACTCGAGCCCTGGCAGCGCAATCAGTACCTGGTCATCATGACCGTCGCGCTCGCGCGGTTCGGTTCGGACCTGACCGCGCCATTCATTCCGCTCTACGTTCGCGACCTTGGCGTGACCGACCTGGCCGAGGCCGCCCTCTGGTCGGGGCTGGTCATCGGGGTCGCTCCGCTCTGTACGGCGTTGATGAGCCCGGTCTGGGGGTCGATGGCCGATCGCTTCGGCCGCCGCGCGATGGTCCTGCGGGCACTGGTCATGATCTGCTTGATGCAGACGGCGCACGCCTTTGTGCCAAACGTGTACTGGCTCGTCGCCGCGCGGGCGCTGCTGGGTGGGTTCGCCGGATTCAGCACGATGGTGATGACGCTGGCCGTCAGCCTGGGGCCGCGCGAGCGGATGGGGCGGGCGATCGGGCTGATCCAAGCCGCTGAGCTGCTGCCAACCGCCGTCGGTCCACTGGTCGGCGGCCTACTCTCCGACCACTTCGGATTACGGACCAACTTCCTTCTGACCGGGACGATGATGTTGCTCCCGATCGGCGTGATGTTCTTTCTGGTACGTGAGGGCGACTACGCTGAGTCGAGCGAGCCACCGCGGGCCAAATCCGTGGAGGCTCGCGGAGCCTGGCGCAGCCAATTCCTGATCCCAGGCTTTGTCGCGGCGCTCGGGATCCTGTTCGTGGGCCGTTTCGCCGATCGGGCGCTCCCACCAATCCTGCCGCTGTTCCTGGCCGAGCTCGACACGCCAAGGGCCCAACTGGCCACGATCACCGGCCTGACCGTCTCGGTCGGAGCAATCGCGGCGGCCTCGTCGGCGACGCTCTACGGCCGCTGGGCTCGCCCCGAGAATACGCATCGTCTGCTGATGATCGCGCTGGGTGGTGGGGCGGTCTGCTCACTACTGCTGCCGCTGGCCACGAACTGGCAACTGGTGCTGGCGCTGCGGCTGGTCATCGGCCTTCTGGCGGGTGGCACCCTGAGCCTCGGCTACCTGTTGGGTGCACGTCTGGCACCGCGCGAGCGGTCCGGACTGACCCTGGGCATCCTGGGGAGCTGCGCCCAGCTCGGCGGTGCCGGCGCTCCCTTGCTGGGCGGCGTGCTTGGCAGCTTCGGACTCCGCGTCGTGTTTCTGGGCAACGCGGTCGCCTACCTCGGCGCGCTGCTGCTGATGGTGTTCGTCGCGCGGACGCCCCGACCGTCGACCAACCTGGAACCGCTGTCTGAATCTGACCGCGGATGATGAAGGCGGCTGGTAGCGCGGACAACAGCAGCAGATCTTGAATACACGAACCGCCCGGGGACGTCATCGACGATAACCGCGACCAGCCGGGGCCGGTCGGCGATGCGGATTCAAAGCCAGTCCTACAACCAGCGTGAGCGGTTCAGCACAGCCCGGCTTCAGATCGGACCCACCGAGCCCGCGCGGCATACTGGTGCCATCGGGCTAAGAAGGGTCGGGTGTCCCGCCCCCATCCTGCTGGGCATCCTGGTGCGTCAGGCAACGGCTCTTCCCCAGATCAAGACCGGTCAGCGTGAACCGCCGACCCGGACCCGCGTGCCGCCGGCCCGGTTGGAAGCGTAGGCCGCGTCGACCACTTGCATCGCCGCCAGCAGGTCGTCGAGGTCCGCCAACGGTGGCAGCCCACGCGCAAAGCGGTCCAGCGACTCGCTCACAAAAAGCGGGTACCAGGGCGTGTTGCTCGTGGGTGAGGCAATCTCTTCACGGTGTCCGTCGGCCGCGCGGTGAATCTCGACGACGTCGTCGTTGCGGACCACCACGTAGTGGCGCGAGGTGCGCAGGCTAAAACGCTGGTCGAAGTAGCCCAGCGAGGCGGGGTAGGTGTAGCCGGTCTCGACCAGACCGGTCGCCCGATCCGAGCGCAGGGCCAGCACCGAATAGTCCTCGACCGGCAGATTCCAGGTGTCGTGGCCCATCATCGCGCTGACTTCAGTCGGCTCGCTGTGGGTGAACAGCCGGAAGAGATCGACGAAATGGGTCGCCAGGTTGAGCGTGCAACCGCCCCCGGCCAACGCCGAGTCGAGCATCCAGGGAGAGCCTAGCTCATGATAGCGGTAGGGGCCGCCGCTGATGAACTTGAAAGAGGCCTGAGTGGCCGGGTCGTCTTCGACCAACCGCTGGATCCGCTTGAACCAGTCGCTCGAACGGAAATTGAACCCGGTTCCGACGTGCAGCCCGCGGGCCCTGGCCCGATCGCGCAGCCGGGCGACCTCGGAGGCGTTCACCCCGCCGGGCTTCTCCACGATGCAGGGAATGCCCCGCTCGATCAGCTCCAGGCCGATCGCGGCCAGGTCGCAGTGCCGCCCAAAGGCAAAGACGAAGTCGGGACGGGAGGTTGCCAGCAGCTCGCGGTAATCCACGAAGGCTGGCGCTCCAAGCTCCCGACCGGTCCGCTCGGCCAGATCCTGGTCGGGATCGCTGACGCCGACAATTGTGACCCGGCCCAGGCGAGCCGCCGGCCGGTAGTACAGCGGAGCGTGCCAATGGGACACGCCGATGAAGCCGATCCGCACGGCGTCCTCCTGGAAAACCAGAAAGGGACGCCAGGTCCCCAGAGCGTTCGCGGAAAACCTGGGAGCCTGGCGTCATGGACCGAGCGGCGCTGCCGCTCGGCCCGGGTGTCGAACAGCCGCCGATCAGGCGTGCGATTCGGCGTAGTGCTGGGCCAGAAGGTCCTCGCCCCAGTCGCCTTCGAAGGTTCGCCAGACTGAGTGAATGTGGTTCGAGTCGTTCTGGGTGTTGTCGTACTCGACGATGAAGCCGGGTCCCTGGATCGCGTAGTAGTGGCCGGCGCCCTTCTCGACCGGTCCACCCCAGGCGAAGGTGACGGTGTCGAGCCCGGCCCGCTCGATCTTGTCCCACTCCTGCGCGGCGATCTCGTCGTTGGTCCGGCCGACGTAGAGCTTGACGATCTCGACCAGCTTGCCGCGCTGCTCGCCGGACATCGCGCTGTAGGCCAACCCGCGCGGCAGGACAAAGCGGTCGAGGGAGCGATAGGCGTCGGTCAGAATGTCGGACGGCGCGACCTCAGCAAAGATCGCCTTCGCCCGGGCATCACCGCTCAGGCTCTGGACCAACGCACGCGGCAGGTCTTCCTCTTCCGGCAGCGCCCGCTTGCCAGTGTGTGGCCCGATCTTGACCTGGGCCGGGTTGGCGCCGAGGAAGCAGGGCGTCGAGGCGACCATGTCGCCGTCGACGACGGTGAAGTGCAGCGCGACGTGGTGCCCGCCGACTCGCCAGGCCCAGGGCGCTTTGCCGCCGGGCTCGCCGAAGAAGGCAAACCAGTAGAGCTCGCTGTCACGGATGCCGTTGAATCCTCGGCCTTCGGCCCGCTCGTGCTCGCGCAGGATGTTCTCAAGCTGCATGATCCAGCGGGCCTGCTCAGCCGCGCGCTTGCTCAGGGCGGTGTCGTAGAGCGCCAGCGCCAGCGCCTGCTGCTCGGCGGTCATGTTGACGATGCGGACGCCCTTGCGGTCCAGGAAGCGGGAGTCGCCGGCGATGGTTGGTCGGTAGTTCCAGCTATAGCGCTCGTCGCCGGTGAAGGGGAAGGTCGCGACCTTCCGCTGGGCGTCGTTCAGCGAACCAAGCAGACGATTGGCCGCGTCAGCCATGGCACGGGCCGTAGCTGGAGCTCGGTAGGAAACCGCGAGGTCGACAGCCATCAGGAGCACTCCTCAAGAATTAGCCTGTACGAACAGCGTAGGCGCCAGCACGCTGGTGAGTCAACCATCTTCAGCGCCGCGCCAACCGGCTAATTCGGGCCTGGCGGAGTAGACCCGGCCTGGCTCATCACGCAGGATCAGGCTCTCGGTCTCAACGTTGCCCCAGATGACCGTGTCGCCGCATTGAATCGTGAAGATATCCTCCAGCAATGCCGGTGGTGGGATCACCGCGAAGCGATACCCCAGGCCGGCCAGCGCCGCGGGGGTGACACCAGCGTCCAGCATCGTGCGGCCGGTGACGCGGCGGTAGTCCAACGAGAACCGGTCGGTGCCCCGGCCGGTCGGGCCGACCGGGGGTATCGGCTGAATTCGACGGTGGTAGTCGTGGGCGTCCCGGTGTTCGTACTGGATCGTCTCACAGACCTCCTGCAGGCGGTCGGCGGCAAAGCTTGAGAGGCGCGCCTGCAGCTCGGTCAGCGGTCGGAGTAGCGCGGCCTGAGGCTCGTCGCTGGGTGGTTGGGGGGTGGACGGTTGCTCCTGGGTGAAGGTGATCCAGTCTTGCCAGCGCTCGATCTCCTGTTGGGCCTGGGCGTTCAGCTCGGCGCTTTCGTCCAGTAAGGCGGCCTGCTCAGCGCAGTTGAGCGCGGTCGGGTAGCGCTGATTCCCGCCGTATTGCACAGCCAGACGGAGCCAGACGCTAGCGGAGTAGAGTCGCGACCGCCCGGGTCCAAAGCTCAGGTCGCTCAGATCGGCGAGGGAGGCACGATCGTCGATAGTGTAGCGGTGGATCTCGATATCGTGGATCAAAGCGATCTCGCCCGGCAGGATCTCCAGACCGCCCGGTCGGTCGAAAGCGCCGCCGTGGGCGTGGTTCACCCAGACCTCGCCCCAGGTGCGGGCCGGTCGAGGGGTTGGATCGAAGAAGTCGAAACTCAGTCGGGCCGACAGAGGCCGGTGCTGGTGGAGACCGTGCGCGTAGACCGCGTCGTCCGCCACCAGCGCCACAAACTCCAGGCCGCCACGGTGGGTCAGGTAGTACGAGGCGTCGTCGCGGTGGTCCTTGACCAGCGTGGGGAAGATCGCGCGAAAGCCCGGCGTCCGCTGCTGCCGGGCGAAGTCGCGGAGCTGGTCCAGCGCCTGGAAAGCCTCCGCGAGGGGTTCGAGCGGTACGGGGGGAGTGCGTTCGGCGGCGGGCAGGTGGTCTTCGAAGATCTGCTGGAGGCTTGTGATCGGTCTAGCCTCGGCAGGCTGGTGAGCCAGCGTCCCACCGCCCGGTAGCAGGTCGGCGAGCATCCCTTCCACCACAACACTTGCGCCGGCGCGGTAGAGTCCGGCCATCAGGTTGTAGAGCGGCGTGAGCGCTGCGCGAGCTGGGTTCGCCGAGCCAGGATGGCGCAGCCGCGCCGTGATGACGATCTCGGCCGGGTTAGCCTCGGCGAACTCGAAAATGAACGTCCGCGCGCCGACGGTCCGGCCCTCCACCAGGCCGTCGGTGAACATCGCCACGGCTTCGAGGGCGACCGGCAGCCCGAGCGCACCGCGGACGCGGATGGTGTGATCGCCGCTGACGTCCAGGCTCACCGTTCCGCGGCGGCCGAGCGCTCGGCCGCTGCCGGCCGTGGGTCGCGGCCTGCCAGCAAATCGGAGGCGAGGACCGCACCGAACGGCTCCCAGGCCGGCTGCCGGCCCGGATTGATCCAGACCGCGTCGAAATCGGTTCGCTCGGCCAGGTGCGCGAACAGTTCTTGTCCGGACGCAGACTGCACGTCGGCGTTGGCGAACCGTGGTTCTTGCGTCAGGAAGTGCCGCAGCGCCGGTCCCGCGGTGAAAAGGCAAACCGTCTTCCGACCACCGTAGCATTCGGCCGATGGGAGACCGTCTCGCGCCAGAAAGAGCCACTCGTGCGCCAGCAGCAGGGCGGCGTCTCCCGCGGAGCGGTCGACCAGCAGCGCCTCAACGTCCTGCGCGTCGGCCTGCTCGCGCAGCGCGTCAAGCATGCCATTCCCGTCGGCCATCGTCAGACCGAGCGCTTGCGGCAGGCCCAGGTCGAAGGCGACGCCTTGCACGTCCGCCGGCAGGTGGTTCAACAGGTGCCGCGCCCCCATCGGCAGCATGGCGTAGGGTTGTCCGTACGGCCCGGCTGCCTGGTGCATGGCCGCGACGTAAGCTGTCTGGTCGATGGTCCAGAGCAGCGGGTGGGCGTCCTCGCTGACCGGCACGTACCAGGACTCGTGCGCGATGATCGCCCGGTACAGCTCCTCCTCAGCAACTGCCCCGTCCTTGTAGTCGAGTAGCGCGCGGACAACCGGGGCCGGAACATCGTCGTCGGCAACCGCCCTGCCTGGGGTGGCAGGCTCGCCTGGGTCCGCTGCCGGGTCGGAACGCGCAAGCTCGACCAGTAGCAACTCGAGGATGCCGAGGTTGAACGCGGCCGGCTCGGCCGGTCCGAGGTAATTGAAGACGATCCCGGTCACGTCCTCCGGAACGAGGGCCGGGAAGAGCTGTTCACCGCTCACCTCGACGGCCTTGAGCGGGGCGGTGGGAAAGCTGGTGCGCAGCCCTTCGAGTCCGACCGCCAGAGTGTCGTGGTGGGTGAAGAGCGGGAGAAACTGGCCGCCGTCGTCGTGCGGTACGGTGATGCGCACGTACCCAGCCGCCGACTCGATGGCGAGCATCTGGTAGCGAGGGAAGCGGGCGACGAGCGCGAGGTCACCCGGCTCTTCAGCGCCCCGACTGAGGCGCCGCCAGGCCGCCTCGACCTCCAGCGCTTCGGCCAGCCGGTTGAGCGCCGTGAACTCCAGGCTCGGGATCACCAGCGAGTGCGGCGACCCGGGGTCGACGACCACGCTGGTGACTCCAGCCAGGTCAGCGGCGAAGACCTCCCAACCCGTTGGATTGGTGTAGGCGAGTCCATCCGAGCCGTAGGCCTGGCCGGTGAACGTCTCGAGTGTGTCGGGCTCGGAGAAGATCGCCAGCCGCACTCCGCCGGCCGGATCGGCGATCAGGTTGGCTTGCGGCAGCGTGAAGCGGGCAAATGGGTCAATCCCGCTGTCTGGCCGCTCCGGTAACAGCCAATTCTGGTAACCGAGCAACCGCCGCCAGAGGCGATCCTGATCAAGCGTTTGCGCACGCCAGGCGTCCAGCGCCTGGATCACGTCGTTCACAAGGCTCCCTCAAATCTGGGGGTTGACGCCAACCTGCCGACGATGCACCCGCGGCGCCGCTCAGCATGGTAGGCGCGCCGGGGACATTGTCCTGGCGACCTTGGATCGGCCGCAAGAAAAGGGATAGTTGACGAAGCTACCGACTAATGTGACGGTGGAACCGGCAGCCCGTAGGCCGCCACCGGGTACGGCGAGGTGTAAGCCTCAGCCTTTCAGGCCGGGAGGCAAGCGGAAGATCTGCTCGACGGGTAGGGCAAAACCGGGTAGCTGTGGCGACGTGATGGTGTCCGCCGCGTTCAGGGTCGCGAAGAGCGCCAACGCCGCGGCGCCGTTGCGCCGGTAGATCTCAACCTGACGGCTGAAGCGGTCGACGATCCAGTACTCCAAGACACCGCGTCGTGAGTAGAGTGTGAGCTTTGTCTCGCGGTCGCGTTCTTCGTTCTCCCGACCCGGTGAGAGCACTTCGACCACCAGGTCCGGCGCCGCGTACAGTTTGCCGTCTTGTCGCCCGGTCCGAGGATTGACCGTGACCAACGGTAATCGTTCATCACTGACCCACAACAAGTCAGGAACCACACCAGAGTTGACGGCGAAAATAATTCCGGCACCCGAAACGGGCCAGCCCAGTCCAGTGGCATGATGCCAAGCCCGAAAAGCAAAGATAATCTCGTCCAGCGTCGACTGGTGTTCGAAATGCGGCGCGGCGGTCACGTAGAGCTCCCCGTCGATGACCTCGTAGCGATTGCCATCGTCGGGGAAGTTCTCCAGATCAAATATGGTGAACTGGCGCTCGCTGGTTAGCATCGCCGTACTCCGGGTCCATCATGCTCTCTGGATGAGTATACGATCGGCCTCTTGGCCGAAACGGCCGCTAGGTGCTCAGGGCCGACAGGCTCGCCGTCACCAGGCGGCCGATGGTGCCATCCTGCATCAGGTTGAAGACATTGTTACCGGGACACTCGGTCTGGGTGTGGTTGCGGTGGGTGTCGAGCGCGGTGAGCGGCAGATTGTAGCGGCGCAGGAGCCAGGCGGCGGTCTTGCTGGCGGCCGAGAGCGATTCGGGACTAGGTTGTTGCAGGGTAAAGTCGCCGATGAAGCAGATCAGGACCAGGCCGAGCGACTCGTAGTAGACGGAAGGGTTGCCGCGAACCTCGGGCGGGCGGCCGGCCCAGACGCCGCCCTGCAGATCGATCAGGTAATGGTAGGCGATGTCCTCCCACTCCCGCTCCGGGCCGACATGAAAGGCCTGGATGTTGCGCAGATACTGCTCGACGGTAGGCTGCCCGTACCAGGGTGCGCCGGTGTGGTGGAGCACGACGCCGCTCGGGGTGTGCGGTACGTACGGCTGGGCCGGTGGGGCGGCACCCCAGGCTTCGCGAGGATGAATGAAGTCGGGGGTTGCGAGCAGCGCCGCGGGAGCTTTGGCCGCGTTTGGGGTTGGTAACGACGACGGTGTCGGAGGCGGCGCGTCGGGCAGCACAACCGGCGGCCGTGCTGGCGTTGGAACCGGCAGCGGTAGACCGGGACCGGCGGGTTGGGCCGCGGCGGGCCGCTG